>JADMIO011227427.1_pt1 | contig 10200 bp, 7 predicted proteins | sample 8958161 | NCBI WGS metagenome assembly JADMIO01 (sample SAMN16585339, study PRJNA669376) | soil metagenome | isolation source: Crop rotation soil | place: USA: Cullars Rotation, Alabama | collected 2011
CGTTCAAGAAGGTAGAGCGCACTGCCAACCGCCATTTCGTTTTTAGCCGTGGGCACATTTTCAGCGATCTCGCTGATCGGCATTTCGACGCCGCCACGGGCACAGAGCCGGCGGAGCGCCTGATATAGACCAGCTATGATCTCACGGGTGGGGTTGGCACCCTCGATGAAAAATTCCTGGGTCCGCACATCAGCATAATTGTAGAGCATCTCGCAACGTGACGGCTCACCGTCACGTCCCGCGCGGCCCGCTTCCTGGTAATAAGCCTCCACACTGCCGGGGATGTCGAAATGGATCACAAATCGCAAATCAGCCCGGTCGATGCCCATGCCAAATGCATTGGTCGCAACCGCCACGCTGCAATCGCCATTCATAAATTTGGTCTGCGCCTTGTTGCGCTGATCCGGCGTCATGGCGCCATGGTAGGAAATACAACGAATCTTTTCCGTGGCGAGTTCCGCCGCGACTTTTTCGACATTCTTGCGCGTCGCGCAATAAACGATGCCGGTCTTGTACTGCTGAATGGTCTGGACGATTCGGTCCAGTTTGGAGGATTTGCCTTTGACGCCCGTAACAGCCAGCGTCAGGTTGTGCCGCGCAAAACCGGAGACGAACACCTGTGGTTCTTGCCGTCCAAATTTTCCGAGCGCGAGTTGTTCGATGATGTCGTCGCGCACTTCCGGAGTCGCAGTGGCCGTGAGCGCCATCACCTGCGGCTGACCGAGTTCTTTCAGAGCCCATTTTAAACGGATGTAATCCGGTCGGAAATCATGGCCCCATTGGGAAATGCAATGCGCTTCATCCACCGCAAACAGCGCAATCGAGAGCGGCGCAAGAGCCCGGGTGAAGCGGTCGCTTTTGAAGCGTTCCGGGGCAATATAAACCAGTCGATACTGACCTTGCGTCATGCCGTTGGTGCGTGCGTCGATCTCGGATTGGCTCAACGACGAATTGATGTACGTGGCCGGAATGCCTTTCCGGGCAAGGGCATCGACCTGGTCTTTCATCAGCGCGATCAATGGCGAGACGACGATCGTAATGCCGTCAATCGCCATGGCCGGGTATTGGTAACAAAGTGATTTGCCGCCGCCGGTGGGCATGATCACGACAGCATCCTGGCCGCTAAGAATTGTCTCGATGACATGTTCCTGGCCTTCTAGAAACTCGCGAAAACCGAAGTGTTCTTCGAGAAGTTGATGACGTTGAGCGCTGTCGAGCACGGCGGAATTGTAGGCACGCCGGTGAAGATGTCGAGCCGCATGTAAAGCCGTTGCTTGACCGCCGCCAGCGGGGATGATAGACAATAAGCGTCTATTCGCTTTCGGATGGTGGCCGTAGCTCAGCCTGGTAGAGCTCCAGATTGTGGATCTGGCTGTCGCGGGTTCAAATCCCGTCGGTCACCCCATCCCTTTGTCTTCAGTTCAAATATACTGTACCAATAGTGCTGGGAAATTCAGGTGGGCTATCCGGTTATGAAAAAAATTCTTCTCGCGGTCGCTATCCTTTTCTTGATCAACCAGGCGGTCTTTGCACAAGTCGATGTCGAACGCCGCCGCACCGTCATTCTCCAGACCGAACTCGGGGCGTATCACAGCGATGAGGAACTGAATGCTTTCGGCTATTACTGGTACAACCAGAATAATTTCCCGTGGACGAACTCCGCTTTACGCGTAATTTTCGCAGGTATCTTCGTTGATTCCGAACTCAGTATTTTTCTTCCGAGTAGCACCAACACGGCTGTCGGCATTGGGGGTGGTGGCGGCCTTTTATTGGACAGTGTGACGCCCTATAACATGGGCAAGTACGTCGCCAAGACCAGCTTCTATGGCGATGCCGTCAACATTCGCGGTTTCATCAATCAGACCATTCCCAACCCGAGCCCGATTCCGATCAATGTTCGCGCGACCTATGGCGTGGCGGGTTCTTTTTATCGAAAGACCAGTGATACCAAAAACTTTGATCTGCCGGATGACATGCTCGTCCAGTTCGTGGGCGCGGAATTGCGCGTCGGCGGAATTGAACCCGGGTTGACCTCAGTGCGTGGCGCTGAATTATATCTGTCAGCCGATGTGAACTATCGCACTGGTTTCGACGGATTTGGGCCGGTGGCTGCGAATTATCCGCAACACAGCGAATACGAACGGTTGTTCGGTTCGCTGGGTGGCAAAATTCCGATCGGTCCCACCGTTCTGTTCCCGCGTATCGCCGGTGGGCTGGGGGAGAACCTCGATCAGATTAGCGCCTGGAAAATCGGCGGTAATCTTGTCGGCGTGGAACCCTACGCTTACATGCTCCACGGTTATTACACACGCGAACTGTTCGCGTCGGATTTCGCGCTGGGCAATCTGGCGTGGACCTTCCCCATCTGCCATAAATACGGAATCACCGGCAATCTCTACGCCGACTGGGCGTTGATCAAGTTAACACCGCCTTCCTCCCGCGATTGGGACAATTATTTCGGTTTCGGGGCCGCCGTTGGCTTCCGCGGACCGTGGCAGGTCAATACCCTTGTGGGTTACGGTTATGGCGTCAATGCCGTTCGGCGCGGCGATCGGGGCGGACATGAGATCAGCTTAGCGCTGGAGAAGAATTTCTAAGGGCGGTATACTCGCGCCGTGAATCGTATCCGGCTTCTCCCTGAACACGTCGCGAACCAAATCGCGGCGGGTGAGGTTGTCGAGCGCCCTGCATCCGTGGTCAAGGAGTTGGTTGAAAACTCCCTGGATGCCGAAGCGCGCCGCATCACCGTCACCATCAGAGCCGGGGGTCGTTCGGCTGTCATCGTGGCGGACGACGGATTTGGCATGGGACGCGACGATGCTCTACTGGCATTGGAAAGCCACGCCACCAGCAAAATCTCCAAGGCAGAAGACCTCAGCAGCATTCGTTCCCTGGGCTTTCGCGGAGAAGCCGTGCCCAGCATTGCCGCTGTCTCACGATTTACGCTGACAACGCGTGAGCGGGGTTCCTTGAGCGGTACTCAAGTTGAAATCGCCGGGGGAAAAATACTTTCTGTGAATGACGTTGGAACCGCCGAGGGTACCACGGTCGAGGTTCGCAATTTGTTTTTCAACCTGCCCGCCCGCCGGAAATTCCTACGGTCCGAGCAGACTGAAATGGCGCACATCGAGCACATCATCACCATCTGCGCACTCGCGCATCCTGATGTGGCATTTCGGTTGGTGGTGGACGAACGTGAGAAATTTAATCTGGCTCCAGCGCCACAATTGACCGGCCGGTTGCGGGAGCTCTACGGCAATCAGCTCGTCGATCAATTGGTTCCCGTCGATTCGAAACGGGGCGATGTCCATGTAACCGGTTTCATCGGCAAGCCCGGCATCAGCCGTTCCGATCGCAGCCAGCAGCATGCGTTCGTGAATGGCCGCCCCGTTGAAAGCAAGGGGATCAACTACGCCCTGCTCGAAGGCTATCACACGGCCCTGATGAAGAGTCGTTACCCGGTGACCTTTCTGTTTGTGGATATTGATCCAGACTTGGTCGACGTGAACATTCATCCGGCGAAACGCGAAGTGCGTTTTCATGACGAATATGCCGTTCGCCAGGCTGTGATCGATGCCGTTCGCCGTGCCTTGGAGCCGACGGGTGGATTTCAGCCGGTCGCCGCCACTGGCTGGCCCGTAAGCTCCGCCCCGCTGATGCTACGGGCCGAATCAAGTGCGCCCATCGCCACGCAAACCGCGTTGCCCATCATTTCAACCGCTGCCCCGGCGGCTCCCGTATTTAGTCACACGGTGGCAATTGAACGGGAAAACGTTCCCGTTCCCAATGATGTTCAAACCGTGGATGGACGATGGCGGATTCTCGGAGTCATCGGACAACTTTACGTCCTCATCGAATCGCCCGAAGGCTTGGTGCTCATGGACCAGCACGCGGCGCACGAACGCGTCTTATTCGAGCGAATGTTGAAAGAACTGGAAACCGACGTTGCCCCTTCCCAGAAGTTGCTGTTGCCCATCACGCTCGAAGTGGACGCGCGTGATGCGCTTTTTCTCCAGAGTAATTTGAAAACATTGCACAAACTGGGTATTGGCGTAAGTGAATTTGGCGACAAGACATTCCTCATCGACGCGATCCCCCCGTATTTCCAACTGGAAATCATTCAGCAAACTTTCCGCAACATTATCGATGAGCTGCGTCAGACCGGGGAACAAGTCCATGCTCGCCGTCTCGGTGAGGACAAAATTGCCACCACGGTTTGCCGTCATGCCGTCAAAGCTCATGATCCGTTGAAGGGCGAAGAGTTGCGCGCCTTGTTGCATCAATTACATCAATGCGATTTACCGTACACCTGTCCCCACGGACGGCCGACGCTGATTCAAATCAGTTATCCGGAATTAGAAAAGAAATTTGGAAGAAAGGTCTGATGGCTAATTGCCCCGCCTGTCAGACGGCGCTTCTCTCGAATAAAGTCGATGAGTTTTCCGTCCGTCTTTGTCCGCCCTGCAAAGGACTCCTGCTGCCGCATGTCGATGCGGTCAAAATACTGGATCGTAGTTGGCGGGCAGTGAAAGCGGAAGACGCGGAGAAGATGGAATTCCGTGTCTCACCGGACGCTGGGAGCAGCAAGACGGTCGCCTGTCCGGATTGCCGGCATACCATGGAGCAATATGGCTACATGGGATTGAAGGCCATCATGATTGACCGTTGCGATCAGTGTTCCTTGCTGTGGCTGGATGCCGATGAACTCCAGAACATGGTTTTGGCATTGGCAAAGACGAACTACCGCAGTGACAAGGCGCGATTGAAAGAATGGCGCTCCACAACAGACGGTCTTTTCTCGGCCGCGATAGCCGGGATGGCTGCGCCCGGTGCCAATTCATGGTTGTTCCACGTCGAAAGAAATTACCGGCCCGAAATGGTCGTCGCGAAAGTCATACTAGGGTTGTTGAAGCTTTAGCCAGCTCGCGCCGTGCGACAAGTTCATCCGTGGCGATTTGGTTTTTCAGCAATTCAACCGAATCAAATTTTTGTTCGTCCCGCAACTTTTTGATGAAGACGACTTCAATGTCGTGGCCGTAGATGTCGCGGGTGAAATCAAACAGATGCGCTTCGAGGAGCCGGTCGTGCTTGCGCTCGGCAAACGTTGGACGAATCCCTATATTGACCATGCCCCTCAGCCATTCGTCGCCGAGTCGCGCGCGAATTGCATAAACGCCATTGGGCGGCATCGCTTCGTTGTGCGGGTCAATGTTGGCGGTGGGATAGCCAAGTTGACGACCCACTCCATCACCGCGTTGCACCGTGCCGAAAATGGAAAATGGACGACCCAGCATCAGGGCCACGCGGTCGAGATTGCCCTGCAACACGTGTTGGCGGAGCCCCGTGGAACTGATCATCTCCCCATCGGATGTGTGGATGGAAGTGATCTCTTTGAGGTTGAATCCCCCTGCGGTGGCGAGTTTCTCCAACAGCCCGACATCCCCCTCGCGATTGTGGCCAAACCGAAATCGGGTGCCGACGCAAATCTCACGAAGTTGATTCGGTGCCGCGGCGAGCTGCGCCACAAATTGCTCAGCGGGCGTTTCCGCGAACCGTTGGTCGAAATTCAGCAGCAGACAGGTATCGACGCCGAGTTGTTCGATCAGGGCCAGTTTGTGCGCCGTCGAAGTCAGCAACGGCGGAGCTTGTTCGGGTCGTAAAACCCGGATGGGGTGGGGGTCGAATGTGAGGACCACTGAAAATCCGCCGCTCACCCGCGCATCATCACGCGCCTGCGTAATCACCGCCTGATGCCCCTGATGCAGACCGTCGAATACGCCGATCGCCACATAGACCGGTCGGCGAATGGCTGCGAGTTCGTCGAATGTCCGCAGGAGTTGCATTAAGGCGTCTTAATCAGCTTTAAGATGGGTATAATAAACGGTTGGAGTTGCTCGCGATTCAGTTCCAGAAGTTTGGCCATTGTATGAGCTTCTTTTACGTCGAATCGACCGGAGCGGGTCCGTCGCAAATCGCTCAAGTGCGCCCCGCAACCAATTAATTCACCCATGTCATGGCAAAGAGTCCGCACGTAAGTGCCCTTGGTGCATGTCACGCGAATCTGAATTCGCGGCAGATCAAGGCCGAGCATTTTGAGATCAAAAATATGGACCAGCCTGGATTCGCGTTCAACAGTTTTGCCTTTGCGCGCCAGCTTGTACAAGGGAGTACCCTGATGTTTCACAGCGCTGACCATGGGGGGTATCTGCTGGATATCGCCGCGAAACTTGGCGAAAACCGTTTCGATCTCAGCTTCCGTCAATGGCGGAACCGGTTTCTCAGCCAGCACAACACCGTCAGCATCCTGTGAATCGGTCGTGACACCGAGAGTCATTGTTCCCTCATAGGTCTTGTCATCGGCCATGAGATGATCTTGAAGTTTGGTCGCTCGTTCAAGAACGATGATCAGCAAACCAGTCGCTGCCGGATCAAGCGTCCCGCAGTGTCCGACCTTGCGAAAACCAAAATGCCGGCGGAGACGGTCCACAATGTCGTGGGAAGTGACGCGAGGCGGTTTATCGATTAAAAGAACGCCGTCGAAAGGACTTAATTGAGGGTGCATAACTAAATTTAAAATCGAAATCCGAAATTCGAATTTCCTACATTCCCGCTTGTTTTAAAGCGGCCGAAACCGTTTCCAGCACCCGTGCTTCAACGTCCTTGGGCAGGCCGGTAATGCGCGCCCCGGCCGCTTCCCGGTGACCGCCGCCACCGAAATGGCGGGCGATACTGTTGACGTCCAGATCGGGATGTTTGGAACGCAGGCTGATGCGAATCTTGCCGGGCTCTTCCATTTCTTCAAAAAGAATCGCGATCAAGACGCCTTCAATGGCACGCGCAAAATCAATCAGGCCTTCCGTGTCTTCACGTTTGGCGCCGGAATTGGCAAACATATCGCGCGTGACCCAGAAATAAGCCGTCCGTTTGTGATCAGTCAAATGCAAGTCTGCCAGCGCCATCTGGAGCATGCGCAGACGGGCGTACGGATAGCTTTCGTAAACATGCCGGGTCAGTTCGCCGACATCGATGCCGGTCTCCACCAGTTCCGCCGCGGCGCGCAGGCAGGCAGCCGTCGTGTTGCCGAACATGAAGGAACCCGTATCTGTCGAGATGGCAGCAAAGAGGCATTGGGCGATTTCCGGCGTCAGTTTGAAGCCGCCGCGTTTGATCAAATCAAAAGCGATCTGGCCGGATGCCGGTGACTCGGGCACGATCCAGTTGATCTGCCCAAACTTGTCGTTGCTGACATGATGATCGATGTTGATGAAATATTTCTTCGACGCAATTTTCGTCGCAACAGTTCCGACGCGCTGCCAATTGGAAGCGTCGATGGAGATGACGACATCAAATGACTTCGGTTCCGCTGGCGGTTTCGTGATCAACCCGGCTTCGGGCAAAAAGCGAAACTTGGATGGGACTTCATCGTCATTCCAGGCTTCGACCTGCTTCCCAAGACCTTTGAGAAGAAGAACCAAAGCCAACTGTGAACCAATGGCATCGCCATCGGGACGGTAGTGGGTGAGAATCAGAAACGATTGTTCACGCCGAAGGATTTCGGCGATTTCGAGGCAGAGATCACTCATCAGAATCTTTCTGGCCTAATTCATCGAGCAAATTTTCAATGTGCTGGGCGCGCTGCTCGGTCTCATCCAGCAGGAACTTCAAGCGGGGCGTGTATTTCAGAACGATGCGATGCGATACTTCATTCTGAATGCGCCCGTGGTGCTGTTCTAAAAGGATCAACGCCCGCTTCTTTTGTTCGGCGGTGCCAATCACGCTGACGTAAATTCGCCCGTCTTTGAGATCGGGGCTGACAACGGCGGAGGTGACGGTGATAAAACCGCAGTCAGTCAGGTTCAACTCCAACAGGACTTCACCGACCTGTTGTTTGACGAGTTCAGAGACACGTTGGATACGGTGGTTGCTCATTCCGTTCGGGCGTTCTCCGTCTTATCGGTTAACCTAACGACTACAACGTTGCAGCGACTTTTTCGACCGTGTAACACTCAATGATGTCGCCGGGCTGGTAATCCTGGAAGTTCTCCAAACGAATACCGCATTCCGAGCCCGCTTTGACTTCCTTGGAATCGTCTTGAAAATGTTTGAGGCTGCCGATGCGGCCTTCATATTGCACCGCTTTGCGACGCAAGAGACGAACGCGACCCGTACGGGTAATACGACCGTCGGTGACGTAGCAGCCGGCCACGACTGGTCCCTTGGAAAGTTGGAACGTCTTGCGGATCTCCGCATGACCGACAATCATTTCCTTGGCATCAGGTTCCAGCAGGCCTTCCATCGCTTCTTCAACTTGTTCGAGCAACTCGTAAATGACTGTGTACAGTTTGATCTGTACGCCTTCGCGCTTGGCGATATCGGTCACGCCGCCTTCCACTTTCACGCGAAAACCAAACAGGACGGCATCGGAAGCGCTGGCCAGCAATACGTCATTTTCAGAAATCGTGCCGACGGCCCCATGGATGACTTCGAGTTCAACCTTGTTGCTCTTGAGCTTGCTGAGTGAATCGCTGATGGCTTCCAGAGATCCTTGAACATCAGCCTTAACGACGATATTCAGTTTCTTGCTTTCGACCACCGCACCATGACTCATCAAATCTTCGAGACGGGCGCGTTTCGGTCCGCCATCGCCGCCGGAGAGGGCCCGTTCGGCGAGCTGGCGTTGTTCAGCCAATTCGCGGGCTTCCTTCTCATTCTTCATGACCGTAAATTCTGAGCCGGCTTCCGGCAGACCTGAAAGACCGACAACCTTGACAGGTACCGATGGACCAGCTTCCTTGACGCGTTTGCCCTTGTCATCGATCAAGGCGCGAATCTTGCCCCAATGTGGTCCAATCAAAACACCATCGCCCACCCGCAAAGTTCCTTGGCGGACCAACACGGTCGCCATCGGTCCCATGCCGGGTTCGACTTGGGCTTCAATGACGTTCCCCTTGGCTGTCGCCTTCGGGCTCGCCTTGAGCTCCATGATGTCGGCCTGCAATAAAATCATCTCCAGCAGCAAATCCAGGTTCTTCTTGGAATGCGCCGAAACATCAACCGTAATCGTATCGCCACCCCAGGATTCAGGATTGAGGCCATGATCCTGCAATTGCTTTTTCACACGATCCGGATTGGCGGTGGGCAAATCGCACTTGTTGACAGCCACGATGATCGGCACCTTGGCGGCGCGAGCATGATTGAGCGCTTCCAATGTTTGCGGCATCACGCCATCATCAGCGGCAACGACCAAGACCGTGATATCGGTAACATTGGCGCCGCGAGCACGCATCTTGGTGAAGGCCTCGTGACCGGGCGTATCGAGGAATGAAATTTGTTTGCCATCCGGCAATGTCACCAGGCTGGCGCCGATATGCTGGGTGATCCCGCCGCTTTCCTTGGCTGCCACGTCCGTCTTGCGAATCGCGTCGAGCAGGGAAGTCTTGCCATGATCGACGTGACCCATGACCGTCACCACAGGGGGGCGCGATTTGAGATCTTCAATATTAACGCCGGGGGGCGGAACTTCGGCCTTCTTGACCGAAGGATGCATCATCGCTGCGCCACGATCACGTTTTTCCAATTCAAACACGTAACCATGCCGTTCGGAAATCTTACGAGCCGCATCCTCGCCAATCGTCTCGTTCAAATTGGCGAAAACGTTCAACTCCATCAATTCAGCCAACAGCAAATGCGGTTTTTTTCCGAGACGTTGTGCGAGATCCCTCACGACGATCGGCGGCTTCATCGTCACAACCCGGTTGCCCTTTTCATCAATCGTGAACTGCGGACCGGTCGCTACCACCACGGGAGCCGGAGCCGGACGCGGTTGCGGTACGGGAGCCGGTTTAGCGACCGGTTTGGGCACCACGGGAGCAGCCACAGGCTTCGGGGCTGCAACCGGCGCAGGAGCCGTCACCGTTTTGGCTGGTGCCGAAGACTTGCCCTGAGAATTGGGTCGTTGATAAGTAAATTGGGCCGGAGCCGGGATAATCGGCTTTGGCAATGGGCGCGAATAGGGAGAAGATGTTACCACTGACACAGGCTTCGGGGCAACAGCGGGAGGTGGCGGCGTCGGTTTAACGACGGGCGGCTCTTCCTTGGCGACCGCGGGAGGCGGCGCTATAACCACCGGAGGCGGTTCAGGTGCAGCCGGAGGTGGCGGTTCTACAACCGGAGCAGGGGCAGGAGCAGGAGCAGCGGTCG
>JADMIO010001520.1_pt1 | contig 10199 bp, 10 predicted proteins | sample 8958161 | NCBI WGS metagenome assembly JADMIO01 (sample SAMN16585339, study PRJNA669376) | soil metagenome | isolation source: Crop rotation soil | place: USA: Cullars Rotation, Alabama | collected 2011
ATTCGATGATACGCGAGGAACCTTACCTGGGCTAGAATGTCACGCGACCGCCGGTGAAAGCTGGTTTTATAGCAATATACGCGTGATAAGGTGCTGCATGGCTGTCGTCAGCTCGTGCCGTGAGGTGTTGGGTTAAGTCCCGCAACGAGCGCAACCCCCATCACTAGTTGCCATCAGGTAACGCTGGGAACTCTAGTGAAACTGCCGTCGTAAGACGCGAGGAAGGAGGGGATGATGTCAAGTCATCATGGCCTTTATGCCCAGGGCTACACACGTGCTACAATGGAGAGGACAAAGGGCTGCAACATAGCGATATGAAGCTAATCCCAAAAACCTCTTCTCAGTTCAGATTGGAGTCTGCAACTCGACTCCATGAAGCTGGAATCGCTAGTAATCGTATATCAGCAATGATACGGTGAATACGTTCCCGGACCTTGCACACACCGCCCGTCAAGCCATGGAAGCCGGGTGTACCTAAAGTCGGTAACCGTAAGGAGCCGCCTAGGGTAAAACTGGTGACTGGGGCTAAGTCGTAACAAGGTAGCCGTATCGGAAGGTGCGGCTGGAATACCTCCTTTTTAGAGCACTATTTGTAGTCTCTGACTACAAATCAGAAAAATGATTTACCGGCTATTGTTTCCCTCAACTTTCAATTTCGCCCCCATCCCCTAAAGGGGAGCAAGGCAAAAGTTCTTTCACAAAACATAGTAACCCGATAATCCCGTACTAATCGGGAAGCTACAAACACAGATCCGTAGCTCAGCCTGGTTAGAGCACTACACTGATAATGTAGGGGTCAGCAGTTCAAATCTGCTCGGGTCTACTCAATGGAGGTGATTAGTCGATAAGTTGAAAAGTTGATTAGGTCTTCACTTGTCAACTTATTAACCAACAAACTAGTCAACCCTAAACGAGGGGGATTAGCTCAGTTGGCTAGAGCATTAGCTTTGCAAGCTAAGGGTCATCGGTTCGACTCCGATATCCTCCACAACAATTGGCAATTTGCAATAAGCAATTGGCAGTTGATCCAGTTCTTAAACATAGATGATGTCGACTTCAGGTCTGAAGATTCATAATCTTAACATCAGCAGAAATGTTCCAAACCCCCCTTCAGGGGATGGGGGCGGGGCAAAGATCTTTGACATATTGGGAAAATAAATGTTAGACGAGTATCTAACAATATCGATCACAATTTTAGAATATCACACCATTTTATGGTTGGTCTGAAGAAATGTGGTCGGGTAACAACTACAAGAATAACAAAAATTCTAGTTTCTAATTTTTTTAAAGCAAGTAAGGGCGCATGGTGGATGCCTTGGGTCTGAGAGGCGATGAAGGACGTGGTAAGCTGCGATAAGCCGGGGGGAACTGCACACAAGTATTATATCCCCGGATCTCCGAATGGGACAACCCATCACGCTGAAGGCGTGATACTCGAAAGAGAGCCAACCTCCTGAACTGAAACATCTAAGTAGGGAGAGGAAAAGAAAACAATCGTGATTCCCTGAGTAGTGGCGAGCGAAAAGGGAAGAGCCCAAACCTGGGTGGCGTGCCGCCCGGGGGTTGTAGGACTGCATTTAGAAATCATCATCAAGCGAAATTTTCTGGAAAGTTAAGCCATAGAGGGTGATAGCCCCGTATGCGGAAATTGATGAGGACGAGCAGTATCCTGAGTAAGGCGGGACCGGAGGAATCCTGCCTGAATCTGCCAGCACCATCTGGTAAGGCTAAATACTCCTCAGACACCGATAGTGAACCAGTACCGTAAGGGAAAGGTGAAAAGCACCCTAAACAAGGGAGTGAAATAGTACCTGAAACCGTGCGCCTACAAGCGGTCGGAGTCCGCCTCGGCGGATGACGGCGTGCCTTTTGCATAATGAGCCTACGAGTTGCTCCTCACTGGCGAGGTTAAGTTCTTTATTAACGGAGCCGTAGCGAAAGCGAGTCCAAATAGGGCGACTAGTCAGTGGGGGCAGACGCGAAACTTTGTGATCTATCCATGGGCAGGTTGAAGGTTAGGTAAAACTAACTGGAGGACCGAACCCGTTAACGTTGAAAAGTTCTGGGATGACCTGTGGATAGGGGTGAAAGGCCAATCAAACTGAGAGATAGCTCGTTCTCCCCGAAATGTTTTTAGGAACAGCCTCGGATTATGAAGTCTGTTAGAGGTAGAGCTACTGATTGGGCTAGGGGGCTTCACCGCCTACCAAACCCTGACAAACTCCGAATGCTAACAGATATCTCCGGGAGTGAGGCTGCGGGTGCTAAGATCCGTGGCCGAGAGGGAAATAACCCAGAATAGCAGCTAAGGTCCCTAATACGTAGTTAAGTTGATCAAACGAGGTAGGACTTCTATAACAGCCAGGATGTTTGCTTGGAAGCAGCAATTCATTTAAAGAGTGCGTAACAGCTCACTGGTCGAGAGGTCCCGCACGGAAAATAATCGGGCATCAAACTACGAACCGAAGCTCTATGATCCCACCTTTGGTGGTGATCGGTAGGGGAGCATTGAAACTGCATCGAAGGTGTACGGCGACGTATGCTGGAGCGGTTTCAAAAGAAAATGTAGGCATAAGTAACGATAAATAAGGTGAAAAACCTTATCGCCGAAAGTCTAAGGGTTCCTGATCAACGTTAATCGGATCAGGGTTAGCCCGGTCCTTAGGCAAACCCGAAAGGGGTAGCTGATGGAAAGCAGGTTAATATTCCTGCGCTTGCTATACATTAAAAGTGACGGAGAGACGTGGTCGTTGCGTACTGACGGATATGTACGCCTGAGTGGAGCCTTCGGGCAAAGCGAAACGATAAAATCTCTTCCAAGAAAAGCGAGTATAGCAACCGGTACCGCAAACCGACACAGGTAGACGGGATGAATATTCTAAGGCGCTTGGGTGAGCCGTGGAGAAGGAACTAGGCAAATTGACGCTGTAACTTCGGGATAAAGCGTACCATCTTCGGATGGTCTCAGTAAAATGGTTCAACCAACTGTTTAACAAAAACACAGGGCCCTGCAAAATCGAAAGATGACGTATAGAGCCTGATACCTGCCCGGTGCTGGAAGGTTAAGGAAGGGTGTTCGGCGCAAGCCAAAGCTCCTGACTGAAGCCCCAGTAAACGGCGGCCGTAACTATAACGGTCCTAAGGTAGCGAAATTCCTTGTCGGGTAAGTTCCGACCTGCACGAATGGTCTAATGAGTTGAACGCTGTCTCCTCCACGAGCCCAGTGAAATTGTAGTATCGGTGAAGATGCCGGTTACCCGCCACGGGACGGAAAGACCCCGTGAACCTTCACTACAACTTTGCATTGATTTTGAGTAAACGATGTGTAGAATAGTTGGGACGCTTTGAAGCTCTGCCGCCAGGTAGGGTGGAGCGGTCGTTGAAATACCAACCTTCGTTTCCTTAGAGTCTAATCCCTTGCGGGAAACAGTGCATGGTGGGTAGTTTGACTGGGGTGGTCGCCTCCTAAAGAGTAACGGAGGCTTGCAAAGGTACCCTCAGTACGGTTGGTAATCGTACGTAGAGCGCATTAGTATAAGGGTGCTTGACTGTGAGGCACACAAGCCGAGCAGGGACGAAAGTCGGCTAAAGTGATCCGGCGGTTCTGTATGGAAGGGCCGTCGCTCAAAGGATAAAAGGTACTCCGGGGATAACAGGCTGATCTCCCCCAAGAGCTCATATCGACGGGGAGGTTTGGCACCTCGATGTCGGCTCGTCACATCCTGGGGCTGGAGCAGGTCCCAAGGGTTCGGCTGTTCGCCGATTAAAGTGGCACGTGAACTGGGTTCAGAACGTCGCAAGACAGTTCGGTCCCTATCTGTGGTGGGCGTTAGTAAATTGAGAGGACATGACCTTAGTACGAGAGGACCGGGTCGTACGTACCGCTGGTGTATCTGTTGTGCCGCCAGGTGCAATGCAGAGTAGCTATGTACGGACAGGATAAACGCTGAAAGCATCTAAGCGTGAAACCTTCCTCAAGATGAGTTTACTTTTAAGGGCCGTCAAAGACTATGACGTTGATAGGCTACAGGTGTAAAGGTGGTAACATCAAAGCCGAGTAGTACTAATTGCCCGTACGCTTTAATTTTTTTTTTACCAGGATACTTTTCTAACATTTCCCAATATGATCTTATTACAAATGTTGACCCTGCTGATGTCTGAATGTTCAATGAATTCATTCAACATCCAACATTAAGCATCCAACATTTCATTGACTTATGGTGGTTTTGCCGAGGGTGTTCACCTCTTCCCATCCCGAACAGAGAAGTTAAGCCCCTCATGGCCGATGGTACTGCACCACAATGCGGGAGAGTAGGTAGCTGCCATATTTTTTAAAAGCCTTTTGACTTGTGTCAAGAGGCTTTTTTGTTTTATGACCTTTCCCGATGATGTCTCCTTCGCCTGGTTTATTGACTATTCAACTTGCCGACTGCAGAAGGGACTCATCGGCATACTTCACCGACCTTCCTTGCTCCGAAATATTCAATAATCAATGCTCAATATTCAATGTTCAAGTTGAGGCAAAGTTGCCAATGACTTTGTGCTACACTTTGTGCCTTGGTGTCTTTGCGGTTCAAAAATTTTCATGTTAACTTCAGCAACGGTAAACCGATGATCATGGCCACACAAAAGATCAAACCCACCACTGTCACCGAATACATCAACGCCGCTCCTGCAGAAGGAAAGAAGAAGTTACGCGAGATACGTGCTATCCTGAAAAAAGTTGCACCTAAAGCCACCGAATCTCTGAAATGGAACACACCGGTATTCGAAGAAAATCGCATACTCTTCGCTTATAAAGCTTTCAAATCGCACCTCAACTTTATGCCTACAGCCGCATCCCTGGCACCGTTCAAAGATGAATTGGCCGGCTATAAAACCGGTAAAGACACCATTCAATTTCCTTACGACAAACCACTTCCAACGGAACTGATACGGAAGATCGCTATCCATCGCGCCAAAGATGTAAGAGAAAACAATGCTCGCTGGATGTGAACGGTTTATACAGCCGACCATTGCATCCTACTACCCTTGAGCATTGTCCCGATAGCTATCGGGAATTGAATATTTCCTTCTGAAAAACAGATCCCATCTGCTTTCCCAAAGCGGGCCACTTGCAAGGCATATGGTCACACAAGATCCTTCCATCCTCAATTGGTCTTTTTCTCCATTCCGCCAGTATTATTTATAGAGCTACCTCAGGAAGGATACGCACGCCCCACCAGGCGGCATGTTTCCGGGGTCTTCCACCCATTCTCACCGTTAAAAAACACGGAACATCCGTGTAAATCCCGCTTGCGGATTGGGGGATGATGGGTTTATTTTAAGAGAAAGATTGAAGCTTGCCTGTGGGTGAGAGGGCGAAGCTGTGAGATTACTTGAAGTAAAAATAGGAATATGATGATACCAAAAGGAAGTGATAAGCGCTGCCGTTGGCAGCAATACTGTAGGACGCTAAATTAACTCGACAACTGTTATGAGTTTGACCAATATACTTCTAATCGCCTTCCTGAGTGCGACCATCATATTTAATGTATGGAATTCACTAACCCTATATTCCATCAAAAAAAGACCACTGCGAAATGACCCACTTAATGACGCAAAATATTGGGAACTAAAGTTCAAAATCCAATATATAATTAGCGCCTTTCTTGCCATTTTGGCTATAGCTACTTTTTTAGGCTATAATACCTTTGACAACATTAAAGATTCAATACATAATGAATTAGATCATAAACTCGATTCAACCAAATCATTGATTAACGATCTAACTCTTAGGCAAAAAGAAATTAGCGAGAGGGTAGATACCACAGGGAATCAAATCTTGAAGTATCAAAATATAATTCTTGGATTATCAGATAAGCAAGCCACTGTTAAAGAGTCAATCAAACTGTCAGCAAACGACTTAAAAGATTTGAAAGATAAAATTACGGATATTAATAGCAAGAATATTCTACAACAGAATATTTACATTGTTGATACAATTCAATTTGACATATCAAAGCTTACAGATGATCAGGCGAAAATTCTAAAATTTTCAGATTTAGTAACTATTAGCGGAGATAAGCTACCGCCCTTATCAAATCCACCATTTATTTTGCCAATCTCTAATCAAGAATGTGAATTTCACATTAATCAAGTTACTAACACTTCATTTAAAATTGCTCTATGGTCGTACCCAGGAGATTTGAAAGTCGCAAAGGTGACATTATTTATTACTGTCCGCCCGTAATGAAGTGTTGCTGCCGAACGAAACGGTTTGGCGAAAGCCTGAACTCCCGCTAAAGTTGAATGATATTAAAATTAAACGTACATCTGAAGCTCTGAATATTACCAGCAAGTTTCCTCTGCACTCAGTAATTCTTATGAATAGCTTTAAAAGAAACATCTTATTTCTTTTATTGACATTTCTTGGCTGTAGTTCGCCTATTGAACTACCATCTGTTTTTAAAGGAAAAATTATTTCTGTCATAGATGGGGATACTGTAGATATCTTATACAACGAACACTTATATAGAATTAGATTAGCAGATATAGACTGCCCTGAAAGCGACCAGCCTTATGGAGATGAAGCAACTGAATTTGTTTTCAATCAGTGCCTCTCCGACAGCATTACCGTAAAAAACGAAGGCGAATGGGATCGATATGGCAGATTAATCGCTACAATTTTTGTTCAAGACACCATTAATATAAATCTTGAACTTGTCAAGAATGGGTTGGCTTGGCACTATAAGGAGTATTCCAATGACCAAGAATTTTCAGACACGGAAGATGAGGCACGAAAAAGACAAATTATGCTTTGGTCCGACAGTAACGCAGTTGCTCCTTGGGATTGGCGGAACTAATTTTGTATTTAAAAGCCTGCCGTCAACAGATACTGCTATGATGGCTAAAAAATATGTTCCGATCAACATATAACTTCAGTTGCTGTCCGTGTTGGGAGAATAAAGCCGAGCAACAGAATATATTTATCCTCATTAATTTTACTGATCTTCTGCTCGGCCTGAACGAACACTGAATATCGCTGCAGTGCTAATGCTTGAGCATTATGTGCATCCCTATTGCCATCATCATCAACACTCAAATGAGCCAGAAATGGAAAAAACAATACAAAAATTGACCGACCTTATCAGTGTAATAACCGAAAGGTTTCCTGACCAGACTGACCTGAAAGGCTTTCCAGGAATTTCAAGAGCCCTTATACTTGAATCACTTAATGAGGCCAATGGTTTAGTTACAATCTTAAAGGAGCGCAACAATCATTTTGACGTAATTCTTCTTAAACGGGAATTAGCTGAAGTATTTGAAAAACTATTCAGGGAGCTTGACGAAGATTTTGACAAAATTAAGGGAGATAAATTCAATCACATATTAAAACTGATTTCTAAACTCCGGTCTCTTATCAGAGAAGCATATGCATCCGTAATAAACACTGTTCCTTTAAGAACGGAAGCCGAAATTGAAAAAGCAAAAGAAGAACTAGTTTTACTTAACGCGAATAATGAACAACTCAAACGAATAAATCAAGAACTAGTAAATCTCAAAGAGACAACTGTTACAAACGCTTCTGGCCTCACAACTGAAGCTACAATATTACGAGACGGTGTTTCTGCAATTAAAGGTGAAATCGAAGTAATGAAAACGACTTCGGCATCTATCATTGCTGACTTTCAAGAAAAGCAAAGAGTTGCAATTGAAAACGAAGGCAAGATTAATGATTTTTTAGGAACGATTGAATCAAAAAAAGTCGCTATTGAAGAAATTCAAAGAAATACGGCTGTATGGGAGCAAGATATTAAGACGGCAAAGGAATCTCTGACAACCAAAGTTTCAGAGTTCGATGCGCTGAATGAAGGGTCAAAGGCTATACAACAAGAAATTGAAGTAACGCATGAAAAAATATCTGGAAAACAAGAGGCTGGGGGAAACTATGTGGGCGGATATCTTCAAGATACAGAAGAATTAAAAAACAGGATAGCTGCTTTCTTATCTGAGCAACAAACAAAATTTTCAGCCCAGTTCGATGAAATAAAAAGTTTGTTGCCTGACGCTACAAGTGCTGGTTTAGCTGCAGCATACCAGCAACAAAAAGAAAGTTACAGAAAGCCAATTCTACTTTGGTCAACGATTTTTTTCGCTACAATTTCTATAATGACTGGTTTGGGAATATTTATCTTATGGAATCATTTCAAATATTCTCCCGATAATTCCCTCAACGGGGCATTGATTTCATTGCTTAAGGATTTACCATTCTTTATTCCGACAATTTGGTTGGCTGCTTTTGCAAGCAAGCAGCAAAGTCAATATAAACGATTACAGCAGGAGTATGCCTTTAAAGAAACTAATGCAAAATCCTTCCATGGTCATAAAGAGCAGATTGAGCGGTTAATGAAGGATAATGGGGCGGATAAAGAATTGTTATCGCAGTTGGTTGCCCAATTGGTTATGATAACGGCACAAAATCCAAGCAATACTTTGGACAACAAAGCGCATGAGGACAGTGGTCCTCTAATAAAGTTTTTCGAGAAATATTTACCAAGTTCAAATAAAAAGAAGGACAAAGAATAATAGTTGCCAAAGGGTATGTGCTTAATATGGTTTTTGTGCCAGAGGGCCCAAAAAATAAAAACTTATTCTTTCGTTTAATTTAAAAACAACATTCATGACTAAACAACGTGACTTTTTAAGAATCGGAGTCTTTTACGATGGCACTTTTTTCGTAAAAGCGCAAAACTATTTCTGGGGAAACAAATATGGCTGGCTGTCATTTCACGAGTTTCATAAATTGTTAGAAAGCTTTGCCAGAACAAAAGAGCAAGGACATGCTGCATACAAGGTAGTTTATTCTGCCTGGTTTCAAGGGCTTCACAAAGAAAGCCTTGCTCAGGAAGATAAACTGCGTTTGGATAGAAAAAGACACCATGATTTATTACACGCAGGGATAGAGCCTAAAAATGTTCCGATGTCTGAAACACAAGGTGAAAAAGGGATCGATGTTTATATGGCTGTTGAAACATTGCAAGTTGGCCTTGACGGCAAAATCGACATGGCGGTATTGGTGACAGGAGATGGAGATTTTGTTCCGCTTGTAAGAGCATTGATGAAAAATGGTATAAGAGTCTTAGTTGCTTACTTTGAGTATGAAGATACGACCAGCGAAAAAGTTAATAAGGGGTTTGCGAATGAACGCCTTATAAATTCAGCAAACTATTGTCTAAATATAAATGCTCTTGAACATGACAGAGAGTTTAAGGCCGAGTTTAGAACTATATTCAGACACCCAGAAGACAACAAAAAAAAGGAAGTCAAAAGTTAACGCGAGCCTACAGGCAACTGAATGTTTTCCACTATGACGGCTGCCGGGTTCCGGAATCTCAGTACGCTAAAAAAGCCATAGCTACGGATGCAATTCACTAAACCTTTCTCACTATTTTTATAACCCAAAAAACCAAAAATGAAAATTCTATTAACATCATGTCTATTCGGAATTTGGCTGGTTAGTTGTAACCAGGAAGCAACAAAATCATCTAACAAGGATTTGGAGTTACCTTCCTATGAAAATAAATCTGTGACTGACAAACCGCAGCGAAGTACATCAGATGACAACGTACTTCCAACTGAAAGCAAAATGTTGCTTTCAAAGTATTTGTTAAAAGGAAAAATCACAAATGTTACGGTAAATAAGGAAGGAAGCGTTGAAATTTTAGTGACGGAAATCGCAAGGGGTAAGTATAAGTGCGAAGGTAAGTGTGATGAAATATCTTTATTTGGCCGATTTGAGTGTTATGGCGAGAAATATGAAAACCGCAATTTTCCGAACTCCCTGAGCATAAAATTTGATGGTCAAGTTAAGTTTGGAGATGGCGATGGCTCAGGTTTTAGACCTGGGACCAAAGCTACATTTGCTTGCAATATTAAAATCTTTACGGACAATGCAACAGGAGACTATGCAATTGGAGAAATACCGAATAGCTCCTGGAGTGAAAAGAAGCAAAACGGGTTATTGGATTTAGTAATAAAATCAAAGTCCCAATACTTGGCAAATTAACGGAAGCCAATATTTTATATTCAGGAATGGCGAATCATCGGTAATTTTTTGCCGTAAGCGACAATATTAATCACATGACATGGGAAGAAATCCCGGAAATTGACCTCTATTCAGATGGAGGTGCTGAACCCAACCCCGGGAAAGGTGGGTT
>JADMIO011545482.1_pt1 | contig 10199 bp, 7 predicted proteins | sample 8958161 | NCBI WGS metagenome assembly JADMIO01 (sample SAMN16585339, study PRJNA669376) | soil metagenome | isolation source: Crop rotation soil | place: USA: Cullars Rotation, Alabama | collected 2011
CGAGAGAGCGAGCGCGTTCGGAGTGCTGCCTTGATTTGGACCAGCAGGAGGTGGATCGAGCAATCTCGTCAGAACACGCAGTCTTTGTGTGTCGACAACAGCAATGCTGTTGGTACTTGCCGAAGCGACGAACAGTCTGGAGCCATTACGGTTCAGCAAGAGCGCGGATGGATGCCGCCCAACCGGTATCCGCCCGCGCTCCTTCCACGCCCCCTTCACCGCGGCAAAGGCCGAGACAGTTTGTCCACCCCACGCTGAAACATAAACTTCGTTTGCCGGTGAAATCACGACGGCGTATGGATATGGTTCCGTTTGCAGGCGTTGGACCACACGCTTCGTCTCGAGGTTAACTACCGCAAGCGAATCGCCAAGATTCTCAGCCACAAACAAATACTTATCATCGTGCGAGACAGCGATGCCGGCAGGAAAACGAGTGCCGTCTTTCTTCGGTTCTTTTGGCGCAAGAATGATGCTGTCGATCAGTGTTGCCTGTTTATCGCGCCATGCATAACGATAGACCAGATCTTCATTGCCGCCTGAAGCGTAGAGAGTACGGCCATCGTGTGAGAAGGCCAGCCCTAAGAACGCACTCGGCTGCGCGATCGTTTGCACGATCGCACCCGTGTGGCGATCGATCACTTGAATTCCCTGCTGTCGCCAACCATTGAGTGAGAGCACGAGGCGATCGCCTTCGGGCGAAAGCACTGTGGCTAAAGGCATGTTCCCGGCAGCAAACGATCGTCCCGCCGGATCGAGACAAACGCCGGTCGGCAAGCAAGTTTGGCTGCGAACATCAGTTTGCGTGGCGGAAGGTTTGAAGACAGTGCGGAACGCTTTGATTGCCGCCGGATGAAAAATCGTGGAATGCTTCTCCTCGGGCATCTTCTCGTAATGCCAATGCGTTCGCGAAGAAGCGTTCTGGCTGAAGATGTCCGCGAGCCGCTGTGTATCCTCGCCCGACTCGTTGCTGCTCGCGAAATATAGTGTCTTCTCCAGGTTCGCTCGGGCACGTAAGCGAGCAGCGGCAACGTTCAACAACTTCTGATCATTCCACCAGAGACTCGGATCGATCGCGATGTACGTGTCGAACAATTCGGGTTCGAGGAAAAACGATTCGACCACGAAAAGCCCGGCCAGCGATTCGCCGACGATTGCGGTCTCATCAGTGGTGCGATAACGCTGTTTTACTTGCGGCATCAACTCATCACGAATGAAACGTCGAAACAGTTCCGAACCACCCACGCGCGGCGTGATCTTCTTATCGTTCTCGTTGTCAGTAGGGCCGGTCAGATCACGACGCCGCTGCGTATTCTCGATTCCAACCAGCAGGAATGGACGCATGGTTCCATTGCCGACGGAAACCTGGACCAGGCCGGCGATGTGGAGGAAATCTTCCGCCATTCCACCGTCTGGCATGTAAAGCACCGGCACGCGCGCGCTGCCTGGCTGTGCGTAACCAGGCGGCATATACACGTTGATGCGTCGTTTTTCGTTCAGGATTCTGGAATCGATGGTAAACGTCTCACCAATCACCAGCGGCCCTGGCTTTTCCGCAGCACTAGCTTGCGTAAAACCGATCAGCAATAGGGTTAATAGAATCTTTTTCATTTCAATTCACACACTGAGAGGTGCGACCATTATGCCAATCAATGGTATACATACAAGCACCATTATTGCGCATTAGATAGGAACCAATTCAAACTTTAAGATATGGGCAAAATCGCAACTTCCCTTCCCACCGCGACTGTCGTGCTGGATGCATCGTCTGCCACCGCACTCTATCGCCAACTCTACGATCAATTGCGCGAAGCAATACTCTCGGGACGCCTGTCTGCCGGCACGCGGCTGCCGTCGACACGCGAATTCGCTGACGATCTCGGGATCGCGCGAAATACGGTTTTGAACGCCTTCGAACAACTCTACGCCGAGAGCTACCTCGAGCGGCGCGTGGGAGACGGCACTTACGTTTCAGCGCAACTGCCGGACGATCTGCTGCGTGTGAAAAGTCTCCGGCTCACACGCGAGCGGTCGAAGACAGACGGTCAGAGGCCGGTCAGCTTCCTGCCGATTGGTCCAGGCAATTACAATGGACCACCGCGACCTTTTCGCACCAGCACACCCGCACTCGACGCGTTTCCTTATAAACTATGGGGCCGGTTGTTGGTGCGATGCTGGTCCAACTCAGCCGCAGCGCTCCTGCCTTACGGCGATTCGGCTGGTTACCTACCGCTCAGAAAAGCAATCGCATCGTATCTCTCAACTACCCGTGGCGTTCAATGTACTCCCGAACAGTTGATCATCACTTCCGGATCACAACACGCGCTGGAAATCGTCGTTCGCACGCTTTTGAAATCCGGTGATAACGCCTGGATTGAAGACCCTGGATTTCTTGGCGCACGTGCAACTCTAACAGCTGCGGGCGCTCGTCTGATTCCGGTTCCGGTTGATGCAGACGGCCTTAACATCGCGGCCGGCCTCGAGCGTTGTGCCGGACCGCGCTTGATTTATGTCACGCCTTCACATCAATACCCGCTCGGAATGACGTTGACGTTGAGCCGCAGACTCGCGCTGCTGAAGCTCGCCAGCGAGTGCGGCGCATGGATTGTTGAAGACGATTACGACAGCGAGTTTCGCTACGTCGGCCGGCCTCTTGCTGCGCTACAAGGTTTGGATACGGATCAGCGTGTGATTTATATCGGCACGTTGAGCAAGGTGTTGTTTCCCTCGATTCGCATCGGCTACATCATTGCGCCTTACGACTTGTTCGATGCGTTCATGCGCGCGCGCTGTTTGGCTGGGCATCAGTCACCGGCGCTGGAGCAGGCTGTGCTGGCTGACTTCATCACTGAAGGTCACTTCGCGCGGCACATCAGAAGGATGCGCGCTCTCTACGCGGAACGGCAGCAGGCGCTTTTAAAGGCGGGCCGGTCGGAGCTAAACGGTCTGCTCGAGATCGAACCAAGCGAGGCGGGGATGCACCTCATCGGTTGGCTTCCGGAAGTCGACGACAGGAGCGCCTTTCGCGCTGCCGCCGCTGCGGGCGTCGAGGTGACTCCTCTGTCAGCCTACTCCATCAAACCTCCAAAGCGTGGAGCCCTACGACTCGGTTACACCGGCTACAAGCCTCGGGAAATCTGGCGCGCAACGCGCCGCCTCGCGACCGCGCTACGTACTTTGTCTTGAAGCAAGCTTGCCACCGACCCATGCGAGCGGAACTGCGATCACGATAAGTGTTATTGGATACCACTTCGGTCCAAACTCGGGTCCCTTGTTCCACGTGCTCAACGCGCCTACGGTACTCAACACCACACCCACGACTCCGAGTATCAACGCGTGCAGCATTGGTCGTTGCGGTGCGAGTCGCGCCGTCAAATACGAACCGAGGATCGAATAAAGAATGCGATAACCGGTGGCGAGGAGAAAGAGCGAGTCGGGCATGTACGTAAACCACGGCGGAAAGATTCCAGTGGCGTGCATAACTACATCGGTGAGCGTAGAGAGAATTATTATGAAGAGTAAGCCAGCGATCACGGCTCCAATACTACGAACGCTGCTGCGCGGACGCGCCGTGTCTGATTGGTCTGACATTATTGTCTTAGGTTAGATCGTCATCGTGAGGCAAACAAGTTTCATTTTGACGACGGAGTGTAGGAACCAATTCTATTCAACGTCGTGCGCGTTGAATGCGAGTAACAGTTCTTTGAAGTCTGGGTACATCTGTTGAAGGGTTGTTCCAAGCCATACAAAGCTCGGTCAGCGTCCACACCGCTTCAATCCGCTCTTTCGGAGAAGCCATGGACCAGCCATCGTCCGGCGGCTCCGGCAACCCATCGCGAATGACTTTGACGCTGATTTGTTCGCTGCGCAAATCCTTGATCATGCAAGAAATTATAGCATCTGAGGATCTCTCAACTTCATTCTAACTATGTCAATGTCGGCCCGATCAGGTTAAATGCTAGCGAGCCTCTGGACCGTATCTGGATAGCGCTTGACGAGATTGATTAATAGGGCAGCTTGTGCGTTGGGCTTGGCGCGACCCTGCTCCCAGTTTTCCAGAGTACGCACGTTTGTCCGCAGATAGACCGCGAAAAGTGCGCGCGAAAGTTTCAGGTTTTTGCGAACACGAATCAGTTCTTTCGGTGTGACGGTGGGCGCTGGCTTGAATTCCACGGAGTGGGTTCGGAGCGTTCGCTTGCCTTGTCGTGCGTCAGCGAGAGCATCCATTCCTTCGATCAGTTCCGCAAAGAGATCACGCTTGGCGCTACGCTTTCGTGTGGGTTTGACCGATCTCTTCATTACCTCCTCCTTGCCTCGAGTTCCTGCTTGATCACTTGCTTCAGCGTTTCGCGTTGGGCTTTAGTCAGATCAGACTTCTCATCTTTGTCGTAAATTGTGAATAGCCAAAACTGCAAGCCTGCATCCCACCAGTAATAAACCACTCGTAATCCGCCGCGCTTGCCTTTCCCGCGCCGGTCGTCAGCAAAGCGCAGTTTCCGCAACCCACCAGTACCTGGGATCAAAGCACCAGCCTCCGGGTTGAGCATCAGCAACTGCTGAAGCCGAAGGAAAGCGTCATCGTCAAGATACTCCGCCTATAGCGGTCGAACGGAGGTAGCTCGACGAAAACAGACTTCACGGTCCCATACTACTTACATCCGCAGTTATACGCAAGTCGCGTATAGAATGTTTTTGGTGATGGCAAGCAAAATCTATGCGGTAGATTGGCGTGTCCCAGAAAGAAGCGGGCCGACTTGTGGGAACAAGCCGCTACGATTTACTGGACCCGGTCTAGGTACTGTTGCGCGTGAGACTCATATCTCACACTACTCATTCCGCAGCGCTGTAGTCGGGTCTAGTCCCGCTGCTCGAATCGCCGGGAGCCACGAGGCTAGGAACGCGATAACCAGGAAGACCAGCGCGACGGATGCGAACGTCACGGGGTCCGTGGGCTTCACGTCGACGAGCATGCTCGCCAGGACGCGTGTGAGGAGGAATGCTCCGACCAGGCCGATACCGATGCCGATGGCACTGAGGTAGAGGCCCTTTCCGACCATTAAACGGAAGATGCGTGATGGCGCGGCACCGAGGGCCATGCGCACTCCGATTTCCGCGGTTCGCTGACGGACCAGGGTGGCCAGGACGCCATACAACCCCACGCCCGCGAGAATCGCTGCGATCGTTGAGAAGACCCCGATCAGCAAGAGCGAGAAGCGTGTCTGGGCCTGTGCTGCGGTGACGAGCGAGTCCATCGGTTGCATCTGGTTGATGAACGTCTCTTTGCCCATTTTGCGGACCACTTCGCGAACGGAGCCTGCAAGGGCCGAAGGATCGCCGTCGGTCCGCAGCGCCCACCACGAAGCAGCACCATGGTTCACGTATCCGTCGGTGACGTACAGTTGTTCGCGACCCGGTTCGACCAGAGAGGTGTTGCGCTGATGGGCCACCACACCAATGATCTCTCCCCACTGAGCCTCTTGCGTGCGAACGCGAAACAGTATCCGCTTGCCCACTGCCGACTCGTTTGGAAACGCTTTCGCAGCGAGTGCTTGATCGACTACGAGCAGGTTCCGGTCAGGTGAGCTGTCGTCCTGCGTGAACGTGCGTCCAGCCAGAAGTGTCGTGCCCATCGCTTCGAAATAGCCAGGCAGAACGACCTGAAGATCGGCAGCTTGAAACTTGCTCGGATCGCTTTGAGCTTCGGCTCCGCCCCAACGCACCGGGCTAAACCCGCCGGCGAGCGGCAGTGGGAATGACGCTGTAACACTGTTCACACCCGGAATCGCGTCGAGTTGTTCGCGAAGCTGGCGTTTGAAAGTATCTCTTTCCTGAGGTGTGTCGCCGATGTTGCCGAGCAGTTGAAACGTCAGCAGCCCGCGCGGGTCAAAGCCCATGTTCACGCGTTGGATGTTAAGGAACGTGCGGAACATCAAGCCCGAGCCAATCAACAGCACAAATGCAAGCGCGACTTCCACGACAACCACAGCATTACGCAACCCGGCAGCACCGAGCGCGCCGCTTCGTCCGGCAGCGCGTAACGTGTCCATGAGGTTTGGTTTCGCGGTGCGAAGCGCGGGAATCACTCCGAAGATCACAGCAGACAATAGTCCTGCCAAAACAGAAAACGTTAACACCTGCCAATCGATCCCGATGGCATTTAAGCGCGGCAGATTCTCCGGCGCGATCACGAGCAACTGGCGAATACCTAGATAGGCAAGACCAACGCCGATCGCCGTTCCGAGTGCGGCGAGTACGATCGCTTCAGCGAGTGTTTGTCGGATCAACTGCCACCAACCAGCGCCCAGTGCCGCCCGAACCGCGAGCTCTCGTTCGCGCGACGAAGCTCTCACCAGCATCAGGTTCGCCACATTCGCACACGCGATCAGTAGCAGAAAAATCACCGCACCCATGAGCGCGAGAATCGTGGGTCGAACTTCGTCCACAAGGTGCTGCTTCAACGGCACAAGTTGAAAATATTGCCCGGCTGTTTTTGAGATAGCATTCTCTTCGCGAATCTTCTGGGCGATGGTCTCGACTTCGGCTTGAGCTGGAGCCATCGCGACTCCCGGCTTCAGTCGCCCAATAATGCGCCACTGCACGTTGTTGCGATTGGCTACATCGTAGGGAATGCGCGCCGCAATCCAGACACTCGGGAACTGTTCCACATTCGCTTTCGGCGGCATCAACAATTCGAAACCGGGCGCCAGCACACCTACGATGGTCGGTGGTGGTCCAAACGCGGCGGCGACCGGAAGTGGTTTGCCGATTATGGATCGATCGCCACCGAAGCGTTGCTGGAAGTATTCGTTGCTCAGGATAGCCATGGTTGGGAGCGGTGGCGGCGCATTAGCAGCAGGAGCATTGCCATTAGCCGGAACCGGGTCCGGCGTTCCATCTGACTCCTGAAAGTCGCGGCCAGCGATGATCGAGCCGCCCATCATTTGAAAGAAATTGGTGGACACCGCTGCGACGCGGACGCGCTCGGGCGTGCCGTCCAAACCAGGAAGCGTGATGCGACCTGTATTGAAGGCAGCGAAATCTTCGAAATTGTTTTTCGCACCGTTGCGAATGTCGAGATAGTTGACATTCGAAACCGGAAAGTCTTTGACGTTCCGTTTCTGCAGATCCCCGCGGACCAGGACCAGCCGCTCCGGATCCTTGTAAGGAAGTTTCCGCAGCAGCACGCCGTTAGTGACGCTGAAGATAGCCGTGCTCGCGCCGATAGCGAGGGCGATCGTGACGACGACTGTGATTGTGAATACAGGGCTCTTGCGCAGCGTGCGAAACGCGTAGGAGAAGTCGGTTAGCATGGCGGCAGTGTAGACCTCTGACGAATTTCAGCCAAGCGAAATTGTCAGCAGACGATTAAGTAAAACTAATGTCCGAAATTTCGGAAAGGGCTGTTTTGAGTGTCACAAATGTTGCGACACCTATTGCCTCAAAATAAAATCTACTCCTACGGTGATTCGTTGCCTCACAAATAAATCTACTCGAAATAGGATTGGATTTGCGCATCGTAGTGTGCCATTTTTGAGTAATGGCGTACCACGGGAAATGGTTTTTTGTTTTGCTTTCATCGAGAAACATATCTAGCAGTAGTGGCTGTGGGAATGTGGGAAAGTCAGGCGGCTTTTTTGCCTGACTTTTCCAAGCGCTTGCGGGAAGCGACGCTTTTTGTCGCTTTCCGCAAGCGCGTCATTTCCACAGCCGGTTTGGCGGCGCGGCGCTTTGCGCTCTGTCGTTGGTGCCCATTTGTGGTCCTAACTGCGGTAGCCATGAGTTTCTGTTGCAATTTTTCAATCTGTCGTTTGAGCTGCGCCGGATTAAGCAAGCGATACTGGGCGCGTAACCGCTTTTTAATCTCCTCGGGGATGAAACTGGAATCCAACAGCCGTTGATAAGGCGTGCGGGCGGTGTCATATTTCTTCTTCACACGCGCGCCGTGCCGTTCCTTCGACTGGAGTTTCATGCTGGGCTGAAAGAAGTTGGTGTAGAGATCCAACTTCTCATAGAGTTCATTGAGCAAGCCTAACTGCTTGTCCGTATCAAAGCGTTGATAGCCCACCGCGCGGCGCACCACCGAATAGTTTTTCTGCTCCACAAAGCAGCTATCGTTTTTGCGGTAGGGGCGCGAGCGGGTGAAGGTGATTTTGTGCTCCTGGCAAAAGCTGTAGAGCGTTTCGTTGATGAACTCTGAGCCGTTGTCGGAATCGATGCCGAGCAGCGGAAATGGCAATTTTGCTCGGATTTTCTGCACTCCTTCCAAGACCCAGACCTGCGCTTTGTTCTTCAGCGCGCGGCTGCAATTCCAGCCGCTGGCAATATCCACCGCATTCAAGGTAAAGGCATGGTAACTGTCTATCACACCACCGTCATGGCCCACCAGGTCCAGTTCCATAAATCCCGGTTGTGCTTCATCCCACTCACTGAAGGTGCGCATCGGGATCTGATGCTTCAACAAGGTACCGGGCCGGGTGTGGGTGCGGCCCTTCAGTCGATATTTCTGGCGCTCGGGACCTAACAGCCGATCGATAGTGGCGGCGCTCATGCGCTTCAGCTTCTGGCTAGTGGCTGCGTCACAGCGCAATTCATTGTGCCGCAGCAGTCGCTCGACAATCTCCCCGAGTACCGGCGCCAATCGTTTGCCGCAGATGTAGTCCATGATGCGCCAGACCTGCACCAGCGCTTTCACCGTCTGCTCATCATAAGTTGGTCCCCGGCCCCGCCCTGACAACTTCTTGCCCACATCGCCGCGTACTCGTAGTTTGCGATGCACCGTCACTACCCGCCCTTGATTGCGTAACACCAGGGCCGCATAGCTGCGCGCAAATCCCGTCAACTCGACAAACTCAGTCAGAATTACTCCCTTCTCTTTCTTGCCGGCTTTGCGATAACGCCCCGCGGTCGCCTCCGCAATCCGTTTCCGCTCCTTCATCGTCAGCCTCATTTTCTACCCCGCTCTTCAGCCTCAGCCTTGCGGGGTTAATCTCGCTCATTTCGAGTAGATTTCTTATTTGAGGCAACGAATCAATTTCGAGTAGATTTTTTATGAGGCAATTCGCGACATTGCGTGACTCCCGATGCGCGACTATAATGCTGGCCCTCCACGACATTAAATTTCGATTCAGAGGTGCGGGACTATGAAAAACTCGGTCGCCTCTTTTTTTCTTTTAGTCGTTCTTCTTTCCGCAACTGGCGTGGCCCAAACGAGGGCTCAGGCAACGAAGAAGTCGCGCGAACGTCCGTCGACCCTGAAAATATGCCAGGGCGTTCCCGTGCCTGACGGTTACGTCATCGCCGGTTATGTGACGTTGTCCGCCTGTCCACACGGCGCGTACTTGCTTAAGAGACAGGAGGCTCCGAATGCGGTTGCTACTCAAGCCGCGTCTCTACAGACGACGAGCTCACGGCCGCGCAGGGTTGCCGGCGTTCCTTCGTTGTCCGGTGCAACACCGAGCAGCGTCCCACTGAACACGACACCCGCGACTGTTCCTGAGGCCAGCGGTGAAGAAGTTTCAGCGGGCGACGTGGTCCGCATTAACACCACGCTCGTCACTGTCCCGGTGAGTGTTCTCGATCGACAGGGACGCTTTATTCCCGGACTCAAGCGAGAAGACTTTCATCTATTCGAGGACGGCGTCGAGCAGTCAATCGCTTACTTCGAGCCAACTGAAATGCCGTTCACCGTGGCTCTGCTGCTGGACACTTCGTCGTCGACTCGTTTTCACCTCTGGGAGATCAAAGAAGCTGCGATCGCGTTTGCAAAACAACTGCGCCCGCAGGACCGCGTTCTGGTGGTGACCTTCAGCGATGAGGTTCTCCTGCTGACTGAAGCGACAAACGATCAGGACGTTATCAGCACAGTCATTCAGGTGAATGCGAACACGGGCGCGTCGACACGTCTTTACGACGCAGTGAATCTCGTCGTCCACGAGCGGCTCAACCGGATACAAGGCCGCAAAGCGATCGTGCTGTTCACCGACGGCGTCGACACGTCGAGCTATATGGCGAACTATCAGAGTACGCTGCGCGAAGCGGAAGAGTTGGATGCGCTGATTTATCCGATTCAGTACGACACGACGGATTACATGCGTGCGATGGGCGGAGGAAGTGTCTCGATAGTAACGAGCAGTAGTAATTGGCCCTTCCGGGGAAGCAGCAGCACTACGCAAGTGATCAATAACGTTCCTGCCAATGGCGGT
>JADMIO010380298.1_pt1 | contig 10198 bp, 8 predicted proteins | sample 8958161 | NCBI WGS metagenome assembly JADMIO01 (sample SAMN16585339, study PRJNA669376) | soil metagenome | isolation source: Crop rotation soil | place: USA: Cullars Rotation, Alabama | collected 2011
CCGTTGCCGCCCTTGAATTCGTAGCAAATCATTCCGGTCCCGCCGCCGACGCTCCCCTCTTCGATCGCGCCGCCGTGCGCGGAATCGAGCGCCTGCGCGACGTGCTCCGGTTTCACATGAAAACCGTTGATGTCGTTAAGCCAGCCGTCCCACGTTTCGGCGACAACCGGGAGGCTCCACCAATAACCGGTTTTGTCAGCCGCCCCGTTTTTGACTCGCCATGCGATCGCCGCATCGCGGGCAACGCCGACACTATGCGTGTTGGTGATTACAATCGGTCCTTCAAGGAATCCGCTTTCTTCCACCCACGCCGTCCCGGTCATCTCGCCGTTTCCATTCAAGCTGAACGTGCCGGCGTAAACCGGATCATCCTGCGAAGCGTGCCCCCGGGGAATAATCGCCGTCACACCAGTTCGCACCGGGCCTTTGCCGACTTCGAGTTTTCCCTCGCCATCTATTATAGTTGTGTAGCCGACTTCAACGCCGGCCACATCGGTGATCGCATTCAATTGACCCGGCGTTCCATCAAACGGAATTCCCAAATCGCGGGCCCGAACGACCTTTGCCGCCGCGGTCCCGGTCGGAATCGGTGGCGGAGATTTGAACGGCTCACGCGCGGATGTGTCGATTACTATTGCGACCAGGGCGCCAACGATAGTGAGAAGCAAGGATGCCGATTTGATTCGAAATCGCATAAAACAGCAGATGAGGTATAGTCGATACGCTATGCGCAGAGCCGCGACCAGCGCATTATTGATGGTATGCCTTACCATCTTCCTCTGCCCGGCGGTCGGTAAGTCGAGCGTCTCAATCGTTCCGCAACAACAACATCAAAGCAGTTGGTGTTGCAAGCGGACGAGCGGATGCGTGCATTCTAACGAAAGCGAATCGAAAAAGAGCAAGTGTCCCAAACCGCAATCGCAGGACAAGAGCTGCTGCCCGGTTTCATGCTCAACACTGATTCTTTTTTGCGGAATTGCCGACCGTCTTTTCGCGCCCGCGACCACCGTCGGAGCTATTCCCGTTTCGAATTATTCCATTTTCGATCGAGGCGATCCTCCGCCAGTTCCGCCGCCGCGGGCCTGATTTCTCCAAACAGTTCGGCCCGGCGCGTTTTCGCAGCCGGGATGCAAACGAAACTCAAACAGGAGATACTAATGAAATATTTACTCTTGATTGCAGCGCTTCTGACGCTGACGAGCGCAACATCGAACTCGTCAAGCGAAGCAGATTGTTGCGGTGGCGGCGGATGCTGCCCGCTCAGCAAATGCTGCATGATGAACCGCTAAGCCGGTTCATAGATTAGAAACGGGCCCCGCTGGGAGACTGGCGGGGCTCCTTTTTCTGTCGTGACAGTGCTTCGCTTTCAGCGCCGTCCGTACTTGCCAACCAGATGATCGATGTAGCCGCTGTACCGCTCGGCAAGCGCAGCACTCTCAATAAAAAGAATGTTCTCGGCGTTAAACTGCGCGCTGCGCGAGAAATTGTACGAGCCGGTTATCACCGTATCGTCGATGACAAGGATCTTGGCGTGCATGTAATCATGCCGGCCGGTCGGACTATACGGCGTCGAATTTTTTCCGACGAGCCTGGCCCGCGCGATCACACTCTGTAGCGCGGGGATCTTCCAGTGATTTTGCGGTACCGTCTGCCACTGGCGAAAAACATCGCTCATTTGTGTGCGATCATAGATCCCGTCGACCTTAACCCGGCCTGCATCCAGAAGATTAACCAGCGCGCCTATAAGCGTTCCTGAATTGATGAGCAGGCTGCAAATTCGTACGCGTTTTTGTGCATTGCGAACACGACGAGCGACTTCGGTGTCGATTTCCAGCCCGCATCCGGGCGAAAAATACACCCTCACCGATACAGGCTGGCCCGCGAAATTCAGGGGCACCGATTGGGTCTTAATGTTGCCGGTATCCTCAAAATTCTCTTTCTCCCACAATTGATCGAAATCCTGGGCGTACCAGCCGGCGATTACCGGAGATTCGATACGCACGATGTTGTTTTCCATGAGGGAAAACGCGTCGTCGGTCATATTAGTCGAGCCGGTCCAGACCGAGCTCCGATCGCGAACGATAAATTTGTGGTGCATCAGTTTCATCCCGCCGACGCGTCGCGAAGGAAATCCCAGGGACTCGACGAAACTTGCGGTCCCGGGCGGCGCCGGGTCCTGGCCCTGGGCCATGTTTGGCAATACCGGCTTGTCACCATCGTAACAAAAACGAATGCGCACCCCTTGTTTTGCGCGTTCCTGCAACGCCGACAGCAGCTGACCTTTGAGCGGATCGCTCAACCGCATGTCATAAAGAGCAAAATCAAGGGTCTCCTGCGCCGCACCAATAAAATCGGTCAAATGTTTCATGACCGCGGTGCTCTGTTGTTCGCCTTCGGAAAGAAAGAGAACAGAGACTTCATCAGGAGGAGTATTGGTCGTCATGGCGCAAAACCATTCATTTTATGTTTTCGCGAATATGGCAACGCATTTAGATTGAGGATGTGAGCAGTTACGAAGTTTTCGCGCGGAAATATCGGCCGCAAACGTTTGAGGATCTCGTGGGGCAGAATCATGTCGCGCAAACGTTAAAGAACGCCGTCGCGCAGAACCGGCTGGCTCATGCCTATCTGTTTGTCGGCCCGCGCGGAACCGGAAAAACGTCCACCGCTCGAATTTTATCCAAAGCGCTTAATTGCCTGAGCTCAGATAAGCCCACGGTAACGCCCTGTGGCAAATGCGATAACTGCCGTGAGATCGCCGCGGGAAATTCGCTCGACGTCATCGAAATCGACGGTGCCAGCAACAACAGCGTCGATGACGTGCGCGAGCTGCGCGACAACGTTCGATACGCCCCGGCAAAAGGTCGATTCAAGATTTACCTCATCGACGAAGTACACATGCTCTCGTCCGCGGCGTTCAACGCCCTCCTGAAGACGCTCGAGGAGCCGCCGCCACACGTGAAATTTATTTTCGCAACCACTGAGCCGCAAAAAGTTTTGCCGACCATCCTGAGCCGTTGTCAGCGGTTCGATCTTCATCGCATTGCCACAAATTTGATTGCTGATCATCTGCAATACATCGCCAAGAAGGAGACGATCACGCTCGAACCGGCGGCGGCGCATTCCATCGCGCGCGGAGCCGAAGGCGGACTGCGGGACGCCGAATCGATGCTGGATCAACTGGTGGCGTTTTGCGGCCAGTCGATCGCCGAAGCGGATGTGTTGAAGGTCTTCGGGTTCACCAGTCAGCAGACGGTCTCGACTTTCACAAATCACATTCTGCACTCCGAGACCGCGGAGGCCGTGCAGCTGCTGCATGAGCAATGCGAAACCGGCAAGGACATGATGCGGCTCATGGCCGACCTGATCGCGTATTTGCGCGATCTGCTTGTGTTCAAGGTGAAACCTGATGCGCTGAGCGACGATGTCGATCCCGAGTTGCAGAAATCGCTGGCCGCGCAGTCGAGTCTGATTGAAACCGAGCGTTTACTCGAGCTTATCGACCAGTTCGCGGAAGCCGAAGGCCGGATGAAGTGGGCGCCTAACAAGAAATTGCATTTCGAAGTGGCAGTGATCAAGGCGATTCAAACCTTGAGCCAGGTAACGTTGAACGAAGTGATCGAAAACCTCAACGCGTTACGCGAAGGGAGACCGGCTGCTGTGTCCTCTAAAGCGGCTGCCGCAAAACCGGTGGCACAGCAAACTATAGCCGCGAACGCCAGCCGCGGATCCGGCATCACCGATGCCGGCTACAAGAAATCGGAGCCCGCGCGTGTCGCGGAAAAGCCTTCGCAGGAAAAGGTGCTCCCAACAGCCGCTCAGGCCCCTCAAGCCGGGACCGAATCCGATCCTGAGAAGATTTGGAACGAAGTCTGCGCGAAAATCCCGGCGCGCGGCTTTTTGCGGACGCTCGTTGATTCGTTAGTCGCAGTGGGCATCGAAGGCCGCAATTTTGTCGTTGGTTATCCGGCCGGAGACAAATCGTCGATTGAAACGCTGGCCACCTCGAGCAATCGCCGCCAGCTGGAAACGCTGCTCAAGGAAACGGGAGGGCGGGACTGGTCGCTCAAGCTGGTGGCAAAGGAAGGTCTGCCGGCCAAGAAGCAGAGCAATCCGCAAGAGGATCCGCTCATCCGCGAAGCTTTGGAAATGTTTAAGGGCGAGCTCAAAACATGAGTGTCCCGCACTGGACAACTCGTCCGTCTCTCCCAGCGGGAGAGAGGAAGAAGGCGGCACGCAGGCCCCGTGGTTTTCTGTCCCTTCTTCCGCGGGGAGAATGGCGCCGCAGGGACGCGAGCGACATGGACCTCCGCTCGCAAGGAGCGAGCGTGCGGAAACACGCGAGTCAAGGCCAGGGCGAGGGCAACGTCTAATCAAGAAAAGCTATGAATCTGAATAAGTTGATGAAGCAAGCGCAGAAGATGCAGGAGCAAATGGCGCGGACCCAGGCCGAGCTCGAAGAGAAAACGGTCGAAGTCGAGGCCGGCGGAGGCAAAGTGAAGGTCACCGCGAATGGCGCCGGCGAAGTGATCTCGATCAAGATCGACAAGGAGATCGTCGATCCTAACGATGTGGAATTTTTGGAGGAAGTCGTCCTCAGCGGAGTTCGCGGCGCCATCGAGCAAGGCAAAGCGATCGCTCAATCCGAGATGGGGAAAATTACTGGCGGTCTCGGTATTCCCGGGATGGGACTGTAGCGGAACGGCGCTCTCTAGCCGCCGGCTTGTCATCCCGAGGAAGTCGAGGGATCTCAAATCAGCGGATCAATAGAGGTGCTTCTACTTCGGTCAACATAACAAGTCGGCCGTATCGAGCGTCGGCTGCAGAAGCGTGGCTCCCGTTCGAAGATGACGCGACGATTTCTTGCTCTCTCCCGCTGGGAGAGGATTGAGGTGAGGGCCAGAAAAGACGGCCCTCACTGGCGCTTCGCGTCCGTCTCTCCCCGCGGGAGAGAGGAAGAGGGCAATCTTTGCGAAACCGGTTTGTCTTTTTCGTAAACACAAACTTCGCGCAGACCCAGCTTCGATACCTTTTCGGCGAGTCGATCGAACTTGTCATCCCGAGCAAAGTCGAGGGATCTCAAATCAGCGGATCAATAGAGGTGCTTCTACTTCGGTCAACATAACAAGCCCGGCCGTATAGAGCGTCGGCTGCAGAAGCTTGGCTCCCTCTCGAAGATGGCGCGACGATTTCTCCTCCTCTCCCGCTGGGAGAGGATTGAGGTGAGGGCAAGAAAAGACCGCCCTCACTGGCGCTTCGCGTCCGTCTCTCCCCGCGGGAGAGAGGAAAAGAGCAATCTTTGCGAAATCGGTTTGTGCTTTTCGTAAACACAAACTTCGCGCACACCCAGCATCGACATCTTTTCGGCGAGTCGATCGAACTTGTCATCCCGAGCAAAGTCGAGGGATCTCAAATCAGCGGATCAATAGAGGTGCTTCTACTTCGGTCAACATAACAAGCCCGGCCGTATAGAGCGTCGGCTGCAGAAGCTTGGCTCCCTCTCGAAGATGGCGCGACGATTTCTCCTCCTCTCCCGCTGGGAGAGGATTGAGGTGAGGGCAAGAAAAGAGGGCCCTCACTGGCGCTTCGCGTCCGTCTCTCCCCGCGGGAGAGAAGAAGAGGGCAATCTTTGCGAAACCGGTTTGTGTTTCTCGTAAATAGCAACTTCGCGCAGACCCAGCTTCGATACCTTTTCGGCGAGTCGATCGAATTTGTCGCCTAACTGCACGTGCGAATGGGCATCCGACGCAGTTGTAAATGTGATCCCCTTCCCGATCGCTAGTTTGGCAATTTCGTCGCTGGGATAATTTTCGTTAACCGGCTTTCGCCAGCCCGCCGTCGAGAATTCCATCGACAAGTTTCGCGACTTAATCAGGTCGAGCGTTTCGTTCACAAACTGGCCGATTTCGCCTTCCGGACGATGTCCATGGATCTTAACGAGATCGAAGTGGGCAAGACAATCGACCAGTCCAGTGGCGATGAGCTCGCGAACACGTCGAAAGTAATCGGCATAGATCGTGTCGATCTTGCGGCCTTCAAATTGCGACGCGCCATCCGGAATCGTGTCGAACATTTGGTCGTCGCGATCAAGGTAATGAATCGAGCCAAGAACAAAATCGAGGCGGTCCCAGTTTACTTCGATCCATTTGCGGCTGGCGGCAGATGTCGCCGGATCGTTGTCCAGTTCGATGCCGGCGCGAATTTTTACGTCCGGATTTTTTTCGCGCACTTTGTCGATTACATCGAAATCGACGCCGGCGTGAAAGCGGTCGTGGTCGGTAAAGGCAATGTCGCGCAGGCCGCGTTTTCGGGCGCTATCGACCCACTGCTGCAACATCGCCTCGGTGTAACGCTGGATTTTTTCGCCCTGTGGATGGGTATGGTAGTCGCTAAACAGTTGAGGGCTGGTCCGAGCCGGACTGCTATTTGTTGAGGATTGAGGGACCGGATCTTCGCTCAACACTCAACCCTCAACTCTCAACGTCTTGCATCACGGCGCGGGCAAAAACTTTTGCCGGACGCGCAGCTCCGGATATTTCGGAAAGAAAACTTCCACCGTGTAAACTTTGTCCGGACTCAAGTCGCGCGTGGCAATGGTCTCCTTGTATTCGACGTGCTCCTGCGGGTTGATCAGGAGCGTGCCGGGTTTTTCCTTGATCGCATGATTGTCCGACCAACGGGTCAGGACGCTCTCTGCTGAGTTCAACAATTGAATGTCGATGCGTTGATCGTTAGGGAAGTCCAGGGTAACCGCGCGCTTGGATTTGTTTGTGAGTGTGACCTGCACGGTTAACTGCCGCACTTCGGAAAGTTTGACTGGCTGCGGCGACAGCTGGAGATCGAGGAAGAGTCCCTTGAGCTTTCCGTTCTTGTAGTCGGGGTCGCGTTGCTTGCCGCCGGAAAAGGGATGAAGAAGGCGGCTGCTCCAGCCCCGCTTCTGCGGCTGTTGCGGTTCCGCCGGGGTCGGCGGCGGCACCGTCGGCGGGGTTGAAGCGTCGGGAACCGCCTGTGGGCGGGCAGTCGGCGATGGCGATGCCTCCGGCAAGCCGGTCACTTCCTGGGCTAAGGAGGAAACACTCCAGTCCAGCACCAGCGCGAGAACAGCTATGGCCAACCGGCGATTCATTAGCAGGATAAGCAGCCCGGAAGGTTTTCGGGGTTGCAGTTCATGTCAAACCCTTTATCAAATCGGCCATGAAAGCGCTATTGGGGAGCATCCTGCTGGCCACTATGGCGATTTCGTCTGCCCCGGCCAAGTCCCGACATTGCATGCTGCGCGTGCATGTTGAAGGCAACGCCCAGGACGGGGCGACGTTCTCCCAAGCGGTAAAGGCTCAGATTTCGGGAAAGCCAGTCGCGATCGAGGGAATCCCGCGAATTTCCGAGCAGGACGTGGTCGCGTTCAAGCCGTACCAAAACGCGGACGGAACGTTCGGGGCGCTGATCCAGCTCGACGAGAATGGCCGGATTCAGCTCGACACGCTGAGCGTTGAACGGCATGGACGCTACGCCTTCATCTTCGTCAACGGACGGGCGGTCACCGAGGTGATGATCGACAAACGGATTTCAGACGGAAAACTTTACATTCACTCCGGCCTGACCGCGGCGGATATCGTCTTGATGAAAAAGGATTGGAAGATGATGAAGCCGGCGAAAGCGAAGGAAAAGAAAACCGAGGAGCCTCGTTAGTCCAAATATGAGTGGATCAGGTATTTTGAGTCCGGGGAGCACAGGCTGCCAGCCTGTTCTTTCCGGCAGCCTGCCGGAAAGGCGAGTAGGTTTAGCTTGGTTGAAAATTGCGCGGCACACCAAGGATCGTCGGCAAGCTGCCGACGATTACAGGCTGGCAGCCTGTGCTCCCCGCAAGCGGAATGTGATATCACATCTTCTTGCGATCGCTATCGGAATGCTCCTGGTTGGCTCCGCCATTCCTGCGATCGCGAGTGACGTCGTCGACATCGCGTTGCCCACGGATAACGACGCGTTATTCCGCGGTGATGGACCGGCGTTCTATCAATACATCGACCGCGATTATCACGGGCAAAAGTCGAACCCATGGGAAGGCGGCCAATATGGTTTCGTGCGGGACCCGATGGAGAGCAGCGAAGGCATGGTCTACACCCGGTTTCACGAAGGGATCGACATCAAACCGATGCAGCGCGACGCCAACGGCGAGCCGCTGGATCAGATTCGCGCGATTGCCGACGGCAAAGTCGTTCACGTCAACCCGACCGCCGGTTATTCAAATTACGGCCGTTACGTGGTGATCGAGCATCATTGGGATGGCAGCCCCTATTTCAGTCTCTACGGGCATCTCAACACCATTGCGGTGAAAGTGGGACAGCAGGTCAAGAAATCGGAGCCGATTGCGGTGATGGGTTATACCGGCGTAGGGATCAACCGGGAACGTGCCCACGTTCATTTGGAATTGAACCTGATCGTGAATCATCGTTTCCAGGAATGGTACAACGCTACCCATCCCCAGGATCCAAATCACAATGGCATTTACAACGGGATCAACCTCGACGGTTTGGACATTGCAAAGCTTTACCTGGCTTTAAAGAACAATCCGAGTCTAACGATTCCGGAATTCCTTCGCGACAAGGAAGCATTTTACAAGGTGCGGATCCCGAAAAGCTCGCATTTCGAGCTGCTTAAGAATTATCCGTGGATGAAGACGGGAGATGGCGGGCGTTCCTGGGACGTTTCGTTCACCCGCGCGGGGTTGCCATTCAAAGTAGAGCCGAGCCCGGAGGCGGTCAGCCAGCCACAGGTCGTTTACGTCAAAAAAAGCGCGGTCGATTACCGGAATTGGACCCAGGGAAACCTGGCTGGGCGCAACGGGAAGGCACAATTAACCCTCACCGGGCTCAACAATACCCGGCTCCTGTTCTGGCCAGATTGATTTCGTAACTGTTTGCCAATTAGAGGTTAGGGTCACGGGGTAAAATTTGGGGCGTCGGCTTGGGCCTTCCCAAACGAATTACTTGGTGGACGCAATGAGGAGAACCAAGCCAGCCCAAGATAAAGGCGTTAGTGTGTCGAGACACGCCGACCCTGCTGAAGACAAGAACCGGATCAACGGCTTCGACCTATCGAAGCCGCGCATCCGGTTCGATCGAATCGGGCAGATCGAGCAGATCAATCCGGCCGCCGCCGAGTTGTTTGACCGGTCGCCCCTGTCGATGTTAGGCCAGCCTCTGTCCCGCTATCTCGTCCGTCACGATGCCGAAGAATTCCTGCATCACTTGCTGCGATGCCGGATGTTGGAGAAGAAGGTCGAAACGGAACTGCATCTAAAGAGCGGAGCCGGCGAAAAGGTTCCGATTCGCCTATCAAGCGTTTGTGTAGCAACTTCCACCGCGCGCGTCCGATTCCGCTATCAGACTACAATCATTGATCTGCGGGAAGCGGAGTGAGTTGATAGTGCCGGTAAATCACTGTCGATAGGCGCCCCGATTTTGTCGGTGTATTCTGACGCGAGTCGATAGAATGCGCGCACGAGTGGCGGTTTCGAACGGCGGTTCTCAGTAGGAGATGACGATAAAGAAGCGTTCGTCAAACCGTCGCTTAAGGGCTTTCCAGTTGCGCTTTCCCACTGCACGCGTCGACGCGTCCGGCGTTCCGACATTTTTGAATTACGGTGTCGGAGATGCCGTTGCGCTCGGGGAAATCGATGCAGTGGGCAACGGCGTAAGCGAAGTGCCGGGGCTCAGTCCGGGCGCCGGCGAAAGACCGCGCTGACCAGCCAATGGATCGTTGTTAGGCAAGGGACTAACGCTCGCGCCTGGTTGAGCGGCCGGATTTGTCATCGCTGGATTGGTCGGGACCGTAGTTGTTCCCTGCCGTGCCGTATTTCCAGACGACCCATTTTGACTGGTGCCGGCCGTGCCGCCTCTTCCCGAATTGCCGGTAGTACCGGATTGCCCACTACCGGTCGTACCGGTTGTTCCTCCACCGCTGTTGCTGCCAGTCTGGCCTACAACCAGCGAAGCCGAGCCGATGCATATTACAATAATCCCCAATATATTTTTCCAGTTCATATATCTCTCCATAACAAGATCGCGTTTAGCGACGTTTGAGGGCGGCCTTTTTTGCGGTGACGAAGGATGATTTGCACGTCGGTCGTCGGCGTATCCGCATGCGTCTTTGTATTAGCCAACGACAACGGCGGGTCGGATTGCACGTGGGGGAGAGC
>JADMIO010960161.1_pt1 | contig 10197 bp, 5 predicted proteins | sample 8958161 | NCBI WGS metagenome assembly JADMIO01 (sample SAMN16585339, study PRJNA669376) | soil metagenome | isolation source: Crop rotation soil | place: USA: Cullars Rotation, Alabama | collected 2011
CACGGCGTCCAGCCCGCCCGGCGACTCGATATTCGTCCGATCCGAGGCGGCCTCCTCCTCCAGGATGCCGACGATCAACCTGACGATCCTTCCACCTGGGAGGTCGTCACCAGCCGTAAGCCGACCGACGCCGAGTTCCGGGATCTCGCCTTCGCCTGGGAAGCCGCTCGCCACGTCAAATCGAATGCCATTGTTTTGGCGAAGGATACGGCGATCACCGGTGTCGGGAGTGGTCAGCCAAATCGGGTCGAAAGCGTGCATATCGCCGTCAAGCGAGCGGGCGATCGTGCGAGTGGCAGCGTGCTCGCCGGCGACGCCTTTTTCCCATTCCCGGATGGGGTCGAAGCGGCCGTCGCCGCCGGTATCACCGCGATCGTGCAGCCGGGCGGATCCATTCGAGACAGCGAAGTCATCGCCGTAGCTGAATCCGCCGGTGTGGCAATGCTCTTTACCGGAACCCGCCACTTCAAGCATTAACAAAACGCGAGCCGGAGACATTCCTCCGGCTCGCGCTTCACTTCATGTCAGTTGCTGTTAGATCGCTCCCACAATTCGGCCATTCGGCGCCGAGGCGTCGACAACGCGATCCAGCCAGAGTTGCGGATTGCGGATTTCTTCCATCGTCGGCAGGCTTGCGGCGTTGTCCCAGATGCGCTTGGCCACATCGTGCCCGCGCTCGTCGGCGATCTTGTTGATGAACTGCTCGCCAAGCCGGTACTGCTCATACTTCAGATCAAGCCCGGTCAGTCGCACGAAGAGCTTGTCGATTGGCGAGCGCTCTTGCTGGCGGCGCTCAAACGTCTTCGAGATGCGATCGAACTTCGGAAGCAGGTCTTTGCCCACCGCGTTCATTACGTGGTTGGAATATCCCTCAACCATGCACATCGCCGCCTGCATCTGATTGAAGATCGCCCGCTGCTCGGGAGTCATCACGGCTTCGATCCAGGACAGCTCAGCGCTACGCTGCTCACGAGCGCGGTTGACCATCGTCCGCATCGCCGAAAAGCCCTGACGCAGTTGTTCGGCATCCTGGCGGAGATAGGCGAAATAGCTTTCAATCAGCCCATTGAAATAGGGCTTCAGCCAGGGCACGCCCTCAAACTCGAAGGCGTGGGTCACTTCGTGCAAAGCGAGCCACATCCGGAAGTCGGCTTTCGGCAGTTGCATGGCCTGCTCAACCGCGCGGATATTCGGCTCGACGTAGTAGAGCTTGCCGGAATCGACTGGCTCCCGGCCGAGCAACGCCAGATCGTATTGACCGAGCACCTTTCGCGCCATATATCCGAGCAACACGCCGACTTCTGTGCTCAGCACCGCACGATTCGCGGTTGAAAGCACCACCCCTGCAGCAGAAGGCGTTCCGTCCGATGCGGGATTGAGTCCTTCGAATGGCTCGAACATCCGCTTGAAGCCATCGATATTCGCTTCGATCCAATCAACGCGATCGACCGCAAACGTTCGCTCCGGCGCGTCGGGAAGCTCGATACCGGTGTATTCCGTGACAATCGGCAGGCATTGCTCGACGAGCTGGCGATAGCCATCCGTCGCGCGTGTCCGCTCGGCGGCGGTGAGCGCGAGCCCCCGGTTCATGCTGATCGCAATCGACCGCACGCGCTTCCAATCGATCATCGGCTGCGGCGGCTGGGCGGCGCCGTCAACAGCCAGCGGCTTTCGGAGTCTTCCGGCAGCAGCTCCAACGGCGACTCCCGCGAGCATGGTGACAGCGAAGATTTTGCGATTTGCGCTCAGGCGCCCGTTTCGCATATTGGACTGGATTGGTGCCATGAGCCGTCTTTCCTGTCTTTGTCCGGCGCGCCCCTGATGAGCACGTTGACAAGACTCTACGTGCCTCACTCCCCACACGTCAAAGCGCCATGCTTCAAATGAAGACGCGAGAACATGGAATCCGGGAGAATAACAGAAAACCCAGGCCGCCTTTCGGCGCCTGGGTTCAAGCATGATGTCAACGATAGGGGACGATTGGGGTCGGGGGGTGCCCGCAGCGGCCTCGCCTCCCACAGGGTCGCCCCTGCAGTACTCTCCGGCGCTGCGGCGGGTCACGACCGGGTTCGGGATGGGACCGGGTGGGGCCACCGCGCTCTCGGCCACGGGCACCCCCCGACCCCCAACGTCTCCCCGTTGAAAGTGCGTGCTCACCGCACGGAACCCGCGTCTCGGGTCCGCACGTTTGGTTCTTGGTTGCGTCATGCGTGTCACGCCCGCCTCCGTGCCAGCGATGCTGGTGGACCTCGTGCGCCCGTGTTCCCGGCGGGACCGTCTCAGGTCACCCCGCCTGGGGAACGGAGCCCGTTCCGCGGTTCGTGTGAAAAGTCTGCCCTCGATCATTAGGACGCGTCAGCTCCGGTCGGTTGCCCGCCGTCCACCTCGCGCCTATCAACCCGGTCGTCTTCCGGGGATCTTACCTGCTTGCGCAGTGGGATACGTCGTCTTGGGAAAAGATTCCCGCTTAGATGCTTTCAGCGGTTCGCCCGTCCGCACATGGCTACTCAGCGATGCCCGTTGCCAGACAACTGACCCACCAGCGGTGCGTCCAACCCGGTCCTCTCGTACTAGGGTCAGCGTCCCTCACGTATCCAACGCCCACGGCGGATAGAGACCGAACTGTCTCACGACGTTCTGAACCCAGCTCGCGTACCGCTTTAATGGGCGAACAGCCCAACCCTTGGGACCTTCTCCAGCCCCAGGATGCGACGAGCCGACATCGAGGTGCCAAACCCTGCCGTCGATATGGACTCTTGGGCAGGATCAGCCTGTTATCCCCGGGGTAGCTTTTATCCGTTAAGCCACGGCCCTTCCACCCGGTACCGTGGGATCACTAGGCCCGACTTTCGTCCCTGTTCGGCTGGTCGGCCTCACAGTCAAGCTCCCTTGCTGCCCTTACGCGCTCCGGCCGATTGCCATCCGGCCTGAGGGAACCATTGGGCGCCTCCGTTACTCTTTAGGAGGCGACCGCCCCAGTCAAACTCCCCACCAGTCGCGGTCCCTGGCCTGGATGACAGGCGCAGGTGAGAACGACGGCACGCGCAGAGTGGTATTTCAACGGCGCCTCCACCTGGGCTAGCGCCCCGGCTTCCCCGGCTCCCACCTATCCTACACAACGCGCGCCTTCGCCCAACGACAAGTTGGAGTAAAGCTCCACGGGGTCTTTTTGTCCTGCCGCGGGTCGACGGTATCTTCACCGTCCCTACAATTTCGCCGAGTCCCCCGTCGAGACAGCGCCCAGATCGTTGTACCTTTCGTGCGGGTCGGAACTTACCCGACAAGGAATTTCGCTACCTTAGGACCGTTATAGTTACGGCCGCCGTTTACCGGGGCTTCAGTTCGCAGCTTGCACCGCTCCCTTTAACCTTCCGGCACTGGGCAGGTTTCAGCCCCTATACGTCCGCACCACCGCGTTCGCAGGGACCTGTGTTTTTGGTAAACAGTCGCCTGGGCCTGCTCTCTGCGACCCCCTCAAGCTCCACCGGCTAGCGGCTTCACCCTACACGGGGTGCCCCTTCTCCCGAAGTTACGGGGCCATTTTGCCGAGTTCCTTGACGGAGGTTCTCTCGTCCACCTTGGTATACTCTACCAGCCCACCTGTGTCGGTTTGCGGTACGGGCGCTCGTGCCCTCGCTAGAGGCTTTTCTTGGCAGCCTGGGATCAATCCGTGCGTTTTGGGCCGAAACCCGCCACTTCCCATCACCCCTCGGTCAACGTCCCAACGGATTTGCCTATCGGGACTCCCTACCGGCTTGGAGGCCTCGCGGCCCCGGACCTACCCTCCTGCGTCCCCCCATTGCTCAAACGGTCCCGAGCGGTACAGGAATTTGAACCTGTTGTCCATCACCTACGCCTCGCGGCCTCGGCTTAGGCCCGACTCACCCGCAGCTGATCAGCATGGCTGCGGAACCCTGGGGCATTCGGTGTGGGGGATTCGCACCCCCATCGCGCTACTCATGCCGACATTCGCACTCCCATGCGCTCCAGATTTGCTTACGCGCCTCCTTCACGGCTGCATGGGACGCTCCCCTACCACGTGCGCGAAAGCGCACATCCGCAGCTTCGGTGTTTGGCTTGAGCCCCGGTGGATTGTCGGCGCCACGACACCTTCGACCAGTGAGCTATTACGCACTCTTTCAAGGGTGGCTGCTTCTAAGCCAACCTCCTGGTTGTTGACGCGTCGCAACTACCTTGCCCACTTAGCCAAAACTTAGGGACCTTAGCTGGCGATCTGGGTTGTTTCCCTCTCGACCACGAATCTTAGCACCCGTAGTCTCACTCCCAAGTGTGCCCCACAGCATTCGTCGTTTGAGTCGGGTCAGTAAGCGGGAAGCCCCATCGCCGATCCAGTGCGCTACCTCCATGGGCCATTGTCACTTGAGGCTGTACCTAAATACATTTCGGGGAGAACCAGCTATCTCCGAGTTCGCTTGGCATTTCACCCCTATCCACAGGTCATCCCGATCGTTTGCAATCGATCTGGGTTCGGGCCTCCACGCGCGTGTTCCGCGCGCTTCACCCTGCCCATGGATAGCTCACCCGGTTTCGGGTCGACTCTAGGCGACTCATCGCCCTTTCGGACTCGCGTTCGCTCCGGCTCCGCCTGTCGCTGGCTTAACCTCGCCACCTAGAATCACTCGTCGGCTCATTCTACAAAAGGCACGCCGTCACCCCCCTTGCGGAGGGCTCCGACCGGCCGGAAGCGGACGGTTTCAGGATCTCTTTCACTCCCCTTGACGGGGTGCTTTTCACCGTTCCCTCACGGTACTGGTTCACTATCGGTCGCCTGCAGTATTTAGCCTTGGGTCGTGGTCGACCCTGCTTCCCACCAGATGTCTCGTGTCCGGCGGTACTCACGTTCATCGCGCACTCATCCCCACAAGTCGTCGCCTACGGGGCTCTCACCCGCTCCGGCCGGCCGTTCCAGGACCGTTCCGCTGACTCGTGTGGACCGAGCGAGAGATCAGTCGCTCTCTCCCGCGATCACGTTCTACCCCCATGAGACAGCGCCGACTGGCTCGTACGCCCCATGGGTTTGGGCTCCTCCCGTTTCGCTCGCCGCTACTCCGGGAATCCTCTCTTTTCCTCGGGGTACTGAGATGTTTCAGTTCCCCCGGTGCCCTCCCGGCATTCGCCGGGTGACGGCCCATCACGGCCGCCGGGTTGCCCCATTCGGAGATCGCGGGATCACCGGGTGCCAGCCCCTCCCCCGCGCATTTCGCCGCGTGGCCGCGTCCTTCCTCGGCTGCAGGCGCCAAGGCATCCACCGTCCGCCCATACTCGCAGAGCTTTCCGTCGCTCCGCGGAACGCGCCTCCGTCCCCCACGCGGGCCATCTCCCTCCGGTTGCCCGGAAGCGTGCGGTCCCGCGCCAGGTCACGGCGCTCTCGTCCACCTTCTTCTTCGCTGCTCGGCATTGGTTGCGTGCGCTGCACGCATGTATGCAACCTTGCGTCTCTTCGGTCCCACCGCTCCAACCCCAAAAGGGTCAGCGCGCATCGGTGGTCCGGGCCACCTGGGATCAGGTCGCCGTGCTGAATTGTCAAAGTGCCGTGAGAATCGTGGAATACAACAGACGGGCGGGTTTCCGCGCCGGTGGAGCCGCGGGGACTCGAACCCCGGACCTCCGCCGTGCAAAGGCGGCGCTCTCCCAGCTAAGCTACGGCCCCCTGCCCTCTTGTCTCTCAGCGCACCTGCCCGGATGAGCGGCAGTGCTGCCGCATCCGGTGGGCGCGCCTGGACTCGAACCAGGGACCTCGGCCTTATCAGGGCCGCGCTCTAACCAGCTGAGCTACGCGCCCATGCCGCGTGCGCTCGTCGTCACGGAGCACGCCGCTCGCCAGGCTCAACGCCTGCCGCGCGCCGCCGTCATGCTGCGCTGAAAAGGAAGCAGCTGTGCGCGCCATGTCGCACCCATTCGGTTCAATGCATCAGGGTTCGGTACTCACTCGGTCGCGCTCCCCCGTCCGACTGCGCGCCTGCCCGCCCTCAACACCGGGGGGATCCCCGATGGAGCTGCGCGACGCTCGGTCCCAGCCGGGCCGGCTTCATAGCGTGACCGCTTGACCTGGGTCCGGCGTTCGTTGCCGCTGGGGCTCGGTCCGTGGGGGTTGGGCCCCCAGGCCGCCAGCCGAACGCCTGGCTCCCTAGAAAGGAGGTGATCCAGCCGCAGCTTCCGCTACGGCTACCTTGTTACGACTTCGTCCCAATCACTCGCCCCACCCTCGACGGCTGCCTCCCTTGCGGGTTGGCCCACCGGCTTCAGGTGTTGCCAGCTTTCGTGACGTGACGGGCGGTGTGTACAAGGCCCGGGAACGTATTCACCGCAGTAATGCTGACCTGCGGTTACTAGCGACTCCACCTTCATGCGGGCGAGTTGCAGCCCACAATCTGAACTGAGGCGAGGTTTTGTGAGGATTCGCTCCACCTTGCGGTTTGGCTACCCATTGTCCTCGCCATTGTAGCGTGCGTGTAGCCCAGGACGTAAGGGCCATGCTGACTTGACGTCATCCCCGCCTTCCTCCGGCTTGCTACCGGCAGTCCGGCCAGACATCCACGTAACTGGCCGCGAGGGTTGCGCTCGTTGCGGGACTTAACCCAACATCTCACGACACGAGCTGACGACAGCCATGCAGCACCTGTGCGACACCCTCGAAGGACATCCCGTTTCCGGGCTCTGCAGTCGCATGTCAAGCCCTGGTAAGGTTCTGCGCGTTGCGTCGAATTAAACCGCACGCTCCGCCGCTTGTGCGGGCCCCCGTCAATTCCTTTGAGTTTTAGCCTTGCGGCCGTACTCCCCAGGCGGCAGACTTACCGCGTTAGCTCCGGCACGGAGGGGGTCAAGTCCCCCCACGCCTAGTCTGCATCGTTTACTGCGTGGACTACCGGGGTATCTAATCCCGTTCGCTCCCCACGCCTTCGCGCCTCAGCGTCAAGGTCAGCCCAGTGAGCCGCCTTCGCCACGGGTGTTCCTCCCGATCTCTACGCATTTCACCACTACACCGGGAATTCCACTCACCCCTGCTGCCTTCAAGCGCGACAGTCACCAACGACCCTCCCCGGTTGAGCCGGGGGCTTTCACGCCGGTCTTATCGCGCCGCCTGCGCGCGCTTTACGCCCAGTAACTCCGGACAACGCTCGACCCCTACGTATTACCGCGGCTGCTGGCACGTAGTTAGCCGGGCCTTCTTCCTCAGGTACTGTCATGTATTCATCCCTGAGAAAAGGGGTTTACACTCCGAAAAGCGTCATCCCCCACGCGGCGTTGCTCCGTCAGGCTTGCGCCCATTGCGGAAAATTCCTTGCTGCTGCCTCCCGTAGGAGTGGGGACCGTGTCTCAGTTCCCCTGTGGCTGGCCGTCCTCTCAGACCAGCTACGGATCACGGCCTTGGTGAGCCATTACCCCACCAACAAGCTAATCCGCCGCAGGCTCCTCCCAGGGTGGCTTGCGCCTTTCCTCGGTGACCCGTAAGTCGCCGAGCTCATGCGGTATTACCCACCATTTCTGGTGGCTATCCCCCGCCCCGGGGCAGATCGCCCACGTGTTCCTCACCCGTCCGCCACGTGACCGCCCGAAGGCGGCTCCGTTCGACTTGCATGCATTAGGCACGCCGCCAGCGTTGATCCTGAGCCAGGATCAAACTCTCCACCAAAATTATTCGTCCCCACCACTCGGCTCGTCTTGCGACCAGCTCCATGTGCGCGGGTTGTTCCTTTGTTGGTGAGTCATCCGGTTGCACCCTCCGGCCAGCTTGCGCCGACCTCCGGTGCCCCTGTCATATGCATTGACGTTTGGTGTGATTTCATCGTGCGCCACCCAGGTTAGACTCGCGTCCCAACCCGGTGTCGCTGCTTCCTTTTCAGCGCACCACGACCGCACCCTCCCCGCCAGGTCGCCCTGTCAGTTCCGGTCCAATCCGTGTTCCACGCTCACTTGTCAAGGTGCTTTGATGAATCTGGCTGATTCCGCCATTTTCATGCGCCGTGTTGGCGGCGCCCGCTATTTTTACTGCACTCAGTCGCTGTTGTCAACCTCGTGCTCGGTGCTGTCCGTGTCATTCCGTTTCATCGGTTTTTTCCGGACCGCTCCAGCGGCGAGGGAGAATATAGCAACGTTTCAGGGGTCATGTCAAGGAAATTTGGACGATATTTTTACGATTGTCATAACCACGAATTTTCGCGACCATAACGCGATTTTCCGGCTCATAATTTCCTATACTTTGCAGGTCGCCGGGCGCCCTGGTCCGGTGGCCACAATCGTTCTCAGGAGCCTTGCATGAAACCCGTCATCGGCATCACTACTGGATTGAAGGTCACTGATCTGAATGGGGCCGTTTCACGCCGGCTCGATATCTCGGCCTGGTATAGCGACGCCGTCGTCGCCGCTGGCGGCACGCCGGTCATTCTCCCGCCGATCGCCGGCACCGAGGATGACGTTCTCTCATTTGTCGATGGCCTCATCTTCAGCGGCGGCGCCGATGTCGATCCTGCGCTCTTTGGTGATGAAACCGTTCACCCGGAGACATACGGTGTTGACGAGGTTCGCGACACCTTCGAGCTTGCCCTCGCCCGGAGCGCCTACGAGCGCGATGTGCCGGTCCTCGGCATCTGCCGTGGCATCCAGCTCCTCAATGTCGCGCTCGGCGGCACCCTGATCCAGCACGTCCCCGATCTCACGGAGATCGAGCATCGCCAGAACACCACCGAGATTCCCCCGCAAACCGGCATCCACGCCGTCGAGCTTGTTCCAGGATCGATCGTGGCCGGGGTCTACGGCACGGAATCGCTGCAGACCAATTCATTTCACCATCAGGCGCTCAAAGATGTCGCCGCACCCTTCGCAGTGAGTGGCCGCAGCGCCGATGGCATGATCGAAGCGGTCGAGGCAAACGAAAAGGGATGCTTCTTCGCCGTCCAGTGGCATCCAGAGATGATGCACGCCCACGACACGCTGCAACTGGCTCCATTCACGCGTCTGGTTGAAAAATCCTCATCCCGTCGCCTCGCCCCGACCGGCGACTAAACCTCAAAGATGACAACAAAAAGGCCGGAGCAGTTCATTCCGCTCCGGCCCTTTTGTTGTCTACTGACTGCTACGCCTGGACGGCTGCAATCTCCTGTTTCGACGTTGAGCCACCCACTGCCGGGTTGATCGAGAACTCACCCCGTCGCTTGTGGAACTCATCCGGCATCGAGACCGCCAGCGCCTCATCGATCGTTCCAGCCGGCACGAAGGTCATTTCGTCCTTCAGCTCTTGCGGCAGATCGTCGAGGTCAACTTCGTTCCGCTTCGGCAGGATGAAGGTCGTCAGCCCGGCGCGCCGCGCCGCCAACGATTTCTCCTTGATGCCGCCAACCGGCATCACCTGACCGCGCAATGTGATCTCGCCCGTCATCGCGACATCGTCCTTCACCGGGATTCCGGTCAGGAGCGAGATCAGGGCCGTCGTGATCGCCACGCCCGCCGATGGACCATCCTTCGGAATCGCGCCTGCCGGCACATGAATGTGGATATCGGACTTCTCCAGGAAGTCGGGATCGATCCCGAACTCCTTCGCGCGTGACCGCACCAGCGAGAGCGCAGCTTGCGCCGACTCGCGCATCACATCTCCCAGCTGACCGGTCACCGTGAGCGCACCCTTGCCGGGCATCCGTGTCGCTTCGATGAACATGATGTCGCCGCCGAAGCCCGACACCCCGACACCGATCGAAACACCCGCCTGGGCGGTTCGCGCCACTGCCTCTTCGTAGAAGTAGCGTGGCCGGCCGAGATACTCGCGAATCTCCGCGACATCGATCAGCTTCGGAGCGTCTCGCTCCTCGGCAACCCGTGTCGCGACTTTCCGCGCAGACGTGCCGATCTCGCGTTCGAGATTACGGACACCCGCCTCTCGAGTGTAGTGGCGGATCAGCTGCATCAATGCCGCGTCGGTGAACGAATATTCGTCCGCCTCCAACCCGTTCGCCTTGAGCTGCTTCGGCACCAGATATTTCTGGGCAATGTGGAGCTTGTCGTCGTCGGTGTAACCTGACAGCTCGAGAATCTCCATCCGGTCGCGCAACGGCGCTGGAATCGTATCGAGCAGGTTCGCCGTGGCGATGAACATCACCTTCGAAAGATCGAACGCGACATCCAGGTAGTGATCGCGGAAGTTCGCGTTCTGCTCCGGGTCGAGCACTTCCAGCAATGCCGAGC
>JADMIO012611104.1_pt1 | contig 10197 bp, 4 predicted proteins | sample 8958161 | NCBI WGS metagenome assembly JADMIO01 (sample SAMN16585339, study PRJNA669376) | soil metagenome | isolation source: Crop rotation soil | place: USA: Cullars Rotation, Alabama | collected 2011
GGGGGGACGGGGACATCGCCGAGGCGTCGCGGTGGCGCGGCGAGTGGTCGGCCAGCGGGGGGGGCAGGGGGGGTGCGCACCCAGGCGGGGGGCGGAGGCCGGGCGGCGGCACATACAGGCTGGGAGGCGGCACGTGGAGGGCGGGAGGCGGCGCGTGGCCCCCCGGCACCGGCCCCCCCGCGAGCTGCTGGAGGGCGCTGCCCACGCCGGGGCCCGGGCCACGCGGCGAGGGCGCGCCGCCCGCACCATCTGTCCGAGCGCCCAGCGCGGGTGGGGGCGGGGGAGCGAAGGCAGACAGGTAGGACAGACCCAGCAGCGCCGCCCGCGGGGGGGGCAGGATGTTCGTGCGGCGCTGCGCCGAGGCCTCCCCAGCGGCCAGCCCGGGCCGCGCACGCGGCGCAGCACCCGCCGGCGAGCTGCCGTACAGACCGCCGGAACCGGCACCCGCACCGCCGGAGCCGGCGCCCACGCCGCTGGAGCTCGCGGCAGGGGCGCACTCCAGCGGCGGGGGGCCAGGGCCGCGGAAGCGCACGGCGCGGTGGGGCGGAGGGACGGGAGAGAGGTCCGACACGTAGCTCAGGCCGAGCAGAGCATCCCGCACCGGAGGCCCAGCGGTGCGCCCCAGGGCAGCGGGGGCGCCAGCGGCGCGAGGCTGGGCAGGCTGGGCGGTGCGGCCCGGCAGTGCCGTGAGCTCCACGCTGCTGCCATCGCGCGCGCCTGCAGGAAGCCAGCAGCCGGAGCCTGACGCTTGAATGGGAAGGGGTGAGCTGGTAGAGCTGTGTGGTATCGGCGGGGTGCTCATCGGGAATGCGGTTCCTCGGTGTGCAGGACGTAGCGCTCCTTCTCCAGTAATAACCGTTGTCAGGTGCGATGGAGGTGGTGTACCAATTGATGATTGTGGAGTCAATGCCCACGCCACTGGTGGGCGGCCTGACGTCCCGTCAGGCGGAAGCATTGCTCACTGCCCAAAACAACAACTCGACAAAGCGGCATGGTGTCGCTCCAATCAGACATGACCGATTATGGCGGTTCGCAGTTTGCCAGCCAAGCACGGGGACCCGCCAAGAGCTCCGGCGGCGGGTACCCGGTACCCGCCCTCTGGACGGGTACCCGGCCTTGACCTGGTGCTGCTGCTCGCTCAGTAAACCGACCAGCAGAACGACTCGGACAGGGCTTGCTCGGCCCACCCTCATAGGAAGCGTCGTCACAGCACGTGACGGCATGCGAGGTACCGCTGCTGCCGTCAAGTGCAGTCCCACCTACTATCGCGGTGGATCCCGCCGGTTTGTTACCAGCAGCTTTGGTGAGTCTGGCGCGTCACGCGGCGCGGAGTGTGGAGCCACTGGTTCCATGCCGTCACCAAGCGTGGCGGAGCTCGAACCGCGCGCACGCGAATTCCCATGGATTTTGGTGGGCTATGGGAGAAGCTCGCAGGGCCGTCCAGAAACAGATCGGCGCCGCTTACCAAGGCACACTTCCCCTTCACCCCACGCATCTACGCTTACTCCAATAGTTACACTCGCTGGCGAAGTTAAGCTGTCGTGCTCGCACAGAACTCCCACGTAATGCCACACTAGATCCGTAGCATAAGCGCGGGTACTTAGTGCCCTGAACTCACGAACCGTAATCTCGAAACAACCCGACCACTCCTAAATTTAAGTTACCAGATCAAGACCGAGGCCTGCCTTTTAAGTAAGTACATTTCGGTAACATTACAGGGTAGGGGTACAAACCGGATGTCACAGAAGCTGGTCTGACCTCCGTTTTCTTCACTAAGTGTACTTTACAGTACACCTGTTTTATGTCGCACTTGCGATCCCCTGCCCCGTTCGCGCCTCGGTGCGCACCCGCGTATGGCCTCTTGCCCGCTGTCGGAGGCAGGCTTCGAGCTCCAGCAGGTGGCGCGCCTCCGCTCCGCGAGCCGCACGGATGCGGTTGATGACTTTGGTCCCTGGGTGTGGCACAGGCTGGCCCTGCGATCCCCGCCGGACGAGAAGCCCACCTGGGAGTATGCCGGGTGGCAAGACGCGGCTGCAGCAGCGAGAGAAGCAGCGTTGGCACCTCCGCTTGGATGCCGGTTCCGCCGCCACTTCTCTGACGCTTCGACTGCTGAGGGTGGTACGTACATGGCTGGCTGCCCCGCCGGTGGTCGGGAGGTAGGGAGGTAGGGAGGTAGGGAGGTAGGGAGACTGTTTTCGAGTATACTATGAGAAGTTCCGCCGCGCGACCGTGCTACGGCTGAGTGCTGAGACCCTTCCGGACTTCCGGACTCCATGCGAGAGGGCGTGGCTTGCCCGAAACACTGCGGCTTCCGCGGCGCCGACATGGAGGGCAGGCACGCCATTGGCTGTGGAGGCGCGTGCGGCAGGCATGCCAGGCGGCTGGGGAGTTTGTAGGTGGAGTGTATTAGGTGAGATGATCGCGCTCGCACCGGCGAGCTGCTGCATGTTGCTGCGGCTGTGGCGGAATGGGTGAAGTGCACCGTGCGTGTATGCGTGGCTCGCGTGGCTGCTGCGCTCTGCTCTCTGGTGTGTTTTTGTTGTGAGTTTTTGTGTGCTTGTGTTCGGCTGTGGGGGTGTGTTTTCCTCGTCTCATCCCCGCCGTGAGCCGCCGTGTGAGAATTTCTGTCTTGAGACTTCGTTTTGTTCACCTTAACACTGTACATGTAACTTTAACCACATGTAAGGTGAACAATTGTGGTTTGAACATGCTCGTGGTACAGATGCCACATTATTTTTTGGGAGGGGACAGGGCGTGGACACCGCGGCTTTCATGTAAATTTAAGTTTTGCGGAAGCGGGTGGGTCGACTCCACCCCCGCCCAAGCACCTGTACTGGCTCCACAAGGGGCGGAGTGCATATTACGCGACCCTGTAAGAGAGCACTCGCATGCAGCAGAGACATGAGAGAATGTCGCACAGGGAAGAAGATCAGAAGATAGCCCACGTGCGATTGGCCGCAAGGAGATACACGAGCCAGTGCATGCCGATCGTATGTGACAGGCAATCACCAAGTGCGGATCACGAAGCACTATGAGCGGAGCAGGGAGGAAGGCCGATGGTATGTTGCTTCGGGGTGCGCGTCTACACACTAACGTCGATCAGAAAAGCGCTCGGGGCCGACAGCATCACTAGCCAAGCCCGAGCGAATGGCTCGTCACACGTATCGGAAGCAGCAGTCGTTCGGGACGGGGTATTGTAGAGCCCAGTGCGCCCGGCGGCACCGGACGACCGCTCTACGCTCTGGTGTGCGCGGTGTAGGAGAAAGGTTGACGGAGGCGAGGGGCGGCGGTAGCCGAGGGAAGGCTACATCGGGTTGAACAGTCAAGGGGAGCGCGAATAAAGGAAAGGGCGGCTTGCTCTCGGAGGACGATCAGAGCGTCGGTTCCGCGGATGCTCGTGATATCAATGGTCAAGGAGCACACCGCCGTGACCACTATGACCACGGTCAGGCCCCCGACTCCGAGCCCGCGCGATGCTGGCCGAGCCGGTACCCGTGGACACCGCTCTCCCCTCTGAACACCCCTTCTCAACATTTAGTTTCCACATAATATCAATACCATTACTGGCAGCCGTTCAAACAATGAACAACAGACTTTAACAAAGGCTATCAACGGTAGTTAGCGTACTGCCATTTTCATCGTCAGACGTGGTGAGGTAAAACTTGACACGCAGGGTGAGTGCGACATCCAAGAGGACACGAGGCCAAAGCGTGCAATAAATACACACAATTGCAAATGAACGACCCTCGATAATGCATTGAGCCCAAGTCCAAAGGCGAAACTGATTTGGCGCTGAACACGAGCGACAAGAAGAGTGGCCCCCTTCTGAGTCTGGAAGCGGCTACAAGCTACAGCCACGGAGCATAGCTTCACGAGCGGACAACAAGCAGGACGCGGATAGTGATCGACGCAAGTGTTAATATGGAAGCGCAATCGGCGCAGTCCGAAAGAGACGAGAGGAGAGGCGCGATCAAAACCGCTGCATTCTGGTCGCTCCCCGAGCGCGCTGTGCAACACACGCTCCGTGTTGGCCAGGCCCGGCACAGCACGGCGACGCATGGCAAGGCAGACAGCAGGCCCGCGTGCACGCGTGCCCACACGGGCCGGCCTCGCGCCACGGCTCCGGCTAGGCACTGTGCGCAGCGTGGGGATGGAGGAACACACCACGAACCACAAGCAAACTCGCCAAGCCGCGGCACAGCTGCGCAAGCAGGGGGGCGGGCGGCGCGCCTGCGGCCGGCCGTGGGCGAGTCCGGGGCCACGCGCCCGTAGCCTGCCATCTCCCCGGCGACAAACCCCAGGCCGAGGTCACCCGGCGCGGCCAGGCTGTGCCGCCGCCGCACGCAGGCGCACGTCGCGGCCGCGGTCACCGCGGCGCCCAGCAGCGCCCCCAGCACCGCCCCCAGGACGACGGGCCCGGCGGCCGAGCTCTCGCACTCCGCTGCGGCGGCCGATGCGGCCACGGGCGGGAGGGCGAGCTCGCAGGGCACGGCCTGCACGTACGTGTTGTCCACGAGGTATGCGCGGTACCACACCCGCACACTGCGCCCGCTCGGCGCGGGGTTCGTGGCCAACGCGGAGATGTGCACGGGCAGCAGGTTGACCAGCACGGTGTCGCCCGCCACGCGGGGCGGGCCCGCCCAGTACTCCACCAGCGAGTCCGGCAGCTGCCAGAAGCACGTGTGGTTCGCCGGCCCCGCCGGGCCCCCGCGCCCGTGCACCCCATCTCCGTCAGCGCCCCCGCGCCCGTGCGCCTCGCCGTCGTCGTGCCGGCACGTGCCAGGCAGCGGGGCGGCGCCGGCCGATGGCGTGCCCTCGAACGTGGCCTGCGCCTCGATGAGCACCCCGGCGGGCGCCTCGACCACCACCTCCAGCCGCCGCAGCGCGCCGCTCAGCGGCGCCCCCGCGTACTCGGCGTGCAGCTCCACCCACCCCACGTCCGTGGCCACGCCCGCCCGCAGCACCGCACCCTCGTGCACGTGTGCGCGGCAGTACGCGTCGGCCGGCGGGCTCAGCAGCTGGTTGCGGGTGATCTCGCTCATCGTGCCCGCGGCGCGGTGGTAGTCGTACCACGAGCCGTCGTGCACGTAGCGGCACGCCTCCTCCAGCGGCAGCGCCCAGTGGCAGGGCGGGGGGCAGGGCCACGCGTTGCCCCCCAGCAGCAGCACCTCGGCCGCACACAGCCCAGAGCGCGCGGGGGGGTGCGCGTCGTTGTCTGTGGTGATGGTGCTTCGCACGTACTTGGGCGGCAGCGTGGCCAGCGCGTTGAACCGCAGATCCAGCAGCTCCGCCGGCCGCGCGTCGAGCGCCGCCAGCATGTCGTCCGGAAGGGCGGTGAGGGCGTTGCTCGCGAGCTGCACGCGCCGCAGCCCCGTCAGCCCCGCGGGCACGGCGCGCAGCCCGCAGCCGCTTGCCGCAAGCACCTCGAGCGCGGACCCGTTCGCGCCGGGGCACAGCGGGGGCAGCTCGCGCAGCCCGGGGTTGTACGACACGTCCAGCGTGGTGGCGGCGAAGGTGCCGTACGACCAGCCCCCGCCCACCCACGCGGCGCGCGGCGGCACAGCCATGGTGGGCAGGCAGGGCCCCAGCGCCGTGATGGCGTTGCGCGCCACGCTGAGGCCCGCGAGGGTGGGCGGCAGCGCCGCGAGGTCCAGGGCGGCGAGCCGGTTGTGGGGCACGGCGAGCGCCACGAGGGCGGTGCCGGCGAGGGGCGGCAGGGCGGCCAGGGAGTTGTTTGTCGCCTCCAGCACCCGGAGGGTGGGGGGCATGAGGGGCAGCGCCGTGAGCTGGTTGTACCCCACGAGCAGCACCTGCAGGGCCAGCTCGCCCAGCCACGCCGGCAGCGCGGCCAGCGCATTGCCGCGCAAGTCGAGGATGGTGAGGTTCGCCAGCCCGCGCACCGCCGCGGGCACGGCCGTCAGCCGCGCGGTGTTCAGCCCCAGCGTGCGCAGGCTGCGCAGCGCAGCCACGCACGGGGGGAGGTCGGTGAGGGGGTTGTCGTCGAGGTCCAGGGCGCGCAGCGCGACCAGGCCGCCGCACGCCTCCGGGAACGCGCGGATGGCGTTGCGGTGCGCCTGCAGGGTCTGCAGGGCCGCCAGCCCGCCCAGCGCTGCGGGCAGCGCCGCGAGGCGGTTGGCGCTCACGTCCAGGTAGGTGAGGTTGAGCAGTGCGCCGACCTCCGGGGGCAGCTCCGCGAGCAGGTTGTCGCTGAGGTCCAGCTGCCGCAGCCCGGCCACCCGCAGCGCGGCCGTCGGCACGCGCGCAAGCGCGTTGGAGCTCACCACCAGCGTGCGCAGCGCCGCCGGCAGCTCGGGCAGGTCAGTCAGCTCGTTATGGTCCACCGCCAGGGAGGCAAGGCGCGGGGGCAGGGCGGGGAGGGCGCGGAGGTGGTTGTGCGACACGTCCGCGTCAGTGACGGACGGGAGGCCGTCCAGCGGCGGCAGCGCGCCCAGCTGGTTGTCCCACACCGCCAGCCGCGTGAGCGCAGGGAGCCGGACCACGGACGGGGGCAGCGCGGTGAGCAGGTTGTCGTAGAGGAGCAGGTCGTCGAGCTGCGCGAGCCCCGCAAAGAGGTCGGGCAGCGAGGTGAGCAGGTTGTTGCTCAGATGCAGGTCCGTCAGGTTGGCCAGCTTGCCCACCGCCGCCGGCAGCGCGGCGAGCAGGTTGGAGCGCACAAGCAGGTACCGGAGCTGCGTGCACGCCACCAGGGACTCGGGGAGGCTGCTGAGGCGGTTGAACTGCAGACGCAGCTCCAGCAGCTGCCCCATGCCCCCCAGCATGTCGGCTGGCAGCTCCGCCAGCATGTTGTCGTCGAAGTATATGTACCGCAGGTTAGTGAGCTTCCGGAGGGTGCCCGGGAGCGCAGTGAGCATGTTGCCCGACGCCAGTAGGTACTCCAGCTTGGCGCAGTCGCCGAGCTCGGCGGGCAGCTCGGCCAGCGCGTTGTACCCCACGTTGAGGCGGTTCAGGAGGGCAAGCTGCCCGAGCTGCGCGGGGAGCGCGGTGAGCTCGTTTTGCTGCGCGCGCAGAAGGCGCAGGTTGGCAAGGCCACCGATCGAGGATGGCAGCTGCGCTAGCTTGTTCGCCGCCACGGTGAGGTTCTCGAGCAGCGCAAGCGACCCTATGGAATCGGGGAGCGCGGTGAGAGAGTTATTGGTGAGGTCGATGCTGCGCAGGGCGGTGAGCTTGCCGATGTCGGGATGTAAAATCGCAAGGCCGCAGGACGAGCCAGTGAGTGAGACGACGTGCCCGCCCTCCAGCTGCACGACCAGACAGTCCGGCACGGACGAGTTGGCCATGATATTGCACACCGCGGTTCGCTCAGGATCAACGAGCTCGGGTGACAGACCAGCACAGGTGTCAGTTGCTTGCGCGTGGCGATGTCGCAACCCAGAGAAGTCGAATTCAGCTGACTGGCAGAGGGAGCTAAAAATCTGAATTGCTCGTTCCTCAGAAACGTCAGCATTGGCTGTCGCACGAATAAATTCGTGGCGATCAAACCCACAAGAGGATTTGGCAGCAGACGAGAGGAGAACAACACCCCACATCAATCTAATCTGACTAATCTGACTGATCAGTCTCGCACGTTAAACGACCTGTTCGTTCCTTCACACCGTTCCTTTTCACATGACTCTAAGTTACGGGGGCGGTGACTACGGGCGTAAAACCCCCGGTAACTGGGGCGATAACCGGTGGCTGAGTGAACGGCCGATCCACTATATCTGGCTCTGCTGGTGAACGATCGCAATTACCCATGGCTTTGCTTCGCTTTGCTTTGTGTCGCTTCATTCAGCACTGTCCAGTGATGCCTTTTCAGAAACTTCTGTGTTGCGGCGTCCCAACTCTCTTGTTGTTTGCGGAGTGAGCTCTTCTTGTGTATGTCATTTCTTCGGTCGATACGTTACTGGATCCGCATCTCTCATGCCATCGCACTTTCTTGGATGCGCGATAATCGGTCGAGTTCCAGCCGAGCGAGTATCGATGGTGGTGCCGGCATTCACTACCGCGAGTATCGATGGTGGTGCCGGCATTCACTACCGCCGCCGCATTGCTGCATGCTGAAGCGTATGTAGGCTGCGGTTTATTTGTGGTGGCGGCGACCGAGCGCATCTGGTGGCGTGCAGCGCCGGCGTGGCACGCAACGCGCATCTGGCCGAGCGCAGCGCATGACTCGCCGAGCGCAGCTGTTTGGGCACCGAGGGAATGGACTGGGCTGCTCCGCTGGAGGCCCGCTGAAGGTTACATGTCGGTGACGTGATGGGTCTCCATGACCAGCATCTCGAACATGCGCTCCTGCACCTCCACAGTGATCTGAATTGGCGGGAGCTCGGGTATGGGCGCACCGGCAGCGGTCTCCCGGGCGCGGCAGAAGCTGTCCTCGAACATATGAAGAGAATCTCTGGGGAGCCCTAACTCTCGCGCTCTGTATTGCGCCTCCCAAACCTTGAGAAGTGGTACTTTACGCCCACGTAGTGTGCTCGCCGCGCACGGCATACCGTCTTTTACAGCGTACCAATGGAGGTAGCGCTCGAGGCGGCCAAAGACAACGAAGCGCGTCTCCACATGCTTGTCGAAAAGCCTGCGCCCACTGGCGCCGTCGTCGGGCAGGCCAGCGCACCACGCGGTGTAGTCATTGAACGCTGTCGCGACCTTGCTTGTCCATGGAATGAGCGCACTACTCTGAAGACCAATGTCGGTCGGGGCCACTCTTGCCAAACGTTGGATCTCCTGGGCACTTCTGTCATCGTCGGCAACGGGTGGTTGGGGGACGGGAGCTTCTGCTGGCTCATCGGCGGGCGCAACGTCCATCACCACAGGGTCACGCTGTACGCGAGGTCGACGTCGTGGTGGTGGTAAGGCTGGGGCATCGCCGTCGGACAGCGAACAGTTGAACTCATCGTCACTAAATTTACCTGAATTTTACGCTCCCACACACGTCCAATTACTCTGAGTCACGAGTCACAAGGTTTGGAACCGCGATTTCAACAGTTCCTTTTTTGCCCAGAACTCGTGACTAGACACTGGGAGAACACAAGTCAATCATCGTTCCTTGTTCGATGTTTTGGGCTTCAACGGAGGAGGGCATACTGTACGACACTCCTGTTAGTGGCGAGGATCTCTTACTTGGCAACGAGAACAGCGGAAACCCGGATTCGAAGATTCTCCAAGAATACGACACACCACCGCTCGGACCACAGTCTTCCACTGCAACGCACTACTCCAGCGAGCCGTCGGGTCCGCCACATGTTTTTCACTCGCAATCTCGCAGCAGTGTGCCGGGACAAGATCCGTTGCCGCGAGTGCTGGGGTTCGCCGCCCACACCGCTGCGGCGCCGCCGCTCCTGCGGCCTCGCGAGCCGATGGCGGCCGAGTCCTCCCCCGATCTGTCGTCGTGGCTGCGCGCCGCCTCGCCGGGCGGTCGCGTGTGCCCGCTGCCCGGCCCCTCCCCCTCCGACACCCCCACCTCGGCGCGTGGCCCTCTGCGCGGCGCGGAGGGCGTGGCAGCGCCGCCCATATCCGCTGCCCCGCAGGGCTCCCCGCTGGCGGCCGGGCTCGCCGCGGGGTCCCCGGCTATGTGGACGCCATTGCACGGCTCGCCGCCCGCCTCGCACGGGGCCGCGCCCCCAGGTAGCGCGCCGCCGCGCACCGCCCTGCTCGGCGCGTTCGAGGACGTGCGCGGCGGCACCGGCTCGCCGCTTGCGCTGGGGCTCCCGCACGGGCCGCCTGTGGCGGATCTGTTTGGGCGGGCTGGCGTGGGGTATGCGGGCCTGCGGCCGGCCGCGGGCTGGCTGCCGGGCAGCGCGCTGCTGGGGTATCCGCCGCACGACCCGAGCGCTCCGCTGTCAGGTCTGGCTGCCAGCCCCTACGTGCGCGGCGAGGGGGTGCGCGGGGCCGGGCCGCTTGGCGCGCGCCGCGGGGCTGGACCCGCGCGCAACGTGGCGCTGGAGGGGCTGGGAGTGATGGGGGCGCTGAGCGGCCACGGGGGTGCGCGCATGCCACCGCTCGGCCCCGCGGACCGCTGGGCGCACGCGCCGGAGGCCGCTGCCGGAGGCGAGCCCCACTTGGCGGCGGCGTGGGGCCGCGCTGGAGCGGCGCCTGGAGGCTGGGCGCCGGGCTCGGCGTGGGGGCCGGCGGTGGGTCCAGCGTGGGGGCAGGGGGCGGACTCCGCCGGGCACAGCGAGGCCCCGCCCGGCCCCG
>JADMIO011251723.1_pt1 | contig 10196 bp, 9 predicted proteins | sample 8958161 | NCBI WGS metagenome assembly JADMIO01 (sample SAMN16585339, study PRJNA669376) | soil metagenome | isolation source: Crop rotation soil | place: USA: Cullars Rotation, Alabama | collected 2011
CGCGACAACTTGTCCACGTGGAATTCTAAGCTTAGGATCCCAATGTGCTGGAAAGGTTGCGCAGCGATGGATCGAGCTCCATGTGACCGAGATCGAACTCGGTCGCGAAGAACGGCGTCGCGAGATCGAAATAGCCGTTCGCCGACATCACGTGCAAACGCGGATTCTCGCGCATCGCAAGTGCGAGATCGCCCGCAACGTACGGCACGCGCTGCGGGAAGCGCGAGCCCGGCTGCTCGTGCTTCCATTCCCACTCGCGGATGATGTCGAAGCTGGTCGGCTTGTATGGCACGTCGCTCTGCCATTTGAGCGTCGACTCGACGTAGTTGTTGAACGCCGCGATGAAAGCGCCCGCGATCGCAGTGTCCGACGCGTCATATTCGGGATTCTCGCCGGCGGCATCGAGATCGATGCCTTCGTAGCGTGCGTCGTAGCGGCCGACCGTGCGGCGCTCGTCGCGCAGCAATTCCTTGCGGAAGCGGCCCTGGCTCACGCGGAAGTTGGCGTCCTTCAAGTACTGCGGCGAAAGGCCCGTGAAGTGCGCGAGCTTCGTCGCGAGCGCATCCTGCTCGGCCGGCGTCAGCGCCTGACCCTTCGCGAGCGCGCTCGCGTATTCGCCCGTCGCGAACGCGCGCGCTTCGTCGACGAACGCCTCCATGCTCGCGGGCTTGTTCGGCACCTTGTCGTGATACCACGCGATCGCCGCGTACGTCGGCAGCGAGCCGATGTAGTTCTGGTCGAGCCCGGGCGAATTCGACGCGTAGTTGAGGATCGACGACAGCAGCACGACGCCGTTGAACGCCATGCCCTGCGACTGCAGCTTGTTGACGAGGCCCGCCGAGCGCGTCGTTCCGTACGATTCGCCGAACAGGAACTTCGGCGAATTCCAGCGCTGGTTGATCGTCACGTAACGCGTGATCGCTTTCGCGAACGCGGCGAGATCCTGATCGACGCCCCAGAAATCCTTGCCCTTCGCCTTGCCTACCGGCGTCGAGAAACCGGTGCCGACCGCGTCGATGAACACGAGGTCGGATTTGTCGATGAGGCTGTACTGATTCGGGACCAGGTGATACGGCGGCGGCGCGGTCGCCGCGGCGCTCGCCGATTCGACGCGCACGGGCGCGAGCGAGCCCATATGCAGCCAGACGCTCGATGAGCCGGGGCCGCCGTTGTAGAAGAACGTGACCGGCCGACGCGAGCCCTTCGAATCGTCGGCCGTATACGCGACGTAGAAGACGGTGGCTTCGGGTTTGTCTTCCTTGTCTTCGCGAATGATCACATTGCCCGCGGTCGCCGTGTAGCGCACCGTCCTGCCGCCGACGTCGATGCTGCCGTGCGAGACGGACGTCTTCTCGGGCGGAACCGGCTTCTCGTCCTTCTTTTTGTCCTTGTCCTTGTCCTGCGCGCTGTCGGCGTCCTTGCCTTCGTCGGCCGCGAGCGCGGGCACGGCGGCCGCGATCAGCAGCGAAAACATCAGTGATTCGATCCAGGCGAAACGCATGGCGGGGCACCTCCGGCGAAAGCAGAAAACGGGGGATTTGCCGGTTTTCGACACGGCAACGCGCCGGAGTCTCGCGCCGATCGGCGGCGCGGGCCCATGACGAAAGTTCTAGCTCGATGTAAACGTCGTGCAAAGCGTGCGCGCGAAATGCACGACTACGCCATTGCCGTCATCCCGAAGGCCGGGATCCATTTTGATCTTGCTGCCAAAAGCACAATGGATCCCGGCCTTCGCCGGGATGACGATGCTAGTTTTTAAGTGCGCTACACGCGATATCCGCGATGGATCGCGACAACCCCGGCCGTGAGATTGCGCACATCGACACGCGCGAACCCCGCGGTCTCCATCATCGCCTTCAGCGTTTCCTGATCCGGATGCTTGCGGATCGACTCCGCAAGATAGCGATAACTCTCCTCGTCGTTCGCGACGAGCCTGCCGATGCGCGGCAGCAGTTCGAACGAGTGGAAATCGTAGAACGGCTTCAGAAACTCCGCGCGCACGCGCGAGAACTCGAGAATCAGCACGCGGCCGCCGATCTTCAGCACGCGATGGATCTCGGCGAGCGCACGCTCCTTGTGCGTCACGTTGCGCAGGCCAAACGCCATCGTCACGCAGTCGAACGATTTGTCCGGGAACGGCAGCGCCTCGGCGTCGAGCTGCGCGTAGTCGAGCCCGCGCAAGAGCCCGCGATCGAGCAGCCGGTCGCGCCCGACGCGCAGCATCTCGCCGTTGATGTCGCCGACGACCACCGCACCCTTCGCGCCGACGCGCGGCAACAGCAGCGCCGCGATGTCGCCCGTGCCGCCCGCGAGATCGAGCACGACGTCGCCCGCGCGCACACCGCTCGTCGCGACGAAATAGCGCTTCCAGATCCGATGCGCGCCGAACGACATAAGGTCGTTCATGACGTCGTACTTGCTCGCGACCGACGTGAACACGCGGCCGACGAGCTTCGTCTTTTCGCTCTCCGGCACCTCGCGGTAGCCGAAATGGGTCGTCGATTCGGTCATGGCGCCATGGTAGCAAGCCCGCGCGGCGGTCGTGCGATCATGCGCATGGGATTCCGGGGAGGGATGCCATGCTCGGCTGGTGGATCGGAGCGATCGCGCTCATCGCGGTCGCGGGCGCGGTGGTGCTGTTCAACGAGCTCGTCGCCGCGCGCAATCAAGTGCGCGCCGCGTGGAGCGATATCGACGTGCAGCTCACGCGCCGGCACGATCTCGTGCCGCAGCTCGTGACGGCCGTGCAGGGCTACGCGGACTACGAGCGCGCGACACTGACGACGGTGACCGAGCTTCGCACGCGCGCGGTCGCGGCCGCATCGCTCGCCGACAAAGCCGAGATCGAAGGCGAGCTCGGCAAGCAGATCGATCGCATTCTCGCGTTGCAGGAACGCTATCCCGATCTCAAGGCGAGCGAGAGCTTCCTCGCGCTGCAGCGCGATCTCGTCGAGATCGAGGATCACCTGCAGTATGCGCGGCGCTTCTACAACGGCGCGGTGCGTGATCTCAATACGAAGATCGAGACGTTTCCGACGCTGATCGTCGCGCGCGCGATGGCGTTCAGGCCGGCGGAGTTTTTTCGCAGCGGTACCGATCAGGAGGCGCCCGCATGAGTCTCATCGCCGCGAACGATGTCGCCGTTCCCCCTCTCCCGCGCGCGGGAGAGGGCTGGGGTGAGGGCGAGCGTGGTTCGCGATACCAGAGCGTCCCTCATCCGCCTTCGGCACCTTCTCCCGCAAGCGGGAGAAGGGAAAGCAGGCGGCGTTTCATCGTGTGGCTGTTCGCGCTGCTGAGCTGCGTACTCGCGCACGCTGCGCTCGCCGACGAGCGCATCCTCGACTTCGCAAGCGACATCACGATCGCCCCCGACGCGACCATGTCGGTCGCCGAAACGATCCGCGTCCGCGCCGAAGGCAACCAGATCCGTCACGGCATCTACCGCGACTTTCCGACCGACTACAAGGACAACTTCGGCAATCGCGTGCACGTCGCATTCGAGCCCGAGTCGCTGACGCGCGACGGCAACGACGAGCCGTTCCACACCGAAGGCCAGAGCAATGGCGTGCGCGTCTACTTCGGCTCCGAATCGACGCTGCTCTCGCCCGGCGAATACACCTACGTGCTGCGCTATCGCACGACACGTCAGCTCGGGTTCTTCGCCGATCACGACGAGCTCTACTGGAACGTGACCGGCAACGGCTGGGATTTTCCGATCGACGCCGCGAGCGCGACCGTCGCGCTGCCGGGCTCGATCGCGCCATCGCAGCTTCGCGTCGAAGGCTATACGGGCGAACAGGGCGCGAAAGGCCAGGATTACATCGCGAGCGCCGACGCGCCATCGCACGCGACGTTCCGCGCGACCCGCGCGCTCGCACCGCATGAAGGACTCACGATCGTCGTCGGCTTTCCGAAAGGCATCATCGCCGCGCCGACGAGCGAGCAGCGCATGCGCTGGTTCCTCGCCGACAACGGCGGCGTGCTCGTCGGCGGCATCGGCCTCCTCGTGATGTGGGCGTACTTCCTCTGGCAGTGGCTGCGCGTCGGCCGCGACCCGAAGCCCGGCGTGATCATTGCGCAGTACGAAGCGCCCGACGGCTGCTCGCCCGGCATGCTGCGCCACGTCGAGCGCATGGCGTACGACGATCGCTGCTTCGCGGCCGACCTCGTCGATCTCGCGGTGCGCGGCCGCGTCGAGATTCGCGAGCATAGCGGCACCTATTCGCTGCTGAAGAAAAGCAGCGGGAACCGCGACGTGCTGCCCGAACCCGAGGCCGGCATCCTCAGGGATCTGCTCGGATCGAGCCGCAGCACGCTCCAATTCGAACAGAGCGAGCACACGACGATTTCGGCCGCGCTGAAGAATCACAAGGAAACGCTGAAGAAGAGCGACGTCGGCCGCTACTTCAACACGAACTCGAAGCTCGTGATTCCGGGTGCGCTCGTCGGCCTCGTCGCGCCGCTCGCGGGCGTGTTCGCGCTCGGCGCTGCGCCGCGGCTTGCGGGAGCGGGCTTCATGCTCGTCTGGCTCGGCGGGTGGTCGCTCGGCGTCGCGGCGCTCGTCGTCAGCGTGATTCGCGCGTGGCGCGCGCCGCCGGGGATCGGTACGTACTTCTCGGCGATCTTCCTGACGCTGTTCTCGCTACCGTTCCTCGCGGGCGAAGTATTCGGGATCGGCGCGTTCGCGATGCTCGCGGGTCCGGGGCTCGCCGTGATCGCAGTCCTGCTCGTCGCGACGAACTTCGCGTTCTTCCACTGGATGAAAGCGCCGACGCTCGAAGGCCGCAAGCTGCTCGATCGCATCGCGGGACTTCGGCTCTATCTCGGCGTCGCCGAGCGTGACGAGCTCGCGGCGCAGAAAGCGCCACCGGTCACGCTCGAGCAGTTCCAGAAATTCCTGCCGTACGCGCTCGCGCTCGACGTCGAGAAAACGTGGGCCGACAAGTTCGCCGCGGCCGTCGGGCCCGCGGCAGCAGCGGCGGCCGCGAGCGCGATGGGCTGGTACGCGGGATCGAGCTTCTCGAACCTCTCGAGCTTCACGAGCGACATCGGCTCGTCGCTGAGCTCGTCGATCTCCTCGTCGTCGAGCGCGCCCGGATCATCATCGGGCGGCGGCGGTGGTGGATCGTCGGGCGGTGGCGGCGGCGGCGGGGGTGGCGGGGGATGGTAGAGCGTTAGGCGTGAGGCGTAAGGCGTAAGGCGTGAGGAAGAGCACGCCGCGCGCTTTGCCTCACGCCTCACGCCTCACGCCTCACGCCTCACACGCCTCACGCCTCACACCTCACGCCTAACGCCTAACGCCTAACGCCTAACGCCTAACGCCCGCAGCATCGATCGCCGCGAGGTAGTCGCGCCAGTTCTTCTCGTGATCGCGGCCGAGCTCGTGCAGCACGTCCCACGAAAAGATGCCGCTCGCATGACCGTCATCGAAGCGCAGCAGCACCGCGTAATTGCCGATCGGCTCGATCGCGTCGATGTTGACGTTCGCCTTGCCGCCGACGAGTGTTTTCTGGCCGGGACCGTGGCCCTGCACTTCGGCGCTCGGTGAATGCGTGCGCAGGTATTCGGCGGGGAGTCGAAAGGTTTCGCCGGTATCGAAACCGACCTCGAGAATATGCGAAGCGCGGTGCAGCGTAATCGTTGTGGGCTGAGGCGACACCGCAACACTCCTGCCGTCATTCCGGCGAAGGCCGGGATCCATTTTGCTTTGGCACCAGGATCAAAATGGGTCCCGGCCTTCGCCGGGATGACGAGGCGGGAACCCGCGGCGTCATCGGCCCGTTCGGCGCACCCGCAACCTGCCACAACGCATCGAGATAGCCCGATCCGAACCCGATCGATCCGATCGCCTCATACTCGTACGAACCCGTATCCGGATACCACGCCGCGTTCGGATCGAGCTCGCGCAGCACGACGCCATGCGCATCGGTCTCGACGATCTGGCCGACGTAGCTGATCTCGCCTTCGTCGTCCTCGATCATGTTGACCGAGATCACCGGCGCGAGCGTCGCGGCCGAGCGCGCGATCGCCGCCCAGTCGTCGAGACGAAAGCCTTCCGGCACGACGAGCGCCTCGCCGCGAAGGGCCAGCGCCTTCTCCACGAACTCGCGCGCAGGATCGGTGTCGAGCGACGTCACATCCGCGATCGCGATCGCGAGATAGCCGTCGAAACGGATCGCGTCGCCGACTTCGGCGACGAGACAGAAATCGCGCGAGAGGCCAATCACGTAGCCATGAATGACGCCGGGCTGGATGCGCTCGCGCAGGATGCGCACGGGCGCGCGCTCCTCGAGCGCACGCTGGAGCTCGGCACGCAGGCCGCGGGCTTTGAAAGGAACGACAGTGGTCATGGGACTATGGTCGGTGGTTTGCGGCGGAGGCGCAAGGAATCGCGCCGCGGCCCGCGATTTCGTGCGTTCCCCGCGAAAATCAGAGGATGTAGCGCGAGAGGTCTTCGTCCTTCACGAGCGCACCGAGATGGCTGTCGACGTACGCGGCGTCGATGCGGTAATGCTGCCCGCCCTTGTCGGCCGCTTCGAACGAAATCTCGTCGAGCAGCCGCTCGAGCACCGTGTGCAGCCGTCGGGCGCCAATGTTCTCCGTGCGCTCATTGACCTGGAACGCGATCTCCGCGAGCCGCGCGATGCCTTCGGCCACGAACTCGAGCGTCACGCCTTCGGTCGCGAGGAGCGCCGTGTACTGCTTCGTGAGCGCGCTTTGCGGCTCGGAAAGAATGCGCCTGAAATCGTCGGCCGTGAGCGCCGTGAGCTCGACGCGGATCGGAAAACGGCCTTGCAGCTCCGGCACGAGATCGCTCGGCTTGGCGAGCGAGAACGCGCCCGACGCGATGAAGAGAATGTGATCGGTCTTGACGATGCCGTACTTCGTCGACACCGACGAGCCTTCGACGAGCGGCAGCAAATCGCGCTGCACGCCTTCGCGCGAAACACCCGCGCCGCTCCACTCGCCGCGCTGCGCGATCTTGTCGATCTCGTCGATGAAGACGATGCCGTTCTGCTCGCAGTTCTGGATCGCGAGCGTCTTGATCTCTTCGTCGTTGACGAGCTGGCCCGCCTCCTCCTCGATGAGGACCGGCCGCGCCTGCGCGATCGCGAGCTTGCGCTTCTGGCTGCGCTGACCCGCGAGCGACTGGAACATGCCGCGCAACTGGCTCGTCATTTCCTCCATGCCCGGCGGCGCCATGATCTCGACGCCGACGTTCTGCGCGACGTCGATCTCGATCTCGCGATCGTCGAGCATGCCTTCGCGCAGCTGCTTGCGCAGTTTCTGGCGCGTATCGGCATCGCGCGTCTCGGGCTGCATCGGCTCGTTCGCGAAACCAACGCCCTGACGGCGCGGCAGCAGCGCATCGAGGATGCGATCCTCGGCGCGGTCCTCGGCCGACGAGCGCACGCGCGACTTCGCCTGCTCGCGCGCCATCTTGACCGCCGAATCGGCGAGATCGCGCACGATCTGCTCGACATCCTTGCCGACGTAGCCGACCTCGGTGAACTTGGTCGCTTCGACCTTGATGAATGGCGCGTTCGCGAGCGCCGCGAGACGGCGTGCGATCTCGGTCTTGCCTACGCCGGTCGGGCCGATCATGAGGATGTTCTTCGGCGTGACCTCGTCGCGCAACTGAGGATCGAGCTGCATGCGCCGCCAGCGATTGCGCAGCGCAATCGCGACCGCGCGCTTGGCGGCGCTCTGGCCGATGATGTAGCGGTCGAGCTCGTTGACGATTTCGCGAGGAGTGAGTTCGGACATGTAGAAGCCGGGATTCGGGATTTGAGATTCGGGATTCGTCGAGATACGGATTCGTCATCCCGAATCCCGAATCCCGTCTTTTCGATCACAACTCTTCAATCGTGACGTTGTAGTTCGTATAAATGCAGATGTCGCCCGCGATCTTCAACGCGTTCTCGACGATCGCACGCGGCTCCATCTCGGTGTGCATCAGCAGCGATTTCGCAGCCGCGAGCGCATACGGCCCGCCCGAACCGATCGCGATCAGACCGTCCTCGGGCTCGAGGACATCGCCGTTGCCCGAAATGATCAGCGAGGTCGACTTGTCCGCGACCGCGAGCAACGCTTCGAGCTTGCCGAGCCGGCGCTCCGTGCGCCAGTCCTTCGCGAGCTCGACCGCGGCGCGCGTGAGATTCGCGCCATGCTTGTCGAGCTTTTGCTCGAAGAGCTCGAACAGCGTGAACGCATCGGCCGTCGCACCCGCGAAACCCGCGAGCACGTCGCCCTTGCCGAGCCGGCGCACCTTGCGCGCGTTCGCCTTCATGACCGTGTTGCCGAGCGTGACCTGACCGTCGCCGCCGATGACGACGCGGTCGCCGCGGCGGACGGAGACGATGGTGGTGGCGTGGAAGGTGTCCGACATCGAGAAAGGCTCCGAGGGACAGGATGAATGGGGGAGTCCGACCGCTAATCCAAGCCCCATTTCCGTCATTCCGGCGAAAGCCGGAATCCATTGGGCTCTGGCGCGCGAAGATCAAAAATGGGTCCCGGCCTTCGCCGGGACGACGAAGTCAGGCGCCCTTTCGCTTTGCGCGCGGATGCGCCGCGTCGTACACCTTCGCCAGATGCTGAAAATCGAGATGCGTATAAATCTGCGTCGTCCCGATGTCCGCGTGCCCGAGCAATTCCTGCACCGCGCGCAGATCGCCCGATGATTCAAGCAGATGGCTCGCGCACGAATGCCGCATCAGATGCGGATAGACACGCTTCCAGACCCCCTGCTCCTGCGCGCGCTTTTTGAGCCGCGCGCGCACGCCGTTCGGCGTCAGCGGCTTGCCGCCGCGGCCGCGCACGAGCGGATCGGATTCGGATGGCGTATCGAGCTCGCGCAGCGCCGCGAGCGCGGCGAGCGCCTTCGTGCCGACCGGCACGATGCGCGTCTTCGAGCCCTTGCCGGTTACGCGCAGCAAGCCGTCGCCCGCGTCGAGATCGCGCCAGCGCACGCCGCAGAGCTCGGAAACACGCAACCCGCTCGAATACAAAAGCTCGAACAGCGCGCGATCGCGCACGCCTTCGGGATCGTCGCTGGGCACTTCGACGAGCGCGGTCATCTCGTCCGCGTCGAGCACTTCGGGGAGCTTGCGCGACACGCGCGGCGAGCGCAGCCCGAGCGCGGGGTTCTGCAGAACCTCGCCTTCGCGCGCGAGCCACTTGAAGAAACTCCGCCACGCCGACGCGACGCTCTTGAGCGATGCGGGCGCGAGGCCGCGCCGATGCTCCGATGCGATCAATCCCTGCACCTGATCCGCACGCAGATCGCGCCAGCGCGCTACGCGCCGCGATTCCGCGAACTCGACGAGCGACGCAAGCGCGCGACCGTAATGGTCGATCGTGCTCGGCGAATAACGCCGCTCGATGCGCAGATACGCGAGAAACGCGTCGACGCGCGGTGCGAGCGCGGCGCTCATCCGCAAACCCCGAACGTATAGAACATAGGGTGGGCTTCAGCCCACCGCTCTTCGATCTCGCGAACGAACTGCGATCGGTGGGCCAGGGCCCACCCCATTGGCATCGGGCGTCTTCCAGATCTCATTCGACCCGCGCGAAGCGTCCGACCGCCGACGCAACCCCTTCGGCAATGAGCTTCAGGAACACCGTACCCATGCCCGGATGAAAACGGTTCGGATCCTGGCTCCCGACCGCGAGCATGCCGACGCCGTCGACCGGCAGCAGCACGGCCGACGCGACTTCGCCGACGCGCGATCCGAACAGCGCATCGAGCTTGTCCTGCTGCAGGCGACCGCAGAGCGGCTCGCCTCGCTTCAAAAACTCCGCGAACGCGGGCATCGCCTGCGCGCCGTCGGGCTCGATGAGCAGCCATTCCGCGATCGGCAGATCGCCGTCGATGCGGAACAGCACGATGCGCACGAGATCGGTGTTGAAGTCTTCGGTCAGCGCTGCGACGACCGCATTGAGCGTTTCAGGCAGCGACGTCGCGCGCATGAGCGCGAGCGTCAGCGTATGCACGCGCACCATGAGCAGCTGATTCTCGTGCGCGATCTCGATGAGCTCGTGTAGCCTGCGGTTGAGCTCGCGATTCTTGTCGCGCAGCACGTCGAGCTGATAGCTCGCGAGCGACGCGGCCTGGCCCTGCTCGCGCGGCAGCACGAGCGCTAGCGCGAGATCGGGGAACTCGTTGAGGAAATCCGGATGCCGGCGCAGATAACTCG
>JADMIO011302055.1_pt1 | contig 10195 bp, 8 predicted proteins | sample 8958161 | NCBI WGS metagenome assembly JADMIO01 (sample SAMN16585339, study PRJNA669376) | soil metagenome | isolation source: Crop rotation soil | place: USA: Cullars Rotation, Alabama | collected 2011
GTGCTCGCGGACTGCGACGATCTCCCGCCAGGCCGCCTCGAGGAGCTCCTGAATGCCGGCGCCGGTGGCGCCCGACACGCGGTGAAACGGCAGGCTCAGCGCGCGCGCTTCGTGCTCGAGCCGCGCCACCGCCTCGGCATCGTCGACCGCATCGATCTTGTTGGCGACGACGATCTGCGGCTTGGCGGCGACGCGCGCATCGAACAGCTGCAGCTCCTCTCGAATCACGCGGAAGTCGTCGACCGGATCGCGGCCCGAGGCCCCCGACATGTCGACCAGGTGCAGCAGCACCTTGGTCCGCTCGATGTGGCGGAGAAACTTGTCGCCCAGGCCGTGTCCTTCGTGCGCGCCCTTGATCAGTCCCGGCACGTCGGCGACGACGAAGCTGCGATCGTCGCTCATGCTGACCACTCCGAGGTTCGGCGCCAGCGTGGTGAAGGGATAGTCGGCGATCTTGGGACGCGCCGCGGAGATCCGCGAGATGAGCGTCGACTTGCCGGCGTTGGGAAAGCCGACCAGGCCGACGTCGGCGATCAGCTTCAACTGCAGCCGCAGAAACCGTTCTTCACCCGGTTCACCAGGCTCGGTGCGACGGGGTGCGCGGTTGGTGGACGAGACGAATCGCGCGTTGCCGCGGCCGCCGCGCCCGCCCTGGGCAACCTGAACGCGCTGGCCTTCGACGGTCAGGTCCGCGAGCGGTTCGTCGAGCGCGGTCTTGTCGAAGACGAGCGTGCCGACCGGCACGGCGATCTCGAGATCCCGGCCGCTGACCCCGGTGCGGTTGGCGCCCTGCCCGTGCTGACCGCTGCGCGCTTCGAACTCGGGATGGAATCGGAAATCGACGAGGGTGTTCTTCGTTGAGGAGCCGACGATGAAGACCGAGCCGCCGTGGCCACCGTCGCCGCCATCGGGACCGCCGCGGGGCACGTACTTTTCGCGCCGGAAACTGAGGCAGCCCTTACCACCGCTGCCGGCTGTGACGTGGATGTCGACTTCGTCGACGAACATGAAGACGTAGGGGGCGGCTTTACGCCGCGCCATGGCGGGCCGTGACGGCCCGCCCTACGATGCGTTATTCGACGGGCAGGACGCTGATCTTGCGGCCGTGCTGGCCGTGATCCTCGAACCGGACCTTGCCGTCGATCTTGGCGAACAGGCTGTGATCCTTGCCCATGCCGACGTTGAGGCCCGGGTTGAATCGCCGGCCCTTCTGCCGAACCAGAATCGACCCGCCGGTGACGAGATTGCCGTCGTGACGCTTCACGCCGAGCCGCTGCGAGTTGCTGTCGCGGCCGTTGCGGGAGCTGCCCTGACCTTTCTTATGAGCCATGACTTGAACCTATCAATGCACAGGGCTCAATGCTCAATGCTCAATTTGCGGTTGGGCCTTGGGCATTGGGCATTGCGCTCATACCTGGATGTCGGTGATGCGAACGCGGGTGAAGATGCTGCGGTGACCGCGCGTCTTGCGGAAACCCTTGCGCCGCTTCTTCTTGAAGACCCGGAGCTTCGGGCCACGCGCCTCGCCGTCGACGACGCCAAGGACCTTGGCATTGGCGACGAAGGGGGCGCCGGCGACGATCTCGCCCGCGTCCTTCTCGACGAGCAGCACCTGATCGAAGGTGAACTCCGAGCCCTTCTCACCGGGGGTGCCGTCGATTTCGATGATCGCCCCGGGGGTGACCTTGAGCTGGCGGCCGCGGGCCTGAATGATGGCGAACACGTGCGTTTCCTCGCAGGGGAGTGCTGACACAGCGGGCCCAAACTGGCCCGCCCAAAGGGATTAGCTTAGCAGGCCGGCGGCCCTTACTGCAACAGAACGCGCGTTCCCTTGATCTTCTGGCTGCTGAGCGTGCTCAGGAAGCTCGGGATCAGGCGGTCCATCAGCTCGAAGTAGGAGGACAGCGCCGGGGTGGTCTGGTTGGCGTTGTAGAGAATCTCCTCGCGGAAGTTCTCCGAATGCATCACCGTGCCGGTGCGGCCGTCGATGAAGACGAACTTCGGCCGCAGGATGAAGCCCTTGCGCTCGACGTAGGTACGCGTCGGGATGACGCGGCGGCGGCCGAACGAGTCGTAGACCTCCTGCTCGCGCTGAACGAAGTTGTTGCGCTGATGCGGCGTGAACAACACCGTGCCGGTGACGATCAGCGGCTGCTGATATTCGTCGCCGATCTTCTTCCAGTACTCGACGTTGGCGAACAGCCGCTCGTACGGCTCGAGATCCTTCTCTTCCTTGATCGCCGCTGCCTGCGTCGCCGGGCCGGTCGAGCCCGTCTCGTTGCCCTTCTGATCCTGGACGACTTCCATCAGTGGCAGGACGTCGGCGTCGATGACGCGCAGCTCCGACTTGTTGCGAAGCTGACTGCGAAGCAGACGCGTGGTCTCGACGTTGCCGTCGACGTCTTCAGTGCCGCCCGAGATGAACCCGGCGACGAGCACACGCTGGAACGCCGACACGTCGAGCTTGGGGCGAATCGGCGTCTCGATCGGAATCTCGTAGTAGCTGGTACACGCCGCGGTGAGCCCGACCGCGACGACGACGAGACTACTGAGCGTCTTTGCGAGTCGTGCGGTCATTGATTTCCTTGAAGAGCTCGTAGTTCTGTTTGATGTACGAGTTGTTCGGCTCGAGCTGAAGCGCTTTCTCGTATGACGCACGGGCTTTGTCGAGGTCGCCTTCGTGCTCGTAGGCGATCGCCAGATTATTATGCGCCGGCGCGTAGGTGGGATCGATTTGCGTGGCGCGCTCCCACCTGTAGATCGCCTCCCGCCAGAGCCCCTTCTGGGCGACCGCAATCCCGAATTCGACCTGCTTCTTGGCGTCGCTCCGCGCGTCGGCCGCCAGCGGTGCCGCCGCCAGACCAAACAGGAGAAGGACGAGCAAAGCGGATGAGCGCATGCGGTGACGAAGCCTCACTATCTCACTCGCTCGCGCGAGGCGCAAGCGCTTCGAAGATCAATAGCTTACCCCTGACGAGCAAGCCATGTACCACAGAAAAACATGAAAAAAGTGCGGCAAAGTCGCACGACACGACGGCGCCTGTCCCCGTTTTCTTTCGAATCCCGTCATTGCCCGTTGAGGAACCGCGAGCGCGCGCCGTATAATCGACGCGGGTCGGATGCACCAATCGGCGCGACGTGGCGCCGAAGGGTCTCCGGCCCTTTTCTCTTCGGGCACCGGCCGGCCGTTCACGCCACGCGCGCCAGGGACTGCTATGACCCTGGACGAATGCGTGGCCCTCACCCTCATCGACAACCTGCCGCGCGCCGGACTGACGGCACGCCTCCACGCGGACGATCCGGAACTGCGAGAAATCGCCGCGTCGATCGCCCCTGACGCGCGCACGCTCCGCGCCGCCGCCGCCGCCCGCGGCATCGGCGTCATCGCCTGGAACGACCCGCAGTATCCCGCGATGTTGCGCGCGGCGCCGGATTGCGCGCCGGCCCTCTGGTATCGCGGTGTCGTCGACGTGTTCGAGGTCCCGGCTGTGGCGATCGTCGGATCGCGCGCCGCGTCGGCGGCCTCGCTCGAGATCGCCGGAGCGCTTGCGGCCGATCTCGCGGCTGCCGGCATCACGATCGTCAGCGGCCTGGCGCGCGGCGTCGACTCCGCCGCGCATCGCGGCGCGCTGTCGGTTGGACCGTCGACAGGACGCACGATCGCCGTCCTCGGGTCGGGCATCGATCGCATCTACCCATCCGAGCACGAGACGCTGTCCCGCGACATCGCGCAGACCGGTCTCGTCGTCAGCGAGTACGCCCCCGGCGCTCCGCCATTGCCGCGACGGTTTCCCGAGCGCAACCGTCTGATCAGCGGCCTGTCGCACGCGGTCGTGGTCATCGAGGCGTCGGAGAAGTCCGGGTCCTTGATCACCGCCCGGTGTGCGCTCGAGCAGGGGCGGGAGGTCATGGCGGTGCCTGGCAACGTGCTGAGCGGACGCAATCGCGGCGGTCATGCCCTGCTGCGCGACGGGGCGGCGATTGTCGAGGGGGCCGCCGACGTGCTCCACGCGCTCGGATGGACCGCTCGCGCGATCGCCCCAGATCCTGGTCAAACCGGTATCGAATCAAAGACTTGCGCCGATACCATCCTGCATGGGATGGACGCTGGGCAGGCGTACGATCTCGATGCGCTGGCGGCCGGATCGGGGCTGGCGGCGGGCGAACTGCTGTCCCGCCTCAGCGACCTGGAGCTGCGCGGGCTCATCCACCGCGCCGGCGGCGGCCGTTTCGTCCGCCGCGGTTGAACGTGTTAGTGTGAGCCTCCGGAATGGCTAAACCGCTGGTCATCGTCGAATCGCCTGCCAAGGCGAAGACGCTGGGCCGGTTCCTCGGCAACAAATACCGCGTCGAAGCGAGCATCGGTCACATTCGTGATCTGCCCGAGTCGGCCGCCGAAGTACCGCCAGAGATCAAAGAGAAGGAGTGGGGGCGTCTCGGCGTCGACGTTGAGGGCGAGTTCACGCCCTATTACGTCGTTCCCAACGACAAGAAGAAACAGGTGGCGCACCTGAGGAGTGCGGCCAAAGAGGCCTCCGAGCTCCTGCTCGCCACCGACCCCGATCGGGAAGGGGAATCCATCAGCTGGCATCTGGCCCAGGTGCTCAAGCCGAAGGTCCCCGTGCGCCGCATCGTCTTCCACGAGCTCACCGAAGACGCCGTGCGCCACGCGCTCGACAACCCGTCGGAGGTGAACGAAAACCTGGTGCGCGCGCAGGAAAGCCGCCGCATCCTCGACCGTCTGTACGGATACACGCTCTCGCCGGTCCTCTGGAAGAAGGTGCAGACGGGGCTGAGCGCCGGCCGGGTGCAGAGCGTCGCCGTCCGCTTGATCGTCGAGCGCGAAGAAGAGCGTCGCGCGTTCCGTGTCGGCGTGTACTGGGATCTCGAAGCGACGCTCAAAGGCGATGGCCGCGAGTTCGTCGCCACGCTCACCCGTCTCAACGATCAACGGATCGCGACCGGCAAGGATTTCGACGCGCAGACCGGGGTGCTGAAGAACGAGAACGTGCGGCTGCTCGACGAGAGTGCGGCAGGCGCGCTCGTCGAGGCGATTCGCACGAACGTGCCGTGGTCGGTCACCTCGCTCGAGCAGAAGCCCGGAGTCGAGCGCCCCGCCCCGCCGTTCACGACGTCGACGCTGACCCAGGAAGCGAGCCGCAAGCTGGGCTTCTCGACCGAGCGGACGATGCAGGCGGCGCAGCGATTATTCCAGGGCGTGGAAACCGGTGACGGCCAGATGGAAGGGCTGATCACCTATCACCGCACCGACTCGACGACGCTGTCCGACAAGGCGATCAACGAGTCTGCGCGCGTGATCAAAGAGATGTTCGGCGCGGAGTACTACGATGGGCCGCGCCGCTATCAGACGCGCGTGAAGAACGCGCAGGAAGCGCACGAGGCGATCCGGCCGACCGACTTCCGCCTCGCCCCGAGTCAGCTCGAGCGCGCGCTCGATCCGGACGACCTGAAGGTCTACGAATTGATCTGGAAGCGCACGATGGCGTCGCAGATGGTGGACGCACGCGTGCTGCGCACGAGCGTCGAGATCTCGGCGAAGGGGCCCAACGGCGAAACCGTCGTGCTCAGCGGCAGTGGCAAGGCGATCGAGTTCGCCGGCTTCCGCCGCGCCTACGTCGAAGGCAGCGACGATCCCGCCGCGGAGCTCGAAGAGCAGGAAGCGATCCTGCCGCAGATGCAGGTCGGCGACGCCATCAATTGGAACGGCACGCCGGTGACGATTACGCAGACCGAGCCGAAGCGTCATGAGACGACGCCGCCGGCGCGGTTCACGGAAGCGTCGCTGATCAAGGAGCTCGAACGCCTCGGCATCGGCCGGCCGTCGACCTACGCGGCAACGATCGGCACGATCGTACGGCGCGGCTATGTGTTCCGTCAGGGGAAGGCGCTCGTTCCGAGCTATACGGCGTTTGCCGTCACCAAGCTCCTGAAAGAGCACTTCGGCGACTTCGTCGAAAGCGATTTCACCGCGGAGATGGAAGACGATCTCGACGAGATCTCCCGCGGCGAGCGCGACTCGCTCGCGTTCCTGAAAGAGTTCTACTACGGCGACAAGAAGCATCGCGGTCTGCTGCCGGCCGTCGAGCACGGCGCCGAGAAGGCGGATTATCCGGTGCTCGATCTCGGCATCGACGCCGAGAGCGGCGAGACGGTGCGCATCCGCATCGGTCGCTTCGGCCCGTTCGTGCAGGTTGCCGAGGGCGGACCCGGACGCACCGCGTCGCTGCCTGAGGAGGTGGCGCCGGCCGACCTGACCGTCGAGAAGGCGATGGAACTGGTGCGCGCGAAAGCCGAAGGGCCGCGCACGCTCGGCGTCGATTCGGCGACGGGGCAGAACGTCTACGTGATGAACGGCCGTTACGGCGCCTACGTGCAGCTCGGCGAGACTCCCGAGGGGAAGAAAGCCGCCAAGCCGAAGCGCGCGTCGCTGCAGTCGGGCATGACCGAGACGACGGTGACGCTCGAGGAGGCCTTGCGGCTCCTGTCGCTGCCGCGGGTGGTCGGCCTGCATCCCGACGACAACGAGCCGATCACCACCAACTTCGGCCGCTTCGGCCCGTACGTGAAGCACGGCGACGAGTTCCGATCGCTCGAGTCGGAAGACGACGTCTTCAACATCTCGTTCGACGCGGCGCTGGCGCTGATTCGCGCGCCGAAGCAGTCGCGGCGCCGGCAGTCGGCGCAGAAGAAGACGCTGCGCGAGCTGTCACAGAACGGAACGACGCTCAAGGTGCTGGCGGGACGCTACGGTCCGTACGTGACGGACGGCACGACCAACGCGTCGATTCCGAAGGGCAGCGACCCCGAGTCGCTGACCTACGAACAGGCGATGGAACTGCTCGAAGCGCGGCGAAACGCGGCGCCCTCTGCCAAGCGCGGCGGCACGCGGCGACGTGCGACCCCGGTCGCCGCGGCGGACAAGCCGAAGCGCGCCACCAGGTCGAAACGGAAATCCGCAGGGGCCTGAAACCATGCACAATGGCCAATGACCAATGCTCCAACAGTTTGAGCATTGAATTGAGCATTGAGCATTGAGCATTGGGGTGGGGCCTCGGGCATTCGGCCTGTGAGCATGCCAGTTCATGTCATTGGCGGCGGGCTCGCGGGCTGCGAAGCGGCCTGGCAGGCCGCCGCAGTCGGCGTCCGCGCCGTCATCCACGAGATGCGGCCGGTGCAGCCGACCGCCGTCCACAAGACCGATCGGCTCGCCGAGCTCGTATGCTCCAACTCGCTGCGCGGCGACAAGCTGGATAACGCGGTCGGCCTGCTCAAAGAAGAAATGCGGCGGCTCGGATCGCTGGTGATCAGCGCCGCCGACCGTACCCGCGTGCCGGCGGGCGCTGCGCTGGCCGTCGATCGCGAGCGCTTCTCGCAGGCGATCACCGACGCGATCGGATCACATCCGCTCATCACCGTGGTGCGCGAGGAAGTGCCGCGCGTGCCGAGCGACCCGGGAATGTTCCCGCTGATCGTGGCCACCGGTCCGCTGACATCGGCGCGCCTGTCGGCCGACATCGCCACGCTGGTCGGCGGCGATCACCTGTACTTCTACGACGCGATCAGCCCGATTGTCCTGGCCGAGACGATCGACATGACCAAGGTCTTCCGCGCCTCGCGCTGGGGCCGGAGCCTGCGAAATGTAAATGGGGTCGGAGGTCATTTAAAGAGGACACATGGCGGGTCTGAAGAGCCGCCCGACGGTGGTCCCGCCTGCGGCGTCGACGACGGCGAGGGCGACTATCTGAATTGCCCGCTGAGTGAAGAGGAATACGCGCGCTTCCATCAGGCGGTTGTCACCGCCGAATCGGCCACCGTGCACGACCTCGACCGCGAGAAGTTCTTCGAGGGATGCCTGCCGATCGAAGTGATGGCGCACCGCGGCACCGACACGCTGCGCTTCGGACCGATGAAGCCGGTCGGCCTGATCGATCCGCGCACCGGCCGGACGCCGTATGCCGCGGTGCAGCTCCGGCAGGACAACCTGGCGGGCGATCACTACTCGCTCGTCGGCTTCCAGACGCAGTTGAAGTGGGGCGAGCAGGCGCGCGTCCTGGCGATGATTCCCGGCCTCGAGCGAGCAGAGTTCGTTCGCTTCGGCATGGTGCACCGCAACACCTACATCAACGGCCCCACGGTGCTGCGCGACACCTGGCAGACGCGGATGCGTGACGATCTGTTCTTCGCCGGCCAGATCTCCGGCGTCGAGGGCTACGTCGAATCAGCCGCCTCGGGCCTGATCGCCGGCCGCAACGCCGCGGCGCTGGTGCGCGGCGAGACGCCACGAGCGCTGCCGCGGACGACGGCCATCGGCGCGCTCGCCCATTACGTGTCGCACGCCGATCCGCGCAACTATCAGCCGACCAACATCACCTTCGGCATCATGCCGGCGCCGGAGCCGCCACCGGGCATGCGGCGGCTCAAGAAGGAAGACCGCAAGCGCGCGACCTCGGAGCGCGCGCTCGCCGCGCTCGACGAGTGGCTAGGTGTTGGAGCCCCCGCGAGATGAAGGCGCAGCTGCGCGAGTTCCTCGACTACCTCCGCCTCAATCGCAACGCCTCTGCCCACACCGTCGCCGCCTACGACAGCGACCTCTCGCAGTTCCTCGCGTTCGCGACCGAGCACCTGCGGCCGGTGAACGGCGTGAGCCTCGAGCCGAAAGACCTCGAGCTCGGCGTCATTCGCGAGTTCATGGGCGAGCTGTATCGTCAGGGGCACGCGCGATCGTCGGTGGCGCGCAAGCTCTCGGCGTTGCGCGCGTTCGGCCGCTTCCTGCGCCGCGAAGGCTGGATCGAGAACGACCCGGCGGCGCTGGCGGTGTCGCCGCGCAAGGAGCAGAAAATCCCGGCGCACCTCTCGATGGACGAGATGACGCGGCTGCTCGAGATGCCGGATGGATCGGATCCGCTCGGCCGGCGCGACCGCGCGATCCTCGAGCTGTTCTACGCCTCGGGTCTGCGACTGAGTGAGCTGGTCGGGCTCGATCTCGAAGACATCAACGTGCCCGGCCAGATCGTCCGGGTGATGGGCAAGGGCGCGAAGGAGCGGCTGGTCCCGTTCAACAAGTCGACGGCGACGGCGCTGCGAGCCTGGTTGAAGGATCGCGTGGCGCTCCGCGATGCGTTGCTCAAATCCCAAATCCCAAATCCCAAAGCCCACATCCCAAGGAGCCGAAAGCCCAGGGCCGAGAACCGCGAGCCGTTGTTCATCAACTTCCGCGGCACGCGCCTGACCGGCCGCAGCGTGCAGCGTCTCGTTGCCCGTTACGTGGCCGCCTGCAGCACGCGGTTCGGCATCAGCCCGCACGCGCTGCGCCACTCCTTCGCGACGCACCTGCTCGAGCGCGGTGCCGACCTTCGCGCCATTCAGGAGCTGCTCGGACACGTGCAGCTGTCGACGACGCAGCGCTACACGCACGTGAACGCGGCGCAACTGCTCGAGGTCTATCGCAAGTCACACCCGCGGGCGAAGGGGCATCAGTAGCACGCGGTCGATCGCCATCGCGCTTGCGGCGTCGAGCTGCTGAAAGGCCGAGGAGGCCATGAAGCGCTGGCGCAGCATCGCCAACTCGTCTTCATCGACGACGAGATAGACCTCGTGTCCGCGCCTGGTCAGATAGTCGATCGCCGTGTCGAGCTCCGCCGGCTCGAGGATGTCCCAGCGCAGGATGTCGCGTCCGCCGTAGTAGCGCAGCGAGCCCGAATGGTTCCGCGTCAGGAACACGGCGGCCGGGGGCAGGCCGGCGGCACGCTCGGCGAGGCGCTTGTAGCGGATCTCGCTGCGGGAGTACTCGGCCGGCGTGTGGGAGTAGCCGAAGCCGCGCAGGGTGAGCCCGGCCACCACCAGCGCCGCGACCGCGAACGCCGGGCGCCGCGGAACGCGCCCGCACGCGGCGACGATCGTCACCGCCATTCCGGCGAAGAGTCCGGGATATGCAGACAGGAGGAACCGCAGGCTGAGCCAGTCGTCGAAAACGAGGTACGGCAGGTAGAGGGCGACGACCGCGAGCGGGAACAACACGGTGACGAACAGGACGATGACGCGTTGTGCACGATCGATCGCGAGGAGTGGCGCGAGCAGCGCCAGCGTGACGAGCGGCGTCTGCGTCGCGGCGAGCCAGCCGAAATAGTGGGCAGTGTTCGGCAGCACGCGATCGATCGCGTAGATCTGCGCGAGC
>JADMIO010800092.1_pt1 | contig 10194 bp, 7 predicted proteins | sample 8958161 | NCBI WGS metagenome assembly JADMIO01 (sample SAMN16585339, study PRJNA669376) | soil metagenome | isolation source: Crop rotation soil | place: USA: Cullars Rotation, Alabama | collected 2011
GGCGCAGGCAAGGGTGCGAGCGGGGGCAACGCGGCGACCGCCGGCACTCCGGCGAGCGCGGGCAACGCCGGAACCGGAGCGAGCGGCGCAGGCGGCAACCTGTCCAAGGGAGGCGGCGCGGGGAAGGGCGCGGGCGGCGGTGCAGGCACGAGCGCGGGGACGAGCGGCGCGAGCTCCGGAATGGGCGGCACGAGCAGCGGCGGTGACGGCAAGGGGCGCGCAGCGGAGCTCGCAAAGAAGCTCGGGCGGGCGCCGAGCTTCTTCATCGGCATGGGCAACGATCTCGCGGACGATCACAATGAGGACGGCGCGTACACGCTCGGCGTGACGTTGGACCTGCACTACGCGTACATGGTCGGCCTACCGAGCGAGGGGGGCTGGCCCGACTGGAACGCCGAAGGCTCGTTCGTGAACATCCTCGCCGACTCCGCCGACGCGCACGGCGTGACGCCGATGTACACGCTGTATGCGATGGCGGCGCACGGCGAGGCGAGCGCAGCCGTGCTCTCCGACAGTGACTACATGGGGAAGTACTGGGCTGGCGCGAAGCTCCTTTTCGAACGCCTGGCGATCTTCGACAAGCCGTCGGTCGTGCACCTCGAGCCGGATTTCTGGGCGTTCTTTCAGCAGCAATCCAAGGGCGATCCGGCGTCGATCAAGGTGCTCATTCATGGGCTCGCCGCGGATTGCGAGGACGAGCCGGAGGATCTCGCGGGGCTCGGGCATTGCTTGGTGAAGCTGTCGCGCACGTACGCGCCGAAGAACGCGCTCGGGTTTCACGCGTCGGTGTGGGCCGGTGCGCCGGCGGACACCGTCGCGTTCCTGAATGCGATTGGCGCAGGCGACGCGGACTTCGTCGCAATCGACATGCTGGATCGCGACGCGGGCTGCTTCGAGGCGGGCGTCGATGACGCGTGCCAGCGGGACGGCGACTTCTACTGGGACGAGTCGAACCAGACGAGCCCGAACTTTCACGAGCACCTCGACTTCTCGAAGACGATCGGCGACGGCTTGAAGAAGCCGATCATCTGGTGGCAGGTGCCGTTCGGCGTTCCGAGCGACACGCCCGGCGGCACGGCGGGCCACTACCGCGACAACCGCGTGCACTACATTTTCGGGCACATCGCTGAATTCGTCGCGGCGGGCGGGCTCGGGGTCGCGTTCGGCAGGGGCGCCGGAAATCAGACGTACATCGACACGGACGGCGGTCAGTTCGAGAGCGCCGTCACCGCGTATTTCGCGAGCCCCACGCCGCTACCGTAGCAATGGGAGATGGGTCCGGCTGCGCTCAGCCCGGATCGAGCGGTACGCACTCGACGAGATCGAGGCCGTAGCCGTGGAGCGCGGCGATGCGCTTCGGGTTGTTCGTGAGCAAGCGGAGCTTCTCGACGCCGAGCGCGCCGAGCACCTGCGCGCCGAGGCCGTACTCGCGGAGCGTGCCGCCGTGCGGGCGCGTCGCGTCGGGGGCGCTCGCACCGGGGGCCGTGAGCTCGAACGTTTCCGGCCGCTCCGGCGGCAGGTAGACGATCACGCCCTTGCCCGCGCGCTCGATGGCGGCGAGGGATTCGTCGAGCAGCTGCCCGCCGTGCCCGGCGCTCGAGCTGAAAACGTCGCTCAGGAGCACGCCGCGATGCATGCGGCAGAGCGTCGGCTCGCTCGGCTCGATGGCGCCCTTCACGAGCGCGAGCACCTGGCGGCGATCCGGCACGGACTCGAACACGACCGCCCGCCACGGCGTGCGCGTCTGATCGAGCACGATTTCCTGCTCCGCGACCTGGTGCACGAGCCGCTCCGTGCGCAGGCGGTGCGCGATCAAGTCCGCGATCGTGAGCACGCGCAGGTCGTGACGCTGCGCGAATTCTTCGAGATCGGGCAGGCGCGCCATGGCGCCGTCGTCTCGGATGATCTCGCAGATGACGCCCGCCGGCGCGAGCCCGGCCATGCGCGCGAGATCGACGGAACCTTCCGTCTGTCCCGCACGCACGAGCACGCCGCCGTGGCGCGCCTGGAGCGGGAAGATGTGACCCGGCACGACGACGTGCTCGGGCCGCGCGTGCGGGCTCGAGGCGACGCGAATGGTGTGGGCGCGATCGGCGGCGCTGATGCCGGTGGTGACGCCCTCGCGCGCCTCGATACTGACGGTGAACGCCGTGCCCAGCTTGGGGCCGCTGCGGCCGGGCGCGCCCATCATCGGGAGGTCGAGCTTCTTGACCTGTTCCTCCGTCAGCGTGAGGCAGACGAGACCGCGGCCATGGAGGACCATGAAGTTGATGGCCTCGGGCGTGACGTGCTCCGCCGCCATGCACAAATCGCCCTCATTCTCGCGATCCTCGTCGTCGATCAGGATCACGAACTTGCCAGCGCGGATGTCGGCGAGCGCCTGCTCGACGCGCTCGCTCGGCCCCGGCGCGTGCACCGGTTGCGCCGCGTTCACGACGGGTGCCGTCATGAGCGCGCCGTCTCCGCGACGTGCCGCAGGCCGGGCAACGTGACGTCCTCGACGGAAGGCTCGCCTTCGAGCCAGCGCGCCACGTAGCGCGCGACGAGATCGACCTCGAGGTTGAGCTCCCGCCCGACGGCGAGTGCTCCGAGCGTCGTCACCGCGAGCGTGTGCGGGATCAGCATGACGTCGAAGCGTGTGCCCATGACGCGATTCACGGTGAGCGACACACCGTCGAGCGTCACCGAGCCCTTCTCGGCAACGAAGCGCAGCAGCGCCGCCGGACCTTCGAGCGTGACGCCGAGCGCGCTGCCGGACGGCTCCAGCCGAACCACGCGCGCAAGCCCATCGACGTGCCCCGTAACGAGGTGACCACCGAGCCGCTCGCCGAGCGCGAGCGAGCGCTCGAGGTTCACGGCGTCGCCCACCGCGAGACGTCCGAGCGTCGTGCGGTCGAGCGTCTCGCGACTCAGATCGGCAGCGAAGCCCCCGGGTACGAGCGCCGCGACCGTGAGGCAGGCGCCGCTGACCGAAATCGACTCGCCGAGCGCGAGCGGACCGAGCGGCGAAGCCACGACGAGCCGAGCGCCGCCTTCGATGGCGTCGCTGCGCTCCACGCGTCCGACCGCGACTACGAGCCCGCTGAACATGCTCCCTGAATAGCACGACGCGCGGGGATCGCCCGCGTAGGTTGCACCCGGCTCGTCGCAGGATCACCATCGGGACGATGCGCATGAGAGCGCGCTCTCTGCTGCTCGTCGGGCTTGGGTGCTTCGCCTGTGGGCCGAGTCTCAACACGGTCCACGAGGGCGCCGTGCGCTTCGAGCACTGCTACGGCGTCGATCTCAATCCCAAAGCCGAGGCTGCCCAGCGCAAAGCTTGCTGGCACCTCTGGGTGAGCTCGTACACCGTCGGTCAGCCGCGCGACCGCATCGAGTACGCCCAACGCCGCCTGCACGCGCTCGACGGGGACGACGACAAGTGTCCAAAGCTCGCGCTCGATCGCGACCACCCGCCCGAGGCGCGCCAGTTCTATCTGGTCGTACCCACGCCAACGAGCGTGCACACGACGCCGCCGCCCGTCGCGACCGTGGTGCAGGCCGCCGACGCGGGGGTACCGGTGGAAGCGCCCTCGGCCAATGCGGCGAAGACCGACGCCGTCCCCGCGAGCGGTAGCGCGAAGACGAGCGAAGGGAACAAGGAGCCCCCGGCGGAGAGCTGCGCGACCCGTTGCCGCAGCGCCTGGGCCGGCTGCGACGGCGCGTGCGCCACCCCGTCCGCGAAAGCGATCTGCGCGGACTGCAAGACGGCGTACACGCGCTGCATGCGCGGCTGCTTCCAGTGACGCCGCGCCCGAGCCGCCCAGCCGCGGCCCGAAAACCACGACCTGTGTCCGTCCACCCTCGAGGGTAGGCCGCCGAGCTCGCCGAGGTATGCGGAATTGCGAGGGTCCGCGGTGTCCGCGCCGAGCACGGCGCTTGCTCTCCCCCAATTTGTTGACGCCCCGCATCGAGCGGCTGTACCGAAGGAGATTGAGCATGACGCCACGGAATCCGGCTCTGAGCGCTCTAGCCCCCGCCGTGGCGACCCCGCTGCCGCGCGTTCTGCGCCCCCAGCGCGCCGTCCCCGCCGATGCCGTGCGGCCGACGCGAGCCGAGGTGAACCTCGCGAACCTGCGCCACAATCTGCGCGTCGTGCAGCGTCTGGCCGCGGGGCGCCCCGTCTGGGCCGTGCTGAAGGCCGACGGCTACGGGCACGGGTCCAAGGCGGTTGCGCGCACCCTCGAACGAGCCGGGGCGAGCGGCATGTGCGTGGCGCTGCTCGAAGAAGGCATCGAGCTTCGCGACGCCGGCATCAAGATCCCGATCCTCGTGACGGGCGGCTACTACGGCCGCGCCTGGGGCGAGCTCCTGCGTCACGATCTGACGCCCGTCCTGCACGACCCGGGGCAGGTCGAGGCCCTCGCCGAGGAGGTGCGCTACTCGCGTGCGGAGCCGATCGCCGCCCACGTGAAGATCGACACGGGCATGAGCCGCCTCGGCGTTTCGCCCAAGGAGCTCGAGCGGCTGGCGGAAGCGCTGCGCCGCCACCCGGAGGTACGCCTCGACGGCTTGATGACGCATTTTGCCTGCGCCGACGCGGGTGAGGTGCCCTCGATCGACGACCAGCTCGACGCCTTCGATCGCGCTTCGGAGACGCTCGCGCGGCTCGGGCTCACGCCGCGCGTGCGCCATGCCGCGAACAGCGCCGCTCTCGTGCGCTCGGAGCGGGCACGGCTCGATCTGGTGCGCCCGGGAATCGCGTTGTTCGGCGTCGAGCCGAGCGCGGGGCTCTGTAAAGAGCTACGGCCCGTCATGCGCGTGCGCACCGAAATCATCGCGCTCCGCGAGCTGCCCGTGGGCGCTTCGGCGGGGTACGGCGGCACCTGGGTCGCCCAGCGGCCGAGCCGCATCGCGACGGTTCCGATCGGATACGCGGACGGCCTCGTCCGTGCGCTCTCGAACAAGGGCGCGCTCCTCGTACGCGGACGGCGCGCGCCGATCGCGGGCGCCGTCAGCATGGATATGACCATGATCGACGTGACGGACGTCGACGGCGTGCGCCTGGGTGACGAATGCGTCGTGCTCGGCACGCAGAAGGGCCCGCTCGGCGAGGACGGCATCGGCGTCGCCGAGGTCGCGACCCAGCTCGGCACCATCCCGTGGGAAGTGCTCACGAACGTCTCGCGCCGCGTGCCCCGCTTCTACCGCGAGCCGTGAGAGCGGCCCTCGCCGCGAGGCACGATTTGCAAATCTCGGAGGGTCCGGACCTCGCTCCGCCGCCCGGTTTTTGAACCATCACGGGGACCGAAGGCAACTTCAACCATCACCCCGCCGGCAGATCTGACCAATTCTGGCTGCTCGGCCGACGTGGCTTGCGGCCCCCGAAACCTCGGGGCTAAGTTCGCCCCCCTTGTCTCTTGAGGGGGATTGAAGCTTCGAGGAGCACTGATTCGAGAATGAAGTACGGCCATTTCGACGATGACGCCCGCGAATACGTGGTGACGCGTCCCGACACACCCCGTCCCTGGTCGAACTACCTCGGCACCACCGAGTACGGCGCCATGATCACGAACCACGCGGGTGGTTACAGCTTCTACCGGAGCGCCGCGAACCAGCGCGTCTTACGCATGCGGGGCAACTCCGTGCCCCTCGATCAGCCGGGCCGCTACTTCTACCTGCGTGACCAAGCGAACGGCGATTTCTGGAGCGGCAGCTGGCAGCCCGTCGGCAAACCGCTCGACAAGTACGAATCGGTCTGCCGGCACGGCACGGCGTACACCATCATCACCTCGAAGTACGACGGCATCGAGACCGAGGCGACCTACTTCGTCCCGCTCGGGCAAACCTTCGAGTATTGGCGCCTGCGCGTCGTCAATAAATCCCAGAAAAAACGCCAGATTTCCGTCTACACCTACTGTGAGTTCACGAACGTCGGTCACCTCTACAACGACCTCGTGAACCTCCAGTATTCGCTGTTTGCGAACAAGGCGACGTGGGAGGGCGACATGCTGCACGTCGCCTCGCACCCGTACGAGCCCTTCGATCCACAGAAGCTCGGCGATCCGGGCCGCGCGTGGATGAAGGTCGTGGGCGCGCCCATCGCGGGCTTCGAGACGCTGCGCGACAACTTCCTCGGCTTCTACGGCAGCTACCAGGCGCCGGAAGCGCTGAAGACCGGTAAGCTCACGGGCTTCCAGACCGAGGGCGAGAACATCGTAGGGGTCCAGCAGGTGGACCTCGACCTCGCGCCGGGCGAGTCGCGCGAGCTCATCGTCATGCTGGGGCTCGGCACGCCGGCCTCGCACGGCAAGCGCACCGTCGCCGAATTCGGCACGCCGGAGCGCTGCGAGAAGGAGCTCCAGGCCCTCAAGCAATCGTGGCATTCGCTGATCGGCGGCGTGCGCGTGAAGACGCCGGACCCGGAGTTCGACTCCATGGTCAACGTCTGGAACGCGTACAACTCGCTCATCACGTACGCGTGGTCGCGCGCCGCGTCGCTCATCTACAACGGCGAGCGCGACGGCCTCGGCTACCGCGACACCGTGCAGGACTTCTTGGGCGTCACGCCGCTGCTCAAGGAGAAGATGCGCGAGCGCCTCGAGCTGATGCTCACGGGCCAGGTCGAGTGTGGCGGCGCCATGCCGCTCGTGAAACCGTTTTCACACAAGCCCGGGCACGAGAAGACGCCGCCCAAGGAGCACTTCCGGAGCGACGATGCGCTCTGGCTCTTCAACGCCGTGCCGGCCTACGTCGCCGAGACGGGCGAGGAGGATTTCTACAAGAAGGTGCTGCCCTACGCCGATCGCGGCGAGGCCACGGTGCTCGGCCATCTTCGCCGCGCCCTCGAGTTCAACCTCGAGCGCAGCGGGCGCAACGGCTTGCCCTCCGGGCTCGCCGCCGACTGGAACGATTGCTGCAATCTCGGCTACACGGGCGAGAGCGTGATGGTGGCGTTCCAGGTGCGCTACGGCCTCGGCGTCTACGCCGAGATCGCCGAGCGGCTCGGCATGCCGGAAGAGGCCAAGTGGGCACTCGAAACGCGCAAGACTCTCGACGCGTCGATCCAGAAAATCTGCTGGGACGGCGAGTGGTTCATCTGGGCCACCGGCAAGGACGGCACCATCTTCGGCACGAAGAAGATGGAAGAGGGCAAGGTGTACATCAACACCCAGGTCTGGGCCGTCATCAGCGGCGCCGCCACGCCCGAACAAGCCAAGCTCGCGATGAAGTCGATGAAGGACTACCTCGCGACGCCGTACGGCTTGATGCTGAGCGCCCCGCCCTTCGAAAAGACCCCGAAAGAGGTCATGGGCGGCGTCGTCTACAACAAGGGCATCAAGGAGAACGCCGGCATCTTCAACCACCCACAAGGTTGGGCGGTGATGGCGGAGTGCCAGCTCGGCAACGGCGACCAAGCGTACGAGTACTACCGGGCGTACATGCCGTCCGCGTACAACGAGCGCGCCGAGATTCGGCAGATCGAGCCGTACGTGCACAGCCAGACGACGTACGCGACGGTCAACGTCAACGCGGGCAAGTCGCGCGTGCCGTGGCTCACGGGCACGGTCTCGTGGAGCTACTTCGTGGCTTTGCAGAGCATTCTCGGCATCCGGCCGGAGCTCGACGGCCTCCGCATCGATCCCTGCATTCCCGCGGCCTGGCCCGGCTTCGAGTGCGAGCGCGAGTTCCGCGGCAAGCGCATCACCATCAAGATCACGAACCCGAGCAAGAAGTGCCGCGGCGTGACGAGCCTCACCGTGAACGGCAAGAAGCTCAGTGGGAACCTGCTGCCGCTCGCCGAATTGAAGGACGGCGCGGTGGTGGAAGCGCGGCTCGAGGGCTAGCCTTCCCGCGTCGCAGGGAGCGTCGTGCCATGAAGCTCGCGCGCTCCCTGCCGACGACAGCACGCGACGCCATCCTCGCCGCAGCGCTCGCGCTTCTCGCGACGTTGCTACTGACGAGACGGGTCCGCGCCGAAGCCGCGCCCGAAGGCCCCGCGACGCCCGGAGCGCTCGACTTCGTGCTGCTGGGCGATCCGCAGATTGGCTACGGCATCGGGGGCGATTTGGCGGACGGCTCGCGATTTCGCGAGGTGCTCGCCGCGGTCGATGCGAGCCGTCCAGCGCTCGCCGTCGTGGCTGGCGACCTGGTCCAGAATCGGAGCTTCTGGCAGTGGTGGATCTTCGACCGCGCCATCAAGGGGAGCCGCACCAAGTCGCTCTTGGTGGCGGGCAATCACGACATCGTGAGCGAGGGCTCGCTCGCGAGCTTTCGCGCGTCGTACGGGGCCGACCACTACCGCTACGTCGCCGGGCCCGTGACGTTCCTCGTGCTCGACTCGGAGGTCATGCGCTCTCCCGACCTGTCGGCGAGGGAGTTCGACGAGCAGTGGCGTTGGTTCGAGAAGACGCTCGCCGACGAGCCCAAGGGTCAGCGCGTGTTCCTCGTCGCGCACCGGCCGCCCTTCGCGAACGACGAGGACGAGCGCGAAGCCGGCCAGAATTGGCCCCCGCCAACGCGACAACGGCTACTCGGCGCCATGCGCCAGCACGGCGTCGGGTGGTTCCTCGCGGGGCACCTCCACGCGCGACGCACGCTCCACACCAAGGACGGCATCACGATCGTCGTCGAGCCGGGCTCGGCGCGTAGCTTCGATGCGTCGGTCATCGGCTACCGCGCGTTTCATGTCGAAGGCGGTCGCGTCGAGGAGAAGCTCGTCAAGGTGCTCGACGCGCCGACACCGCCGTTCTCCGTGCCCGGGTTCCCGGGCTGGACGCCCCGCATCGTCGACTTCAGCATTCGGCACTGGCTCTTCACGCTCGCGTACGTTGCGACGGGGGCACTTGCTCTACGCACGGCGCGCGGGCTCCGCGCGGCGAAGCTCACGCCGACGCTCGGCGTGTGGGGCGCGATCGCGGCGGCACTCTTCTTTTTCGGCGCCAACATGCAGCTCGACTTCGACGAGGCCTTCACCGAGATCGGCCGCATCAGCGCGAAGGTCGTCGGTATCTACCAGGTGCGCCACCTGATCACGGCCACGGCGCTCGCGCTCGGGTGCGCCGCGGGCGCGTGGTGGCTCGCGCGGCGCTTCCTCGCCTCTCCTCGCGATCGCGCGACGACCCTCGCCCTCGCGTCCCTCACCATTCCGACCGTGTGGTTCTGTCTGAGCGCGATCTCGCACCACTCGCTCGGCATGGTGCTGAGCGAGGAGACGTGGGATGTCCTCACCGTGCTCGCCTTCGTCGCGATCGGCGGCGCCGCCCACGTGGCTCTACGCCGCGTGCGCGGCAAGACGCCCGCAGCGAAGCGCGCTCGCTAGGCTTTCACGAGCGCGTCGATCTTCGCCGCGCAGATGAGGTCGTTTTCGCTCACGCCGCCCACGGTGTGCGTCCAAAACACGACGCGACAGTGCTTGTAGGAGACGTGGAGATCCGGGTGGTGATCCTCGCGATGCACGACCCAGGCGAGCGCATTCACGAACTCCATCGTCTCGTGGAAGTTCTTGAACTCGTAGGTCTTGGCGACGCGCTTGCCGTCCCCCTCGAGCGTCCAACCGGGCAGCTCGGCGAGCACCTTGTTGATCTCCGCCGCCGCGAGCGCCGGCGTCCCCGCGGGAAGTTCTCGGCAATGCCTCTCCAAGAGCTCACGCATGCCGCGAGCATAACGCCCGCCCCCGAGCCGTCAATCAAGCTGGAGGCGCTGCAGCCGTATCTGGTTCGAGCAGAAGCCGCGGCTCGTTCAGCGCGGCCGCGACGGGAGCCAATCGCTCGTCGCTGCGGATCAGAGTCAAAAGGCCGCGCATCGCCGTGAGGTACGCCTCGCGCTCGAGCTCGCCACGCAGGTACTGAACGCGCAGGAAAACACCGGCCGTCTGCGCCACGTCGCACAAGCAATAGGCGCGCACCTCCGCGAGGCGACCGGCGTGCACCATCGGTCCCACGTCCTTGCCGTCGACGCCGACCTTGCCCGGCATGCCGCAGAGCTTCGCGATGACGTCGAGCCGCGACGATTTCGCGGCGCCGAAGTCAGCGACGTAGTCCATCAAGTCGAGGTGTCCGTCCGCGGTGAAGCGGTAGCGCACGTCGCGCGAGCGGTAATAGTGGCGGAGGGGGATCCCGTGGCGCAGGCAGCGCGTCGCAATCACGGGCATGTCGAAACTTTCCAGCACAGTGGGATCCGAAGCTTGGAATTCACGTGACTTGAAGTCGCGGC
>JADMIO010814674.1_pt1 | contig 10194 bp, 6 predicted proteins | sample 8958161 | NCBI WGS metagenome assembly JADMIO01 (sample SAMN16585339, study PRJNA669376) | soil metagenome | isolation source: Crop rotation soil | place: USA: Cullars Rotation, Alabama | collected 2011
TGGCCCGCAGGGGCCGCAGGGTGCGACCGGCCCGCAGGGGCCGGCAGGGCCGCAGGGCGTGCCGGGGCCGCAGGGGACTCAAGGGCCTGCCGGCCCGGCCGGGCCGCAGGGGCCTCCGGGGCTGTCGGGGTTGCAGTACATCACGGGCAACCCGCTCACGCTCATCAAGCAGACGACGGGGACGGCGACCGCCACGTGCCCGGCCGGTCTGAACGTCATCTCGGGCGGATACACGACGGCCGTCCCGGCCGGCAGCAGCGCCAACCCTTCGTCCATGCATGTCTTCAGCTCCGTCTTCGCCGGCTTGAGCGGTTGGAGCGTCGCGGCCACCAACACGACCAACTCGAACAACGCCGCGCTGCTGCTGACGGCCTATGCCATCTGCGCCCTCGTGCAGTAGACGGTCGGGCGGAGCCCGTTAAGAGTTAACCACGGAGGCACAGGGGCACGGCTTGATGACTTATGTCTTTAAGCTGTGCCCCTGTGCCTCCGTGGTTGAGATTTCTCACGGCTCGCCGCCCGGTTTGGATAAAGCATGGACGTTCAGGTACATTCGGCCGACCGTGGGAGAAGATCGGGAACAGGTAGGAAGACGGGGCGGGCCTTCGCGCGCGCTGGCGTGGACGGGGGCCCTGACGGCCGCGGTCTACGCGGCGACGTTCCTCTTCTACGTGCGCGGCTTCCAGGGCTACACGCGCGCGGCGCGCGAGGTCTTCATCTGGCTGGCGGTGCTGCCGCTGCTCTACCTCTACTGGCGCGGCTACCGGATCGTGCGCGACGCGGGCGGAGAGTCGAAGACTTCGCAGGTCGTCTGGTTCGCGGCCCTCTTCTGCGTCACCTGCGCGGCCGTCTACCCGTTCCACTCGACCGACGTGTTCGGCTACATCAACCGCGGCTGGCAGCAGGTTCACTACCACATGAACCCGTACGTCTACACCGTCGCGGAGGTGCCGGGCTGGCGCGACGACCCGATGATCTGGGATCACTGGATTTACAACCCGAACCCTTACGGCTTCCTCTTCACGCTGCTCGCGCGCGGCCTCACCGTCCTCGGCGGCGGCAACTGGGCGCTGACGCTCGGGCTCTTCAAGGCGGTCAACGCCGCGGCCTACGGCTTCACGGGCTGGCTCGTCTGGTCGGGCGCGAAACACTTAGGGCACGAGCGCCCCGTCCTCGCGCTCTACTCGTTCCTCTGGAACCCGCTCGTCCTCCTCCACCACATCGCCAACGGGCACAACGACATCCTCATCGGCTGCGCGCTCGCGCTCGCGGCCTACCTCGTCGTGACGGGGCGCGACGTGTGGGTCTTGCCCGCGCTCGCGGCGGCGGTCATGCTGAAGTACGCGCCCGTCCTGCTCGCCCCGGCGGCGCTCGTCTACGTTTTTAAGAAGAGCGGGTGGAAGACGACAGCGCTCGGGTGCCTGCTCGCGGCAATCGTCGTGGTGTTGGCGGCGGCGCCGTTCGTCGCCGACTGGCGGCAGTTCCGGCTCGAAGACATCCGCGACAACGCGACGCTCATCGACAACTCGCTCCACTCCTTCCTCATACACATCTACGAGAACGCGGCGCGGCTCTTCAAGCCGCTCGCGCCGTTCCACGACGCGGTCGATTCGGGCATCAAGGCCGTCCTGCGCGCCTTCTTCGCCGTCTTCCTCGTCGTCGTGCATCTGAGGTTCCTGAGGCGGAGTTCGGCGGGCAGGCTGCTGGAGCTGTGGTCGCTCGTGATGCTCGTCCTGATGTGCGTGGTCAGCTCGAAGTTCAACGCGTGGTACATGGGGATGCTCCTGCCGCCCGCGCTCTTCCTCGCCGAGCGCCACTGGCTCCGCCGCCTGACGCTGCTCATCACCACCGCGCAGACGCTCTCGCTCACCTTCTTCAAGCAGGCGTACATCCTCAACTACTTCGCCATGATCCTCCTCCCGGCGGTCGTCGTCTTCAGGCGGGAGAGGCGGAAGAAGGACAGTAGCCAGTAGCCGGTAGAAAAGATCGGCGGGCGTCGGGTTTCATCCGCAACGCCCGCCGAAATTCTATTCCTACCGGCTACTGACTACTTGATTTCAAACACGACGCGCTCGGCGGCGCTGGCGTGCGCGACGTTATCGGTGACGTTGACCTCAAGCTCGTAGCGGCCGGAGGGCAGTTGCCCGAGCGAGATGGCGCCGGTGACGGGGATGCGCGCGAGGTCGCCGTTCGCCTCCGGCGCGAGCTTGCGCGCGGGCGAAGAGACGACCGCCTTGTTGTCTCGCAGCACGCGCAGGTTCACCGAGAGGTCGACCCCGGCCCCCGCGCGCGCCGCGTTGTAGACGAACCCGAGGAAGTCCACCTTCGCCGAGCGCGCGAACCGCTTGTCCACGCTGAACTGTATCTGCGGCGCGCTCCCGTCGGCCCCGCCGCCCACCTGTCGGCCGCCGAGGTGCAGGCTGCTCAGGGCCAACTGCTTCTTCGAGAGGTCGGGTATCTCGATCCACTGCACGGCGCTCCCCAACTGCCCGCCGCGCGCGTCGCGCGCCGCCGCCTTCACCTGATACAAACCGGGCGCGAGCGGCGCCTTGTGGTTGTAGATGACCCCGGCCTGCTCGCCCGCGGGCGCGGCCGACGGCGCCACCGTCAGCCGCTTGGTGAAGTTGCTGACGGGCTTCCCCTGTTCGTTCAGCACCACGCCGACCAGGTCGACCGACGCCGGCTGCTTCCCGTCGGCGCCGTAGTCGAGCGCCGCCGTCCCGACCTCGACCGAGCCCGTCAGCACGGGCCCGCTGCCCGGCACGTCCACGAAGCTCGCCGAGAGCGCCACGGGCAGCCCGCGCTTGCCCGCGGGCGCGAGGAGCGCCGCGCGGAAGTCGGCCTCGGCCCCCTTCGCCTCCGAAGGCTTGAGCTGCGTGACGCTCGCGTCCGCCTTCGCCCCGCCCTTCTCCTTCGTCTCCTCGGCCGCGCGCGCCGCCGCGGGCACGTAGCCGCGGTGCAGGCGCACGGTCAGATCGGGGCGCCCGACGACCGCCACCTCGACGTGCCTGAAGCGCCCGCCCTTCTGCTCCTCCGTGTCGGGCTTCCAGGCGATGCGGTAGTAGTTCGAGGTCTCGTCCATCACGCGCGAGACCCAGCGGTCGAAGTAGTTCTGGTTCTTGAGGAACTGCCCGCCGGTCTCGTCCGCGAGGTTGGCGAGCCCGTCCTGCCCGAGCATGGCCTCGCCGACCGAGGCGCGGTCGAGCGAGCCGTTCGGGTCGCGCGGCTTCGTCCCCGCCGCCTCGTGGAAGGGCGCGAAGAGGCCGCGCGCGTCGATGCTGTAGATGACGCTCCCCGTCCGCGCGGCCGTGTCGGTGACGAGTTGCAGCCGGCGGTTGGCCGCCGAGACTGAGCCCTTGCCGTCGAGGTAGAAGCCGTCCGAGATGAAGAAGATCAGCTTGCGCCCCTCGATCTGGCCCGCCGTGCCCACCAGCCTTTCGAGCGCGGCGAGTGAGCCCGAGGTCACCGCCTCCATCTGCTTCGTGATGTTGGTCGCGCGCGTCTTGACCATCTCGTAGACGGCGTTCGAGTTGATGGCCGGGTTGTTCCCGGCGTTGAGCTTGGTGAAGAAGCCCTCCTGAATCTTGGTGATGTAGAAGCCGGCCGCCTGGCGGTCGCCGTTGGCGATGCGCGTGGCGATGTACTCGGACATCGGCGGCTGCTCGGCGTCGTGGATGGCGGGGGGGATGTTCTTGAGGCGCGCGGCCGCCGCGCGCAGCACGGCCTTGTTGTCCGTGAACTGCTGGAGGAAGCCGAGCTGCCCCGAGGCGGTGACGATGGCGACGAGGTCGCCCGGCGCCATCTCCTCGTCGATGAAGCGGGTGAGCGCCGCGCGCGTCGGGTTGAGGCTGTCGAGCGAGAGGTGCAGGTCGTCGATGAAGAAGACGGTGGTGCGCCCCTTCGCGCGCGAGGCGACGGCGGCGTTGGCCGCGGCCGCGACGGCGCCGGGCGCCGCCTCGCCGGGCTTCAAGGGCGCCGCGATGCGCTCGAAGAAGGCGAGCGGGACGGGACGCCCGTCCACCTTCAGCTCGAACTGCTCGCGCGCGAGCCCGTCCACGAACTTGCCCGCCTTGTCGAAGACCATCACGTCGGTCTGCACCAGCTCCGACTCGACGCGCACCACGTCCTCCTTCTCCTGCGTCTGGGCGCGCGCGCCCGCGGGGGGGCAGAGCAGAACCGCCGAGAGGAGGAAGAGCCTGACAAAGAGATTCCGTTTTAACCTGGGATGCAACATGACGAGGCCGCCTTTCTCTTTCAACTGAGGCACCCGGGGACGTGGAATATATCAGACCGGCTCAATTCTCCCAACGCGGCGCTTCCTCCTGCTCTTCCCCGCCGCCCGAAGGCGCGCCGGCCGCGGGGGCCGCGGGCTTGACGATGACGAAGGGGATGTCCGAGGAGCGCGCGAGCGCGTTGAAGCTCTTGAGGTCGTCCGTCATCACCTGGTTCAGTTGCCGGAGCTGCGCGTCGATCTGCGCGGCCAGCTCTTCGTAGAGCGTGTAGGACTGCTCGGTCGGCTGCGCGTCGGCGCTCCCGACGATGCCCCCGAGCGCCGCCAGCTTGTTGTTGAGCCGGATGGGGAAGTTCAGAGGGTCTTGACTGCTCTGGTTCTTCGTCTGGTAGAGCGCCTCCTCGATGGTCTGAAGCTTCCGGTTGAGGTTGCCGCCCGCCGTCACCAGAGGCTTCGCGTTCGGCTGGTCGCCGACGCGTTTTAAGAGGTCGTCCACCTGCCTGCGCACGTCGCGTATCTGCGAGACGGCGTTGTGCGTCTCGGTCAGCTTGTCGCGAATCTTCGTGAGCAAGGCGAACTGCTTGTCGAACTCCTCCTGCGTCGTCTGGAGCCGCGGGTCTTTCCTGATCTCGAAGCTCTGCGTGTAGGTCTGGCCGTCGGCCGTGAGCTTGACCTGGTACGTGCCGGGCACGGCCCGAGGCCCCGTAGTGCCGCCCGCCCAGAGGATCAGGCCCGGGAAGCGCGACGCATCGGCGTAGCGCATGTCCCAGACGAAACGGTTGAGCCCGGCGTCCGTCGAGACGCGCGGCGCGCCGCTCCTTCGTCCGGCGACCTCGGACGACTCCTCGCCCGAAGGGGCCTGCGGCTGCTCGGGGGGCGTCTGCACCTGCGCCGAGCCGGGCGCGGTCGAGGTGCCGGGCTGTCCGGCCGTCCCGCCCGTCGGGGTCGGCGTCGGCCGAGGCGGTGCCTTCGCCGTGAATTTCTGGACGGACTTGCCCGCCGGGTCGATGAACTCAATCGTCACGTCCGTCGAAGGCCGTGACTTGAGGTAGTAGTAGACGACGACGCCGTTCGAGGGGTTCGCGCCGAGGGTCGCGGTGGGCGGCAGCGGCGCGCCTCCGCCGGGCATGCGGTACGCGTCCTCGGGCTTGAGCAAGGTCGTCTCGCCGCCGCCCGCGCGCTGCGCGTCGGTCAGTTGATGAAGGACGGAGAGGTCGTCGAGTATCCAGAAGCCTCGGCCCTGCGTGGCGACGACCAGGTCTTTCTCGCGCTTGTGGACGGCGAGGTCTGTGATGGGCACGTAGGGCAGGTTCAACTGGAACGGCTGCCAGCGCTCGCCGTCGTCGAAGGAGACGTACATGCCCGTTTCCGTCCCCGCGTAGAGCAGGCCGCGCCGCGCGGGGTCTTCGCGGATGACGCGCGTAAACGCCCCGTCGGGAATCCCCGCGTCGATCTTCTTCCAGGTCTTCCCGTAGTCGCTCGTCTTGTAGAGGTAGGGCTTGAAGTCGTCGGACTTGTACATCGTCGCCGCGACGTAGGCCGCGCCCGCCTCGTGCGGCGAAGCGTCGATGGAATTTATCTGAATCCATTCGGGGATGCCCTTCGGCGTCACGTTCGACCACGTCTTGCCGTTGTCGCGCGTGACCTGCACCAGCCCGTCGTCCGAGCCCGTCCAGATGACGCCGCGCGTCACGGGCGACTCGGCGACGGTGAAGATGGTGTCGTAGTACTCGACGCTCGTGTTGTCCTTCGTAATCGGCCCGCCGCCCGGCCCCTGCTTCGACTTGTCGTTGCGCGTGAGGTCGGGGCTTATCATCTCCCACGACTGCCCCTCGTTCGTCGAGCGGAAGAGGTGGTCGCCCGCGGCGTACAGAACGTTCGGGTCGTTCGGCGAAAACAGAATCGGGTAGTTCCACTGGAAGCGGTACTTCATCCCCTCCGCGCCCCAGCCCATCGGGTTGTCGGGCCAGACGTTGACGGCGCGGAGTTGTTTCGTGCGGTGGTCGTAGCGCGTCAGGTAGCCGCCGTAGGAGCCCGCGAAGACGATGTCCGAGTCACTGGGCTTCGGCGCGATCCACCCCGACTCGCCGCCGCCCACGTCGTGCCAGGACTCCTCGCCGATGCCGAAGTCTTCGGTGCGGCTGCGTATCTTGATGGTCGAGTTGTCCTGCTGCGCGCCGTAGACGTTGTAGGGGAAGTCGTTGTCGAGCGCGACGCGGTAGAACTGCGCGGTCGGCTGGTCTTGCTCAGTCCACGTCCGCCCGCCGTTGAAGGAGACGTTGGCGCCGCCGTCGTTCGACTCGATCATGCGGTTCGGGTCGTTGGGCGCGATCCACAGGTCGTGGTTGTCGCCGTGCGGGACGGGGATGTTCGTGAAGGTGCGCCCGCCGTCGTTCGAGCGGTAGAAGCCCGTGTTGAGGACGTAGACGCGGTCGGCGTTCTGCGGGTCGGCGTAGATGCGCGTGTAGTACCACGCGCGCTGGCGCAGGTCGCGCGACTCGTTGACCTTCGTCCACGTCGCGCCGCCGTTGTCCGAGCGGAAGACGCCGCCGTCCTCGGCCTCGACCAAAGCCCACACGCGTTCGGGCTGTGCGGCCGAGACGGTCACGCCGATCTTGCCGACTATGCCGCGCGGCAGGCCCGGGCTGCGCGTAATCTCGGCCCAGGTGTCGCCGCCGTCCGTTGACTTGAAGAGGCCGCTCGCCGGCCCGCCGCTCTCGAATGTCCAGGGCTTGCGGATGTACTGCCAGAGCGCGGCGTAGAGGACGTTGGCGTTCGTCGGGTCGAACGTCAAATCAATCGCGCCGGCCAGAGGGTGCTTGTAGAGAACCTTCTCCCAGGTCTTCCCGCCGTCCTTCGAGCGGAAGACGCCGCGCTGCTCGTTCGGCCCGAAGGCGTGGCCGATGGCCGCGACGTAAACTAAATCAGGGTTGCGCGGGTGAACCCTGATGCGCGAGATGTGGCGCGTGTCGTCGAGGCCCGAAAGCTTCTTCCACGTCTTCCCCGCGTCGGTCGATTTGTACACCCCGTCGCCGTGCGAGACGTTGCCGCGCAGGGTCTCCTCGCCCATCCCGACGTAGACGATGTTCGGGTCTGACTCGGAGACTCCTATCGCCCCGACCGAGCCGGTCTTGAACGTCTGGTCGCCCAGGGGCTCCCACGTCACGCCGCCGTCCGTCGTCTTCCAGACGCCGCCGCCCGTCGCGCCGAAGTAGTAGACGAAGGGCTGGCTGGGAACGCCCGCGACCGTGCCGACGCGGCCGCCGCGGAACGGCCCGATCTGCCTGTAGGCGAGCGGCCCGAAAGGTTTGCGCTGCGGCGCCGCGGAAGGCTGCCCCGGCGTCACTTCAGGCTGCTGCGCGCGCGCGGGCAGCGGCATCAGGTTCAGAAGAAGAATGGCGGCGAGCAGAGGCGCGGCGGCCCTCGGCGTAAGAAGACGTACCCTCGACATGTGCAAGGCTCCTCAAGAAGAATGGACTTGTGTTCCGACCGGGAAAGCTTTAAAACGGCTGACGTTTGCCGGACACTATATTGCCTTTCGCCCCGGCGGGCAATCGGCATCTGCAAGGAGCGGCGGAGAGTTGAGCGTCGAGATTCGTTACGCGGAGTCGCTGACCAAGGAGGAGTGGCAGGCACTCTTCGGCTGGGGCGAGCACATCTTCGGGCTTGAGGACGCGGGCTACACCTGGCGGCCGAAGCCTTACCACTTCATCACCGAGGAGGACGGAAACCCTCTGAGCCACGTCGGCGTCCTCAAGACGACGGTCGGCGTCGGCGGCCGTCAAATAACCGTCGGCGGCATCGGCGGCGTCGCCACCCGCCCGGAGGCGCAGGGGCGACACCTCGTCCACGCGGCGATGTTGCAGGCGGCCGAGTTCATCTGCCACGAGCTGGGCGCGGAGTTCGGGATGCTCTTCTGCCTGCCGCGGCTCGAACCCTTCTACGCGCGGCAGGGCTGGCAGGCCCTGGAGGATGAAGTCGAGATAGACCAGCCGGCGGGCAAGGTCGTCTGGCCCTACCGCGTCATGGTGAAGCCCTGCGGCGAGCGCGTGTGGCCGGCGGGGAGGGTCGAGGTCGGGGGGCTGCCCTGGTGAGCGGTGTCTTGAGGTTGACGAGGTCGGGGCCCGTGCTCTCGGGCTCCGAAGAAGAACTGTCTCGGCTGCGCGCGCACTTCGAGGAGCGACACCACCTCGCGCTGCCGGGCTTTCTCGACCCGCCGCTGCTCGACATGCTGCGCGCGAAGCTGAAGGCGTCCGAGTTCGTCCGCATCGACCGCGCGGTCGGCAGCGAGCTGCGCCCGCTCGACACCGCGCCCTACTTCGCGCTTGAGCTGCTGCTCAACAGCCCGTCCGTCCTCGACCTCATCCCGAGGCTCACGGGCTACCCGCGCCCCGCCTGCTTCACGGGGCGCATCTACCGGCGCGCGCCGGGCGAGAGCCACGTCAGCCGCTGGCACACGGACATCAACGACGAAGGCCACATGGTCACGCTCAGCATCAACCTGAGCGAACGTGTCTACCGCGGCGGCACCACGCTCGTCCGCGCGGCCGACACGAAGCGCGTCCTCTGCGAGCTGCCCAACACGGGCTTCGGCGACGCCATCCTCTTCCCCATCGGCCCGCGCTTCGAGCACCGCGTCCTCGACGTTGAGGGCGACGCGCCGAAGACCGCGCTCGCCGGCTGGTTCAACTCCAAACCCGACCCGCGCTACCTCTTCGCGCGCGGCGCCGCGGGCACTAATTCTCAGTCCTCTTCTTCCGCTTGACGTTGACGCCCGGGAGGTCGAAGTTGTCGCCGAGCCGCCTGATCTTGTCGAGGTCGAGCGCGCCGACGATGTTGACGACGGTCACCTCCTTCGGCTCGACGACGAGCAGCGCGAAGCCCTCGACGCGGCCGCCGGCCGTCGCCAGGTAGACCTCCGCGTCGCCGAAATCCAACCCCTTCGACTTCACGTCCATCACGCGCGACCAGCCGGGCGCGCGCAACTGCTCGCGCACCGCCGCCACGTCCGCGTCGGCGAACTCCCCCGCAGACTTGAACTCGTAGCTGCGGACGTAGACGCCGCGCAGGCTGCTAATCAGCTCCTTCACGGCGCGCTCGTCCGCGTCCTCGTCCGAGAGCATGGAGCCTGCGAACTTGATGAGGACGCCGTCGATCTCGATGTTGACCGCCTCGGCCGCCTTCGGCGCGAGCCTCTCAAGGCTGTCGAGCCGCAGCCGCCCCGCCGCCGCCGGCTGCGGCCCCTGCCCGCGCGCCGCGACGACGACGACGAAAGTCACGGTGACGAGAACGATGATTTTAAGAAGTGCCTGTCTCATGATTTAAATCCGGTGGTCAGTAGCCAGTAGAAAAATTCATTCGTCGCTCTAACCTTGCGCTTGTCATCCCCAACCTCCTCAAAGCGGAGCCTACTGACTACTGTCTACTGTCTACTTGCCTTCTCCTGCACGTCCTTGAGCTTCGCGCCGGTGAAACGCAGCGCGTAGACCAACTGCTCCTTCGTCAACAGCCGCGCGTTCTCGACGAGTGACGACGTGCCTTTCGGCGTGCTCATCTGTTCGAGCGTTAAGCCTGTGCCCTTCGCCGTCTCCGCGGTCGGGAGCTGCGGCCGCCGGCCCGGCACGGCCGCCACCTGCAAGTCTCTCCGCCGACGCGCGACGCGCGGGAGACTTTCGATTAAGACCTTCTCGCCTTTGACCCTCTCTTCTTTAACCTTCTCGCCTTCGACCTTGACGTTGGCCGGGGTCGTCTTCTCCTTCTCGCCCGAGCCGTCCGGCGGGAAGTTCAACATGACCGCCTCGGCCTCGCGCGCCGCGGGCGCCCGCGTGCGGAGGAAGACGGACGCGACGAGGACGGACGCGACGACGAGCGCGGCCGCCGCCGCGAGCGCGGCCGGCGCGAAGAGTCGGCTCGGGCGGAGGCGCGACACGAAAGGCAGGGGCCGCGCCGGCGCCGGCTCGGGC
>JADMIO011421355.1_pt1 | contig 10194 bp, 6 predicted proteins | sample 8958161 | NCBI WGS metagenome assembly JADMIO01 (sample SAMN16585339, study PRJNA669376) | soil metagenome | isolation source: Crop rotation soil | place: USA: Cullars Rotation, Alabama | collected 2011
CGTCGTTCACCGCCCCGACGGATCTCAGCTCCTGCGAGCCGGACGAAGAGATCATGCGAGTGGCCCGGGCGCTGCCGCCTGGCCTTGTTGACATCATCGTTGCCGGGCACGCCCACTCCGGCATGGCCCACATGGTCGCCGGCGTCGGCATCATCGAGTCGTACATGGGTGGCCGGACGTTTGGACGCATTGACCTCGTCGTCGATCGCGCGACGCGGCGTGTCCTCGAAAAACGCCTGTTCGCGCCTCGGGATCTCTGCGCCCGGGTGGACCAGGGAACGACACGCTGCGATCCGGAAGGCTCGAGCGCCGCTCGCATCAGGGCCGAATACGAAGGCGCGCCGGTCACGCCGGCACCGGCAATTGCACGCGCCATCGCGCCAGCGGTCCAGGCGGCGGAGGGTCAGAAGAGGACGCTGCTGGGCGTCACGCTTCCGGCTCCTGTCCGGCGTGCAGGAAACGCCGATTCGCCGCTTGGCAATCTGTTCACGGACGCCTATCGCGCAGGCGCCCCGGGGGCGGACGTCTCGATCAACAACACGTCCGGCGGGCTTCGTGCGGACCTGCCAGCTGGTCCACTGACGTACGGGTCGGTGTTCGAGGTGATGCCGTTCGACAATCGACTGGTCACCTTCCATCTCACAGGCGCCGAGCTGCGCACGGTGCTGACCACACAGATTTCCAAATCATCCGCGCTCGTCGGCGTGTCGGGATTACGCCTTCGCGTCACCTGCGAACGCGGCGCGGTCAACGTCGGCATGCTGCGCCCCGATGGCGCGCCGGTGGCCGACACGGAACGCCTGCTGATCGCCACGACGGATTTCCTTGCCACAGGGGGCGACAGCATCTTCACCCCCGTCACACCGCCAAACGGCTTGGAGATCGAAAAGGACATCGGCCTGGTCCGCGATGTCGTCGTCGAATCGCTGAAACAACGCGGCGGGACGCTGCGGGAAGACCAGCTGGTGGACGCGGCCGGCCCACGCTGGACCCTGCCCGGCAAACCGCCAGTCACCTGCCGCTGAGCTGTTGCCTCAGCAATAGTTTCCCTGTAGGTTTGCCCGCAGGAGACGCGATGACGACACAGAAACTGCTGGTAGGGACCATCGTTGGGTGGGTGGTGCTCTTTTTCCTCGGGTACCTGATCTTCGGGATCCTTCTTGCTGACTTCTACAGGGCGAACGCCGGGACGGCCACGGGCGTGGAGAAGATGCCGTTGAACCTCGTGGCGATCGGCGTCGGACAGCTCGCGGGCGCCGGCGCGCTGACCTTGATCCTGAGCTGGGCCGGGGTGAGGAGCATTGCCCAGGGCGCCATGATGGCTGGCGCGATCGGCCTGCTGATCTTTCTGGGTGTCGATTTGACGACGTTTGGCTCGACCAACACCGCAACCCTCAAGGTCACACTGGTGGAGCCGGTCATCATAGGGATCCTCTATGCCATCGCAGGAGCGGCGATCGCTGCAGTATCTGGAAAGAAAGGCTAGACCGGGCGTCCCAGCTGCGCCAGCGCTTCCCGATAGGCGTGAAGCGGGAAGATGGTCGAGAACTGCTCGAGGCGCTCCTCGTATTCGTCGGGGCCGAATGTCTGGGTTGCCGTGGAAAACAGCTTCGCGTGGTAGCGGCTGCCAAGTGTGTTCGCGCCGTGAATGATGTAGCAGTACGCGAACGGCTGGTCTGAGTAGATGATGCGGTTGCCCCGTTCGCGCAGGCTGGCAACAGCGAGCGTGTCCTCCCGGCGCGCCACCACGGGATAGCTGCCGAAGGCGATGCGCCGGGCGAGCATCGAACCCTCCCAGTAACGCCGCTTCGCCAGCGCGAAGCGGCGCTGCGCAGGCCACCAGAGCAGCCAGCGCGACAGAAAGTGAGCCGCGGCTTTCCTCGCGGTCAGCTCCGCGTATTGAAACTCCAGCCGCTGCGGATGGTAGAGGTCGTCGTCGTCCCAGACCGAGAGGAATGTGCCACGCGACGATTCAAGAGTGACGTTGCGCAACGCGCCGATCACGTCTGGAGCCGTGAGCACATAGCGGATGCTCGGATCGCCCAGCGTCGCGATGTAGGCAGGCAGTTCGCTGGCTGGATCGTCACAGACCACGATCAATTCCCGGTTCGGCCATGTCTGGCGGCGATAACAGTCGATCGAAAAGCGCGTGGGAACGAGTCGGCCGCGCGTCAGCATCAGACAGCTGATGAGCGGCGGCTCCGCCGGCATCGTCGCATCAGGCGGCACGAGACGCTGTGGCACTTCCAACAGTGTCATATGGGATCGTAGTGTCCGCCTTCAGGCGGACCATCGGCGCCAGTCAGTGATAACACGGCCAGCCGACGTCAGGATGCGTTGACGTCGCTTGCCGATCGGTACGGCCGTAGACACGAAGCACGACGTCGTCGGTGGTCGTCAATTCGCCAAGCGAACGATAGTTCGCCGCGAGAAATGCGCGCGCGGACGAGTGGGCCGCCAGATCCGCCTCGCGTCCCAGCTCGGTGATCGCCACGGCAGGACGATCCCGCTCGAGCGCGGCTGCGTCCGCCCGTTGATCGACATCCGAGCTGTAGTACCCCTGCATGTACAGCCCGATGTGACCGGCGAACGGACGGTCGGCATAGTAGTACAGCTCCGCTCCTCCTGACAGAACAAGCAGCGGCTCACTCGGTCCCGTGCAGTCCCGCACGTAGCGGACGATCCGGTACTTCGCGCTTCCCTTCGCCGGCCAGGCATCGACCGGCGGACTGGTGGCGAGCTGTTGCCACGTCACGCCGAGCGGCTCGGCGCGCTCCACTCGCGGAACGACGGCACCGGCGACAACGATGCTCCGTGTGATGGGAAGCAGGACGATCGCGAGGATGGCGATGCGTACGGCTCGGGTCCATGGAGAGAACCGCCCACTCGCCAACCACCTGGCCGACAGCCACGCACCCAGCACGATGGGTGCGACCGACGCGTCGGCGATTCGTGCGTCGAGTGCTTCACGCACGAACCCGACGAAGGTCAGGATTGCCATGAGCACGACTGCCGCCATCTTGATCCGCTCAGACCGCTCGACACGATCGAACGCAATGACGACGGCTGCGGCCGCCGGCAGCAGCAGGAAGACAAAGAACAGCAGCGCAGCCGACGCAGGCGCCGTGTCGAGGCCCGGCAGGATCCGGACCGGCCCTGCATACCAGCCGGGAACGTACACCTTGCCCGTGACGCGATCGATGCCGGAGGTGTCTTCGATTGCTGGATCGCTCACGAGGGCACGGCCATTTGCCGCGGTGACGTCAAACAGCGTGAACCGGCCCGACTCCACGGGGCCGCTGGCAGGAACCTGGAGCTGGTAGCGGGCGGCGGCCTGACGGCGGCTCGCATCGGGCGAAGCGGCGTTCCACCGGATGTTGATCTGAACCGCTCGCTCCCTTTTCGATGTCCATCGGACGACGCTGGACGGCGACGGAAGCGGCCAGGATGGCCAGACAAAGGGGTTGGCCGAATGCTCGCGCGAGGAAAACTGACGAAGGTCCTGCACGTAGTCGCGGACGCTGCCGAACGCTTCGACCCAGACGAAGAACGGCGCCACGAGCACCGTGCAGGTCGCGCCTAGCACCGCGATCTGGCGCATTGTCGTCTTGATCGCGCGGCCATGGCACATCACCATCACTGCCACGGCGTTCAGCCCGAGATAAAGGCCATGGTCGTGCCGCAGATAAAAAGCCAGCGTCGTCGCCAGACCAAGCTCCACCGCGCGACCGTTAGACGGCCGGTCGATGTATCGCCACAGGAGCAGAATCCCGGCCGCATACACCAGGAGCTTTGGATAGCTGTAAGTGCGCGGGGCGATGGCCACTTCCAGCAGCGCGCCGGCGAGGGCAATCACCAGGCTGCCGGTCGCGCGTCTGATGACGACGAACGTCAGAACGGCGGCAGCTGCAAATGCGGTGCTGATGATCAGCGCCTCCGACAGCAGTCGATAGCCCACCAGCCACTCGGCCGCCGCAGACAGCCCTGTCTGCAGCGGCATGCCGAGCGACACGGCGTCGCGAATGGGAAGACGGCCCCAGAGCAGCTGTCGCCCGAAGACCAGATGCATGAAGTGGTCGTTGATCAGTTCCGTCGCGTCGGGCAGGCGATACAGGAAGGCGAGGACGAAGAGCGCGACGCCGACGCCAATCGTCAGAGCGCGCGTATCGGCGCGTCTCTCAGCCACGAGCATCTTCAGCGTCTTCGGCCAGACGAGCGCCTGCCCGATCGACCGCTGCGCGCGGGACGCCCGCCGCCGGCGGACTGCCGCGCGTGCGCCCTGGCGCGCTCCTCCGACTTGCGCCGTCGAATCGCCGCGATTCGTTCCGCCAGCGGGATTTCCAGCTTTTCCTGCGGCCGCGTCTTGTAGTCGAAGTCCGGCAGCGTGACCCGCGGCAGCGTCCGTTTGACGGCGCGCTCGATTGACCGCAGGTTTGATTCCTCATCCGGCGCGACAAACGTGAAGGCGTCGCCGGTGAGCTCCGCGCGCCCGGTTCGACCAACACGATGAATGTAGTCCTCGGGCACGGCGGGCACATCGAAGTTCACCACGTGGCTGAGCGCCTCGACGTCGATGCCGCGGGCGGCAATGTCGGTGGCGACCAGCACCCGATACTTGCCGCTCTTGAAGCCCGCCAGCGCTTCCGTCCGCTGCGCCTGCGACCGGTTGCCGTGAATGCGGGCGGCTTTGACGCGATGCCGCAGCAGATGTTCGGCCAGACGATTGGCACGATGCTTCGTTCGCGTGAACACCAGCGCCTCGCGGATCAGATTGCGCTTCAGCAATTCGAGAAACAGCGCCGGCTTCAACTCCTGCGGCACGGGATACACCGCCTGCGTGATGCCGACGGCCGGCGCCGCCTGGCGCTGCAGGCTGATCGTGTGCGGCTGCCGCAGCATCTCCGACGCCAGCGCCGCGATCGGTGGCGGCATCGTGGCGCTGAAGAACAGCGTCTGCCGGCGCGCCGGCAGATGGCGCAGCACGCGGCGGATGTCCGGCAGAAATCCCATGTCGAGCATCCGATCGGCCTCGTCCAGCACCAGCACTTCGAGCCCGCCGAGCCTGGCGTACGGCGCCTTGAAGTGGTCGAGCAGCCGGCCGGGCGTGGCGACGATCACATCGACGCCGCTGCGAAACGCATGCTCCTGCGGCCCCATGCCGACGCCGCCGTACACCGCGGCCCCGGTGAGCGGCGTGTGCACAGCAAGCGCCTCGAGATCCTCAGCGATCTGCGCGGCCAACTCGCGCGTCGGCGTGAGCACCAGCGCCCGCGTCGTCCGGCGTGGCTTGTCAAGCAGACGATGCAGGATCGGCAGCAGGAACGCGGCGGTCTTGCCGCTGCCGGTCTGGGCGCAGGCCAGCAGGTCGCGGCCGGCAAGCACGGGCGGAATCGCCTCGGCTTGAATCGGTGTCGGGCGCGCGAACCCGAGTTCGCGAATGCCTTTCAGAAGGTCAGGATGGAGGTGGAGTGAGGAGAAGGGCACCTGGCGATCATAGTCGTTCACACTTCCGAGTTCCCGGTTCTCAGTTCGCGTTCAGGTTCTAATGCGTCATCGCATAGAGCATGACGTTGATGCCGACGGCGTACCCGCGAGGCGAGAACTGGTAGAAGTACCGTGGATCCTCCCCTTCGCGCTCCCAGGCGTCGGAGATGTCCGTGTTGTGCGACATGAACACCATCACGTTGCCGTTGCGGTCCAGGATTGCCTTGTGCTCGGGGACAGCGCTGTCGTCGCCGCGCTCGGACGTATCGGTGGCACTGCCGCGCCACGCCTGGATCGAGGGGATCTGGGGAAACTCACTGACAACGAACTGCGCGCGAAACAGCGGGTGATCGAGCGGTAGATCGATGATGGGAAACTCCGACGCCGGCAGCACGCGGCCGATCTGCGACTCCCACTGCGCCCACGCGGCGCTGCCCCAGAAGTCGTCCACCCAGAGAAAGCCGCCCTTGGCGAACCATGCCCGCAGCGCCACGATCTCGTCGTCGTCGAATTCAAGGGTGCCGACGTCCTCCATGTGCAGCTGGGGACACTTGAAGAGCGAGTCTTCGGTGAGGTTGACGACAACGAAGTCCGGCGTGCGGCGCGCATCGAGCGCCACGCGGGTCCTCGTGAGCTCGGCCAGCCGGATGGAGAAGTTCAGCTCGGCGTCCGGGTAGTCCGTCGACCAGCCCTGGCCGCCGGCTTCTCGATACACCTGCCGGCTGTAGGCGCCGCGACAGAAGTTGAATCCGTGGCCGAAGGTGTCAGCGGTGGGACGCTTGGCGCGGACGTTTCGGCCAAAACCGCCGAAACCTCCGCCTCTAAATTGCGCGACTGCTGTCGTCGCCACGGCGAGAACAATGGCGACGGCAAGAAAGCTCCGGAGTCGCATCGTCAAATCCCAAAGCCCAAACCCCAAAATCCAAACCCCAAGCGCCCGGCTTTGGGAGTTGGGATTTAGAGTTTGGGATTTGGGATTTCCCCTTACTTGCCACCCTTCCCGAGCGACCGGAAGTAATCCTCGTTGGCCTTCTTGTACGCTTCGGGCGATTCGTCGGCGCCCGACTGGGCAATGGCGTTCTGTTCGCCTTCAGCCTTGCGGCGCAGGCCGAACTCGAATCGCTTCAGCCCCTCGGCGACGATCGACTGCAACTTGGCAAGCGTGGCAACGTCCTGGTAGACGCGCGGGTCCTCGAGCTGCCGCAGCGCGTTCATGATTTCCTCAACCTCGCGCGGGTTGATGTCGCGGCCGTTCGCGCGCGACAACAGATCGCGGGCTTCCTGACTGAGCTGACGCTGCTCGTTTCGCAGTTGACGGGCCTGCTCCTCAGTCAGCCGCGCACCGTCGTACCAGCCGCCCCAGCCGAGTCCGTTGTAGGCGCCGCCCTGGTACGTGCCGCCGCCGTTCGGGTTGAAGCCGCCTTGACGCATCGCGTCGGCAAGCCGGCCGCCGTCGGTCGCGCCATTGCGCTGACCGCCCTGACCACCGCCTTGGCCACCCTGGCCCTGCTGACCCTGTTGGCCTTGTTGGCCATTCTGGCCCTGCTGCCCCTGCTGACCGCCCTGGCCATTCTGACCCTGTTGGCCCTGCTGGCCGTTTTGTCCCTGCTGACCCTGTTGACCGTTCTGACCCTGTTGACCCTGCTGGCCTTGTTGACCCTGCTGACCTTGTTGACCCTGCTGGCCATTACGCCCCTGCTGGCCGTTCTGAGCGTTCTGATTCGCGTTCTGGCGTGTGCGTTCCTGCAGCGATTCGGCCTGACGCGCCGCCCGCTGCGCGCGATCGGCCTGGTTCTGCTGCGCGTTGCGCTGCTGGCCGGCGCCAAGCGCGCGCTGCGCCTCGCCAAGCTTGTTCGCAACGTTGTCGATACCCTCAGTGATCTGCGACTCCGCCGCTTCCAGCTGATTGCGGTCGGTACCGCGACTCACCATCTGGCCTGTGTAGCGAACGAGATCGGGCAGCTGGTTGTCGCGAATCTCGTCTGCCGCTTCGGAGAGCTTTCTCGACGCGGCTTTCTCGTCCTTGGCGGCGTCACGAGCAGCCTGACTGACATCGTTTTCGAGCTGCCGCAGGTCCTTCTCCAACTGCGCCTTGCGCTCGGTGATCTGCTGCGCAGCCTGCTGACGGCCCGCACCCTGCGGGACGCGGCGACTCTGGTCAGCTATTTCGCGCTGATCGCGCGCGAGCTGCTCGGCCTTCTGCTTCGCGTTGTCGATCGCCTGCTGTGTGCGCTGCGTCTGCGACTGCTCGAGCTTGCGTTGCGCCTCGCGCAGTCTGTCTGTGGCCGCCTGCGCCTGTGCCTGCGCCTTGGAATCGCCTGCCGCTGCACGGCGCATGGCATCCGCGGCTTCGCGGGCTGCCCGGGCTGCTTCGCCAACCTCTGGCCGCTGTTCCTCTCGTGACAGACGCTCGAGCCGCCGGGCCAGCTCGTCGAGCTGGTCGGCCGTCGCGCGCATCTGCGCCGCGTTCCCGCCGCCCCCACCGCCGCCCTGCAGGGCCTGGCGACGCGCTTCGCTCTCCGCCTGCTGCTGCTGACGACGAGCGAGCTCCTTCAGCTTCTCGAGGATCTCGTCGACCTGCCGATCGGCCTGCTGCTCCGATGCCTGCTGCGCGCTCTCGTAGCGGCTGGCCATCTGTTGAAGATCCTGCTCGAACAGTTCCGACAGCTCCTGCTGCACGGCTCCACCGCCGCCGCCACCACCGCCGCCCTGCTGACCGCGCTGGACGCTGATCTGCGTCTCGTACTCTTCCTCGGCCTTCTGCAGGATCTGCAGCGCCTTGTTCTCCGGCTGGAGAGCGGTGTCCGGCTTCGCAGCTGCGAGCTTGCCTTCCGCCTCCTTCATCGCCGTGACTGCCTGCGGCAGCAGCTCGCCGACTTTGGCGAACGCCGGATCGCGCTGCACCAGTTCGCTGTTGATACGCGTCAGCAGCCCTTCGACCTGCTCGCGCAGCCTCGACTGTGCCAGCTCGACGGTCTTCGAGTTCTGGGTCAGCTTCAGCGGCGACAACCCCTTCTTCTCGCGGTTCACGTTGTGCGTGGCGGAGATGATCTGCCGCTGCTGTTCCGACAGCGCCTCGACCTGCTGGTTCCCGCCGCCGCCACCACCACCGCCACCGCCGCCACCCTGCGACGGCGCCTGCTTGAAGTCCTTCCGGAACGGCCTGATGCGGACGAAGTAGACGTCGCTCGTGGTCTCCTTCCCGCCGCTCACGGCGTCGTTATCCGTCGCGCGCGCGAAGTACGATACGGAATCGCCCGGCTGCACCTTGAGCTCTTCCATGTAGAAGGTGTGCCCGGCCGTCACTTCGGGCAGCCGCTTGCCGCCGTTGAACAGCTTCACGACCTTTTCCGCGCCGCCGTTCACCGAATAGACGACCTCGAGATCCTTGATGCCGTAGTCGTCTTCAGCGTTGGCTTCCGCGAACAGCTCCTGGATCGCGCTCACCGACTCGTCGCGTCCCGGCTTCCGGAAGCCGACCGTTGGCGCGCGATCGTCGAGCGTGTCGATCGTGTACTGCGGCGACGCCGCAATGTTCTCCTTCGCCGGCGTCTGCAGCTCGACCCTGTAGAACCCGTCGGCGGCGGCCTTGAAGGTTGCGGTCAGCGTCCCATCCGCCTGCAACGTCAGCGGCACGGTCTGCTTGTCGTTCAACTTGATCTGCCCGCCTGGCGTCTTCATCGTCGGCGTAATGTGCACGCTGACGTCCGTGCCTTTCAGCACCGCGATGTCGCCGCCGTCCTCGACCTTCTCGACCTCGAGGCCGGTGTAGGACGGGTAGTGGTATTCGAGATCGAGCTTCTTCACGTACGGACGGTCAACAACCGTGAGGGTGTATTCCTTGTCCGAGCCCACACGATCGGCCACGACCTGGTATTTCAGCGGCGCCATGACGTCGAAGAGCACTCCATCCCAGGTCCCGTCTTCGTTGCGGACCATCGGAATCTCTTCCCACTGGGCGGTTGCAGAGCCGATGTTCCGCTGCACCTTGAGTACGACGTTGTCACTGTTGAAGCCAAACAGCGTGGCCTTCACGGCCTGGTCCGCGCCCTTCGCCACTTCCACGTTTCCAGGCTTGACGTCGAGCCGATACGGCACGGCGGCCTCGACGTCGCGGGAGACCAGCAGAAGCGCCGCTGCCGCATTCCGGAGGAAGGCAGGTCCGACGATCACGAAGAGCACCGCAACGGCGGCGACACCGGCAAACCCGGCCGCCCACTTCTTGAGCGGCGCCTCATCGGCGCGACGCGCCGCGTCCATACGGACGCACGCCTCGATCGCCTGCTCGACGACCTTGCGAACGAGCGCCTCCGACTCGGGGGCTGCGCCGGAACGACTCGACTCCACCGCGCTGAGCAGAGTCGCCTGCAGCGCCGGCTCATGCTCTTCGAGGTAAAGCGCCACCTGCTCGTCCGTCACCTTCCGGCGCAACGGCCGGGCAACAAACCACAATGCAGCGGCGATGAGTGCCAGCGGCAGCGCAATGCGCGCGGCAATGATGGAGGCAGGCGTGAACCGCACCCACTCCAGACCGTAGGCCGCCAGGAAGAACAGGCCGAAGGCCACGGCCAGGACGCGGACGGCGCCGCTCAATGCCAGCTTCATCCGCCAGCGGTTGCGGACGTGCGCGATGATGCCGAACAGATCCTGTGGAGGAGAGGAGCGGCGCAGTTGGTCGAGCATTGAAGCCCTCGCTATTCGCGTCGGGCC
>JADMIO012753060.1_pt1 | contig 10193 bp, 8 predicted proteins | sample 8958161 | NCBI WGS metagenome assembly JADMIO01 (sample SAMN16585339, study PRJNA669376) | soil metagenome | isolation source: Crop rotation soil | place: USA: Cullars Rotation, Alabama | collected 2011
GCCGCGACTTCAAGTCACGTGAATTCCAAGCTTCGGATCCCACTGTGCTGGAAAGCGGCTTCGTCGGGATGAGCGGCAGGCGGCTGCGCGAATCCGGCTGGATGTCCGCGGGCGGCGTGAACGGCAGCGGCAGGAACTGCTTGAAGTCGGCGGGCATCTGCTGGTTGAACGCGGACAGCCGCGTCGCGGTCGCCGCGTACTGGCCCATCAGGATGACGACGTCGACGAAGCTCGTCTCGCCGAACGCCTTCACGCCGCGCTGGTAGGTTTCGGGCGAGACCTTGTGCGTCGAGATCTCGCGCGCGAGCTGGATGATCACCGCGTCCGGCTCGGGCACGCCGGTGAGCGGCTGCCGGTTGCGCACGACCTCGATGATCGAGGGATCCAGCCCGACCGCGCGCGCCTCCATCTCGTGCAGCGACCACTCGTACGGCTGGTCGCGCTCGCGCGCCGTCGAGATGATCGCGAGCTCGCTGAGCGGGCGTCCGACCTTGTTCTCCCAGCGCACGTCGACGCCGGAGCGGTGCTTCCGCAGCGCGGCGACGCCGTCGTCGGTCGAGCTCAGACGGGACTGCGCGGCGAGGGGAGTGGCGATCGACAACGCGAGGAGCAGAGGAGACGCGCGCATGGAGAGCCTCCCGATGTGGTGGTTCGTTCTGGGGCCTACGAAAAAGGCCGGCGAGTCCGAAGCGGAGCTCGCCGGCCTTTTCGTTGTGGTTCGCGAGGCGCTTACCGCGGCTCGGTCCGGTCGCTCGACGGCGGGACGATGCCCTTCAGGCGCAGGTAGACGCACATGTAGCCGTAGACTTCCTGCGAGTGCTGGAGGTTCGCCTCGAGCACCTGGAAGAGCGGGCGCGGCGCGCCGCGGCCACCGCCGATCGGCTTCATCAGGTCGGCGTCCTTCGCCGAGCCGTAGACCGCGTCGCACGCCGTCTTCACGACCTTGGTCGCGGCCATGATCTCGGCCTTCTCCGGCGTGTCCGAGAACTTCAGCGTCTGGCCGTCGTTCTTCACGCCCTCGCAGGTGCGGAACTGGGCGCCCAGGATGTGCGCCATGCGCTGCCCGAACTCCTGCACGTCGGGGGTGGCTTTGAAGTGGTAGTTCTCGGCCGGCATCTTGTCGCCCATCCGCGCGATCAGGCTGTTGATGTTGTCCCAATCGCCCTTCATCACTTCGCTCATGCTCGCGGCCGGAGCGCCGCCTCCCATCTGGGCCTGCAGGCTCCCGGCGCCGAGCATCATGGCGGCGAGCAATACGAGGGTGCGCTTCATCTCGCTCTCTCCTGGCGGAGGTATGGAATCGGCTCGTCAGTGGGCCGCAGGGATGATACAGCCGCCGGGCCGGCCGCGCCCCCCGGCCGGAGCCTCCCTAGACGCGATCCGGCAGCTCGAACCAGAACACGCTGCCGGCGGGAATTCCGGCGTCCACTCCGATCGTTCCGCCGTGTGCTTCCACGGCCAGCTTGCAAAACGCCAGTCCGAGGCCGGCGGAATGGAATCCGCGCGCCTGGCGCGCGGTGATGCCACCGAACTTCTCGAAGACCTGCGACCGGGCCGCCGGCGGAATGCCCGGACCCTCGTCGTGCACGGCCACGCGCGCCACAGCGCCGCGGCGCTCGACCGAGATGCAGATATGGCCCCCGGCCGGCGTGTGCTTGATCGCGTTGCCGACCAGGTTCTCGATGACTCGACGGATGAGGTCCGGGTCGCACAGGACGAGGACGGGCGTGAGGGCCGCCACGTCGATCCGCCGAGCCGGATCGAGCACCGCGAGCGAGGCCTGCACCTGGCCGGCCAGCGCGACCAGCTCGATCGGCTGAGCCTGCAGCGGGAGCTTCCCCTCCTCCAGCCGGGTCACGTCGAGCAGGTCGTTCGCCATCCGGTTGACCTGCGACGCGGCGCGAGCGGCCTCGCGCAGATCCTCCAGCATCGCCGCGTCCGTGACGTCCTGTTGGAGAAACCGCAGGCTCGCGCCGAGGACGACCAGCGGCGAGCGCATGTCGTGCACGACCATGTGGACGAGGTCGTGACGTAGCTGCTCCAGGGACTGGAGCTTCTCGTGGTCCTGCTCCAAGCGAGTGAGGTCCGAGCGGGTCGTGCGCAGCGTGCCGACCACGCTTTGCCCCAGCTCTCCGATCTCGTCGTCGGCCGGCAGCGGGACCTCGTAGGCGAGATCGCCGCCGCGGATGCGCTCCACGGCTCCGCCGATCGCGCGGAGCGGTCCGAACACGGTCTTCTGGAGCGTGGAGGTCAGCAGCAGGACGGCCACCATCGATGTGGCCAGGAAGAACAAGAGCACGCGTTCCCGCACCGCGCGAACCGGCGTCATCACGTCGTCCACGTCGGTCTGCGCGACCACCGCCCAGCGGACATTGCGCACGTCGACCGGCCCGTAGGACGAAATCAGGTCGGCGCCTCCCGCGCCGCGGTGACGGATGGTGCCGGTGCCGCCCGCGAGAGCGAGCCGCACCGGGGCCAGCGTAGAGGCGTCACTAGCGCGGGAGCCTTCCGGCAGATCGTCGGGCGTGCGGACCGTCGGATCGGACCCCACGAGATAGCTGCGTGCACCGCCCTTGGAGCCGACGGGCTTCGTCATGATCCCGTCTAGCTCGGCGGTTCCGACTCGTGCGACCACGACGCCGCGGATCGTGCCGTCGTCCTGGAGCACGACCGGCGCGGCGACGAACGCCGAGAGAGCGCCGAAAGCGGGCTCGAACCGCGCGTAGTCGACGATCACGGTCTGGCCGATGCGCGGCGACGCGGCGACCGCCTCGAACGCGCTGGCCAGGCCACTCCGCTGGAACGGACCGCTCCTCAGGTTGGTCCCGAGGACCGTCGGCGTATCGTACGCATAGAGGACCGTCCCGTTCGGATCGACCAGGTAGACGTCGGACCACCCGAACGTGTGCATGTACTCTTCGACACCGGCCCGGTAGAACTCGGTCAGACCTCGCCATGCGGCGACCGAGCGCAGGGACGCGGGATCACGCCCGAGCAGGGCGGTCTGCAGCGCCGCCGCCGCGGGTGACAGAGCGTCGGGTCGCGCGCCTTCATCGGGACCGTAGCCGGCCGCCATCATCCGCGGCTCGATCGAATCCGCATAGAGCTTCTCGAGCGCGAGCCGGGGGCGCCCGTCCGTCCGGATCGCGGTGTACGCGACCGGCAGCTGCGCCATGAACCGGCCGGTGCCCAGGCCCTGGGACGCGATGCGGACACCGCCGCTCAGCCGGTCGAAGTAGAGCTCCGCGGATTGGACGCGAGAGGCACGCAGACCTTCGAGCGCCGACGTCGATCGCTCGAGGAGGGCGGCACGCACGGTCCGGTCGATGGACCAGGTGGCCAGGGCGAACGCGACGAGGAGGGCCGCCACCACGCTGCCGGCCAGCCGGTACGAGATCTTCATACAATCTCCTGGCAGACCTCAGAGAATCAGGTGGCGAGATTCCCAGCACAGCATGCGCCAAAGTCCGCTAGCGTACGTTTTCGCCGCCGGGGTCAGCGCCTGCTCGGCACGCGCACCCACCGCATGCCCGCCGCTTCCGCGGCCTGGATGCCGGGCTCGGCGTCCTCGAACACCAGGCAGCTCTCGGGCGCCACGCCCATCAGCCGCGCGGCCAGCAGGAACATGTCCGGTGCGGGCTTGCCGTGCTCGACGTCGTCGGCGGTGACCACGACGGGGAAGAGGGGCGCGAGGCCGGCCAGCTCGAGCGAGCGCAGCACCACCCGCCGGGGCCCGCCCGACGCGATCGCGAGCGGATGCGTCGGCGCGAGACTTCGCGCCACTTCGACTGTCGGAGCGATCGTTTGGACGTCGGCCTGGAGCTCGACGAAGAGCCGCTCCTTGTCCTCGAAGACTTCGTCGGGATCGTACGAGAGGCCGTAGTGCTCGGCGAACAGCTGGGCGACGCGCCGCGTCGGCACGCCGCCCAGCGCGTAGAACAGATCCTCGTCGAGCGTCTCCGTGAGCCCGGCGCGCCGCATGGCCATGTCCCACGCCCGGTAGTGCAGGGGCATGGTGTCGATCAGCGTGCCGTCGAGATCGAAGATGTAGCCCGCGAACTCCCCCGCGGGGATGTCGAGCTTCAGACGGGGATCCGCTTCGCGTTGGCCGCGAGCCAGGCGTCGAAGTTCTGCAGCTCGGGATTCAACTCGCGCGAAAGCTTCGGATCGCGGGCCGCGAGGAACGCCGGACCCATGAGCTGCTGGTACTCGAACATGTTGCCGAGGTCGTCCGCACCCGGGAAGCCGAGCCCCCGGTAGACGTCGAAGGGCACGTCGACGAACTCCGTCTTCCGGCCCAGCGCCTTCGTGAACGCCGCGGCCATCTCCGCGCCGGTCAGGACGTCGCCGGCGATGCCGAACCGCTTGCCCGCCGCGCCCGGTCCCTTCTTGAAGACGCCGAACGCACACTTGCCGATGTCCATCGCGGCGATGCCGGGCAGCTTCTGGCCGCCGAGCGGGAGCGCGAGCTCGAGCACGCCCTGGGCGTTCGGGCGGGGCTGCATGCCGAAGTAGATGAAGTTGTCCCAGTAGAGCGCGGCGAGCAGGTAGCTCGTCGGCGCGGCCTCGGCCTGGAAGACGGCGTCGGCCTCGCCCTTCGCATCGAAGTGCGGGACCTTGTACTGGCCATGGAGGGTCGGAAGGCGCTCGTCGGAGAGCGGCACGTCGCGCCGGGTGTCTTCCAGCGTGGACCAGACGACGTGCTTGGCACCGGCCTTCTTCGTCGCCTTGGCCATCGCGGTCGCCTGCGCGAGCTCGCGGGGCGGCGACAGGTGCTCCCAGAAGTTGGTCACGCAGAAGACGCCGTAGGCCCCGGCGAGCGCGCGGTCGAGCGTCTCCGGCTTGTCCGTGTCGCCCGCGACCACTTCCGCGCCCTCCGCGGCGAGCGCCTTGGCCTTCTCGGACGAAGGATCGCGCGTGATCGCGCGGGCCGCGTACGCGCCGGAGCGGTCGGCGAGGATGGCGCGGACGAGACCGCCGCCCTGCGCGCCGGTGGCGCCGAAGACGGCGATGATCTTCTTGTCGGACATGGTGTCGGCTCGGGATTGCGGGGGAAGCCGCGCGGCGCCGCGCCGGCGGGCCGCCACGGTAGCGGGGCATCACGAGGCGCTGCAAGAAAAGGGGAGGACGTGGAGCGAGGGGGACTGATCCGCGGGCTGCCGCGCCCGTTCTGGTTCATCTGGGCCGGCACGTTCGTGAACCGGTGCGGCAGCTTCGTGATGCCGTTCATGGCGATCTACCTCACCGAGGCTCGCCACGTCTCGGTCGCGCGCGCCGGCCTGGTGGTGGCGCTCTACGGAGCGGGCGCGAGCATCGCCGCGCCGCTCGGCGGCTTCGTCGCGGACCACGTCGGCCGCCGGGCGACGATGCTCACCGCGCTCATGTGCGGCGGCACCGGCATCATCGCGCTCGGCTTCGTGCAGAACCTGCGCGTGCTCGCGGTGCTCCTCTTCTTCATCGCCGTGGTCGCCGAGATGTACCGCCCGGGGATGCAGGCCGCGATCGCCGATCTCATCCCGACCGCGGATCGGCCGAGGGCGTACGGGCTCATCTACTGGGTGATCAACCTCGGCTTCGCGATCGGCCTGACCATCGGCGGCGTGCTCTCGGGCATCTCGTACCGGCTGCTGTTCGTGGGCGACGGCGGCACGACGCTCGTGTTCGCGCTGCTCATCGTGCTGGGCGTGCCGGAGACGCTGCCCGCGCGTCCCGTCGTGCCGGCCGAAGGTCCGCGCGCGTCGGTCTGGGCGCGCTTCGTCGTGCCGTACCGCGACGCGACGTTCGTGGCCTTTCTCGCTCTGTACTTCGCGCTCTGGCTCGTCTTCGCGCAGAACTCGACCACGTTCCCGATCGACATGACCGCGCACGGCGTGTCCAAGTCCGCGTTCGGGATCATCCTCGGCATGAACGGCGTGCTGATCGTGCTGGTGCAGCCGTTCGTCGGTCCGCTCGTCGCGCGCCGGGACCGCTCACGCATGCTGGCGCTGGGCGCCGTGCTGGTCGGGAGCGGCTTCGGGCTGAACGCGCTCGCGCGCGGCGCGCCGCTGTACGCGGCCGGCGTGACGATCTGGACGCTCGGCGAGATCGGCTTTCTGCCGGTCGCGAGCGCGGTCACCGCGGACCTCGCGCCGCGCGACGTGCGCGGCCGGTACCAGGGCGCGTACGGGCTCGCGTTCGGCCTGGCGACCTGCGTCGCGCCGGCGCTCGGCACGCTCGTGCTCCAGCGCCTGGGCTCGGTCGCGCTCTGGTCGGGATGCGCCGCGCTGGGGCTGACCATTGCGGGCGGACACCTGCTGCTCGGGCCGACGCTGAGGAGGGCCCGGGCGGCGCGGACGGCCGTCTGACGGATTCGTCGGCTCGGGCTTCCTTTTTGCGCAGAGGCGGGACGGCTCGAAGAACCCCTCGGCGGAGGCCGTATGCGCGGATCGCGGGTGGTGGGGACGGTGGCGCTGTGTCTGGGAATCGCGTTCTCCTGCGTGGCGGGCGCCGCAGCGCAGGGCGGCCCCGAATGGCAGCCCGGAGGTCGCGGTCGGGCCTACGCGCGCGCGCTGCTCGGCCCGGGGGCGATCTTGAGCATCGGCGTGGGCACCGCGATCGATCAGTCGCGGAACGACCCGGCCGAGTGGGGGGACGATCTCCCAGGATTCTGGAAGCGGCTCGGCTCCAACGCCGCCGAGAACACCGTCGACGCGACCATCCATCACGGGCTCGCCGCCGTGATGGACCGCTCGGTCGTCTACCAGAAGTGCAGCTGCACGGGCTTCGGCCCGCGGCTCGGGCACGCCTTCCTGGAGACGCTCACCAGCCGGGACAAGAACGGCCACCGCATGATCGACCTCCCGCGCTTCGCGGGCGCGTACGGCGGAGTGCTGATCGAGAGCACCTGGCGGCCCAATCGCCAGACGACCGACATCCTGACGCTGGGCACCGGCGCGATCGTGTTCGGGGGCCTGTCGAACGCCTGGAGGGAGTTCGTCGGCTGGCCCTGAGCTCACTCAGGGATCGCGCAAAAGTTCGTCGGCTGGCCGTGATCTCACTCGGCCAGGTCGAACAACTCCTTGAGCCGGTGAGGCTGCGAGCGTAGGTACTGCGGCGGGGCGGCCACGCGCGCGCCGAAGTGCGCCGCGGCGTGCCAGGGCCAGCGCGGGTCGTAGAGGATGCCGCGCGCCAGAGCGATCAGGTCCGCGTCACCCGTCGCGAGGATCGCCTCGGCCTGCTCGAACTCGGTGATCAGGCCGACCGCGACGACCGGCATCTTCACCGCCGCTTTCACGGCGCGCGCGAGCGGCACCTGGTAGCTCGGTCCCAGCGGGATCTTCTGCGCGGGCGTGAGCCCGCCGCTCGACACGTGCACCGCGGAGCAGCCGTGCGCTTCGAGCGCCCGCGCGAACGCGACCGTCTCCTCGACGTCCCATCCGCCCGGCGCCCAGTCCGTCCCCGAGACCCGCATGCTGACCGGCTTCTCCGCGGGGAACGCCGCGCGCACCGCGTCGAATACCTCGAGCGGAAAGCGCATCCGGTTCTCAAGCGAGCCGCCGTACTCGTCGTCGCGCCGGTTCGAGAGCGGCGACAGGAACTCGTGCAGCAGATAGCCGTGCGCGCCGTGCACCTGCACCGCGTCGAGCCCGAGGCGGGCGGCGCGCTTCGCGCTCGCGGCGAACGCGTCGCGCACGCGCGCGAGATCGGCCCGCGTCATCGCCGCCGGCGCGTGGCTCCCCTCGAGGAACGGGATGGCCGAGGGCGCCTGCGCGAGCCAACCGTGCGGGTCGTCGGGACCGAACTGCTTGCCGCCCTTCCAGGGCACCTCGTGCGACGCCTTCCGCCCGGCGTGGGCGAGCTGGATCGCGATCGGCATGGGCGACCAGCGGCGCACGCTCTCGAGCGTGCGCGCCATCGCGGCTTCATTCTCGTCCGACCACAGGCCGGTGTCGGCGTACGTGATGCGGCCCTCGGGGACCACCGCGGTCGCTTCGATCGTGAGGAGCGCCGCGCCCGAGAGCGCGAGATGGCCGAGATGGACGACGTGCCAGTCCGTCATGCAGCCGTCCACCGCCGAGTACTGGCACATCGGCGCGATCACGATGCGGTTCGCGAGGCGGAGGCTCCCCACCTGGAGCGGCGTGAAGAGGCGCGCCTGGCTCATGCGCCGACGCCCGCGGCGGATGGAATCGTTACGTGCGGAAGCGTCCCGGACATCTGGACGTCTACTCCCGTCGTACTCCTAGCTTGGTGGCTCACGTCGACTCGTCTTCCGAGGAATGCAGCATGGATCTGTTCATCGTACGGCACGCCGTGGCATACCCGCGCGACCCGGAGCGGTGGCCCGACGACGCCAAGCGGACGCTCACGCGCAGCGGCGAGCGCGCGTTCACGCGCGAGGCCCGCGGACTCAAGCGGCTGACGAAGCCGGTCCCCCTCGTGTGGGCGAGCCCGCTCACGCGCGCCTTGCGCACCGCCGAGCTGCTGCAGGACGAGGCCGGCTGGGGCGCGCCGCAGAAGCTCGCCGCGCTCGAATCCGGCCGCTCGGCCGACGAGGCGATCGCCGCGCTCGCCAAGCTCGCGCCCACCGAGCCGTTCGCGATCGTCGGACACGAGCCGATGCTGAGCGAGCTGCTGTCGAAGCTGATCGGCGGCGGGAAGATCGAGCTGAGGAAGGGCGGCGTCGCGCGGCTCACGGTCAACGCGATCGCGCCGGGCGGCGCGTCGCTGCGCTGGCTGATCGTGCCGCGGACGTTCAGGCGCCTGAACCGCTGACTCCGGCGTAGCGGGCCCTGAGCTCGCGCCGCACCACCTTCTGCGAGGCGGTGCGGGGCAGGGCGTCCACGAGCACGACGTCGTGGACCTTGAAGAGCGGGTTGAGGCGCTGCGCGATCGTGCGGTCCAGCTCGCTCTTGAGGCGCTGCCACTCGGGCGTGCCTTCGGGCACCACGAACAGGACGAGCTGCTCGGGGCCTTCGCCGCCGGGCTGCGTGGAGACCGCGGCGGCTTCGCGCACGTCGTCGAGCCCCTGCGCGATCTGCTCGATCTCGACGCTGCTCACCTTGATCCCGCCCAGGTTCATCGTGTCGTCCACGCGTCCACGCGCGCGGAAGGTGCCGTTCGGCAGCCGCAGCAGCGCGTCGCCGTGGCGGCGCAGCGTCGCGCCGTCCGGGGCGGCGGGGGCGCCCGCGTAGTAGACCTCGTGATGGTCCCCGTTCAGCAGCGTCTGCGACAATCCGACGGAAGGCGGGACGAGAAAGGCTTCCCCCGTTTCGCCGTCGGCGACGGGGCGCCCCTCGTCTCCCAGCAGCTCGAAGTCGAGGCCGAGCGCGGGCGTCGTGAAGACCGACGGAGAGGCCGGCCGCAGCACCGTCCCCGTCACGTAGCCGCCGCCGATCTCCGTGCCGCCGCAGTACTCCACGATCGGCGCTCGATAGCCGGTGCGGGACATCAGCCACAGCATGTCCTCGCGCCGCGACGGCTCGCCGGTGGACGAGAGCACGCGAATGCGCCGCCAGTCGGCTCCGTCGAGCGCGTCGCCGGCGCGCCAGGCACGCACGAGCGACGGCACGACGCCGAGCATCGTGACGCGCGCGTCGGCCACGAAGCGCACGAACCCGGGTCCGCTCGGCGCGCCCTCGTACAGTGCCATGGCGGCCCGATTGAGGAGTGATGCATAGATCAGCCACGGCCCCATCATCCAGCCGACGTTGGTGGGCCACGCGACGATGTCGCCTTTGCGCACGTCGTGGTGGTAGCGCGCGTCGCTCGCCGCTTTGAGGGGCGTCAGCTGCGTCCACGGGATCGCCTTGGGCGCGCCGGTCGTACCCGACGAGAACAGCACGTTGGTCACGGTGTCCGCGCCGGTCGGCACGGGAGCGAAGCGCGCACCGGCCGCGAGCAGGTCCCACCAGTGGATGTCGCCCGGGCGCAGCGCCGGCGCGTTCGGCCCGGTGATCACGACGGCCTGCGGCGCGCCCGCCTCGCGGACGACGTCGTACAGCGCGATCCGGCGGCCCGCGCGGACGAAGGCGTCCACGGTGATGACGGCCTTCGCGCCGCCCAGCTCCAGGCGCCGCGCGACCTCGGCCGCCGGGAAGCTGTCGGCGACCGAGATCACGCGCAGGCCGGCCCAGACCACGCCGAGGTACGCGGCCACGCACTCGGGCGTCATCGGCATGTACAGCGCGACGGCGTCGCCGGGCTCGGGAAAG
>JADMIO010634775.1_pt1 | contig 10192 bp, 13 predicted proteins | sample 8958161 | NCBI WGS metagenome assembly JADMIO01 (sample SAMN16585339, study PRJNA669376) | soil metagenome | isolation source: Crop rotation soil | place: USA: Cullars Rotation, Alabama | collected 2011
TACTACAGTTGCGTTTTGGATTGACGGCGGTAGTGAGCGGCTGCCGCCTTGGCTTGGTGTTTTCGTCGCCAGAGGGACCAAGCCATGACGAAGCGGGTCCGGCGTGGCGGCCTGAGCCGGAGACGGGCCAGAAGATAGCGGATCTCGGGCACCGTCGGCAGGAGCGCTGTCAGGCTCATCAGGCGGCCGCTGGGGTGGCCGGACTCCTTTCGTTCGCTTTGCCCCAGGTCGCTCGACGCAGGTCGGCGGCTAACCGGACGAGGAAGGCTGCAGCCGTCAAGCACAAGCTCATGTGCCGGTGCCACCCGTGCCAGGAGCGCGCCTCGCAGTGGTCGAGACCGAGATCATCCTTGGCGCGCTCAAAGCACTCCTCGATCGTCCAGCGTAGCCCCGCCGCGCCCGCCAATTCGCCCAGCGAGACGCCAACCGGCGCAAAGACAAAATAGTAGGCCCGCTTGTCGGGCTCGCGCCGACTGCGCCGGATCAGGAGCCAGTGTTCGAAGCCTCGATCCTGGCGTGAGGACAGCGGGAGGCGCGCCCACTCATACAGGCGAAGCCCCTTCGCGCCCTCGCCGGCGGCATGGGTGGCCCAGGCATCCCTCGCCAGGGCATCGGCCATTGCCGCGGGGTCAGTCTCTTCCAGCCCCTCCTCGGTCCAGAAGCGCAGGCGGTGGTTGGAGCGCACCGCCAGCACGTAGGGCTGTTCCCGCTTCTCCAGCATGCGGCGCAGCCGCGAGTCGGTCCCATACAGGGCGTCAGCCAGAACCCAGGCACAGGGTGCGCCGGCATCAAGCGCTTGGGCGATCATCGCGCAGGCGATCCGCGGCTTGGTCGCGAAGGTGATGCCCTCCGGCACGCCCGCCTTGGCCCGCTTGCTCTCGTCCTGGGCCCAGGCTTCCGGCAAGTATAGGCACCGGTCGATCAGAGCCTGCCCGTAGCGGCTGGCATAGGCCAGAAACACGCCAATCTGGCAGTTTTCGATCCGCCCCGCCGTGCCAGAATACTGGCGTGCGACCCCGACCGAGTGCTCGCCCTTTTTCAGGAACCCGGTCTCGTCGACCACCAGCACACCATCGGCATCACCGAGGGCCTCGATCACGTCAGCGCGGACGCGATCACGCAAGCCATCCGCCTCCCAGCGGCTGCGCCCCAGCAGCGACTGCATGCGGTAGGGCCGCTCAAGCCCCGCCTGCTCGGCCAGAAGCCAGCCTGTTTTGCGCGCGACCCCGGACAGCAAGCCGTCGAGGAAGGCACCGGCGGTCTCCCGTGTTTCGGCCCTGCCGAACACAGGTCCGATCCGCTCCTTCAAGGCCGCTAGTTCGCGTTCCCACGCGACCAGCGAGCCCGACCAGACCGCAACAGACATCAACCCCCTCCACACCTGCCCAGAAGAGGGTCATACCTTCATCACACACGCAACTGTAGTACTAGAGCGGTTCGGTCTTGCACGGAATCGGTTGATTTGATTCCAGGGTGCTGGGGGTGAGGGCTTGGGAGCTCACCATGACGGCACCGTTGTCTCAGGACCTTCGTGAGCGGATCGTGCATGCTGTCGAGGATGGGAGCACGATCCGGCAAGCGGGCCGCCGCTTTGCCGTGAGCGCCTCGGCGGCCATCAAGCTGATGCAGCGCGTGCGCCACACCGGCAGCACGGCCCCGGCGAAGATTGGGGGCTATCGGCGTCCTCTGCTGGAGAAGCATGCGGACGACCTGCGGGCTATCGCGTCGAGCAAGGCTGGGATCTCCCTTCGCGAGATCAAGGCAGCGCTCCAGGCTCGCGGCATCGAGGTGAAGGCGCTCTCTACCATTGCTGACATGCTCCACCGCCTCGGGCTGTCACACAAAAAAAGAGCTTGAGAGCCAGCGAGCAGGACAGGCCCGATGTGGCCCGCCACCGCCGACGCTGGCGGGTGTGGCAGCGCTACATGGATGGGGACCGTTTCGTCTTCATCGACGAGACGAGCGCAACCACGGCCATGACCCGTCTCTACGGCTGGGGCCCAAAGGGCCAGCGCCTGGTCGATGCCGCGCCTTACGGACACTGGAAGACAACGACCGTTGTGGCCGGCCTGCGGGCAAGCGGGATCATCGCGCCCTTTGTGCTGGACGGAGCTGTGGTGCACGGATCGGCTGGCTGGTTGTGAGGGGGTGGGCCGAGTACGAGAGCGGCCCTGTTCCGACCTTGGGTGCCGCTTTTGCCTTTCAAGCTAAACCAAGCCGGCCGGCATCACGTTCCGCGGCAGAAGCACAAGGTTACAAACTGGCGTTAGTACGAATCCAGCCTGCGCCAGCGCGGGAGCCTCACGGTCTGGTTCACTGACGAAGCGGTCGCATCCTGGAAGGCTGAACCCCGCACGACCCGGGGTGGGCAGCCTTGGTACTCGCCCTTGGCGGTCCTGACTGCCCTGACGCTCCGGGCCGTGTTTCGGCTGGCGTACCGGCAGACCGAAGGACTGATCGGCTCGATCATCGGCCTGCTCGGGCTCGATCTCCCTGTGCCGGACCACACCACCCTGAGCCGGAGGGCAGCAACGCTCGAGGTGCCTCGGCCACGGTCGAGCAGCGCTGCTTCGGGGCGCGATGCTGAGCCCCTGCATCTGCTCGTGGACAGCACGGGGCTGAAGCTGGGTGGCCCAGGCGAATGGCTGATCGAGAAGCACCGGACCCGCATGCGCCGGTCCTGGAGGAAACTCCACATCGGCATGGATGCTAACACCGGTGAGATCGTGGCCTCGGTGCTGACCGACCATGACGAGGATGATGGCTCCCAAGTCGGCCCCTTGCTCGACCAGGTGGCGGGACCCGTGGTCGCGTTCACAGGTGACGGTGCGTACGATCAGGATCGCGTCTACGCCAGCCTCGCCGAGCGCCATCCCGAGGCGGCCGTCATCGTCCCGCCGCGCCGAACCGCGGTGCCAAGCCGAGCGGCCGAGAGTGCGCCCACGCAGCGCGACCGCCACCTCCAGCTCATCGCCGAGCAGGGCCGTATGGCGTGGCAGAAAGCGTCGGGGTACACGAGGCGCGCCCGAGCCGAGACAGCGATCAGCCGGTACAAACAGGTGATCGGGGACAGGCTGCGCGCGCACACGGATGAGCGTCGGGCGACCGAGGTGGGCGTCGCCGTCCACGTGCTCAACCGCATGCTGGAGCTGGGACGCCCGAAGTACGTCCGCACGGCCTGACCCCGGGACGGGGCTGGGGTCATTGCGCCTGCTGCCTTGATCCGTGCACCACAGCCTCTGCACCACCAAGCCAACAAGGTCAGCCACGACCGCGGCTGTCGTGCGCGCGGCTGCAACCGCCTCGCGAGGCGGATCACGTCGGTCCTCTAATGGCCTGCGAGGGCTTTGGCTTCAGGATGGGCGGGGTAGGGAGGGGCATCGCGGGCCACCGTTGTCGGCCCCGATCTCAAGCGGGTTCGCCATCTCCCGCGCGCCTGATTGTTCGACGGTACGGCTGTTTTGCAGGGGCCGCGCGGGACGGTTGAAGTCGTGCTCGGCGACACCCTACCTGAGATCGGGCGGATTCAGGCGATCATGCGCTCAGGCCGAGGGTGGGCCGTGGCAACCAGCAAGGGCGTAATCTTGCCCCAGTAGAAGACCCTGAAGGCTGGGGCCGGACAAGCCGATGAGCTGAGGCCCCGGCGTCCCGGCCCGTTATCTGGTTCATTGGGCATCCGACCGGGTTGCCCTACCGCTGTTCTGGTCCAAGCGGTGCCAACGTGGTCCGTTCCGCAGCAGATCAGCTCACCAGCGCTATTTTGTCAGGGCGCTCTCCTTCGCCTGGGCCTTCTCGGTCCTGGCCTGCGCCACCTTCTTGGCCTCGCTCAGAAGGGTCTTGATCACGCCATCCCGCGTGCGTTGCGCCTCGGCGGCCTCGGCCTGCTGCTTGCGCCGCTCGGTGGTGTCCCAGTCTCGCGAGTAGCACATGGCAACCTCCATCTTAGGACTCGGTCACCGCAGCCCGGAGGTCGTCTGTTTCGGCTTAGACGGCAACACGCCCCCGAGTCCTCTGCGTTTCGTGCATGGCGGTCCGCAGCACGTTCGTCCTAAACAGGGGCGGGGAGGGGGGCGAGACCCAGGCCGTGGTAGACAGCCCCGCTCATCCAGCCCCGAGATGGCCCGATGCGCCCCCGAGCATCTCGCCCTGACGCGCTTCAGAGTGTGACCGTTCTGGAAGCTCTGGAGGGTTTAGCCGCCCGGCACGGAGCAGCCGGGGTTCCTTTCAAGGACCTCGAGACCGCGACCCGCTCCCGCCTGGACTACCGGGCCCTGACCGATGCGCTGAATGCTCTGGTCACCGAGGGCGCGGTTCAGCGCGTGAGCGAGAAGCCAGCCCGGCTGGCCATCACCGACGCTGGACGCAAGCGGCTCAACGAATTCCGATCCTGAGTTCGCCGCCAGGGTGCGAGGTCAGCTTTGTATCGGCACGACTGCACGGGCCCAGAAACGCTCTTCAGGCCTGCCGCTGCCTCACGGCAGGCGCTCGCAGCCCGGCCGCAACCCAGAGCCCCGCCGCCACGCCAAGCAGACCGACAACAAGGGACAGCCGGATCGGTTCACCCAGGAGAAGCGCCCCAAAGAGCGCTGCCGTGATCGGGTTCACAGTCACGGTCAGGGCGACAAGGGTCGGCGACACCGTCCCCAGCGCAAAGCTCCACAGATAGTAGAGCCCCGCCCCGCACACGACCGCCAAGTAGAGCGCAGCGCCCCACTGCAGCCCTCCGAACGCCGCCACGGCCGCGATCCCGCCGGTTGCCCACGAGACCGCACCCAGGCACGCCGCCCCGATCACCATCCCGGTGACCGCGAACGCGATCGGCCCGGAGCGCCGGATCAGGGGGCGCGACCAAACCGTGTAGAGCGCCATGCAAGCAGCCCCGGCGAGCATGAGAGCATCGCCGCGCCACGCGCCGGGCGGCGACACAGGTAGGCTCGCGGCCAGCGCCGTCACCACGCCGCCCAGGGCCAGCCCAAGGCCGAGGCTCTTGCGGGCCGTGAGGGGCTCGATCCGGAGGAGGGCGGCGATCAGCATGGTGATCAAGGGCGTGGTCGAGAGCGCCAGCGCACCCCGGGCCGCTGTCGTGTAGATCAGGGCGGCGTTGAACAGGACAGGGAAGAGAGCAAAGAAGAGCAGACCCAGGCCAATCCCGGCAGGCCAGTCGCGGGCTCTCGGCCATTGCTCCCGTTGGATGAGGGCGAACGGCAGAAGCAGCACCGCGCCCCCTCCAAAGCGCAAGACCCCGATCGTGATCGGGTCGGCCGCTCCGGCGAGAAAGCGCGTGGCCACAATGGCGGTCCCGCCCAAGGCAGTGGACAGAACGGCCGCCAGCACACCCGACATGCTGCCCCTCACCGCCAGACCTCGTTCAGGGCCCGCCCGGTCGGGCCGGGCCGGGGAGGTTATCGGCTTCCGATGCTGGGCAGCGTGGGCCGGGTGAAACCGCCATAGACGTCCGGCCTGCGGTTTGTGCCGTTCGTGTCCGTGTTCTGCCCAAGGCTGCTGCCGAGACTGCTCCCAAGGTCAGCGAGACTGCCTTGAGCGGGGCCGTCGGTTGTGGTGCAGCCTGCGACCGACACGCCCAGCAGGAGCATGCTTGCGATCAGGCGGGCACGGGAGAAAGGTGAGCGGTTGCGCATGCGGCTGCTCCTCGGATCATAAGAGGGGGCCGGCTACTTGGTTCCGCCGTGCCGCACAACCCTTCTGCCCAACGCTGCCCCTCCCAGAGGCTGACCCACGCGGTTGGCTTCTGTCTCTGGTAAGGATAGGGGAAAGCTGAGCAGGACGCTTCGGACCCAAGACGGATGCCGCGCGACTTCTTCCACCTCCATGCTGGACAGAGCCGAGCCACTCCCGACCGGATGGGCGAGCATCTGCCTGATCCCGCGTCGGCGCTAGACGCAGTCGAGCGAACTGCTCGGCGACTGCTGGCCTGGACCTCCGAGCAGGTGCCGTGGCGCGACCACCTCGTCCAGCTCACGAACGAAGCAGACGCGGTCCGATTTGAGCTGCTGCTCTCCGGAGCAGGCGACGTGCGGCCCGCCCCGAGCGGGGTGCGGCTGTCGTGATCGCATTCCGGCAAGGTGCAGAAATCCGCAAGCGGCTCGGCGTTGCTCCGCGCCTTGTGGGCCTTCTCGGCCTGATTGCTGTCATGGCAGGGGCGTTCAGCGGCTTGCACCAACAGCCCGGCCCCGAGGAGCGACAGCCAACCTTGGTGGTCAAAGCACAGCCCACCCCCAAGGAGCCGGTGAGTGCGGAGCCGCAGCCGTCGCCATCTCCATTCACTTACCAGCCGCCCAAGGCGCCGCAGCCGAGTGAGCCTTCGCCGTCAACGATCGGCTTTGGTGCGTAAATCAGGCAGTAGACGTAAGGCGGTCGCGGGGGACGGTTTCAGGCGATGCGCTGCGACATCGGCATCCCAAGCCTCGTCATCCGGTTGAGCACCGAGCAGCCGACCCGAGCTTCGGTCTTCTGGGCCGGCAGTGTCCGGGCGCGAAGGCCACGACCGATGACGGTCTTTTAACGAAACATGGCGGTCTCCCCGAGCGAGCGCCGGCCGTAGCCGACCGCCTTTTGCCAGCCCAGGCGCCCCTTGTCCCGGATCATCTGGATGTGCTGGTCCCGCTGAGTGGGCGTGGTCCCGGCAGCCGCGCTCGGCACGGCGGTTGAGCGCGGCGGGATGATCACCGCCACCGGTGGATCGGGCTGACGCGCCGCCACGGCGCGGTAGACGGGTTCGCCGTCGTACGCACCGTCCGCGATCACCGAGGCAAGGGGACCGGGGAGCTGCTCGAGCAGCGGGCCGACCTGGGCGGCGTCCCCCTCCTCGTGGCTCGTCAGCGCGGACGCGAGGATCTCGCCGGTGCTGGGGTCAATGGCCAGATGAAGCTTGCGCCAGGTCCGCTTGCCGCGCGCACCGTGCTTCTCGACCAGCCACTCGCCCGCGCCGTAGACCTTCAGGCCAGTGGCGTCGATCACGACGTGAACCGGCCCGCTCGCCTGTGCTCGCGCCAGCGCCGTCGCTAGCGCCAGGCCAGGGCTGCGACGGGAGAAGGTCGTATGGTCGGGCACACCGACGCTCACCCCGAGCAGCGTCGTGAGTGAGTGCAGCAGACCTTCGGTTTGCCTCCAGGGCCGACCAAAGGCCAGGCTCAGCAGGTGCCCCGTCTCGATCGCCACGTCCGAGTAGCTGCGCGGGCGCCCCCTCTGGCCAGTCCGGGGCAGATGCCAAGCCGCGAGCGCCTCGGGCGTGACTTAGACCGTGAGACTGCCCCGCTGCTGCAGCGCCCTGTCGTACTCTGGCCAGTTGCGGACCTTGTAGCGCGCCCGGGGGATCTTGTGCCGGCGCGGTTCATTGGCCTTGTAGGGCATCGGTCATCTGGAGAACGAGGGAGTGGCCCTATACGTCCCACCGTGGCGCTGCCCAAGCCCAGGGTAACAATTTTGCACCAACGCCCAGCGGAGCCGTCTCGACACTTGGTCCACCGCCGCTGAGTACACCATGATCTCCTAGCGCATGACCTCGATCCCGTCCGGCTGACGGCCAGCCCTGGTCCGTGCGGTTGACCGGCTCTCGACACCATGGGGCTGTTGAAGGCGGAACGAGTCCGACCCACCCGTCTTCGTGACCTTGATTTCATAGCGGTCCGTGTGCTGCGCGAGTTCGCGCACGTGGCCGCGAGGCGGAGGGGGTGGACTACATGGACTACGTGACTTCGACCCCTTCCTCCTTACCCCGATCTGTTTCCGTCAATCCTTTGTAGTCCAGTAGTCCATGTAGTCCATGTCCTAAGTCTCTGTCGGGCAACACCTTCTCCGCCCCGCGTGGACTACAGGTGGACTACGGTCTTGACCAAAACCGTAGTCCACCCGCCGCACTCAGAGGTCAGTGAGACGACGGGTCTCCATGATCGTCGCCATCATCGTCTTAATCATGGGAGCGCCTGACGAAGAGGGGGATCGGAAGCCACAATCCGAATGGCCCTTCTGGGTGACTGAAGACCCCTCTGAGGCGGAGGGCTCCGGAGGCGAGGGCATCCGATCCAACGAGGAGAGACCCGGTTGACCGTAAAGCACCGCCCGAACCTTGTCGCCAGTGACATCGGTCTCGGGTGCAACCGGCTCCAACTCCGGAAGGCACAGGCGGAAACCCCGAACCGACCGGCGCGTGTTGTCCCTCCGGCTACCGACCGTCGTGACGGCCTTCTCCATCCAGCCTTCAGCCAGCATCTTTCGCCGAAACTCGTCGATATCCTCGGGGCGCGAGTGGAGGTGGTCTTTCACCCAATTGCGGTAGCGCAGGTGAACCTCCTCCAAGTCGCAGACCCCATTCCGAAGGTCCTCCAGGTCGGCGGTTTCAAACCACTTGCGGATGCTGGACGAGAATGCCTGACGCAATTCGGCGAACTTGTCGGTCATGAACGGGCGACTGATGAAGCTGTAGTCCACCTCGACCTCATTCAGGAGCGCAGCGAACCCACTCACAAGGCGGCAATTGCGGAATTCGCGGGTTTCTTCATCCCAAAGCTCCTTCGCACGTACCGCCCAGGCTCTGTCGTTGGTTGTGGCGCTAAAGGTGTTCTGGCGGTCGTGCTCCTCGACCCGCATCGGCTTCTCATCGTTGGTCGAGAAGATGTGCATGGCGACGGCGGGGTGGGTTGTTCCGCCGAGATGGCGGGCGTTGATCTGGATAGTTTCGTTGCCGGTCATCTCCTTGATCAGATTTGAAGTCTCGACCCAGCCACCAGGAGCTTTGAACTCGTCCCATTCAACGAGTTCGTGCCCGAAGAGACTGTTCGTCCAGCCCTTCTGGATGTCGAGTTGGTTCGCTTTGCCGACACCCTGGCCGCCGAGCAGAGCCTTCATCGCCGACACCAGCGTACCTTTGCCGACGCCGCGCATCGGGCCAATGAACCACAGATTGGTTTGGGGCGCGTAACCGGGGCGCTGATACCGCGCCGCCAGCCAGTGGATCACCCACTTGAACAGCGTAGCGTCTCGCCCCGCGATCTCCGCCAGCATCTCATCCAGGCCGACCTCATCGGGGGCGGCGCAAAGGGAGTTGCGGATGACCTTCAGGAACTCCTGGGTATGAGGAAGGTCGTCGGTGTCGCCGTCCACACGCTGATCACGGTAGAGATTGAGGCGCTTCTCGTGCTGGAACAGCACGAAGTCGCCCGCGCCGGGCGCATAGGTCACGGCATCGAAACTGACGATGCCATGGCATAGGAAACCCCCGATGTCGTCCTTTGTGACAGCGACGAGCGCCCCATTCAGGGAAACCGTCCCGCCGCGCTCGTTGAGCAGCTTCGGGACCACGCCGGTTTTGCTGACTTTGCGCCAGTAGCCGGTGAGCTTGTCCCGGACGAAATAGCTCTCTCCGACAAGGACGCAGTGATGCGCCAAGTGGGTGAACTTGGTGTGATTGAAATGGCTTGGGTCAGCCCAAGCTTGGTCTTGAAACCGGTAGGGCTTGAACAAGGAAAGCTTGATGCCCGTTCCGGGCTTAGGAGTTGAAAGGGTCATAATTTTATCCGTAGGGAAATGAGTTTTGAGCCATGTGGCTCCAACCTGATGGAAGGAGGGAAGCGCAGCGCCTGCGGGTCTGCGCCTCCGTCCTGAGAACTTGGTTCGGCGTCACCGAGTCCCTACGAACCGGAGCGCCCGCTCCGCCTCGAAGCGGATACGGGACCAACGGTGCCGGTTGGTTCTGATCGGGCTCATCCGGTCCACCTCGCGGGCGAACGCGATGAGATCGTCTTCGGTAATCGCGTAACCTTTGGCGACCGCACGCCCAGCCACGCGGGTCATGAATCGGTAGAGGCCCGTATGGTGGGAGCCCTTCGGGCCATTCACGTACTCCTCAATCATCCCCGCCGTGACGACCGGGCTGCTGTAGATCGAGGATGATGGCAGGCTCCGCTCCCGACTTGGACGGTGCGGCGGCGGAGCCGAGACCGGAGCCGAAACCGGCGGCAGGACCGGTGCCGTTTCCGGCACCGGAGGGGGGCCACCGTTGGGGGAGCCTCGGACAGGACGGCATCAATATCCAGTGTGCCACCGTCCATCCGACACCAGGAGAGGCTGATCGGGCTGGGGTTGCCGTCGCTCCGGGCCTGCCAGATCGTCGGGACGCTGTAGATGCGGCTGAGGTCCTTGCAGGTCGAGTCCGGCGTGAGCCAATCGAGCTTCC
>JADMIO011283520.1_pt1 | contig 10192 bp, 18 predicted proteins | sample 8958161 | NCBI WGS metagenome assembly JADMIO01 (sample SAMN16585339, study PRJNA669376) | soil metagenome | isolation source: Crop rotation soil | place: USA: Cullars Rotation, Alabama | collected 2011
GCGTCTCTCATGTTTGGCCAATGAGTCTAACGCGCGAGCGCATATCTCCGCCGCAGTCGCCCTCAGCGCGCTGCGAACGCGGCCGCTGCCCTCCTGTCGTGGGATATTGGAGGCCCATATCAAATCGCTGACTATACCGGGAAGGTTGCGCGGTCGCGTCCGCGTCAGTATCTGAATTGCAGCTAAGGGATGGGTGGCCGAGCGGTTGAAGGCACCGGTCTTGAAAACCGGCAGGCCCGCAAGGGCCTCGTGGGTTCGAATCCCACCCCATCCGTCACTCACACTATCTCAGACCCTCTCACATTCTCTCAGGCCGTGTCGCAAACCTACGACATTGCTGGCTTCTAGCTAGTTTCACTCGCTCACACCTCTCTTGACGTATCAGACAATCGCAGCCATGTTTGTGGAAATTGTTGTGGGAAGAGATTGGGCGGAAGCATGGGCAGGAGCATCGAGCGCCTCAAGGCGCTGACAGTTGAGCGGCTAGCGAAGAAACCGGGCATGTATTGCGACGGCGGCGGCCTGTGGCTGTGCGTCTCCTCACCAACAGCTTCGTCCTGGGTTTTCCGCTATCAGCTGCACGGTAAGGCTCGGGAGATGGGCCTAGGCTCTGCTCGCGACATTTCCCTCCAGGAAGCCCGCACGGCCGCGGCAGCGGCGCGCAAGGTGAAGGCAATGGGAAGCGACCCGTTGCAGGAGCGCGAGCGCATAGCCGCTGAGCGGCGCGCTGAGGCCGCCAAAGCGATCACCTTCCGGCAAAGTGCAGAGCAGTACATCGAAGCGCACCGCGCCGGCTGGAAGAACGCGAAGCACGCCGCGCAATGGGGCGCGACCCTCGCCACCTATGCCTATCCGACAATCGGCGCCCTGCCCGTCGCGGCCGTGGACGTGTCGCTTGTGCATAAAGTGCTGCAACCGATCTGGACGACAAAGCCGGAGACGGCGAGCCGCCTGCGCGGGCGCATCGAATCCATTCTCGATTGGGCGACGACGCGCGGCTACCGCACTGGCGAAAATCCGGCGCGCTGGCGCGGACATCTGGAAAATCTGTTTCCGGCGCGAAGCAAAGTCCGGAAGGTGCAGCACCACGCCGCCCTGCCCTATTCCGAGATTTCCGATTTCATGGCTGCACTGGCAAAGCAGCCAGGAACCGGCGCGCGCGCCCTGCGGTTTGCGATCCTCACGGCCGCGCGTACGGGCGAAGTCATCGGAGCAAAGTGGCCGGAGATAGACCTCAGGGCGCGCGTGTGGACCGTTCCAGCTGAGCGCATGAAGGCAGGGCGGGAGCATCGTGTGCCCCTCTCTGCGTCCGCTGTGGCGCTGCTGGAGCACATCGGGCCCGGCGAAGGCTTCGTGTTTCCCGGTGGAAGCAAAGGCAAACCGCTGAGCAACATGGCGATGCTTGCCACGCTCCGGCGCATGAACCGCGATGATCTGACAGCGCATGGCTTCCGCAGCTCGTTCCGCGATTGGGCGGCTGAGCAGACGAGTTTCCCGAGCGAAGTTGCTGAGGCAGCGCTGGCGCATGTCGTGGGCGACAAGGTGGAGGCTGCCTACAGGCGTGGCGATTTATTTGAAAAGCGGCGCAAGCTGATGGAGGCCTGGGCCGATTATTGCAGCCGGTCCGCCACAGCGCGGCTGAATGTTCATCCAATCCGAAAGGCAGTGGGGGCCGCAGATGGCCCGCAATAGCCGCGTGCGAAGACAAGTCGGGCTACCTTTGGATGAGCGGCGCCCCATCATCAGCCCCTGCTTAAAAGTGAACGCTGAAGGCGTAATCGGCAATCTGATACCTGCAGTGAGTCATGATCTGGGGGAAACGCTCCGAAAATTGGACCTTCTGGCGGAAGCCTATGGGATAGCCAAAAACCACGACGCCCGCTGGCTTCTGTTACTAGTGCAAGTTTGCCGAGACTATGTCCCGGGATTCTAACTGTCTGAGAAGCGAGGAGGTGCGCTCGAGCGCAGGAGAACACACAATAATGTTGTGTTGGTATTTGGGATCAAAGCGTTCATGGAACGCGATGGCGTGGGGGTGCTGAGCGCTGCGAAAAAAATGATTCAGGAATGTCCGCAGTTCGGAAAACGACTTCTCAAAGGCACAGGCACAGAGACAGATCGGTCAGCCACCGGCCTGGAGACACGCTATCGGGTGGTGAAAAAGCGACCCGAGGTGATTCGAGGCGTTCAATTTCTACAGGATTACTGCGCAGGCACAGATAACGATTTTCAGATGGCTCTGTTCAAAGCCATGTTGCGCTATCCCGGGATAGCTTGATCCCGGCAGATACCCAAAATTGGGTACCTGCTTTCGGATATCCAGCAGGGTGTTCCTCCACCATCGCGCGTGGCCGCCAATTAGAGCCGGGTGCCCGGTATTTTTTTCCACTCCCACTTTTCATACCGGTACGACTTTGCGCGGTGCGTTGTTTCATACCCCAGCACTCCGTCACTCTCGTGCAGCAGCAAGTCGCTTCCCGACTGCTCACGAGGTGAAAATGATTGCCGCCCAGCAGAGCACAGACAATGCCATTCAGCGTCCGGCTATAGACCTTGCCGAGCCGCTTCTTGTCACCATCGCCACCACTTGTAGCAAGCTGGGCTTGTCGGCGGCGACCGTGTGGCGCCTTTTGGACAAGCACGAGCTCGATTCGGTTCTCGTCGGGCGCCGCCGGCTCATCCGATACGAATCTGTCAAAGCGCTTGCCGCCAGGGGAACGCGGCAATGAACGATCTCGGCATGCGGCTGATCAGCCTCAGCAGCATTCGCGTGTATGGAATTTGGCGTCGTGCACACGACGAGGCAATGGCCGAACTCACGCGGCGCGCAGCACCTCCTCCACTCGGCAAGCCCGGCGCCGCAGCGGCCCTGCTGCGTGCGGCTGCTGAGCAAAACACCATGACGAAAGGACCACGCAAATGAGCACTCACGATCTTGCCGCCGCTGAAGCAGCGCTTGGAGCCGCAAAGAAGGCGCGTGATACCGCCGCCATTATGGAAGCGGAGGACCGCGTTCACCGGTTGCGGCGCGGCCAAGAACACGAGCGCCAGTTCGCGGCCGAAGATGCCGAACAGGAGCGGTTGCGACAGCGCAAGGCCCATATCGAGAAGCTCGGGGGCCAATTCTTCACCGCGGTCGGCGTCCACAAGGGGGGCACGAAGGGTCTCGACGCGCGCATCGCGGAGATGGGTCAGCAATACGTGGAGGCTGGAGAAAACTACAAATCGGTCGTTAATATCGCTCGTGAAATTTTAGGGCACGGCGGACGATCATCGCCGACGTCGAACACTTCGTTCGAAAACATCAGAAACGCCATTCAGACTCGACTCGCGAACAGCGGCATCCCCATCGCGGAGCGATGGCCGATCCCCAAGCACCCACGGTCGAAGCCGTCGCCCAGTCAGATATCGCGAGTCTTGAACATGAGGTTCGCGTGTTTCTCGCAAGCGAAGGAATCTCTTTGGTCGCCAAAGCCAAATTGGCAGAGGAAGCCAATGCGGAGTGACGCTCACAGTAATTCCTCTTCGCCCGTGAACCAGCACCCCGCGGGTGAAGCCCGGCGAAGGGCACGAGGCCTTTCGCCGGGTAGCTCTCAACCTGCTGCCAAGGCTGCCTGATGCTTCCCGGGGCTGGGGCAATGAAGGGCCGCAACAAAGCCGAGCAAGTGCTCACGGCGCAGAAGACGGCCGACGAAGCCGAGTGCGTTCAAGTCGAAAACGAATTGGTTGGCTGGCAGCTATACGACGCGCCCGGCGCACGGGCAGTGCTGCCGATGCTGCGCTCTGCTGCTTCCACGTTCCACGCTCCGCATGATCGGATCGTTGCCGAGATTGCAAAGGCGGTAGACCAGGGCGACTGCCCGACACCTGCCACTATCGCTTTACGCATGCGCGCCGATTCGGGATTGGCCGAGATTGGTGGAAAAGAATATCTGCTCGGGCTCGCCCGTGCGGCTCCTGCAATACCGGATGAGGCATACGGCCGGGCGCGGATGGAAAGCGCTCTCCGGCTCTATCGCCAGCTTACGACCAAGCTTCAGATTGCCGACGCCTCCGCTGCGGTCGTAGAAGCGATTGCATCCGGCTCGGACCAAACATCCCATCTGGTAGGGGAACTGCACCGCCTGCACATAGCAGCGCGTGGGCAAGCCGTGCCGCGGATCACATTAGTCCCGTTTGACGCGATCGCGCTCAGTGGCGCGCGGCGCGACCTCGTGAAAGGCATCATTCCGCGCATTGGTCTCACCGTGGTGTGGGGGCCACCAAAGTGCGGCAAGAGCTTCTGGGTCTTCGATCTCTCGATGCACGTGGCGCGAGCCGTCGATTACCGTGGTCGGCGGGTGCAGGGCGGTGCGGTCGTTTACTGCGCTTTCGAGGGCCAGAGCGGCATGGAGGCTCGCAAGGCCGCCTATGCAAAGCGGTTCATGGAAGCGGGCGAGTCCGGCGTCCCATTCTATCTCCAATCACTTCGCCTCGACCTGGTGGCAGACCATCCCGAATTGATCGCTGCCGTACGCGCCCAGGTGGAGGGCGCGAGTCCTGCGATGATCGTGCTCGACACGCTCAACCGCTCGATCCGCGGTTCTGAGTCCGATGACCGCGACATGTCCGCCTATGTCTGCGCTGCCGATGCACTGCGAGAGGCGTTCCAGTGCGCCATCGTGATCGTCCATCATTGCGGCTGGGAAGGTACGCGTCCACGCGGGCATAGCAGCCTGCCGGGCGCGGTAGAGGCGCAGATCGGCGTCAAGCGCGATAGCGCGGACTGCATCATCGCGGAAGTGGAGCTCGCCAAGGACGGCCCACAGGGCGAGCAGATCGTCAGCAGGCTTGAGGTTGTGGAAGTCGGGCTCGATGAAGACGGCGAACCGATTACCTCCTGCGTAATTGTGCCGGACGAGACAGCGGTCCCAACGGCGCAAAGCGCCAAGATCAAAGGGGCCGCAGGTGTTGCCCTCGACCTACTGCGCAAGGCCATAGACGAGGCTGGAGAACCCGCCCCGCCAACGCCGCACATCCCCCGAGATGCCCGGACATGCCGGACATCTACATGGCGCACCTACTGCTACCAGGGAACGGTCACCGACAGCACCAACTCGGACAGCAAACGCAAGGCTTTTGTCCGGGCGAGCACAGAGCTCCAAAGCCGCCACATCATAGGAATTTGGGGGGATTTCGCATGGATCAAATGAACCGGCGGGACATGCGGGACATGCCGGGACATTTCCTCTTTTGTCCGGGGACAAACCAGCCGGACGGACACGGACACACCCCTAAGGGGTGTCCTGTTGTCCGGGTGTCCGGGTGCGAGTGGGTGAAGCCCGCTAATTCGATTGCTCAGCGCTCAAAGCCGCAATGCCACGAATTCAGCGTCTTCCATGGACGCAGATCACGTGCCCCATCAATCAACAGGACTGATGCAGAATGGTGAAACGCACGGCGCCGGTCGCAAATCCGGACATTTCAGACCTTGGTCCGGCGATGCTGGCGCTGAGCGAGCAACAGCGTCGCTTCGTGATCGCTTACGTTGGCGATTCTCGCGACATTTCCCGGTGTGCTCTGGCGGCAGGATACAGCACGAGCAGCAATGGCCACCGCGTTGCCGCGCATCGCATGATGCGCGCTCCAAAGATCATCGCCGCGATCAAAGAAGAAGCGGATAAGAGGCTCAATAGCGCGGCATACATCGCCGTCAGTGGCCTGAGCGATATTGCGGCCGATCCCGAGCACCGGGACCGCCAGAAGGCCTGTGACAGCATCCTGGACCGCACGGGCTATCCCCGCCGCGAGGTGCGCGCCGTTGTGCCCGACGATGAAGGCGAATACCGCAACAAATCGACTGCCGAGCTGCTGGAGATGATCCGCAGCTACGCGCTCAGCAACTGCCCGGACCTGTGCGTGCGTGATTCAGGCAGCAATCGCGTGTTCGTGGACATCGAGAAGGCACAGGAGCGGCTGAAGGCGCGTGTCGTGGCAGAGCTGGTGAGCCGTCGCCAGCAGCCGGCATTGGAGCATTCGGGAGCGAACGACAATGCTGCCGATTAGCGGAGTGGCGGAGACGCACTCCGCCCTATCTGGGCCAGAACATCAGGCGGAGAGCGGCTAGATGCACACAGCCGCAGCCGTTCCCACAATCGCTCCCATGCTTGGGCCCCTTTCCTCAGGCATTTTCCCGAAGGCTGACCACCTCCGGGGGCAACGCCGGGGAGGGGAAAAATTGGCGCGCACGCATGTCGCGAGGTGCACCTCGCCTTTCGCGCCGTTCCTCAGAACTCGCCTCGGGAGCATTGAATGAGCACGCGTAAGGCTGCGCTGCTGAATTCAGTTGCGAGAGGCCAGCCAGCGCGGCGCCGGCCGCCTCACAAGCTGATCTTCGAGCGGATGGGCAGGATGCCGGTGGTGGATACCGGGCCGCGTGACGCGCCGTTGCGGCCGGGCGTGTTCTTGCTGCGGATGTTTCAGGCGCTGCTGTTGGCCGGTCTGGTGTTCATCGTGCCTTACCTGCTGGGGCGGCACTGATGCAGATGAAGATCGAGACGGAGGAGCTGCGGCGGAATCGGCTGGTGATTGGTACGCCGATGTACGGCCAACAGTGCACGGCACAGTTCCATACTTCGGTGGTCAGCCTATGCCTTCACGCGGGCAAAATCGGTGTGCCACTGACGGCAATCACGCGTTTTTGCAGCCTTGTAACGGTTGGCCGAAATGAGTGCTGCCAGCGCTTCCTTGAGAGCGACGCGACGCACTTGCTGTTCATAGATGCCGACATTGGATTTTCACCGGACGCGGTATGGCAAATGCTCGCGCTACAATCTGAGTCCTCGCCCTATGATGTGCTCTGCGCGCCCTATCCAAGGAAGGAAATCGATTGGCGGAGGGTGTTCCAGGCCGCTCGCTCGGTGAGCGCGGACGCGAATCCCGAGTATCTTGCTCACATCGCGAGCAGCCCCGTGTTCAATCCGCTGAGGCGGGTTGAGACCTTCGCCCTAGATAAGCCCTTCGAGGTCAAGCACAGCGGTACGGGGTTCATGATGATCCGGCGCCGCACGCTCGAAAGGCTGCGGGATGCACACCCGGAATGGCGTTGCCGGTGGCGGCGCAAGGAGCAGATGACGCAATTCTTCCAGGCGGAAATAGATCAGACCACCGCCGACTCGGATGGTGGTGCGCCGTTCTATCTGCCCGAGGACTACAATTTCTGCCGCTATGTTCGCGACTTGGGCATGAAGGTGTGGCTCTGCCCGTGGGTGAACGTGTCGCACACGGGCGCGCATACGTTCGCCGGATCGCTGTGCTGCTGGCACGGCTCGGACAAGATCACAGTTAGGGATGTGTCCTGACGGCTAAAGAGCGGCCCGGGCCGTCTTGAATGGGGGGTGGCGCGGGCCGCTCCTGTCGCGCGATAGGCCGCCAAGGGAAGGGAGGCGACCCAAAACTCTCGCGTGGCGGAAAGCAAACAGCCGTTTACGAGGATGGTTCCGGTTTTTGCTCCGGCTCGGGGTCCGGTTGGACTTCCGTTTTCAGGGCCGCCCCGGCGCGGGCAATAGGCGGTTCCCCGGAAGGAATAGCGGCGGCGGCGGGCAGGACTGGAGTGGCCGCTAACTCATTCGCCTTGGCATCCTGTTCATCCGCGTACCGCAGCAGTCCGGCCACCGCCTGCGCGTCGTTTACGGAATGTGCCAACCTCCGCGCCTGAATAGCGCGCTCTCGCATGATCGTAACCTCGTCTTCCTCAGACATTCCGCCTGTCCACCCGGCGTCTCAGCCGTTCCCCAGTGGACTCAAACGAATCAAAGCCGGTTGGTTCCACGGGAACTTGCACAAAGCCGTGCCGTTCAAGCGGTAAGCACAGAAGCCGTACTGCGGAGCGGCCCATGAAGCATTTAGAGGAGTACGCAGAACACGCGAGGGATTGCCGGGAGCTAGCAGCGGGAGCCGACACTGCCGAGCTACGGAAACACTTGCTGGATATGGCGGAGCACTGGGAGACGCTTGCCAGACAGCGAGCGGCCCATCTTCACATCGAAGGCGTGCTGGCAGCACTCCTAAAGCCGGACCCTAGTTCCCCCTAGAGGGGAAGACGCTTTCGTGAAATTCATTTGATGTGACGCTGCCAGTAGCCGGTCAAATCGGGGCCCTCTTTTTTCAACATCGCGAGGTACGCTAGCCGCTTCACCTGTTCGCCGTTGCTGACCTTGCGGTTAGCCGTGCCTTTTGGAATAGCGCTGCACCGCGAATCCATTCACAGAGAGCCATGCCAAGAAAAGAACCTGATGAGCCCGAATATCAGGACATATTCACGGATGGCGATCTGCCCCGTGAGCCTCGGATCATGAAGGATGGAACAAGCGTCCGTTGGCCGGCAGGATGGACGCCCGAAAAGGCCGCCCAATGGCGTCGGGAGCACAACCTGGAGAGCCCGGAGGCGAAGCGGGCACGGTTCAGGCTGGTGGATAAGGCCTAGCGCGGCTCGTCGCTGTCCGCGTCTATTTCATCGATGACGGTCGTAACCCTTGGCGGCCCCAATTCATTGCAGCGCGGACACGGCGCTCCAGCTCCGCCGCAACCGCACGCGAACAGTCCGGTCCAAGGTCGGTCGCGGTGATCCTCGCAAACCCATCCGGTGCCGTCGCAAACGTCGCAATGAGGCTTGTTGTCGTTCACAGCTCTCGCTCCATGTCTGGAACCATTTTGCGCGGACGGCAGTTTCTACGCCCGTAAAAAACAGGGCCGCGGGCGGGAAGCCGCTACGCCGGCCGGAAGCGAAGGTGACACTCAGTCGGAGGTTTTGGGCCATGCAAGATGACCTGACGCGGGCGCAGCGTTATCGCGCACTTGCTGCACAAATGTCGGAAGCGGCTGAAGGCGAGTTCGATCGGGGAAGGAGGGGCCAACTGTTGGGCCTGGCAGAGCAGTACGGGCGTCTTGCCGACAAACTGATTGGCAAGGGAGAAGCCAAGCGGGCTGAAACCGATAGTGCCGACACTGAGCTCCCTCTACCGTCAAGGCAAAACGCGCTCGCCCATTAGCTCGAAGGCTTCCTTTAGAGCACCTTCGCCGCGCCACCATGATGCGAGCAGCGGCCTGAGGCGTTCCCCAGACAGATGCGCTAACGTGAGGCCCATGCCATTCTATTGGGGAATCTGGACCATCTATACCGCGCTTGGCGCGGGGCTTCTGGCAAAGGTCTGGTACACGGATTCCGCGCAGGCGGCGCTCGCGATAGCCCCGCCCGTATTGGCCCTGTGCGCCGCGCTCGGGATTTTCGCCAAAGTCTGTGAAAAGAGCGGCCCGGATTAAAGCACCTTTGCGACTCCACCATGGCTTGAGCAGCGGCCGGAAGCCGTCTTGCTCATGCTGTAGGTCAAATCTTTGCATACGGCCGTCGCGCCTGGAGGAGGCGTTGTGGTCGCTGTCGTGCTCGCTGGCACCGTGTAGGTTTTGGCGAGGCACGTCGTGGACCATGCCTTGTACGATCCGGCGGCCGTGGCTTCCGGCGTCTTGGCTTTCCATGCCGCAGCACAGTGGGCCATCGTATCGGCGTGAGCGGCGGTCGTGAGCAATCCGGCGAACGCGGCTAGAGCTATCAGGCGCATTGGAATCCCCCGTTGGATTAGCGAGCTTACTCTGCCGCACTGGGGTCCGTCTGGGGCGTTACAAAGCAGTAATACACGCGACCTTAATGGCGGAGATGGAGTTAGGGCCACGACTACTACGGCGTTCGTACAAAACCATGATAAGCACCGTTCGATTCCCAATACCAACCCGCTATCGTATTGACGACGTTAATCGAATACCCAACGGAGCCCGCGGCACCCGGTAATCCAAACGTTTCTGTTGTGCCGTCGCTGCGTCGCAGAAATCCGACTGACTGGTGGTCAGAATCGATGATGTGCCCAGTGATTTCGAAACTGGGTTTCGACGCGATACTGTGCGGAGCTGTGTCGAGCGCGCCAGGAATATCAAAGGTGGTGACGCCGCCGTTCTTCGCCCGCGCAAATCCGTGGTATGCGCGATCGCTGTCATACCAATACCCTGCGATAACGTTTCCGCTGACAATCGAACGAGGGAATGTCCACAAGGCTCCCGGAACATCGAAGGTGATGATCTTACCGCTCGGTTTGCGCAGGAACCCATGATAGACGCCGCCCGCATCGTAGAAATCGCCTGTTACCGCACCGCGCTTGTTAAT
>JADMIO011227428.1_pt1 | contig 10191 bp, 10 predicted proteins | sample 8958161 | NCBI WGS metagenome assembly JADMIO01 (sample SAMN16585339, study PRJNA669376) | soil metagenome | isolation source: Crop rotation soil | place: USA: Cullars Rotation, Alabama | collected 2011
AGTGCTTTCCCAGGGGAACATCGCGCCTTCGTAGCCCGCTTCTTTCGCTTTGTTGCGCGCCCCCTGCAAATTGTGATAGCGATACATCAGCATTTTGCGCGTGAGTTCGGGCATGGCGACCGTCGTCGCGGGCAGGATGAACAGTTCAGTATCCCAGAATACATGCCCCTTGTAGCCGAAGCCGCTCAATGTCTTGGCAGCGATGCTGACGCGCTCATCTTCACGCGGCGCGGCAATCAGAAAATGATAGGTGCAGAATCGCAGCGCGCGCTGTGCCACTTCGTCACCTTCAATGACGATGTCGAACGCGTCCCAGTATTTCGCCCATTCAGCATCGTGTGCCGCCTTGAGCGCATCATAACCCTGCGCCAAAGCCGATTCGAGCGTTTTCAGCGCAGTTTCCAGCGGGCGTGGTGTATCACGTGTCGTATGCAACGCGACCAGCCGTGTGACGATAATTTGCTGATTTTGTTCGAGCGTGACGGTCGTGGTCGTCGCCGGAATGCGCGGTTTCGAGCTGTCGGTGAGTCTGCCTTCTGCCCCGTCAATGCGCGTGCTGGCTGCCATCGCGACCTGATAGCCGCTCTGGTCGGTGATACCGTTCAGGGTCAGCGTATCTCCGGCAGCGTCGCCGTCGAGCGATTTCCAGTGGTCGATGCCGCCCGGATTGGTAATGCTGCCATCGAGCGCGCTGTAAATCTTGATTTCGTGCGTGCCTTCGCTGAGCGGCTGAACCAGCACACGCATCGCCAGCACATGCGGATTATCAAGGCTGGTAAAGCGCTCGAACGCCAGGCGCAAAATTCTGTTGGCGGGACTCAGCCAGAGCACGCCGCGCCGCAGAGTCGCCGTTTTCATATCCAGCGTCCGCTCGTAGCCCAGGATTTTGCCCTGGTCGAGCGTGCAGGTTTCGCCATCGATGGTGATGACCAGCGTCAGCCAGTCGGGCATACTCACCAGTTCCGGCACGAGTTCGCCGGTTTTATGGTTGAAGACTCCGGCTGCCAGCGTGGTCGAATCGTCACCGGGAAAGCCTTCTTCAAATGTGCCGCGTACCCCCACCAGCCCGTTGCCGATGGTGAAAATTGTTTCGTGGTGAGGCATGGCATCGCGCCGGAACACTTTCTCCGTGACCTGCCACTGCCGTTGTTCATATTGCTGCATGAGCAACTCCTGTCAGGGCGAGCAATATCCTCGCCTGTCGTGAGTTCTGGTATTTAAAAGTTAGAAATTGCGTTGACCGGCAAATCTGTTTTGCCGGGTGATTCCGGGTGGTGGGCACGATGCATCATGCCCCTACAACCGCATTTTATTGCTAAGGTCTTTAACGCGGGCGATGCGCCGCATCGCCTCTACACCTGAATTTCTGGTTTTCGCTACGGCTTTGTTTTTTGCTTTTACTCATCACTCATGACTATCTTTTACTGTCCTTACTCATAGAATTGCATCGTGCTGCTGGCGCGGATAATCAATTCGGGCTTGAGCAGATGCTGGCGTACATCGAGCGGGTGGTCTTCGAGCTGAGCGAACAGCATCGACATCAACAGTTCGGCGACGTGTTCGAGCGGCTGGCGCACCGAGGTCAGCGCGGGATAACTGAATTCGGCAATCGGCGTATCGTCATAACCGGTCACCGCCACCCGCCGCTGTAACTGCTGCGCCGCGTGCAGCACGCCGATTGCCAGCACATCGCTAACGGTGACAATCGCCTCGGGCGGAATATCTTCGTTCAACAGGCTGACCGCCGCCTCATACCCCTTGCCCGTTTCATTCATGGTACGCCGCACATAACCCGGATTTTCCGCTATCTGGCATTTTTCCAGCGCCCGCAGATAGCCCTGAAAGCGTGCGTCGCCGGATATCGACCCGACGGGCCAGCCGATGAATGCTACGCGCCGGTAACCCTGCTGTATCAGGTGACAGGCAGTTTCTTCGATGCCTGCTTCGCCGTCGATATCGACCCAGTGCGCCTGAGCATCGTATTCCGAAGCGCTGCGACCAAATGCCGCGAACGGAATTTTCGCGCTGAGCAGGTAGGCGAAACGCGGGTCGTCCAAGCGCGTGCTGGACAGGATAAACCCGTCGACTTTGCCGCTTTCGTAAAGCTGGCGATAGGCATCGACGCCCCGGCTGTCGACATCGTAGGGAAACACGAGCAGGTTGCGCCCGTTGGCTTCGCTGCGCTGCAAAATGTCGTACAGAAAGTTATCGAGCACCGGGTTAAAGCGGCTGCGCTTCTTGTCCCAGGCATAACCGATAACCCGCGCTTCCTGATTCCGCAGGTGTACGGCGGCGGCACTGCGCGTATATCCCAGTGTTTTGACGGCATCCATGACGCGCTTCCGCGTTTCTTCGCTGATGCTGCCCCGGTTATTCAACACGAACGAGACGGTGGTGGTCGATACGCCAGCTTCTTCGGCGACCCGTCGGATGTTGATTGATGCCATGCGGACTTACCCTGTCTGTTGCGTCGTCTCCCGGAATACTTTCAGACGATTAAGCACAGCCTCTGCGCCCAGCGACGCAATCGCGCCCCAGGTGAGCAGCACCCAGGCTGCCACCAGCACGGTGCTGATGCCTGAAAGTAAGATGATTGCAGCCATCAATGTTAATGTAAAAACGGGATTCGATACAACCATCACCAGCGCGTTACGGGTTGCCACAGTCAGGTCGGGCTGCTCCATCTCATAGTAGATAAACCAGGTATACAGCAGCACGCCGAGCCAGAACGGCGTCGTGCCCAGCCACACCACCCACAGCAACCGGAACAGCGGGCTGGGGCTGCTGATATAGCTGACGATGTTGGAAAAATTCACCACCGCGTACAGCAGATGCAGCGCGCCCCAGGGCAGCGACCGCCAGAAATTTGCCTTGAACGTCTGCCAGAACAGGTCTAAATCGGCTTCATGATTTTGCGTCCGGGCAGCATGAGCGACCCGGCACAGCGCGCTAAACGCCGCCGGAGCAGTGACGATGGGCAGCGCCAGCACGATAAATGCCAGATTCGCCCAGATGTACGTGTAGCCTTTCAGCCGCACGTCGTTCAATGCCCGGTAAATCACGTTCAGCGCCGAAATCATGCTACCCCTTCAACCCGCTGTAGCTGATGCCTTCGACAAAGTAGCGCTGGAAGAAGAAGAACACAATCGCCAGCGGCAGCGTCGTGATGACCGCGCCCGCCAGAAACGTATTCCATTCCAGCGTTTCGCCGAACTGCCCGCGCAGCAGCGCCAGCCCGAGCGGCAGGTTATACAGCGACGAGTTGCCGCCAACGATAATCAGCACGTCCATGAAGTTGTTCCAGGTGCCCTGAAAACTGAAAATCGTGAGCGCGGTCAGTGCCGGAGTCGCCATCGGCAGCACGATACGGAAAAACATCGTTAGCCGGTTCGCGCCATCAACCGCTGCCGCTTCTTCGATTTCTTCCGGGATGGCTTCAAAAAACTGTTTCATCAGGAACACGCCGAACGCATCTGCCGCCAGCGAGACAATCACGCCGCCGTAGGTATTCAGCAGTCCGAGCTGGCGCAAAATGATAAAGCGCGGAATCAGCATTACCACGCCAGGTATCATCATCGTGCCAAGCATGACAAAGAACACCACCCGGTTGCCGGGAAATTTCAGGCGTGCCAGCGCATACCCTGCCAGCGAGTCGAAAATCAGGCGCAGGATGGTCACGGCGACCGAGTAGATAATCGTATTCAGCGCCCATGACCCCAGGTTGAACTGGAACACGCGGTCGTAACCCTCATTCGACGTGTGGAACGTAACCGCGCCAGTGCTGTTGTCGGCGGGCAGCGATGTCCCGGCGGCATTGCGGCAGTTGATGCCAAACGGCGGCACCGGAATGAACGACTGCGGAACCTGCTGGACGGCAGGCAGACATTTGAACGAGTTGGCAATCGTCAGCACAAAGGGCATGGTCTGGATGATGGCAAAGAGAACCAGAAACATGACTGCCACGCCGGACAGGATACGTTTCAGGTTCGGGCGAGCTTTCTGTTCAACCGGAGAATGAGCCGGTGCCATTGCTGCCATCGTTATCCTCCTAGATATCCAGTGTTTCACGCGTCACCAGGCGTTGCAGCATGGTGAAGATGAAAATGATGATGAACAGAATCAGCGCGGTTGCCGCCGCCAGCCCCATCTCCGAATTCTGGAAGCCATTCTGGTAGACGATGTAGGCGATAGTGACAGTGGTATTCGCCGGACCGCCGCTCGATATCACGAACACCTGGTCAAACACCTGGAATGTGCCGATAAGCCCGAGCGTCACCACAAAAAACGTGGTCGGCGCGAGCAGCGGTATCGTGATTCGGCGGAAGGTTTGCCAAGCGGTTGCCCCGTCAATCTGCGCCGCTTCATAGACCGAGCCGGGGATATTCTGGAGCGCTGCCAGGAAAATCACCATCATCGTGCCAACGGTCGTCCAGGTGTTCAGAATCATGATGGTAAACATAGTGACGCTTGGACCGCTAATCCAGTCCCACAGCGGAATCCCCGCCAGGCGCTGCGATGCCCATTCGCCGGCAGTATCGCGTGTGACACCGAACAGACTCAGGACATTATGAATCATGCCGCTCGGGTCATCGAGCCAGTTCACATTCGTATACTGCGGGAAAATGCCTTTGATGAGGGTGTTGATTAAGCCGCCCTGGGTGAACATCCACATAAAGATAATGGAGATGACCACCGACGACGTAATCGACGGAAAGTAGAACGCGGTGCGGAAGATGCCTTTGGCGCGTAACCAGCGCTGGTTGACGATGACCGCCAGCAGCAGCGCCAGGATAGTCTGCGTGGGCACGACGCCAATCACGAAGTAGACCGTATTTTTCACGGCGCGGAAAAAATCACGCTGCGTTAGACCTTCTTCGCTGAGCAGTCGACCATAATTCTCGGCTCCGACCATCTGGAACGCATCGCTTACGCCGTTGCCAAGCGAGACCGGATTGCTGACGGTGACTTTTTCTGCCAGTTCCGCCGGGACTTCGCGAATCAGCTTCGCCCGGACGTTGGTTTCTTTGCCCAGGCTTTCATCAACGGCGACGACATCGACCGGCACAGTTTCCCCGGCAGGCACGACAATTTCAGCCGTTGTGCGGAATTCGACCGGTGTTTTGCCGCTGCTGGTGATAATCGTGCCTTCCGGGATGGTGACCGGGTCAGTGGTGGTGCTGGTAAATTCAACCTTGCCCGATGCGCCTTTCGCGGTCTGCGCCAGCGGGCTGATGCCATCCCAGTTGGTAAAGCTGATGAATACGGCAAAAAATATCGGCAGCAGCAGAAAAACGACAAAAACGACAATTGCCGGTGCCAGGAATGCGTACCCGGTCAGCGTTTCTTCAAGCTTTCTCTGTGCCAGCGTGGTTTCTTTTAAAGGACTTTTTGGTTTTTGCTGTGCGACGGCGGTCATGCTGCCTCATCCCGATATCTATGCCGACTCGCGCGATATGAAAATGCACTCTAATTCTGGAGGAAGACCTGCCCCGGGTACACCGGGAAGTGCGCAGGATGCAAAAGGCGCTGCCCGCGCAGCAGCGTGACAGCGCCTTTTGATGGTGACAGACTTACGAACTCTTGCCGACTTCTTCGGCTGCCAGGTTGGCTTCGCTGATGACATCGTCGGCGGTCATTGTGCCGGTGAATGCCTGCTGAAGCGCGCCATTGAACGAGTCGATGAAGGGCTGCCAGCCGGGCGGGAGCTGCCAGCGATGGCTGTAATCAACTGACGTGACAAAGGCGTTGATATCGTCCGGGTTAAACTTGCTTTCTTTGGTGCGGTCAACCCAGGTTTTGATGTAGGTTTCGGCTGCCGACGAGCGGGTCGGCATCGGTCCAAAGCTGACTTCGGCGGCGCGTTTCTGACCTTCTTCGCCGGTCAGGAAGTTGACGAGCTGCCAGGATTCATCCGGGTGGTCATTGGCTGCGCCGACGCCGTAGCAGACGGTGAACGCCATTGATGCTTTACCGGCTGAACCCGCCGGGAGTTCGGTGACGCCCCAGTTGAGTTCAGGATAGGTCTGGAGCAGGAAGTTAATGACCCAGTTGCCTTCCATCGCCATCGCCGCGACACCCTTGCCGAATGCCTCGCCACCCCAGCCGGAGTCGACCGCTGACGGCGGACCACCGATGCCCTCGGTGCTGAAGCTGATGTAGTAATCGAGTGCTTCGCGGGCAGCGTCGCTGTCCATCACATAATTGCCATCGTCGTCAAAAATCGCGCCACCTGCCTGATACAGGAACGGCAGCCAGCGTTCAAGATTGGGCGGCGTCACCAGACCGATAATGCCCTTGTCTTTGTCGGTCAGTTTGGTGGCGGCGTCTTTCAGGTCATCCCAGGTCCAGTCGGCAGTCGGGTAAGCAACACCGGCAGCATCGAACAGGTCTTTGTTATATTGCAGCGCCATCGTCGAAACATCCTTTGGAGGACAGTAAAGGATGCCGTCGTAGGTGAAAACGTCGAGCAGCGCGGGATAGAAGCCTTCGGGATTTTCAATCTTGTCTTCGCCCACATCGACGACACCGGCTTCGACCCAGTCGGGGAGCTTGCTGCTGTCGATATAGAAGACATTGGCATACTTGCCGCTGGCGAAGGCGGTCTGCATGGTGGTGGGATGGTCGGGCGACGGGACGAATTCAACTTCAATGCCCGTCTGGTCGGTAAACTGCGTCAGCAGCGCCTGGAGCGCGGCATCTTCTTCGGGCGAAGATGACCACCCTGCCAGGGTGAGCTTAACGGCATCCTGCGCGGCGGCACTCATCGGTACAAGAAGGAGTGCAAATGCCAGGCATAACACCAGAAAACGTTTAGTAAACATTCTGTGGCTCCTGTTAGAAATAAACCTGCACGATAACCAAACGATAGCGACTTATCACTGTCTGAATTCACTGATAAATCGTTTTAGTAAATCGATTTAACCATAGCGCCGCTCATTTTGTTTGTCAATCCTTCTTATGATTCATTAATCTACGGCAGGGTTTTTGGTGATTGGATTTTGGTAAAAGCAATGGGGTCTAGAATGTGTGCAGAACTGGCAGTTGTGTGACCGGTCGCGGACGCGCTGTAGCACGTCCCTACATTTGCCATTGTTTGCAGGGATGTATCATGACCTACGCTGGCAGGTACAGGAACGATAAAACCGGGCAGCGGGGTTTTAGGAACAACCAGAAACGAAGAACCAATAACTAACGGCTGTAGTATCGGCTTCGCACGCGCTCGGTCATGTGCTCACCGACCAGCGTCCAACCCCAGGCGGGTTTAAGCTGCGGGCGCTTGTGCGGCGTGAGGATGAGCAGATGCGGGGCAAGCTGCGCCAGATGATATGCCAGCAGCGGCAGGCGCGATGAGGGGATGAGGTGCATGGCAAAGCTGCATACAATCAGGCTGTATGTCTGCCCTGCCAGCGCTCCGGCGGCGATGTCTTCAAACGTGTACGGCAGCGCTTCCTGACCGGTGCGTTCCAGATACGCTTCGCCGGTATAAGGGTCGACCCCGGTTATCGTATCCACGCCGATTGCCCGGAGCGCCAGTGTAATCTCGCCGCTGCCGCAGGCTAAATCGAGCACCTGGGTCAAATCGGGCTGCCAGCGTTCAACGGCATCCTGCACGGCGCGAATAATAATTGGCTCGTGCGGATTGCGATACGCTTTGCCGAAGTTCTGGTAGTAGCCCTTCGAGCCAAATTCTTCGTATTGCTTGCGAATGGATGACATGACCGGTGATTAGCTGCTCTGGCTGGCTTTGCCTGCGTGCTTCTGAATAATCGCCCGGGCTTCGTCCAGCGTGCTGGCAAAATACACATTCTGAACCAGGTGTGGTGCCATCCGCCGCCCGATATCGACAATGACGCGGGTAAACATCCCGGCTTTGATAATCACACGCAGTCCGAGATTGGGCGGAACATGATTGTTGGCATAGCGCAGCGCCGGTATGAGCACCGATGGCGTGGAGATGACCTGCGTTCTATCCATCATCGTATGAACGGTATGCGGCACCGATTTCGCCATCCGCGCGAACTCATCGGTACAGTGAATATAATCCGGCATAATCACATGCCCGCTGTAAATCTGGCGCAGTATGGTTTGCGCCTCATCATCCCAGACGACCTCAAACGGCATTCGATGTTATCCCCGGAGCTATGAGCCTGTCTGTCAGATTTCAGTATAGCCGACTGTATCCGTATGGCAACCGGGCTGCAATCAGGTTTTAGCGTCCCTGGCTGGCGGCTCCGGCGTGCTTCTGAATAATCGCGTGTGCTTCGTCAAGTGTGGCGGCAAAATAGATATTTTGCACCAGATGCGGCGCGACGCGGCGACCAATATCGACAATGAGGCGGGTGAACATCCCGGCTTTGATGATGACGCGCAGCCCGAGATTGGGGGGGACATGATTGTTGGCATAGCGTAGCGCCGGAATCATGACCGAAGGCGTCGATACAATTTGCGTGCGATCCATCAGGCTGTGAATCGTATGCGGCACGGTTTTCGCCATCCGTTCAAATTCATCGGTACAGTTGATGTAATCCTGCAGCGTCACATGCCCGCTGTAAATCTGGCGCAGCATGGTTTGCGCCTCGTTGTCCCATTCGACTTTGACCGGCATACATCCCCCTGTAATGTCGCGATACAGAGGGATTATACGTGAAATATCCGCGTTAAAGATGCCCGATTTACGCCAGAATTGCGACCGTGTTCAGCAGTACTGTGCCCAGCGTTATATCACCGTTGATGTGTGTCTGTTCTTCCAGTTCTGCCGGTGTGATGCCCTTCGTGAACATGCGCCAGGCGGTGTCATCGCTCATGGTCACGGTCGCTGCCGGAGTCAGGTCGGTGCCCGCGTACAGGCTCCAGGTGTCATTTTCGCGCACGATGTACCAGCGGTCGGATGCTTCACCGGTCACGGCAAAGCAAATCGTCGTATTTTCCGGCGCGGTGGTTGCGGCGTACGTACGCGGCAGCGCATGGACAAACGTGGTCAGCACCGGATGCATAAAACGCCGATTTTTCAGGCTGGTCACACCTGCGCCCTCGCAGACATGCTGGTGATGCATCCAGAATTCGGTCAGTTCGCGCGCGATTTGCAGCCAGGCAGGCGCGGGGCGATTCCCTGCCCAGGTAACAATTCCGGCATCAGCGAATAAATCAACCGTCGCAAGATAATCATGAAGCTGTTCGCCGGTCGAGCGCAGAAACGATATCAGCAGGCGGCGGCTCAGGCGGCGCGTTGCCCGCACCCAGGCTTCGTTCTGGTCGTTAATCAGCCGAATCAGCTCGTCCCAGTCATTGGTCATGAACGTAATGCCATCGTCATCGCGGCGGCGCGACAGATAACCGCAGTCATCGGCAAAAATATGCTGTGCCACATCTTTAACTGACCAGCCTGCACACGCGGTCGGTGCGTGCCACTGCTCATCGGACAAACTTTCCAGCACATACAGTAATTCCGCGCGCATTTCGGGAAACAGGTACCGCACATCCAGCGGCTGAACAGGTGTATTCATCGGGCTATCTCCGGGTATGACGAACAGGTCATGATGGTTCATGATAGCTCAAAATTGGAGATTGTACAGAGGCGAGCGTTGTTCAGCGAAGCAGCACAGCGGGTCTCAGCCGCCACCGGCATCAGGTTAAGGAATCTGGCTATGTGTGTCACCCTGGACTTTGAGCCTGGGGTGACACAAATTCCCGGCACTTTAGCCTGTGACCTAATGCATCGTAATCGCTTTGACCTGTTCCTGCACCAGCGTTGATTTTGCCGTTGCCTGCGCGTTGAAGTCGATTTCCGGGCGTAGCGGCGGAATCCCCATGAATTTTTCCAGCCAGCGCCCGCGCCAGACTGCCCGCAGCGTAAATGTCCAGATGATGACCGTTATCGTGATACCGGCATAGGCGCTGAACGGCATCGCCACCAGCTCGAAGAAACGTCGGAACGGAGTGAAATTCATAATCACCAGGAATATCACGATGAGCAGCCCCGCCAGAATAGTCGGACGCCAGTCGCCGCTGAACATATCGCCCGCCACCCACCAGTGCGTCGGCGGCTCGACGAAGATGAGCAGCACCGCCCCGGCAAGCGTCATAAACACAGTCAACGCCGTTTGCGCGGTCAGGTAAATGCGCTCGACCCCTGCCTGTGCCGGGTTAAGGTTATAGGTAATCCCGGCAAATTCGCGGAAGGAATCGATATCC
>JADMIO011718104.1_pt1 | contig 10191 bp, 8 predicted proteins | sample 8958161 | NCBI WGS metagenome assembly JADMIO01 (sample SAMN16585339, study PRJNA669376) | soil metagenome | isolation source: Crop rotation soil | place: USA: Cullars Rotation, Alabama | collected 2011
GGCCCGATCAGCGGATCGAAGAACTGGCAGAGCGGCTACATGCCGGCCACCTACCAGGCGACGCTGATGCGCGCCCGCGGCAACCCGATTCTCGATTTGGCGCCCCCGGCCGAGATCACGCGGCAACAGCAGCGCGAAATGCTTGACACGCTGGCCGCTTACAATGCCGAGCATCGGGCGGTGCGCAGTGACAACACGAATCTCGAAGCGCGGATCGCCAGCTACGAACTAGCATTTCGGATGCAGACGGCTGCGCCGGAAGCGACCGATCTGAGCCAGGAGACAGCCGCCACGCTCGAGCTGTACGGCCTGAACGATCCCAAATGCCAGGTGTTCGCGCGGCAGTGCCTGCTGGCACGGCGGCTCGTGGAACGCGGCGTCCGTTTCATTCAGCTATATTCTGGCGGCGCACACAACGACCAGAACTGGGATGCACACTCCGACATGGAATCGAACCACACGCTGCACGCCGGCGAGACCGACAAACCAGTGGCCGGTTTGCTCAAGGATCTCAAGCAGCGCGGCCTGCTCGACAGTACGCTGGTTGTGTGGGGAGGCGAGTTCGGCCGCCAGCCGACCGCCGAATATAAGAAGGGTTCCGGCCGCGACCACAACGCCAACGGATTCACGATCTGGATGGCTGGCGGCGGCATCCGCGGCGGGCAATCGGTCGGCGCCACCGACGAACTTGGGAACGACGCCGTCGAAGACCGCTATCACGTCAAGCACCTGCACGCCACGATCCTGCATCAACTTGGAATCGATCCGAATCGGCTGACCTATTTCCATGGCGGCCTGGATCAGAAGCTCGTCGGCGTGGAAGGGGCGGAGCCGATGCAGAAGATTATCTCGTGATCATCGAGCGGACAATCAGGTCTGTCTTGGTGCATAATCACGAAATCACGAAACGTACGAAAACACGAAAAGAAGCACGAAAAAGAAATTCGACGAATGGGCCGCAAGCAAGGATCACCGCGACACAAGGCGAGCCGTGGGGGTCAGTCCACGGAGGAAAATGCAGAGGGTGGCCGGGACTGGAGCCGAGCCTCCGGCGAGGCGAAGTCCCGGATGTCAACCTTTCGCCCGTTGGCGCACGATCCTTCCGCTCCCATCGGCGCCGTCTATCTCAAAACGCCGACGCGCAGTCCCGTCATTTACCGCAAGCGGATCGAGCGAGTTGAACGAGCGAAGCCGGGCGATCTGGTCGCCGTCTACGCAGGCGAGCAGGAACTGCTGGGCTATGGCCTGTACAACCCCCGCAGCGAGATCGGCGTTCGCATGGTGCGGCACGGGGGCGAATTGCCGGACGCCCCGTTTTGGGACGCGAAGCTGCGCGCGGCTGTGGCACTGCGACGCGACTTGCTGCGGCTCGATGACTCGACCAGTGCCTATCGGCTGATCCACGCCGAGTCCGACGGTTTCCCCGGCTTGGTAGTCGATCGCATCGGCGATGTGCTGTCCGCCGAAGCGTACAACCTGGGCATGTATCAACGCGCGGCCGACGTGCTCGCCCAGCTTGCTCCCTTGTGTGGCACACAACATACACTCCTGCGCGCCAGCCCGCAGTTCGTCAGCCAGGAAGGGAGTGATCCGCCGCCGGTAGGTTCTGCGGGTTTGCCGAGCGAAGTGGTCATTCAGGAGTTCGACACCCGGTTTCGCGTCCGTTTCGAAGGAGGACACAAGACGGGCTTCTTCTGCGATCAGCGCGACAACCGCCGGCGGCTGGCGGAACTGTGCCGCGACCGCACCGTGCTCGACCTTTGCTGCTATACCGGGGGCTTTGCGGTGCAGGCCAAGCGGCTAGGTGGAGCGGCCGACGTGATCGGTGTGGATCTCGATGAAGCGCCGCTGGAACTGGCCCGTGAGAATGCCAATCTCAACCAGGTGCGCATCCGGTTCGTGGCGGCCGACGCGTTCAACTACATGCGCGACATGCTGCAAGGAGGCCGGCGGTTCGACGTCGTCGTGCTGGACCCCCCCAAGCTGGTCCGCAGCCGCCAAGACCTGGAAGAAGGGATCCGCAAGCATCTGGATCTCAATCGCCTGGCGATGCAACTGGTCGCCCCCGGCGGCCTGATGCTCACTTGCTGTTGCTCCGGACTGATTTCTGAAGCCGAGTTTCTCAAGCTCGTACTCACAGCGGCCCGACAGTCGGGCGCACTCGTGGAAGCCGCTACGACAGAACGCGGCGCTCGTCACGCACCGCGTCCGGCGCAGATTCTAGCTCGCAGCGGAGCAGCAGCCGATCATCCGGTGGCCGCGGCGTTTCCAGAGACGGAGTATCTCCACGCCGTGTGGCTGAGAATGGAGTAGCACACAAATTGGGTGGCCGGGACTGGAGCCGAGCCACCCGCGAGGCGAAGTCCCGGAACGGAATAAGCGTGTGCGAGATGAAGCGAACCTTTCAGCCCGCCCTTACCCTCCCCGGGCCCCTCCCTGACAGGGAGGGGAGAAAAAAAGTGGAGGAAAAAAAGCAGGGCCCGGCGCGCCGTTGGCGGCCGAGCCCTGCGGGCTCGTTCGGATCAAACAGGTGATCCACCACGAGATGGCGGCTGCGTAAATCCGGCAGCCCGCCGGCTGACGTTAGCCGCAGCCACCTCGCTGGCACAGACATTGACTACTCAATGGACCACCTCCTTTCCACTAGTTGTTACGGTCGAGCGGGGTTGGCTACCAGCAGCCTCGCCCACGGGACCCTCTAGTCCGTCGCGGCGCGTAAACCGCGACCCGATACGTTTAAGTCTTGTCGGAACCCGCTTCCGAGGCAAGAGCAACCGATAGCCTATCCAGGCTGTCGCCCCCGCAGCCCGGAAGCTCCCTCAGGATGACAAGGGCCGTGCGTTTGAGGTTCACGGAAGCGTGTGGGAACGGGTGGCCGCTCTGATTTGGCAACGCCTGAATGTTCCATTCAAACAGCTATCGGCGAGGATTTGTCCGGGTTGTCGCCCGATTCATTCCATCGTATTCGCAGACGGATGCGATTGAGGAATCTGGTGATCCAGGGAGTCAGGCCACCATAGAACATTCCGGCGAGCAGGGTATAGGGCCAGGGGAGAAGAAAAAAGACCAGGACGAACAGCAATCCCCCACCCCAACCAAGGAGACACGCTCTGACCATGAAAGCACGTTCTCGAGGCCCAGACGAGTTCGTGACTCCGCGGTAAGTGCCGATGATGCCAGAGACCAGGACAAGTACCGCGCCACCCACAATTCCAAGCCAACCAATACCCATTGACCGGACCCCTATTGGATCAGCTCAACCAACGACATTAGCGACCTTGCCGTCAGCGTCCTTAATCTCCGATCACTAAGGCCCAGCGAGGGTTAGACGTGCCAATTAACCAAAATAGTCCGGCTCGTTGCCCGCTTTCCACTTGATGTTGCAGCCCAGGCTCGGCTTCTGGTCGTCGGACACGGGCCGCCCGGTAAGCACGGCATCAAGCGCCGCCCGCAGGTCCTGACCCGTCACGGGCACGCCCGAGCTGGGCCGGCTGGAATCCATCTGGCCGCGGTAGACCAGCTTCTGATTCTTGTCGAACACGAAGAAGTCAGGCGTACAGGCGGCTCGATAGGCGGCAGCCACTTCTTGCGTTTCATCATAGAGATAGGGAAACGTATAACCCCGTTCGTCCGCTTCCGCCACCATCCGCTCCGGTGAGTCCGAAGGATGCGTGGAAATGTCGTTGGCGTTGATGGCCACCACCGCCACGCCGCGCTGCTGGTACTCGTGGGCCAAGCGCGCCAGCCCGTCGGCCACATGCAGCACATATGGGCAGTGGTTGCACATGAAGACCACCAGCAAGGCCGGCGCGCCTTCGAAATCCGAGAGCGAAACGAGCCGCCCGTCCACATTCGGCAGCGTAAAATCCGGGGCTTTGGTCCCCAGCGTCAGCATCGTACTGGCAGTCTTCACCATGGCTTGAACCTTTTCTCTGTGGCAGCGCTCGGGGAATATTCTTTATGACTGAGCAATTTTATCCCTCTGATTGCGGTGAGCAAACCCCCGCGCATCGCTATATGCCACCCGTGGCTTCAAACAACAACAACGCCTCGCGCACCGGCCGCACATCGTGGACGCGCACAATCTGCACCCCTTGCGCCGCCAGCGCCAGTGCCGCGCCGATGGTTCCGGCCGTCCGATCGGCATCCTGATCGCCAATCATCTTGCCAATGAAACCTTTGCGCGAATGGCCAACCAGCAGCGGGCGGCCCAGCTCGTGCATCCGCCAGCAGCCGGCCATCAGCGTCAAATTGTGCTCATGCGTCTTGCCGAAGCCGACTCCTGGATCCAGCGCAATTCGCTGCGGATCCAGACCCGCGCCAACAAGGGCCGCCAGTCGGCTCTTGAGGTAGGCAAACACATCTTCGACGACGTCGCTGTACGTCGGATTGTCCTGCATGTTCTGGGGCGTTCCCTGCATGTGCATCACGCAGACCGCCGCTCCGCTGTGCCGGGCTACTTCAACCATCGCATGATCGCCGCTCAGCCCGGTGACGTCGTTGATGATTTCTGCCCCGGCGTCGAGACAGGCTTGCGCCACCTGGGAACTCGACGTGTCAATCGAAATGGGCACCTTCGTCTTGCCAACCAGCCCCTTGACCACAGGCAGCACGCGGCGCAATTGCTGATCGGGACTCACCGGCTGCGAATAAGGGCGGGTGCTTTCTCCCCCCAGGTCCAGAATATCGGCCCCCTCAGCCGCGAGTTGGAGGGCATGATCGACCGCTTTCTGCGGATCGAGAAACTGCCCTCCGTCGGAAAAACTATCGGGCGTGACATTCACAATGCCCATCAATAATGGCCGGGCGGGCAAATCAAGCGTCCGGCTGCGCAACCGCCACTTGGTGGCGCGGCTGCGGAGGGACTCGTCGCGAGAGGGCACGGCTGGCAAAGAATTGGCGTCGGCAGAGCTCATGCCGTGCAGCTTACCACGGCACCTGCATCATGCCCACTATCTGCGCGGCCAGACCATCAATCACATCCTGCTGGTTCGTCAGCAGCGATTGGCCCGTTTCGGGGACATAGTTGCCCGCCTGCCCCACTTCCACCAGCGCCGCCGGAAGCGGAACCGTCAGCGGCTGGCAGATCACCTCACCGCGGGAGTTGGTCCAGTTCACCTGCACGCGGAGCGTCGTTTCCATTTCGCGAGCGTTGTCGTTGAGGTCTTCGACCAGCACGCGCCGCTCGTCGGCGATGATCCGACCCGAAAGCACGGTGTCGGCCGCCGCCGGACCGACGATCTTATATGGCGTTTCTGTCTCGATCCGCTTCATGACCGCCTCGGTCAACCGCTCCCCCAGATTGCGACGCAGACTGTCGCATTGAAACACCGGCACGAACACGGTGCGGACATTCTGCGGGTAGAGCGATTGGTTGCCCAGTTGATAGCCGGCACAACCCGGAAGAATCGTCAGCAGCAATACAAGCAGCACGTGAGCATGGGGTGCTGAGGTGCGTTCTTGCCTTTGCGCCATCATGCCCGCGTACGTCACAGGTTTATCATTCACGGCAGTTCGAATCCTGAAACGCATATGGCACTCGCTCAGTCGCGGGCATGCCACCCGCCACCCACTTCATCCAGCGCGTTCTACCTTTTTGTCGTAGTATCGCCGGGCGCAGGCTCGTTGAGCGTCAACCGTTTGGGATCGTACGGCTCCGGAATCAGAGCCTGGACCCACGTTAATTGGGGTTTCGGAACGGCCGGCAAGTCCTGGATTTCTGTGAGCCGCTGGCTCACGGCTTGGGCCACTTGAGAATTCGGATAGTCTTTGAGCATCTGCTTGTAATGGAACCGGGCCGCTTCATTGTAGCCGCGCGACTCGTAGTACTTGGCCGTATGCCAGTCGCGCTCTGCCCGCGCGGTGACCACCTTGTCCTTGAGGTCCACCAGGCGCTCGCGTTCTTCGGGCGAAACCTGGCGGAACTGGAGCAGCGTCTGGTCGATCAGATCCTGGGCCTGCTTAAGAGGCGTCCCTTCGTAACCAGGACCTTGATAGCTGCGGAGCTTCGCCTGTACCCCAAGCACATGGGCCTGGAACTGGTGCTCGCTCTTGGGATATTCCTTTCGCAGCAGCGTGTAGTTGACGTCTGCCTCTGGATAGCGCTCGCGGAGAAAATAGGAGTTGGCCGTGGCCATGATGCTGTCGTCCGCCAGCGGACCTGTCGGATCATTCAACCGCACCTTTTCCATCGCTTTCAGGGCCGAGCCCAGCGTGTCGAGCCGCGGGCGCGTTTTGTCGGTCACGTTCGGGTTGAGCGTGGACTTGGGGCTGCTGTCGTTCAATTGGAACCAATAGCGGCCGATGGCAAACTCGCGGGCAACTGCCTTTTCCAAATGCCGCGAGCGCCTGTACTTGTTCAACAACGTCTCATAGGCTTCGAACGCCGTCGGATAGGAGTCCGCAAAGAAGAGGCATTCGGCTCGCATGAAGAGGGCGTCTTCCTGCAACGGTGAATTGGGCCACAAGGTTGCGGCCTCGGCGTAGTGGGGCTCCGCCTCGGCATAGCGCTTCTCGCGGAACTCCTTGTCGCCAGCCGCCATCGCTTCCTTGGCTTTCGGTTCGGATTTCTCTTTCTTGTGCATGCCCCAGAGATTCGACCAGCCCGATTCTTCGTCGGCTTCATTGTCGTGTTTGGTGCGCCCGGTCATTCGGTCCCAGGCCGTCATTTCACCAGTTGTGCCATCCTTGGAACTGCTGCCGCCCGCCTGTTTTCCCGCGGGAGGATCATAGGTCGATGGCGTTGGTGTTTCGCCGGGCGTCTCTGAATAGGAAACCGCTGCGACCGTGCCCACGGCGGACTTTGGCTTCAGATGGCCTTGCGGATCAAAGTAGCCATCGACACTGGGAATGACATAGCCATGCGGCGGCGTCCAACGTGCCAGATGCCGGTTGGTCCGCCACCAATTGGCTTGCTCTTGGGTCAAGTCGGCCGCCGGCTCCTGAAGTGCTGGGGCGTTCTTCATGTCCGCCGAGGCCGTTACCGCGGCACCGGCGTCTGCTGTTAATGGCCTGCCCGAAGCGTCGAAAAATCCCGGAGTACCTGGCACCTGCCAGCCTTTGCCATCCACGAACTTTGCCTGGGAAGCATTTGCGGCCCACCAGCGCTCCTGCTGCGGCGTCAGTCCGCCTGCGTGCGTCGCCGCGCAGCCGCAAATGGTTAAGAGGGCCAACCAGACCAACAGGATTGTACGGAGTCGATTTGTCATATTTCGCCGAGGGCGGTCACCATGAAGTAAATCGCTCAGCCCATTTCACTGCGCTAAGAATCCCAGATACGGATGCATTTTCGGCCGATGCCCCAACAGATTGCTCAAATAGTGGTTCATTACGCCGCGAATCTCGCCGCGTATCTTTCCCCCCAGTTCTGCCGATTCCCATTGCGCCGTTTGCTCATCTGCAAATGTTTTCATCCCTTCCAGGGCCGCCGCGCTGAGCGACACGACCTGCCGCTTACCGCCGCGACATCGCGCGCACAACACGCCGCCGGCCAGCATTCCAAACGCCACACGTCCTGCCGGGCCCACCGTGCTGCCGCATTGCACACATTGGGAAAACGCGGGCAGGTGTCCCAATAACTTCAGTGCCAACATTTCAAACCGCAGCACGACGGCACCAACGGGCAAGCGCGCGCGGCTCAGTTCCATCAGGCTTACGTCGGACAAGTCGAACAGTTCCGGATGAGGATCGTAATCGTCTGTCAGGCTCAACAGCAGTTCGGCCAGATAATAGCCTGCGTAGAGCCGCGCAACATCGCCCGCGGGTGGCCGGAACCTTCGTTCGAGCCGCGCCTCGGTCAACAGATCGAGCCCGCCGGACGATTTGCGGAGGAACAGTACTCGACAGAGGGTCAACAGGTCAAGCGCGGAGTCGAAAGGATTCTTCGCCCGCCGCGCTCCCTTCGCCAGCGCGCCTATCTTGCCGAACTCGCGCGTCAACAGCGTGACCACACAGCTTGTCTCGCTGAACTCGACAACGCGAAGCACCAGGGCTGTGGCGTTTTCAGCAGACATGCGTTCTTGCTGGCGCGACCAGCACTGCCTGCATGCGCCAGTTCAGGGCGGTTTGGCGAGCCAGCATCACGAAGATGGCTTCTCGATTCGCTCGGGCTGGTAGGGGTGGTTGCGCTTGCGGACGACGGTGGCCTTGAGAATGGTGTCGCCGGCATCGAGAGGATTATTTTCCGGGTCGCGGCGTTTGAGGCGCGACAGGACTTCCATGCCTTCGATCACGCGGCCGAATACGGTGTGTTTGCCGTCCAGGTGCGTGGTCGGAACGAAGGTGAGGAAAAACTGCGAGCCGCCGCTGTCTGCGTCGCCCCCCAGTGCCATGCTGATGCTTCCGCGGAAGTGGTGGCGATAGACTTTTTCGTCCCCCGCTTCCCCTTTGATCATGTACCCTGGTCCCCCTCGTCCATTGCCGTTGGGGCAGCCCCCTTGGGCCATGAATCCGGGCAGCACGCGGTGAAACGTGAGACCATTGTAGTAGTCCTTCTCCACAAGGTTGATGAAGTTGGCCACTGTGTTGGGAGCTTCGTTCTCGAAGAGTTCCAACACGATATCGCCGTAGTTGGTTTCGAGCTTCACGCGCGGCAGATCGTTGGCCGCGGCCTCTTTTTCACGCAACTTCCGCTCGCGCTCCCAGGCCTTGCGCTCGGGATCCAACTGTGGCACCACGTTTTGGGCAACCTTGCTCAGTCGGCCGGTCTTGGCCGCTTGCTTGAAGTACTTTTCGGCGGCATCAAAGTCATTGACATGAAACGACGCCAGGGCCGCCAGTTCGTTGAACGGTTGGGCACCGTGATCTGCCAACAGTCGGGCGACGGGTGCGGCGATTTCATAGTCATCCCGGTCTTGTGCGTCTTGGCCCACCTGCACGAGAAACTGAGCCAGCTCCTGATCCTTTCCGCCGCTTGCCTGAAAAGCCTGGCCTGCCGCCGCCACCAGCTTGGGGAGCAGCAGATCTCCCTGCTTCGTCAAAGCGAAATAACGCTTGCTTAGCTGCGGGCGCAATTCGCCATCGTCGGGCCTGACATTGGAAAACTGTTGGCGCAGGTCGCGCAATTGGCCGAGCAGTGCCTTCCATTGCGCATACACCTGATCGAACTCGGCGCGACCGCCCGCCGCCGGAAACTGACTCGACTGAACTACAGGAACCGTTGCTGCGGGCTTGGCTTCGTCAGGGGGGGCCAATAAGGCAAGTACGAGGATGAGATTTGACATCGATGCTCTCTGATACAAGCAGGCCTGCTTCGCAGCCCCGCACCCCAAACCATACTCCTACGCCCTTCTACTTTAGCGAGTCGAGATACCAGCGTACAAACTCGGGCACTCCTTCGTCGAACGAAATCTTGGGTTGATAGTTGAGTAGACTCCGGGCCTTGCTCAGATCGGCGTGGGTCAGCGGCATTTCTCCAGGCTTTTCCCGCTGGAAGTCGATCCTGGCAGGTTTGCCGATCGCCCTTTCGAGCCGCGCAATCATATCGCGTACAGCGATCGGCTCGTTGTGCCCCAGGTTGATGCACTGTCCGACGGCCTGCTCATTGCGCAAAGCCGCATCCAGCCCCGCACAGATATCTTGTACGTGAGTGAAGTCGCGACGGATCGAACCATCGCCAAACAGGGGCAACGGCTGCCCTTCGACAATGGCCCGTGCGAAGATCGTCATCGCCAGATCGGGGCGCAGGCGGGGGCCATAGACGCTGAACGGTCGGACGCAAACAACCGGCGTGCCGTGGAGTCCGTGATACGTCAGGCAGAGCAATTCGGCAGCCCGCTTTGTGGCCCCGTAGGGTGACAACGGGACACCGAGGGAACCATCTTCGCAAAATGGCGCCACGGCCCCGGCACCGTAGACCGTCGAACTGGAGGCAAACACAAAACGCTCGACGGGATATGCCCGCGCGGCCTCCAGCAGCACGAGCGTCCCTTCAATATTGTTCTGTTGATACACTAGCGGCCGCTCGATGCTGGGGCGAACTCCGGCATAGGCGCCCAGGTGCATCACCTGCGTGAAGCGATGCCGGGCAAAGAGCGCCTGCATGGCCGCCGTGTCGCAGAAGTTTCCTTCAACAAGCGTCACGCCGGGCGCATGGGCAAAACCTGCGATGTTGCGCCTCTTGAGCGCCGGGTCGTAGTAGTCGTTAAAACTGTCCAGACAGACGATCGGGCCAGCGGCGCGCTTGAGAAGATA
>JADMIO010930556.1_pt1 | contig 10190 bp, 8 predicted proteins | sample 8958161 | NCBI WGS metagenome assembly JADMIO01 (sample SAMN16585339, study PRJNA669376) | soil metagenome | isolation source: Crop rotation soil | place: USA: Cullars Rotation, Alabama | collected 2011
AGGTGAGCCAGTGTGATTACATTTGCGGCCTAACTGTGGCCAGTCCAGTTACGCTGGAGTCACTAGTATTTAGGTGACACTATAGAAGCGGCCGCGACAACTTGTCCACGTGGAATTCTAAGCTTAGGATCCCAATGTGCTGGAAAGGCGTGTACAGCTCACGCCGATCGGAGGCGATGCGCAGGTCGTAGAGGTCCGCGTAGTACAGGCTGACCTGCGCAATCCCGACGATCAACAGGACCTTGAAGACCCCGTTGTCGTTGAGCAGGATTTCCTGAGCGTCTTCAAGCCCGAGCCGCAAGACGGCTGCGACGATGACCGCCGCAATCATCAAAGCGGTCTCGCATCCGGCTAGCAGCAGGGACCGCGCGCGGACACGATGGACGAGAAAGCGGATCATAGCCGGGCGATGTCTGCCCCTCCGCGCTCGCTGTAGCCGTAGTACTGGTAGTGATCGTCGTGCTTGCCTGTCGCCTCGGCGCGGTTGAGCACCACGCCCAGGATTCGGGAGCGCCCGATGGCGTCCGCCGATCGTTTCACCAGGTCGTGCGGCGTCGAGCCGGCACGAACCACCAGCACCGCGCCCTCGACCATCGAGGCGAGCAGGTGCGCGTCCGGCAGCAGCATCACGGGAGGAGTGTCGAGAATGACCCAGTCGAACGACTGCTTGGCTTCTTCGAGCAGCCGCCGCATACGCTCGGAGGTGAGGCCCGCCATCGGGTCGGAGCTGGGGCGGCCCGCCGGCAGCACCGCGAGACGCGGCGATACCTGGCGCACGAGCATCTTCGTTTCGCCGGCCGCCAGCAGTCCGTCGCCGAGGCCGAGTGCCGTGTCGAGCCGGAACACCGTGTGCAGCGACGGCCGCCGCAGGTCGGCGTCGATGAGCAGCACGCGCTTCTGATACGACTCGCTGAACGTCAGCGCGAGATTCGACGCCGTCAGGGTCTTGCCCTCGCCGGCCACGGCGCTCGCCACCATGATCAGGCGGAGGCCCGACGTGTTGTGCTGGTCGTGGAGGACGGCGGCGAGACGGCGATACTGCTCGCGCGAGGCCGGGCTCATGTTGTGATCGACGACGATCTTTTCGGTCAGGCGCGCGTCGAGGCGCTCGAAGAGCGTGCTTTCGGGCGCCGGGGTCTCGGCCTGGCCGGCGGTTTCGTAGCTGCCCTCAGCGCGACCCTGGCCCTGCTGGTGCTGCGGCGGCCGCGGCCGGCGGTCGGGGACTTCGACGGGGAACGGCTCGCGTGCAAGCGCGGTCGCCTCGCTCGACGTCTCTTCGGGCTGCAGGTCCTCGACCGTCTGGTCCGGCGCCTGTTCCACCGCGCCGCCGCCCGCCGCCCGCCGCATTGCCTCGTCGATTCGACTCATCGTGTGTGCCTTATCCTCTCAGGAACGAAAACGTCCGCCGCTTGAGGTCGCGCGGCGGGGTGCCGTACAGCTCGCGCAGCGACTCGTCGGACGGCTGATTCGACGTGTCCGGCGGATCCGCGACCGGCAGCGCCGCATCGCCAACCGGGCCCATGACGAGCAGGCCCGACGACGCGCTGTCGCCAGGCACGGGCGGCGCCGGAGGCGTAGGCTCCGACGGGAACTCCGACGAGGCCGTTTCGCGGCCCAGGTCGAAGTCGCGGCACACCTCGCGGATCGTGCTGCTGTTGACCGGCCGCTGGCCGACCGCGAACCCGGTCAGCAGCGCGTTGTCGCAGATGACGCTGATGGTGCGCGGGATCCCGCGGGACCGCTCGTGGATCAGCGTCACGGCTTCGCGAGTGAACACCTGCGCGCCGACGCCACCGGCGGACCGGATGCGGCCCGCGATGTAGCCCGCGGTCTCCTGCAGCGTGAGCGGCCGCAGCTCGCAGCGCAGCGCCACGCGCTGTTTCAGCTGGCGCAGCGACTCGTCATTGAGGAGCGACGTGACTTCGGGCTGCCCCGCCATGATGACCGAGAGCAGCTTGCGCTCGTTGGTCTCGATGTTCGCCAGCAGCCGGATCTCTTCGAGGATGTCCCGCGGCAGGCTCTGCGCCTCGTCGATCAGCAGGACCGTCGACTCGCCCGCGTCCACACGGCGCTTCAACACGTCCTCGAGCTCCAGCAGCAGGGCCGTCTTCGACTCGCGCGCGCGGTCGCTCAGCTCGAAGCGCCACGCCAGCATCTCCACGAACTCGCCCCGGGTCAGCGCGGGGTTCTGCAGGTGGACGCAATGCACCCGCTCCGGCTGCCGTTCGAGCGCCGTCCGGATGAGCGTGGTCTTGCCAGTGCCCGCATCGCCCACGAGCAGCGTGATGCCCGTGCGGCTGGCAATCCCGTACTCGAGGTTGCTCAGCGCCTCCCGGTGGACGTCGGTCATCACCAGGAACCGTGGGTTCGGCGTCAGGTCAAACGGACGCTCACGAAAGCCGTAGAAGGACTCGTACATGGATACCCGTGTCCGCTACCGCAACCAGCGATCCAGCAGCTGGTACTGCCACACCACCATGACCGCGGCCGCAAGCAGCATGCACGTCACCGAGGCCGAGGCGGCCAGCAGCAGCTTGCGCCGCCGCGCGCTCCGCCGCTCGCCCGCGTTGGTCATCACCGGAATGACCGCCAGCACCGGCAGCGCCAGGGTGGTCATCACGTCGTCGTCGCTCTTGAGGCTGGTGTCGCGGTATTCGAGCAGCGCCACGAGGCCGAGGCCCAGCGCCAGCCCGCCCAGGATGCCGAACATGTTGATGCGGAACCGGTCCGGGCTGATCGGCTTCTCCGGCAGGCGCGCGCCGTCGATGATCTTCATCTGCTCGCCGATCTGCCGCTGCTCGAGACGCAGCGCCATCTTCGAGTCCTCGCTCTTCTTCAGCAGGGCCGTGTAGCCCTCCTGAAGCGTGGTGTAGTCGCGCATCAGCTCGGTGAGCTGCGACTCGAGCGCCGGACCCGCCTGGACGCGGCTGCCCAGATCGTTGATCGTGTCCTGCAGCCGCTGCGCTTCGCGCTTCTCGGATTCCAGGCGCTGACGGACCTCCGTCATCTCGAGCCGGATCTGTTCGGCGCGCTGCTGGGCAGCGCGATCGATGACGGTATTGGTGACCGTGGCCGGACCCACCGCCGTCAGCGGCTGCTGCAGCGATTCTTCTTCAGCCTTCTTTTCGAGCTCGGCGATGTAGCGCTTGGCCCGGCTGATGTCCGGGTGCGTTTCCTTGAGACGCAGCTGCAGGGTGCGAAGATCCGCACGCGCCTGGTCGAGCATCTGAGCGGCTGTGACGGGCGTGCCCGTCTCGCCGGCGCGACGCGCGGCCGCCGGCACGGGCGCGGTGACGGTCGTCGTGACCGGCGGCATCTCCGCCAGCGCCTTGTCGAGCGCGTAGAGGCGGTCGCGATCGCGATTACTCGCCTCGGAGATGCTCTGCAGCCGTGTCTGCGCGGTCGACAGCAGCGACAGGTTCGAGTCGACCTGGTCGGGCAGGCGGCCGCTGTACTTGGTCCGGAATTCTCTGAGCTTGTTCTCCTGTTCGAGCAGCCGCCGCTTCGACTCCTCGAGCTGGCCCTTCAGGAACTGATCGGTCTGATCGGCCAGCAACTCGCGGTCTTCGAGGTTTTCCTGCACGAAGAGCGACGCCAGGCGCTCGGTGACGCGCATGGCCGTGCGTGCCTCGTTGGCGTCGAACGACACGCTGAAGCTGTTCACGTCTTCGCGGCGGGAGCGCGGCCGCGCGACGTTGACGTTGATGTCGCGGCGCATCTGCTCGATCACGTCTTCCATAATCTTGGTGCGGCGCTCGCGCTCGTAGAGGTTGAACTCCTGGATGATGCGCTCGAGCCGCGTGCGGCTGAGGATCTGCTGCGTGATCATGTTCAGCCGCTCGTTGAGGTCGGCTGTCACCGTGGGGCGGACGAAGTTCTCCGGCACGCGCTGCGGGATGATCAGGATCGAGGTGGACGCGCGGTACCAGTTCGGCAGGAACACCGACACCACAGCCGTCGCCGACGCGATGACCACCACCGGAATGGCGATGAACCAGCGCCGTCTCCACGCAATCCGAACGTAATCGTCCGGGGTGTATTTCTTACCGGGTAGCATCGGCTCTCCTCGTTCTGTTCATCAGCGGTGCCCAGAAGCTCACGTGCGCCCGGATGCTCTGCCGGTTCACGTTATGCGGCAGTCCGGGATCGAGCTGGATCTGCTCGTCGTAGATGTATTTGTAGTACGCGTAGTCCGCGCCCACGTTCATGAAGCGGTTGATCGCGGTCGACACCGTGACGGTTCCGCGGTAGGAATCGAACTGGCGATCGACGTTGAATCCGGCGTTGCCGATCATCGTGCTCGCCACCGCCTGGAAATTGATGCGCCGGCTGATGAGCCCAAACACTCCGGCGCTCGCGGAATCGGCGAAGACAGGTTCGTCAACCGTGTCGATGTAGTACGTGCCGCGCTGATACGACCCATCCGCCGTCCACGTCCGCCCGATCTCGTGCGTCACGTGCGCGTTACCGGTCGCGCGATACCGCGTGTGATCGTTCGACCTCGTGGCTTCGGCACCGACGCCGAACGTCAGACTGGTCCGGCGCGTCAGCGACAGGGCCCGATTGAAGTCGAGACCCACGTCGGGCGACTGTGTCTCGACGACGTGCCCGGGATAATGGGCCTCCGAATACCGGTAGCCCGTGCGGAGGCCGAGGTCGCGTGAGAGAGCAACGGTGAATCCCGCCGCACCCGTCTGACGCCAGGAATCGGCGGCGCCGCGGTCGGAGATGCGATAGGAATACGACGAGTTGAACGAGAGTTTCCGCGACACCCTCGACTCGAGATTGATGTTGCTTTCAGCGCTGACGTACTGCGTGGCGAGCGGGACGAAATCGGGGTCGGGTGGGGCCACCGGCGTGATCACGTCCGGAACGGTTACAGGCCCCGAAAACGAGGACACGAAGGTGTACGGCGAATAGTTCACCGCCTGGCGCAACGTGAGACTTGCCCTTGGCTTGTCCAGAGCACGCACCTGGCCGGCCAGGCTCGCGTTGTACGTCTTGAGGTAGTCGTTCTCGAACGACGGGTAGTAGCGCACGGACGCGCCGGCCCCGGCGGAGAGTTGCGCGCGGCCGCCGGTCAGGTCGTAGTTGACGCCGCCTGAGAATTGTCCGAGCGTGCCGCCCTGCTGGTTGCCCTGAGTCGTGTTGTTGCGATTCGTCGCGTCGGCCAGCAGGTTGTCGTCGTAGCCGCCGCTCACCGTCCCGTTGGCTGTTAGCGACTGGCCGAGGGCGTCGACTCCGCTCGCGAAAATCCCCCTGTACGGGCGCTCCGGACGATAGCCCTGCCCCTGGGCAGACGCCGGCACGCACGCCAAGAGCGTGAGACCCGAACAGAGGAGTGCGCGGACAAGCATCAGTGGAAGCGCCTTACGGAACGATGACTGTGTCGCCAGGCTTGAGCTCGATGTTCTGCTGAAGGTTCTTCCCCTTCGTGACGTCTTCGTAATTGAAGCGGGAGACGGTGTCTTTCCCGTTCTCGCGCCGGACGATCGAGATCTTGCTCTTGTCGGCGTACTCGGCCACGCCTCCGGCTGTTGCGATCAGCTGCAGGACCGTCGTCGGCCCGCCAATCGGGTAGAAGCCCGGCTTGGCCACCTGCCCGGTGATGAACACCTTGCGCGAGTTGATCGCCTTGACCACGACCGAGACGGTCGGCTCCTCGACGAACTTCGATGCGCTCTGCGTGATGGCGGCGCGCAGCTCCTCGGGCGTGAGCCCCGCTGCCTTGACCTCGTTGAGGAGCGGCAGCGAGATCATGCCGTCGGGTCGAACGACGACATCCGCCGACATGTCCTTTTCGCGCCAGTAGACGATCGCCAAATTGTCGTCGGGACCGAGCACGAAGCCGGAGGGCGGGGTGACGCCAGCCGGAAGGGCGGGTGCGCCGGCGGCCTTTGTGGTCGCGGCCGGTGCCGAGGCGCCTGCGCTCTGGGGCTCCGCGATCGCCGAAGCCGCCACCCCGCAGAAGGCCAAAGAGAAGGCGAAGATTCGTGCTTTTTCCAAGATTTTCCGCGCTCCAACCAAGTTCGGCCCGGCTCAATCCAGACGGGCACGGCAGGCGAGTCGTGCAAGTACGTCGCCAGAGGTAGAAAAGAGACTGCCCTGGCGCCTAATCATTCTACGATCGTCACTTAACAACGCGACGAGGGCTTTCCCTGAACGCGCCGTGTCGGGGGAAGTACAGTCAGTGTTGCAGCGCCTTCCGACATTCCGACGCCGACAGAATTAAGTCTGCTCCCAGGCGGTCAATTCCCACCATTGCCGTCCAGATGAGGCACCGCAGCCTTATTCGTTGAGCTACGGCCACTTACGGGACTTGTGTCGGCCGGATTGAGCTTCCGCTTCAGTGCCTTTCGTACCTGGCGAGCGTCTTGCGAACAACCGAGATTTCAGTATTGCTCTCACCAAGATCCAAGACGGAGGACTTCTCACGAATGGTTCGATCTGCAGCCGCCAAGAGTCTGCTGGAGCTGATTCGCTCGCGCCGTGCCAAGACGGGCGTGATCGGCTTGGGCTATGTCGGTCTCCCCCTGGCCGTGGAGTTCGGCCGCGCGGGCTACACCGCGGTGGGCTTCGACCTCGACTCGCGTAAGGTCAACGCGATCAACGAGGGGCGGTCCTACATCGACGACGTCCCGACCGCCCACGTGGCGGAGTTGAAGGCGGCGAACCGGCTGCTGGCGACGACCGACTTCGATCTGCTCGCCGAGGTCGACACCATCAACATCTGCGTGCCGACGCCGCTGCGCAAGACGAAGGACCCGGACATGTCCTACATCGTCAACTCCGTGGAGGAGATCGCGAAGCGGATTCGTCCCGGGCAGCTGATCATCCTGGAGTCGACCACCTATCCCGGCACGACCGACGAGCTCGTGCTGCCGATGCTGGAGAAGGGCGGCCTGAAGGCCGGCAAGGACTTCTTCCTCGCGTTCTCGCCCGAGCGCGTCGATCCGTCGAACCGCTCGTTCAACACCCACAACATCCCGAAGGTCATTGGCGGCATGACCGAGGACTGCAACACGCTCGCGGCAGCCCTCTACGACGGCGCGATCAAGACGATCGTCCCGGTGAGCTCGCCGCGCGTCGCCGAGATGGTGAAGCTGCTCGAGAACACGTTCCGCGCCGTGAACATCGGCATGGTCAACGAGCTCGCGCTGATGTGCGATCGCATGGGCATCGACGTGTGGGAGGTCGTGAAGGCGGCGTCCACGAAGCCGTTCGGCTTCATGGCGTTCTATCCGGGCCCCGGCCTGGGCGGTCACTGCATTCCCGTCGATCCGTTCTACCTCTCGTGGAAAGCGCGTGAGTCCGGGTTCGAAGCGCGCTTCATCGAGCTGGCCGGCGCGGTCAACGGCAACATGCCGCACTACGTCGTGTCGCTGATGAGCGAGGCGCTCAACAGCGTGCGCAAGCCGCTCAACGGGTCGAAGGTGCTCGTCGCGGGGATCGCCTACAAGAAGGACGTGGACGACATCCGCGAGTCGCCGGCGCTCGACCTGCTGCATCTCCTGCGCGATCGCGGCGCGGAGCTGTCGTACACGGATCCGTTCGTGCCGAAGCTCGCCGCGAAGGAATGGCCGAACGGCATCGACCTCGTGAACGTGGACATCACGAAGGCCGCCGCCGAAGAGTTCGATTGCGTGGTCGTCGTGACCGATCACAGCCAGTTCGACTACGAGCAGTTGCAGCGCGTGGCCAAGGTGGTCGTGGACACTCGCAACGCGATCAAGAAGCCGCAACCCAAGGTGGTGCGTTTGGGCGCCGCCCGCCGCGCGGCCGCGCCGGAACTCGCCTCCACGCATTGAAACGGGCTGCCTAAAAGGCAGCCCCTACGTACGGCCGGCCGGCCGGTGTCTTCACCGGCCGGCGCCCTCGTCAGCGGTTGGACGAGCCGCCGAGGATCGTGGCCAGCTGTGGTTCGATCACCGGCCTCAGCGACTCGGCAAATGTGCCGGTCAAGTGGTTGTCGTCCCGGTACATCGCGCGACCGCCCGATGCGGTCCTGCACTCCTCGTGACTACAGAGAGCTGGGAGCGTATCCACGAACCCGACGCCTTCGAGGCCTCGGGCGGCTTCCTGTTCGGCGACATAGACATCCGCTTTGACGACGAGCTCGATCGGGCCGGTGCACCACCGCTGAACGTCCCAACCGTGCCGCGCCGCGCGGGCCAGGCAGTCCGGTGCGTTGAACGCGAAGCGCGGCACATCCCTCATCACAGCGACGTGTAACCCGGCGTCCACCAGCGGCCGTAGCGACGCGTGCAAGCCGTCGCGTACCAACCGCCATTGCTCTCGATTCGCGTCCGGAAAGTTCGTAGCCGTCCCCATGATGACGAGATCCGGTCGCCAGGCCACGATCGATTGGATCGCGGTCCGTCTCCACGCGACGCACGACCGCTGCACAGCGTCCCGTGCCAGCGCGCCGTCGGTGACGTCGGCTGCGCCGCACCCTGACTTCAGGACGGTGGTCAGCCTCCAGTGTTGCTGCGTGGCGATGGACTCAATGGGATTGAACCACTGGAACGCATGCGAATCGCCAAACAGCACGACATGCGTCGCCGCATCGCGTTGGCCGAACTCGCACTGGAGAACCCCGGACTGCGTTCCGCTCGCCACACATCGTGCCCTGGGCAGGCGTCCGTCATCGATGGCCGCCGCCGCGAAGCTCTTCATCGCAGGGCGCTCGGCCAGGGCATCCGCAAACGTGCGGGTTTGCACGGCACCGAGAAAGCAGACAGCCGTTAGAGCCAGGCCGCCCGCGATCGAGAGCGCCGGACGGCTGACGAAGACGCTGGAATGGCGCAGTGGATTCTCGACGAAGTGGTAGGAGCCCAACGCGCATACCAGTGCCATGAGCGCTGCGGCCACCTTGTCGATCGTCGTGAGGTGAGGAAACAGGACCTGGGCGAAGACGAGAAACGGCCAGTGCCAGAGGTACCACGAATACGACAGCGCACCCAACCAGACCAGCTGGCGTGTGCTCAAGAGCGTCGAGACGCCCTCCTTGGGAGTGGTCGCGCCTGCCAGCAGCATTCCGCACGTGGCCACGACCGGCACGACGGCGAGCCAGCCAGGAAACGCGGCGTCGGACGTGATCAGCAGCAGCGAGACCCCAAGAAGCGCCAGGCCGATCCAGCCAGTGAGAATGCTGATTCGTCGTGGCAGCGGGGTCAGCCAGAATGCGAGAGAGCACAGACCGCCTGCTCCGAACTCCCATGCACGAGTGGGGAGGAGATAGAACGCCGCCGTCCCGTTCTGCGCGGTGACCCAGATGCACGCGGCCAACGAAAGAGCGGTCAGCGCGGCCATCACGGCGACGAGCGCCCGGCGCGATCGAAACCATACGAGAGCCGCCGTGATCAGCAGCGGCCAGAACAGGTAGAACTGTTCCTCGACCGCAAGCGACCACATGTGGAGGAGTGGATTCCCGTCTACTTTGGGCGCGAAGTAGTCAGCCGCATTGATGGCGAAAAAGACGTTGCCGAGATAGACCGCCGACGCGCGTCCCGCTCTCGCCGCAAACTCCAGTTCTCCCGGCGCGAAGAGGACGCTGGCGATGGCCAGCGTCACGATGAGCGTCAACGCCGATGCCGGAAGGAGGCGCCGGAATCTGCGGGCGTAGAACTGGGTGACGTCCAACCGGCCGCTGCGCTCGATCTCCGCGACGAGCAGCCGGGTTATGAGATACCCGGACAGTACGAAGAACACGTCGACACCGACGAAACCGCCGCTGATCCACGGCAGACCACAGTGATAGGCGACGACCGTAAGGATGGCGACGCCCCGTAGTCCTTCGACATCGGGTCGAAACCCAGCAGACAAGGTTGAGGTCACGATGTCGTCCAGTCATCGCAAACGGACGGCCATCCTATGTGGCTCGGAAGTCATCCGCGTTTCGGGTTCGTGACTCGTCCGTGTCCGATTAGCAATTTGTTAAGCCGAGCGGTACGCTTGTTGCCACCTCATCTATTGGGTGCTCGCGGCGCTCTCGAAACGTTGATGTTTCTGAGCCTTTTGCGGGACATGCCCGAAGTGTGGCTCTGCCTTGTCGGGGAAATGTCTCCCCGGCTCAGGAATTCGGAGCCGCCGATGGGGTTGAGTCGGAATGGGAGATGTCAGGGTGCGGACGCTGACGGCGGAGCAGAGCTTGCGGCTGCTCAACGCGCGCCGTGCCGTGCCGGCGGGCC
>JADMIO010306808.1_pt1 | contig 10189 bp, 10 predicted proteins | sample 8958161 | NCBI WGS metagenome assembly JADMIO01 (sample SAMN16585339, study PRJNA669376) | soil metagenome | isolation source: Crop rotation soil | place: USA: Cullars Rotation, Alabama | collected 2011
CTCGCCCTGCGCGGCCGCCAGTCCACGGCGTACCAGATCCTCAAGCCAAACCTGGCACTGCGCCACCCCGTCACGGACCCGTGCCTCGCGCTTGGCTTGACGAGCCGCTTGGGCTTCTTCGTCAACGGGCTTCTCCGCCGCGGCCGCGACGCGCTCGGCCTTCTTCTCGGCCTTCTCGGTTCTCGACGCGATCCATTCCGTCACCCAGCCCGGCTCGGACTGCTGTTTGAACGCTTGCTCGCCCTTGGCAAAGCACAGCAGCAGACCAAGGCCGTGCTTGCAGGGGAACTTTCGGCTCGGGCACGAGCATTTGAACGCCGGCTCGGAGAGATCGACGCGAGTCTGGTATGGCTCCTTGCCACTCCCCTGGCACAGCCCCCAGATCGCGCGCTCGCTGCGGGCGATCGACTTCCACTTGGACGGTGAACCGAGCGCCTGGCCCGCCGCCGAGGAGTTCGGATCGGGGGCCAGGGCGAGCACACGCTCTGTGGTCCATGGAGTGGACATGGCCGCAGAGAATACCGAAACGAGTCCCCGGACAAAAGCCCTCCGGACAAAGCCTGGTGACTCTTTAGGGAGGCTTCGGTGGCCCTTGGAATACAGGCTCGTGCGAAGCGGGTGTACATCGACCTCAGCAACGCCCGGGGGGCGACCGCCATTCGCTCCCTACAGCACGCGATCTCGGCCAGGCGGCCCAGTGGCTCTTGTTGTTGCCTGGGACGAGCTTGACGGCTTGGATTCTGCCGCTGCATTCTGGCAACGCTTGTGCGCGCTGCTTGCCGGTGCCTAGCGATCTGTGCGAACGCCCACCGCCCCGCAGGAACCAGCCACCGCATTCGCCATCACCACGATGCCCGCCCGCATCGCAATGGGAAGGCAGGGCCATTGCCGAGCAAGCTGGACAAGATCAGGATCGGCCGACGGCAACTTTGCCCATCGCGGACGCACGTCGTCGCACTTTGCGTCGCGCTCACCCTGCACCCTCGGTTTTCCTGCGGGATTGTGGGTACTGTTCGCTTCCAGTATCGAGTCTGGCCGGCCCTAATCTCAGGGGTGGCCCGACAGCTCGTCGAGAGCCTCGGCTTCCGTTGCGAACACCCGAAACAAATCCTCGATCCTGGCGATGTTCAACTCCGCGAGCAGCTTGGGTGGGGCGTTGATGATCCCGACCTGCGCGTGCGCCGCCATCCGCTGCCGCAGCGCTCGCACGAGATAGGCGACCGTCGCGGTGTCGCAGTTCGTCGTGTCTTTGAAGTCAAACAGCAGCGGGCGCGCGAATACTCCCTCGAGCTTTGCCGCGGCATCCTGGGCCGCCTCGGCCTGCCCGCCGATCTCTCTTCCCACCGATCCCTGCAAACGGACCACGCGAACGCCGCGGATGTCCACGATCTCGCGGATGAACTCCGGCGTGGCGTCCGGGGTGGGCGGTGTGTGATGTAGAATTGTGGAGAGCTTCATGGCGCGGCGCCTCAGAAACGGTAGGTGATCCAGACGCCCACGAAGTCCACGTCCGCGTGGGGGCCGCTGTGCCGCAGATAGTCGCCGGCGAAGAAGTGCGAGTACGTGGCGTTGAACGTCGTGTGGCGACCGAGCTCCCATTCGATTCCGATGCTGGCCTGGTGGCCGATGAATCGACCGCCGTCGCCCGGGCCGCGGATCACGTTGCCGCCGTTGTCGTAGATCCCGTCGCCCGTGGAGTATCGCCAGAACACGTCCCAGTCCATCGAGAGCTTGAGGTTGTCCGTGAGCTGAAGGTCCAGGGTCGGATGGAGATCAATGAGATTGGCGGGGCCGATCAGGGCGATCTCGCCGAAATAGGCGCCCTTGGGATACAACGCGTTGAACGTACCGAGGTGGCCTCCGGAACCCTGATCGCCGCTGATGACGTCGGCGCGCACGCCGGCGCGGGGCGTGAAGAGCACATCCCGGAAGGTGTAGCCGGTGTCGGAGCCGATCGTCCACGCGAGGATGTCGCGGCCGCCGAAACGGCCCCACTGGATGACGCCCTCGAAGTTGTAGTCCCAGTCGCCCGCCGTGCCGAACAGGCGCGAGCCGATGGAGTGGCGGAGCTCGTTGGCGATGCCATCGACGAACTCGGCGTCGGGCCGGCGCAGCCCGAGGTAGTACAGGTCGATCTTCGCGCCCGGGATGGGCGTGGGGCCGGTGGCGTAGAGGCCCCAGAAGTTCGTTTGGCCGTCCCCCGAATCGTCGAATGAGCCGCGATCGTCCTCGACCGGTCGTGCGATGAAGGCGTCGATGCTCCACTCGCCGACTCTGGTGAGCACGCGGGCCGCGTCGAATGCGCGGCGGATGTTCGGGGACTCGCGTATGGAGATCAGGCGCTGCGAGCCGTAGGCCATTTCCTGACGGCCGAGGCGGATGGTCAGGCTGTCGTCACCGTTCCCGAGGGAAAAGCGGAAGTCCGCGAAGAGCTGGTGAAGGTCGGTGCGGTTCTCATCCGTGGGGCGCGGCCCGCCGGCGCGCCAGTCCTCCAGGCTGGTCTGGAGTTGCCCGAAGACGCGGACCGACTCTCCCATATGCAGGTCGGCGTGAATGAGATAGCGCTGGAGCAGGTATCCATCCTCATCCGCCGCGTTCGGGTTCCAGCGGTAGTTGTTGTAGTACTCGAATCGCTCGCGGGCCTCGCCGCCGAGCGACAGATGCCAATCGCCCGAGTCGTTCAAGGCGATGTACTTGAGCGGGTCCCAGACGTCTGTGTGTCTGGCAGGGTCCTTGAGGAACGAGTAGTCCTCGGCGTATCGGAGCGTCTTGTACGGGGGCGGCTTCTGACCCTCGGTCGGGGTCTGCTGCTCCTGCGCGGCGGCGACGGATGCGGCGCAGCAAATGGTCGCGATGATTGGCGTCAGAACGCCCAGCACGAGCAACCTCCGCCGGGGTGGCTTAAGGCGTCCCGCCCGAGCGGTGCGCCTGCGCCGGCGTGCCCGTGGGCGCACACGATGGGCTGGGGCGCTGCTGATGAGACGACTCGCCAATGACCGCCGAACTTGCTTACGGGTGACCACTCCGGCAGCACGGGAATGGGAGCGGGCGCGTGCGCCGCGAACGAATCCGCGGCGTGGACGACTCTGCCGCCGACCGCGGTGAGCACGCTCTCGATCCCTCGGATGCGCTCGGGCGGGACTGCGAAATAGTCCTCGCTCAGAATGGCGAAATCGGCGAGTTGGCCGGGCGCGATCCGTCCCTTGGTGGTTTCCTCGCGGCTGAACCACGCGCTGCCGACGGTGTAGAGCCGAAGGGCCTCGGCGCGATCCAGGAGACTGGCCTCCGGGTAGAGCGACGTCCCCCCCACTGTTCGCCCTGTGACCAGCCAGGAGAGGCTCGTCCATGGGTTGTAGCTCGCGACGCGTGTGGCGTCCGTGCCCGCCCCCACAGGAACGCCCATTTCCAGCATGCGGCGCACCGGCGGGGTGCGCTCGGCGGCCTGCTTGCCGTACCGGTCGATGAAATACTCGCCTTGGAAGGCCATGCGGTGCTGAACGGCGATGCCGCCGCCGAGGGCTTTGATGCGCTCGATATTGAGGTCGGTGATGGTCTCGCAATGGTCGAAAAACCAGCGCAGGTCGGAGATCGGCGCCTCGCGGTTGACCCGTTCAAAGACATCAAGTGCGCGGGAAATCGTCTCGTTGTACGTCGCGTGCAGACGGAATGCCCACTTGTTCCGCGCGAGGAGACCGACGACGGACTCCAGTTCCGCCTCCATGCTCCCGGACATGTCTGGGCGGGCGACCTTGAAGTCCTCGAAATCGGCGGCGGAATAGACGAGCATCTCGCCGGCTCCGTTGAGGCGGTAGAACTCGTCGCCCTGATACATGCGATTGTTCGCGGCCCAGGCGGCGAAATCCTCGCGCTCCTTCTGCGGGCGCTGGGTGAAGAGGTTGTAGGCAATGCGGACGGTGATCTCGCCGCGCTTGTGGAGCTGGCCGATGACCGCGTAGTCATCCGGATAGTTCTGGAAGCCGCCGCCGGCGTCGCAGACGCTGGTAACGCCCAGACGATTGAGCTCGCGCATGAAGTGGCGCGTCGAGTTCAGTTGGTGCTCGGGGGGAAGCTTGGGGCCGAGGGAAAGCGTCTTGTAGAGGATGAACGCGTTCGGGTTGGCGACGATGAGACCGGTCGGGCTGCCGTTCTTGTCGCGTTCGATGATGCCGCCCGGCGGCTCGGGCGTGTCCTTGGTGTAGCCGACAGCCCGAAGAGCCGCACGGTTGAGCAGGGCGCGGTCGTAAAGGTGGAGAATGAACACGGGTGTGTCGGGCGCCGCCTCGTTGAGTTCGGCCAGCGTGGGAAGCCGCCGCTCGGCGAACTGGAGTTCGGCGAAGCCGCCGACGACGCGCACCCACTGACCTTGGGGTGTGCGAGAGACCTGCTCGCGGAGCATCCGCATCGCGTCGGCGAGTGATGGCACGCCGTCCCAGCGCAGCTCGAGGTTGTAGTTGAGGCCGCCCCGGATCACGTGGAGGTGGGAATCGTTGAGGCCCGGGATCACGCGCCGGCCTTCGGCGTCGATCGCACGCGTGCGCGAGCCTTTGAGCTTGAGCACGCTCGCGTCATCGCCCACCGCTACAAACCGTCCATCCCGCACCGCGGCCGCGGTGGCCGCCGCCCCCGGCCGGGAAGGGTCCATGGTGGCGATGAGAGCGTTGAAGATGACGAGATCGGGGGCGGTCGCCGCGCTACTGCTGTCAACCGTTGGCATGGTGTTCCTCCTGCGGGGTCGATCTAGTGGTCGGACTCGCACTGGCGCCCGGCGCCGACATGGCCGGCGGGCTGGCTGGCTTGCCGCGCATCCGCAACACCCCCTGCTCTCCGAGAACCATGCCGAGCAACCCCACGAGCGCGACCAGCGGCGGGGCAGGGGACCGCACGTCGATCAGCGCGTAGATCATGCCGATCCCCAAACCAACGCCGAGCGAAACGATGTACGGCATCACGCTTGTGCTCCCGGAAGACTAGCGGTCGGCCCGCTTCGGACGCCGTCGCCGATGAGCAGCGGGTGTCCGAGCGGGGCGGGTACCGAACGGCTACTTGTCGTTCGGGGTCAGCGCGTAACGGACGGTCTGGGCCTGGATGAGTCCGTCGCGGAAAACAAAGGTGTCGACGCCGTGCTCGGCCCGGTTGGTCCCGGACGTGGCCGACCATTCGAGGAAGAGCACGTCGCCCCCGAACAGCGTCGTCCTCATCTTCCAGTTGGCCCGCGGAAGATCCTTGAACAACTGGATGAACCCCTCGCGGATGCTGTCTCTTCCCCGCCTGACGCCTGCAGGGCTGATCTGCACCGCGTCCTCGGCGAAGTTCGCGGCGAGCCGGTCCACGTCCTCTGCGACCAAGGCTTTTCCGTGGCTGGCGTAGATCTCCTCGGGCGTACGAGTTGATGTGCTTTCCATTGGGTGGCCTTTCTTGAGCGAGCACAGAGTCGAACGTCGCGCGGCGGCTCAGTGGTTTGACGGGGCCGGCACGCGGTACTCCGGGAACGCGGTGGCGGGCGCCTTGTGGACCATCGTGTACGCGTACTCAACGCCGGCGCCGTACGCGCCGCAGTGGTTCCGGACGATGTCCATGACCGCGTCGTAGGTCCCCTTGTGGGCCCAATCACGCTGCCACTCGAGCATCGTGGACATCGCGGTGACCGGCTTGGCGCCCGCCTGGATCACGCGCTTCATCGCGTTCTCGTGCGCCAGCAGGCTCACATCGCCGCAGCAGTCCTCGACGACGTAGATCTCGTACCCGTCGTGGATCGCCTGGACCGTCGGCAGGGCGATGCAGGTCTCGGTCCAGAGGCCCGTGAGAACAATCTTCTTCCTCCCCCCCCCACCCGCCTTCTTGATCGCGGCGACGAAGTTGGCGTCATCCCACGAGTTCATGCTGCTGCGCTCGATGGGCGCGGGATTGCCAAGAGCGGCCAGGAGCTGCGGCCACGTATTGCCGCTGAACCCCTTGGTCTCCACCGACGAGAGCACGACGGGCACGCCGAAGACCCGGGCCGCCTTGGCCAGGATGAGGTTGCTGTTGATGATGGTCTGGCGGTCGTGGCTGGCGACCCCGAAGAGCATTTGCGGCTGCAGGTCGATCATGGCGACCACGCAGTTGTCGGGGGTCAGGAGGCCTTTCTCCGAGAGGGTCGGGCGGGTGGGCTGAATGGGCATGGGTTCTCCTTTGCATCGAGTGCTTGTCGAGGAACGAGACACGATATCTCTTCATCCTCTGAGCGGGAAGAGGTGACACTTGAGCGGTTCGGACTAGCGCGGCGGCGCTGGTCATCGTCCCCGGCAAGGTCAGGGGTTGGGATTCCCCGGGAAAGTCCCCCCCGGGAGAATCAAGGGCTTGCCGCGTTCCTCGCGGGTATCTATGTGGATGGTGCAGGTTTCACCCGCTGCCAGGTGAACGCTCCCGGGTACCGAATCGATGTGTATGCGTACCGGAATTCGTTGTGCGAGCCGAATCCATGTGAACACGGGGTTGACTTGTGGGAGGCCGGTCGAATCCGGGGCCGCGTCGGCATCGGCAATGCCGCGCCCGATGCTGTCCACATGGCCGGTAAGCTCGGACTCCGGGTACCCCATCAAGGTGGCCCGTGCCTTTGCGCCCGCCCGAATCCCACGCAGGCGCGTTTCCTCGAAATACCCATATATCCAGAACGAGTCCGCGTCTACCACGCTCAACTGGCGCTGTCCGACGTTGGCATAGTTGCCCGCGCGAACGGTCAGGTTGGTGATCCACCCGTTGACCGGTGAGCGAATCTGGCATCGCTCCAGGTCCGCTTGGGCCTTGGCCAGCGCCGCATCGGCCGCATAGACGTCCGCCTGACCAACGTCCGCGTTCGCGACATGGATCTGCCTTTCTTCCTGAGAGACGTCGCCCGAGGGGAGTTCGACCCGGCGCCGCGCATTCTGCCGTCCCAATGCAAGCCGTACTCTCGCCGCGTCAAGCGCGGCCTGAGCCCGTTTCGCAGCGGCGTCAAAGTCTCGCGAGTCGATCGTGTAGAGCACATCGCCTTTGTGCACGAACTGATTGTCCTTGACCGGGACGTCCATGATTCTTCCGGCCACCTCCGGAGCGGTGTCAACGACGTACGCACGGACGCGCCCATTTCTCGTCCATGGGGCGTACTCATACTCACAGAAGGCCCAGGTGCCCAGGACCACAGCAATCACAACCGTCACGAGCGTGGCCGTGATGCGAATGGCGGCGTGGGCCTTGTGAGCCCTGAGAGCGGTTGCCATGGGGAGGCTCCGGGTCAGCCCTGCATGGAGAGCACGGCGATGCTGTACAGGATCACGAAGCAAGCGATCTCAAACAATGGTCGTCGCCAGACGTAGCAGTTCAGATTCAACCGCTTGAGGAGGATCCAGCGGACCAACAGGAACGCCCCGGCACACAGCACGAGCAGTACCGCGGCCGGCGGCGCGAACACGCCGAAGATGTTGATCTCGCGCAGGGGCAAACTCTTCATGCGACGCCTCCGCGATCGCGCTCCGCTGCTGGGTCTGACGGAGCACACCCGATCGAGTGGTATCGCCGGCGCAGCCACACCAATGAACGGATCGCAACGAGGCCATGCCGTTGTTCGGCGGTTTCCGCCTGGAGCCGCCGGATCACATCGAACGCCCGGGATTGACAGGTCTGCCAGCGCTCCCATGTGAACGTCTCGCCGTCCTGGAGCGATCGACGAACACGCCGCAGTTCTTCGAGCAGTTCCAGAGCCCGTCCCCTGCCCCTCTTGGGTGTGCCAATCGCGGTGAAGATCACCGACACCAGCGCGTAGGCCCCGACAATTGCCACCAGAGTGTTTACATCGCTCGCAAAGTCGTAGCGCTGTGGGTTGGACGGCTCGACCAGGATCAGAAATGCGTTCATGAGGAAAACGCCCCAGGCGGCGAGCCTTGGTGTGGTCTCCATGTACACACCGATCGCGATGAAGGGGAACATCACGAGGAGCAGGTCCAGCGGCCTGTCAGAGCGGATGAGCAGCAGATGCTTGGCCGCCAGCCCCGCTGCTCCGCCGATAAGGGTGCCCCACAGGTTCGCCCGATTCCCGGCCACGGGATCGTCCAGCGTCAGGAACAGAACCAGCGCGATCGCGACGTTCACCCAGAACAGCGATCCTTGCGACCATTGGGTCAGGTCCCAGATCCCGTAGGCCAGCGTGATGCCAAGCAAGGCGCGCCAGCTGTTGATGATCGCCCGCCGTCGGTCGGTCGGGAACTTCGGTGCGGGAAAGCGCGTGACGGCCGGCTTGTCGGGCTCTCGAAGTTCGAACATCGCCTGAAAGGATGCGAGCACGTACGACAGCGCTGAAATCAAGTCCCTTGCGGCCGCGGCAACGAAGGCCGATTCCGGAGCGGCTGGAGGATCTCCGGCGCGAGCGGCGTGACCGACGTCGATCAGTTCAAGCCGTTCGCGCAGCCGGGTCAGCTCGTCCACCCGCGGCCGCGGAGAAGCGTCGAGCGTCCCGCTCCATTGGGCGAGAGCGACGCCGATGTCCAGCATCGCATTTCGGATTTGTCGGACCGTGCGCCGGCCCTCTTCCGTCATCGCACCCTTGCTGCCCATGCAGAGCACGGACGACTGAACTGACAGCAATGCCGTGGGAAGACCGACCAGCCAGACCTTCACCCTCCGGAGCGCCGGGCTCTCGGCCAGCGCATTCCTTGTCCACCCGTCCACGGCGCAGATTTCACCGGTCAGCGGCGCAGACTCCGGCCGGGCCGCATGAGCGGGATCGAGCGTTCTCCCGAGTTGATCTGCCGCCCACTCCAGCACACGAGATACAAGCGTCGACACGCGCTGTGCCAGGCTTGCCGGCACATCGTCGTCCTTCGCTGCGATTTCCGAGGCGAGCCACGCGAACAGGACACCCAGGAGCGTCGCGGTGCCACGATTGATCGCAGCATCGAACACGTCGTGGGGAGAGGTGAAGACATCCGAGACGACGATGGCCGAGGTAAACGCGGCGAGCGTCGCGCCATAGGAGACGAAGCCGCGTTGCAGAGTGCCCCAATATGCGCAGAAGCCGAGCCACGCGGCGAATGCCGCGTTGAAGCCCAGCGGGCTCTGCGGAAAGAGCCCCGCGAAGGCGACAGCCACTGCACACCCAACCGTGGTGCCGATGATGCGTGCCACGGTCTTGCGCCGCGCGTCGCCTCGCACCGGAGGAGACACGATGATGGCCGTCCAGATCGCCCACCGCGGGACTTCGAGCTGCAGCCACATCGCGGTGCACAGGGCCGCTATCGCCGCGGAGGTCGTGCGCAGCACGTACATCAGTTGGTGTGCGTCGGCGACCACCAACGACTGAACGAAGCCGGGCCGCGGGAGCAGAATGTCCTGGGAGCGTTTCATGAGGTACGGCCTGGAAAGCCGGCCGGGACACGTGCGCCTGGATCGACAGTGCATTCAGGGTCATGCTGCGCTGACAGCGCGTGCCTCCGATGCCGACTGGTTGACGCTGAGGCTGTTCTCCTCTGCGTAGTCCGCGGCAGCGACGGCCCGGAGTGCGTTGCGGTGCTCTTGCAGGAAAAGCCGCGTGCGCTCATCGTCCCAGTACAGCGCGACGCCCGACTCCACTACCAACGAGGAGTGGCGATGGTCATCGATCTCATCGACATCGATGGCAACGGTGGCGAACTGCGACGCGTCGGGTGTCGGCTCCCGGACGACACGGGCGCGACCGCGCGCGGTGAACGCGCGGTTGCCCGCAGCCAGCATCGTCAGCGCCACGTAAGGATGCTCGCGCAGGCGCGCCAGTGACCCGCGAGAGCGCCTCAAGCGCAGCAGGATCCGGCGATCCCCGGCCCTCTGCGGTGCGGTCACGGGGATTGCGTGGACCCGTTCGTCCGATGTGCTCAGAACCGCGATCGTTCGCTCCGGCCAGTAGGGCAGCGGCCTGGGCCTCGGGCACGGGTCCTTGTTGAAGTGGATCCGGACATTCATGACGACACTCGCGCTGCGCTCGCCTCTTCGCGGCGGCGGAAGATCGCCGCCGCCGTTGCGACGACCACACCCGTGATCGCCAGCGGGAGCACCGGGGCGTAGATCGGCGCCTTCATCAGAAGGAGGGTGCCGGCTGTGGCGCCGACGACCAGGGAGATCAGGATCCCCCACATCCGGCGGCGCTCATCGCCTGTGAGCGGAATGTTGGCCAGATCACTGAAGAGGAAGATGAATGTGGCGG
>JADMIO010960162.1_pt1 | contig 10189 bp, 8 predicted proteins | sample 8958161 | NCBI WGS metagenome assembly JADMIO01 (sample SAMN16585339, study PRJNA669376) | soil metagenome | isolation source: Crop rotation soil | place: USA: Cullars Rotation, Alabama | collected 2011
AACGAGCCGGTGACCGTCGAGCCGATGCGCACGTTCCCGATCATCAAGGACCTGGTCACCGACGTCTCGTGGAACTTCCGCGTCAAGAAGACGATCAGGAAGTTCAAGCCGCGGCCCGCGGATGCGGCCGACGGCAGCTGGCGCGTCAAGCAGCGCGACGTCGATCGCGTCCAGGAATTCCGCAAGTGCATCGAGTGCTTCCTGTGCCAGGACGTCTGTCACGTGCTTCGCGATCACGCCAAGTTCGACGAGTTCATCGGACCGCGATTCCTGATCTACGCCGCGCAGCTCGAGATGAACCCGATCGATGCCGACGATCGCCTGTCGGATCTCAAGGACCGGCACAACATCGGCTACTGCAACATCACGAAGTGCTGCACCAAGGTCTGCCCCGAGCACATCCACATCACCGACAACGGCATCATTCCGCTGAAGGAGCGGGTGGTGGATCGGTTTTATGATCCGGTTACGCGGCTGTTGAGGGTGATCACAGGATAGTTGGCAGTTGACAGTTGACAGTTGGCAGTTGAGTTGGAAGTTTTCAGTTTCAGTTTCAGTTTCAGTTTAGGATTTTTGACTCTTCTTGCCTGGTTTGGCCTGCCGGTCCAGACGAGTCCGCATATTCAGAATGATCGTTGCGAAGATGGCTGATAGCTGGCTCGCCTCCGACTCCAGCTGTCGTTCGGCGGTCTTCTGGAAGTTGTCGAGTTTGCCGAGGCGAAGTTTGATAAGCGCGGCGCGAGATTCTTTTGCCTCTCGCAAGGCGATACCCATCTTGCTCAGAAAGTCGGCGTCACTCGATGCGTCATCGGCCTCGATCAAATTATTTGAAGTGCTGTCAGCAGCGCGGACGAGTTGTTCCCAAACGACCTTGCTGGGGAATGTCGAGAAGTGGGACGGGCAACATGAATTCACACCTGTGCTAAAGCGTAGGGCCCGATCGTGGAGTGCGAGAGTTCGTTGGCGTTTTGCTGATGGCTCCTTCATGCATCGGCGAGCTGCAACCCACGAGCCCGCGTGAAAGCGGCCATTTCCGCAAGATCCCATCCGCGAGTTCGCAAAATCTGCGTTGCTAGCCCCGGATCACCAGCGCAAAAAATGAAATGGAAACTGCAACTTCAACTTTCAACTTTCACTGCCAACTCAACTGCCAACTGTCAACTGCCAACTGTCAACTTTCCAGTTGCCCTCTCACTCCACCCGCAACGCAACGACCGGGTCGACTCTCATCGCTCTGCGTGCCGGCAGATAGCACGCCAGCGCTGCGATCGACAGCAGCGTCAGCGGCACGGCGATGAACGTCGCCGGGTCCGTTCGAGAGACGGAAAACAACAGCGTCTCCATCACGCGCGTCAGCCAGGAGGCGGCGCCCAGGCCGATCACCGCGCCGATGCCGGCGAGCGTCATCCCGCGACCCAGGATCAGGCGAAACACTTCGCCGCGCGTCGCGCCCAGCGCCAGGCGCACGCCGATCTCGCGCGTCCGCTGCGACACGAGATACGCCATCACGCCGAACAGTCCGATGGCGGCGAGCGCCAGCGCCACGGCGGCAAACGCGCTCAGCAGGTAGAGGTTGAAGCGGCGCGGACCGAGCGAACGATCGAGCAGCATGTCCATCGATTCGATCACGGCGAGCGGAACGTTCGGATCGATTGAGCGTAACGAGGCGCGCACGGTGTCGATCGAGCGCGCGTCCGGCGAGCGCCATACCAGCGACATGCCGTTCCAGGTCGCCAACTGCGGCGACGCTCCGTAGAACACCAGGCCGGCATCCTCCTCGAGCCCGAACGTCTTCACGTCGCCGGCGACGCCGACGATCGTGAGCGGCTCTTCGCCGAAGCTGCGCATGATCAGCGCTCGCCCGATCGGATCCTGATCGGGAAAATATTTTGCGGCGAGCGCGGCGCTGATGATCGCCACCGGCGGACCGTCGCCATCCTGCGCGTTGAATTCGCGGCCCTTCAGCGGGATCCCCAGCGTCGCGAAGTACCCGGGACCGGCAATGCGCCACGCGGCGGACACCGCCTCTTCGTTGGTCTGCGACGGCAGCTTCACATCGCCGCCCGTGAAGTCGCCGGTGAGCGGCGGCCCGCTTGCGATCGCGGCGGCGTGTATTCCCGGACGCCCGCGCAGATCGGCAAGGAAGCGCTCGTAGAACGCGCGCTTGGGCGCACCGCCCTGATACACCGTGTTCGGCAGGGTGATGCGCGCCGTCATCACGCCCTGCGACGCGAATCCGGGATCGACGTCCTGCAGGCGCATGAAGCTGCGGATCAGCAGGCCCGCGCCGATCAGCAGCGCCACCGACAGCGCCACTTCAGCGACCGTGAGAACGGCGCGGATGCGCTTGCGCCCCGCGCCCGCCGTGGAGCCGCGCGAGTCCGCGCGCAACGCATCCTGCGGATCGCTGCCCGCCGCCTGCAGCGCCGGCACCAGCCCGAACAGCGTCATGGTTGTGAGCGACACGACAAGCGCGAACGCGAACACCGCGGCGTCAACCGACAGCTCGTCGAGACGCGGGACCGAGTCGGGCCCGAGCGCGATCAGCAGCCGCATGGCGCCGAACGAGATCGCCACGCCAATCGCCGCGGCGATCACCGCGATCAGGCCGGACTCGAACAACATCTGGCGCGCCACTCGCGTGCGTGACGCGCCCATCGCGGCCCGGATCGACAGCTCGCGCTGCCTGGCGGCGCCGCGCGCCAGCAGCAGATTGACGACGTTGCCACACGCGATGAGCAGCACCAGGCCGACCGCGCCAAGGAGGACGAGCAACGATCGCCGCGTGCTTTCGGGAATCAGCCAGTCATAGAAACTGACCAGACGAACGCCCCAGCCCTTGTTCGATTCGGGGTATTGCTGGCCCATGCGATCGGCCATCGCCTGCAGCTCGCTTGTCGCCTGCTGAAGCGTGGCCCCGTCAGCGAGACGGCCGATCACCGCGAGCCGATGATCGCCGCGATTGCGATTCGGGTCGGGTGCCAGCGGCGCGAGCATCTCGGTGTTGTCGCCCCATTGAAAAGAAGCGGGCAGCACGCCGATGATCGAGTACGGCTGGCTGTTCAGCGTCAACGCGCGGCCGATGACGTTCGGGTCGGATCCAAGCGCGCGCTTCCAGAAGCCGTCGCTGATGATCACGACGCGCGTGTTGCCGCCGGGACGATCTTCTTCGTCCATGAAGTTGCGGCCCAGGACCGGAGTGATGCGGAGCGTCGGCAGGAACGTTGCGGTGACGTTCAGGCCAAGCACGACTTCCGCGTCGCCGCTCGACGTCATGGTGAAGCCGGCGTTCGTGGTCGCCGCCATGGCCTGGAAGCTCTTCGCGTCGCGCCGCCAATCGAGGAAGTTGGGATGTGATACGGCGAACGTCGGCCGGTTGCGTTCGAGGTTGTTTTCCCAGAGGCGCACCAGCCGATCGGGCTCGGCGAATGGCAGCGGCCTGAGCATCACGGTGTTCACGACGCTGAAGATCGCCGTGTTCGCGCCCACACCCAGCGCAAGCGTGATCGATGCAATCAGCGTGAATCCCGGGCTCTTTCGAAGCGAGCGCGCCGCGTACCTCGCGTCCTGCAGCCATGACATAATCCAGCTCCTTGCCCTAGGGCTGTCCGCCGGCGCTTCAGCGGAGGCGGAAGCGCTGGCGAAAAGGGGCGGGAGTTGGACGATGTTCGAGTTGAAACGGTTATCTACAGCGGCGATTCCCGGCGCATTGGCCAAGGCCGAGCGCTATCGGCTGCTCAACGAGTCCGAACAGGCGCAGAGCATTTGCGAGGATGTCCTGGCCGCCGATCCGTCGAACTTCGACGCGGTGCGGACGCTGATCCTCGCGCTGACCGATTGTTTTCAGAAGCACGACGGCAGCGTGGGCCGCGCCCAGGAGCTGGTCGCGCGCCTGCCCTCCGAATACGAACGCGCCTATTTCGGCGGCCTTGTCGCCGAACGCCGCGCTCGGGCATTGCTGGCGCATGGCGGCCAGGGCCGCGCGCTGCCCGCCGGTGATCTCCTGCGCACGGCCATGCAGCTGTTCGAGCGCGCCGAAGCCGTCAAGCCGGCCGACAACGACGACGCACTGTTGCGCTGGAACGCATGCGCGCGACTGTTTTCCCGCCACCCCGAACTGGCTGAAGTCGACGATGAACGCACCGCGCCGGTCATGCTCGAGTGAAGCTAAGTGCAGGGATGACAAGAAATTACAACCGATCCGGGGCCTTTTTCGTATCCTTTGCTCACAACGACAGAGGGGAAGCACCGGGTGGGGCGTCGTCAGTGAGCCGCTATGTCCCACCCGGCTTTTTTCTTTTCGCCGGTTATAATTCAGATACAGGAGACCGCGTAGATGTTCGAGAATTTACAGGGTTCGACGCTCGATCGCCGCAGCTTCCTCCGCGGATCGGCGATGTTTGCCGCCGCGATTGGCGTGTCGGTGCTCCCGGCATTCGCGCAGCAGCAGGAACAGCAGCGCCCGAAGCCGGAAGAAGAGAAAGAAAAAGAAGAGAAGGAAAAAGAGAAGGAAGAGCCCAGGGATCCGTTCGCGGACGGCGACAAGAAGAAGGACGAGAACAAGCTCGTCGACGCCGAGGGACGCGAATACCGGGTCTGTCCTCAGTGCGGCAACAACATGTATAAGCAGGGCCGCATGTGGGTGTGCGAAAACTGCGGCTACAGCTACGTCGAGTAAAGTCTAGACGTTACAGTTTCGATGTTTGAGTTTGAGTCAAGGCCCGGCCTCTGCCGGGCCTTTTCCGTTTAGCTGCTCGACACGACTTTCCTCACCAGGGTCAAGAACGCATCGATCGTCTTCAGCAGATGCGGCTCCGGCGTGTCTTCTTCCTTGCAGTGCGACAGACCGTTCGCTGAATACGCGAACATCATCACGACCGGCATGTGGGGCACCATTTCGGCAGCGTCGTGAAGCGGGCCTGATGGCAGGTGCGGCGCGTCGCCCGTGACTTCGCGCACCGCTTCGTCGCAAAGATCGATCAATTTCCTGTCGAATGGGCGGGGATCGATCTGCCAGATGCGTTTCCATTCGACGCTGACGTTGTTGCTTGCCGCAATCGTCCACGATGCGGCGCGCGCGTCGGCCAGCATTTTCGCCAGGACGTCAGGATCGAGCGCGCGTTGATCGAGTGAGATCTCGCACACCCCGGGGACAGCGGTGACGATGCCCGGTTCCACCTTGACGGTGCCGACCGTGCACACGACGCGCGCCGTTGGCGTGGTGTGCTGCTTCGCGATCTCGCGGAAGGCGAGCGCGCTTTCAGCCGCGGCGAGAAACGCGTCCTTTCGCATCGGGATGGGTGTCGATCCCGAATGTGCAGCCTGACCCACGAAGCGCAGCAGATGCCGTTCGACGCCGAAGGTGCCCTGCACGACGCCAGTGGGCTTGTTCATCGACTCGAGGACCGGACCTTGCTCGATGTGCAGCTCGAGATAGGCCCGGGCGTTGATCGCCTTCAAGTACTTCTGCGATTCGTGCATGCGAGCCAGCTCGACGCCGTTTTCGCGAAGCGCGTCAACAAGCGTGACGCCCGTCTTGTCCGCAAGATGTTCGACGTCGGAGACTTGCAGGCTTCCCGCGGCCGCCGACGATCCGAGCAGGCTGCGGCCGAATCGCGCGCCCTCCTCGTCAGCCCAGTCGACGACCTTGATCGTGACCGGCGGCTGCTGGCCCGTGAAGATATGCAGCGCTTCGAGGCCGGCCATCACGCCGAGCGCGCCGTCAAGCCAGCCGCCATTCGGCACCGAATCGAGATGGCTGCCGATGATCACGGTGCGATCGGACGCGCCCTTGAGCGTCGCCCAGCTGTTGCCGGCGCTGTCGATCTCGGGCGTGATGCCGAGCGCGGAGAGTTTGCCGTTGAACCAGGTGCGCGCCTCGCGCCACACCGGTCCCCAGGCGAGGCGTTGAGCGCCGTCGGCGTTCGAGGTCAGCTTCGCGAGTTCCTTCAGGTTGGCGACGACGTCATGAGCGCTCATTTGGAAAAGTATATTTTCTTTGTCCACCGATTACGCGGATGACACGTCTCGGCGTCGCCGCGGCGTGTGATCCGTGAATTCCGTGTAATCTGTGGACCAACAACATGTTGAGCAACAAGACGATCTTCATCACCGGTGCGTCACGCGGCATCGGACATGCGATCGCGATGCGCGCGGCTCGCGACGGCGCCAACATCGTCATTGCGGCGAAGACGACCGAGCCGCATCCGAAGCTGTCCGGCACGATCTTCACCGCGGCGGCGGACGTGGAGAAGGCAGGCGGTAAAGCGCTTGCGGTCGCGACCGACATTCGCGATGAGGCGCAAGTCGACGCGGCGATCGCGGCGGCCGTCGATCGCTTTGGCGGCATCGACATCCTGATCAACAACGCCTCGGCGATCAGCCTGACCGGCACGCTCGAGACGTCAATGAAGCGTTTCGACCTGATGCATCAAATCAACACCCGCGGCACGTATCTGTGCTCGCAAAAGGCGATCCCGCACCTGTTGAACGCGCCGAATCCGCACATCCTGAATATTTCGCCGCCGATCTTTTCAACGCTCAGCCCTCGCTGGTTCGCGCCGCACGTCGCCTACACCATGGCCAAGCTCGGGATGTCGCTGTGCGTACTGGGTATGGCCGAGGAGTTTCGTTCGCAGGGCATCGCCGTCAACGCGCTGTGGCCGCGCACGGCGATCGACACCGAAGCGATTCGGTTGATCGCCGGGGAGCAGGCGCGGTTGCGGACGCGGCGTCCGGAGATCATGGCGGACGCCGCCTACTGGGTCATTACGCAGCCCAGCCGCACGGTTACGGGCCGCTTCTTTCTGGATGACGAGGTCCTGCGCACCGCCGGTGTCTCGGAGCTCTCCCGGTATCGGCATGCCGATGTCGCCGAGCGCGATCTGATGGCCGACTTCTTTCTCTAATCACTATCCCTCACTGCTCATTCCTACTATCGTTACCGCGAATGTCCGTCGCCGGCCCCCTCGCTGCCCACCAGCTCCATGGACCGATCATGCCGCTGGCCCGGCCGCCGCTCGTTGTCCTGAAGCCGGAGCAGACCATCGCGCAGGCGCTCGACTTCATTCGCGGCCACACGAATGCGCATTCGATTCACTACTTCTACGTCGTTGATGACGACAACAAGCTCGTCGGCGTCGTGCCCGCGCGCCGGCTGCTGACCGCGGCGCCGGAGCACGTCGTGCGGCAAATCATGCAGGACAACGTCGTTGCGATCCCGGAATGGGCGACGGTGCTGGTGGCCAGCGAGTATTTCGCGACCCGACGGCTGCTGGCGTTTCCCGTCGTCAATGACCGCCACGAGCTGCTGGGCGTCGTCGACGTCAGCCTGTTTACCGACGAAGTGATCGACCTTGCCAGGCGCACGTACGATGACATCTTTCAGCTGATCGGCATCCACACGACCGAGCAGCGATCGACGTGGTTTGCGTTTCGCGATCGCTTTCCATGGCTGCTCTGCAATATTGCCGGCGGACTGCTCGCGGCCTTCATTGCGAGCCGTTTCGAGCGCCTGCTGCATGAAGTCGTGGTCCTGTCGCTGTTCATTCCGATCGTGCTGGCACTTGGCGAGAGCGTGAGCATGCAGGCGCTGACGCTCACGCTGCAGGCGATGACCGACGGACCGATCGTGTGGAAGCGGCTGTTTGCAGCGCTGTGGAAGGAGTTCAAGACCGCGGTGCTGCTCGGCGCGGCCTGCGCCGGCTTCGTCGGCCTGGTGATCGTCGTCTGGCGCCGAGAGACGCAGGTGGCTGGCTCGATCTTCCTGGCGATCATGACGTCGATGATCATCGCGTGCCTGCTCGGCGTTCTGGTGCCGGCGGTCTTGCGCGCGGCGAAAGCGGATCCACGCATCGCCGCCGGGCCGGTGGTGCTTGCGGCGGCGGATGTGGTCACGCTGCTGTTCTACTTCGGGCTCGGCGCTCGTCTGCTCGAGTAGCCCGGAAAGGCCCTGGTCAATTCCTCGGCAGCGACTGCACGCCATCTGCCGGGCGCAAGCGGCCCCAGTGCAAGACCACCGAACTGGACGCGTCGCAGCTCGGTGACTGAATGGCCGATCGCCTTCAACAATCTCCGCACTTCACGGTTCTTACCTTCGGTCAGCGTGACCACGAGGTGGCTCTCGCGGTTCGACGCCTTTCGCACTGATACATTCGCCGCCGTGAGGCGCTCGCCGCCGACTTCGATCCCCGTCATCAGCATCGCGGCCTCCGGCGCGGTGACACGTCCGTCGACGGTCACGAGATAGACGCGCGGCACCGCTGATCCAGGGTCGGTCAACCAGTTCGCCAGTTGCGTGTCGGTCGTGAGGATCAACAGTCCGCTGGTGGCGAGATCGAGGCGTCCGACGGGAACGACTCGCTCAGGCACATCGGCGAGCAGGTCGTATATGGTCTTGCGGCCTTCAGGGTCGGAGCGGGTCGTGACGTAGCCGCGCGGCTTATGGAGCACGATGGTCAGCGCGCGTGATCGCGTCTGCGTGGCGCCGTCGATGCGGATGTGAATGCGCTCGGGCACGACCGGAGCGGAGGGGTTGGTCATCAGCCGACCGTCGACGGTGACACGTCCGTCGAGAATCAGCGCGCGTGCGCTCTTGCGGCTGGCGAGCCCGAGCTTCGAGAGCGCGCGTTCGAGCGACACCGTGCCTGTGTCGCGTCGAGGCGCATGCGCGGTCCTAGCGGTAGTTGCCAAACTGGAGCGCGACCCCGAAGTCTTTCGCGCGCAGCGCCTGCATCGCCGTCTGCAACTCGTCTTTCGACGCCGAGCTGACGCGGACCTGATCGCCCTGGATCGCCGCCTGGACTTTCTTCTTCAGGTCCTTGAGGTGCTTGACCATGTCCTTCGCGGCCTCGATGGGAATCCCCTGCTGCAGTGTGATGACCTGCTTCACCGTGCTGCCCGCGGAGGGAATGATGTCGCCGCGCTTCAGGTTCTTCACGGCGACGTTGCGCTTGATCAGCCGCGTCTGCAGCACGTCCCAGACGGATTCGAGCTTGAAGTTGTCCTCGGCGGTCAGCGTCAGCGTGTTGGCCTTTTGGTCCAGGTCGATGGCGGCGATCGAGCCCTTGAAATCGAAGCGCTGGCCGATTTCCTTGCGCGCCTGGTTGACGGCGTTGTCGACCTCGGGCATGTCGATCGTCGACGTCACGTCGAAGGAATAGGTTTGCGGCATCGATTCATAGTAGCTGATGTGCCTCGGCGTAATCGAATGATGGTCGCCGAAATATCTATGGATGGGAGGTGAAGGCAGCCACGTAACGTAGGCCATATGCGCCGGGCTCGCCGCATCGGGACCAAATGACCTTGTTCGCGTTCGCCGACTACTGGTGGTTCTATCTCGGCTTCACGATCTTCGTCCTCGCCATGCTCGCGCTCGACCTTGGCGTGTTCCACCGCCGCGCGCACGCGGTGAGCGTTCGCGAGGCGGTGCGATGGAGCGTGGTCTGGATCACGCTCGCCGCCATCTTCAATGTGCTGTTCTATCAATACAGCGCGCTGAAGTTTGGTCCGGATGTCGGCGCCCGCCTGGCGCTCGAGTTTCTTGCCGGCTACGTCGTCGAATACACGTTGTCGGTCGACAACATGTTCGTGTTTGTCGTCATCTTTTCGTTCTTCTCGGTGCCGTCGTCTCTCCAGCACCAGGTGTTGTTCTACGGCATCCTTGGCGCGTTGATCTTTCGCGCGGTGTTCATCGCGCTTGGATCGGTGTTGCTCTCGTATCACGCGATCGTCGTGTTGTTCGGTGTGATGTTGTTGCTGACCGGCGTGCGCATGCTGTGGCATGACTCGGCGCGCGCGTCTCCAGACAGAAATCCGCTGGTCAGGCTGACGCGGCGGTTGATGCCGGTCACGAACGAATTTCACGGCCAGCGATTTGTGGTGAGTGTCGACGGCAGGCGGCACGCCACGCCGCTGCTGCTGGCGCTGGTGGCGATCGAGATGAGCGACATCGTGTTCGCGATCGACTCGGTGCCGGCGATCTTCGCGTTGACCCGCGAGCCGCTGATCGTCTTTACCTCGAACGTATTCGCGATCCTCGGGTTGCGGTCGTTGTACTTCGTGCTGTCGGCGGCGGTCGCGCAGTTCTCGCTGTTGCGGTTCGGGCTGGCCGGCGTCCTGATGTTCATCGGCGCCAAGATGACCTTCCTCAACCGGCTGTTCGAGGGAGGCTTCCCGATCGTCTGGTCGC
>JADMIO012080865.1_pt1 | contig 10189 bp, 24 predicted proteins | sample 8958161 | NCBI WGS metagenome assembly JADMIO01 (sample SAMN16585339, study PRJNA669376) | soil metagenome | isolation source: Crop rotation soil | place: USA: Cullars Rotation, Alabama | collected 2011
CTCCTATCCGGGGCAGCGGAAAGCCAAGGCAACGTGCGAGCCGTGGACGCCGTAGCGACGATCCTTTCGCCATTCCGGTGGGGTGATCTCGGTGCGCGGGTGCTGGGCGGGACGCGGCAGCGCGTTGTCCAGTCCAATGTTGGACGGATCGTCGATCATTTGTTCAGTCCGGACGGTCTTCAGTATCTGGAGGCGATGAGCACTTATTCGCCTAGGAGCCAGCGCGCGATTGAGGCCACGGCACAGCTGGTGACACGCGCGTCGCCCTCTCTGCTCGCCGGCGGCGAGCCAAATCGATTGCCACCGCCACCGGCAAACCCACTACAGCTAGGACGATAGCGAGAATCGCGGCTGACGCGGCTTCTCGGCCGGTTCCTGCGATTGCTCTGATGCCGAGCTGACCACCGGCAGCGGTGACCAGCGCCATGGTCGTCCGCCAGTCCCACCAGTTGAACCGGCGTTCTTCCCTCGGTTCATCCCGAAGGTCGCGAATTAGCTTCAAGCAGTTCCACCCAGGGCCATTACGCCCGGCAGCATGCCACCACAGCCCGCCCCAGGGCAACTAAAGGATCAACCGACCATGACAATCCGCGTCGTGCTCGCGCTGCTGTGCGCGGTGCTCTGGGCGTCTGCTGCCGGGGCTCAGGGGCTCCAGCGTGTGCCAAACTGTGGCGACGGGCAACCGCCCCCCGGCACGTCCGTGGGCACGCAGGACATGACCGGGCGCGAGTGCGTGTCGTCCGCCACGGGCTATGCGTTCACGGCATCCGGCGCAATCACGCGATCCAGCAATACTACCACCTACACGCAGAACACCGGCTGGAACGGCACGTCGCCGACGGTCTTCACCTTTGCCAACGCGTGCCAATCCGCCGGCGGCGCATCGCTGATTCCGCAGATTAGCCTTCGTTCATCGGCCAATCCGACGCTGAAACTGAACGGCATCCTGTGGCTGTTCAACGTCACGCCGGGCACTGTCATTGCCGATAATGCCACGTTCAACATCGCGGCGGCGGACTTCGCCAATCTGACCGGCGGCACGACCGCTGGAATCTCCTTCTCGTTGACGTCGCTACAGGCATCGGGCGCGGCCAATTCCGGCACCAGCCTCGCCGGCACGACCTACTACGCGCAATGCGCCACTGGTTCGTCGTCGCTTTTCGGCATGGTCGAGGTCACCAACCTCTATGCGCCGGCGTCCGGTGAAGTCCTCACGATCCAGCTTAACGTCGTGGGCCTTCGCTAATGCGGCGCGCTCTCGCCGCCGCCGCTCTGCTGGTTTGCGCGCTCGGCACCGTCAGGGCCGACACGATCCATAACCTACTGCTGTTCCAGCAGAACGCGCCGATCCTTGATCTCGACTTCACCACCATGTCCACGCTGCCGCCCTACATCACGTTCTCCAGGGCGAGCACTGCCAACGATTGGGTCTGCACCAGCGACCCGCCGGTGATGCACACGTTCGCCATCGATGAGCCGATGCTCGGCGTATGCGATCCCGTCACCGGCGCGCGGCTTGGCTGGGGCATTTGGGACACCGCGCTCGTCGGCAACAAGGATGCGCGGGACCTCACGACGTCGAACTGGACGCGCAGCGGGACCGCCGTGGCGGTCAAGGATCAGACCGGCGTCGATGGCGTCGCGAACAGCGCCTCCTCGCTCACAGCGAGCGGTGCCAACGCGTCCGCCTGCATATTCAGCGGCACCAACGCGAAGATGCGCGCCGCGTCAATGTTCATCAAACGCCTGACAGGCACAGGCCGGATCGGCGTTTCGCAAGATGGCATCAACTGGACCTATGTACAGGACCAGATACTAACCACGGCATGGCGCCGCGTGCCGTACAGCGGTCACTACCAGTCATTCGCCGGGGCGCGTGTGTGCGTGCTTGTAGAAACGTCCGGTGATGCCATCGCTGTGGACGGCGTGAACGGCGAGGACGATCGCAACCTACGCTACGCCGCACCGTCACCGGTGATCTACACCGGCAGCGTCGCGAACAGCACACGCGATCTCGACTTCGGCCGCATGAGCCTTGTCGGTCTGCCGGGGTTCGATCCGAACTACTTCGTCATTGCGGCACAATTTGTCATGCCGAAGTGGAAGGGCTCCGACCCGTCCACTGGACGCAGCGCCTGGCAGATGGACGAAGGCAACGGCGACATGGTGCTGATCGGTCGCACGCAGACTGATCCACCGAATCCGCCTTGCTACAACACAGGAATGCCGCCGGGGTGCGTGGATGTGAACGTGAACTTTGCGTTCATCCCCGTCATCAACAACGGCAAGGTCCGTTGCTCGAACATCCCAAACAACAATCAGGCTGGATTGGTGCCGCCCGGTACGAATGGTGAGCCTGAAACCTTCGTTTTCAAGTGGAACCACTATGCCGCGGATCAGGACCTGAACTCGATGTTCATCGTCTGCAATCCCGGCACCGGCGCTGGAAATGTGACGCAGCTCACGCCTGGCGGAGATATCAACCCACCGCTGACGGCGAACCTGTTCAAGCGATTGGTGTTCGGCCGCGCGCCGTCGGAAGCCCGCGGCCACGACAACGTCGGAATGCTCAACGGCTACCTGATGCGGCTGACGATCTTCTCCGGCGGAACGGACATCAACACCGTGCTGGCGACCATGTCGAGCAGGGCGCCGCTGACCGACTGGACATACATCCTGCTGCCTGACGGCACTCCCCTTGCTTATGAAACCGGGACGATAATCAAATGCAACAAGTGCGCGCCATGAAACGCACGCTCGCCGCCGCGGCTATCCTATTCGCATGGTCCTTCGCGGCGCTCGCGCAAAGCGGGACGTCGGTTTCGTCCATGCTGAACGCCACCACAGACGTATCTGTACCTCGACCAGCAGGGCGTGGATGTAAAGCTGGACTGCTCCCAGGCCCTGGCCGCGATGGGGCTCACGACGGTGCCGCTCGCGGTTGCCTACAAGAGCCCGGCCGACCCGGCGGGTATCGCAGGCACTACGCGCAAGATGCTGGGCCTTGGCGCCGCGGCTGCAGCGACCGTCATCACCCCGACCGGCACTGGCCGCGTTCATTCATCCGTTGTCGGCGATGTCGCCAACGCAACATCAGCAGCCGGTGTGAATTTCCGGCTGAAGTACGGCACTGGAACACCACCCGCGAACGGCGATGCAGAAACCGGAACCGATTGCGGCGCGCTGAAGCAGGCCATCGTTCAGGGCACTACCTCGGTGCAGCCGTTCGGGTTGGAATGCTACATCACGGGGCTATCGATTGGCACACAGGTCTGGTTCGACATAGCCGCATCGGCAACGACAAGCGGCACTGCCTTGGTCACTGCAATTGACTGGTTTGGAGAAGAGCGGTGAGGCTTAAAGCCGGCGCAATCGCTGGCTTGCTGCTGGCGCTAGCCGGGCCGGCCGGATCATCGGTCCTGTATTGGACCCAAGTCCATTATCAGGATGTGAGCGCGACGGTGCCGCCTGTCGTGCCGATTTGCATGTACGTGGACCAGGGCGGCCCACCGCGTGTGCCCCGCAAGCTCTGTGACGCAGACTTCCAAGCATGGGTGAGCGCCGGCGCCGATATTATCGACTACCACATCAACGGCGACCAGGAGATGGCCCAGCCGGGCGGTGCAACCGGCACCACATCGGTTGTCGGCGTGATGATGGGCATGGCGTCAGGCATTGGCGATCAAACCGCCCTGGTGACGCCGGCGGTCACCGGCAATTTCTATGTCAAATACACCGGCTATCTGATCAACAACACAGCAACGCAGGGCGGCGTGATTACGCTGCGCTACGGCTCCGGCACCATTCCGTCCAACGGCGATGCGCTGACCGGAACCATTATTGGAACAGCCAAGACGTGGATTGGATCGAACGCTAACCGCCGCGCGCCTGTCCAGCTGCTGGGCTATGTGACGGGGCTCACGATCGGCACGCAATACTGGTTCGACGTGTCGCTCGCTTCGACCAATGTCAGCAACACCGTCACGCCAGGCGGCATGAACTTCGTCATGCTGGAGAAGTAGCGACAATGGTGTCGCCGGCCAAACGCAGCGTTGGTTGCTCGGCTACTGCGCGCCGGACGGTCGCAGGTGACACGTTCAGCATGAACGCAGCCTCTGCCACTGTCGTCGGGACGCGTATCGCCTCATCGCGGATGGATACGCTCAGTGCGGCGAGGTCCGGTTGCATGAGATTATCTGCCAGTGCGAAGCCATTCAGCGAGAACGCGCGCTTCCTGCAGGGCTTGATCGGACGGCAAGCCAGAGCCGGAATGCAGCGTAGCGACAACGTTCAGGGCTACCGCTCGTTCCGAGCGCTCGGCGAGCAAGCGTGCCTGACGATCCTCCGGGCTGATTTTCCGGTTGGGGTGGTTGGTTTCGCTCATGGTCGTCTCCAGCCCCTGATGCAGCCCCGCGAGGCGCCGGGGCATCAATACTGCCCGTTGCGTGCAGGTCGCGCAACACTGACCCATCGAACAAAGGCCGTAGGCCGGTTGCACCCAGCCTACGACCCCCGGCCCACCACGACGGGACTAACCGCCGCGGTGACGCATGACGCTGGCACAGCCAACCCAGGCTGTGCAGTGGCGCACGTCACAGGAGGCGCGGTCCATGGTTCACAATGAACGGTTCGCGCCATGGGCGATGGTGAGTGGTTCCGGTGGGTAGGAGGCATCGCCGTGGGCGCGGCGTATGTCATCCTCGGCTGGTTCTCAGTCGAAGTCCGGGAACTGCGCAAGATGATCCTTGAGACATCACGCAGCGCCAGCGGCGAGGTCGAGAAATCCGAGGCGCGCTGGCGGGCGGAGATGAAGGAGATCGAAGACCGGCGTCGCCATGACATGGAGGCCGTCGTCACTAGGCTGGAGGCGCGGATCATCCGGTTTGAGGAGGCGACCGAGAAAGATCGTCAGGTTGCCGCGACGGATCGCGCGAACATCGCTGCCACCATGCTAACGAGGCATGAGTTTGACCGGCAGATGGATAAGCGGTTCCCCGAGCGTGGCCGGGCGGGGGGGAATTAGATGCTGCGGGCCGGTCTCGATACCGACTCCCTCGCACGGCAGGATTGAGGGGCCTCTTGGGGACGTTTCACCGTGCGGCTCTGCCTGCCAGTCCGCCAGACTACTCCATCTGCGCGTGTCCATCCACGCCGCCGCAGCCCGCACTGAATACCACACCATCCGCATGACTGGAATAGCGCAATGAGCGACGCACCGCCGACTCCTGCCCCACCGCTTCCCACGGCGCAGCAGGCGGCGAACAACTCGCTGTGGACGCCACAGTCGATCATCGCGCTGATCACGCTTGGCGTCGTCGCGCTCACGATCGCTGGCGTGTTCTGGAAGGCCGATCCGCCGACCCTGCAACTGGTGATCGGTCTGGTGATCGGCGGGTACGGCAAGGACATTATGAATTTCTACTACGGCTCGTCCAAGGGCTCGCAGGACAAGGATGCGGCTAGCGCCAAGCTGCAGGAACGCGCGGTGGTGCCGGAGCGGTGAGGTGGCGTGCGGAGGCTAGAGAGGTGGCCAATTGCTCTAATTGTGTGGTTAGATAAACGGCATAAGAGAGAGACCTACAATAGCCGCACCAAGGAAACCTACGGCCCATCCGAACAAGACAATGGCCACACTGTAATCTATGCCCCAACACATTATCGCCACCCCACCGCTAAAGAGCACCGTTCCAAAGAACAGACGCACTGGAAGCGGCAGATTTGTATAGAGAGAAATGTCGTCGCCAAAAGGCGCGTTTCCCGCATGAGCCGCAGCGATACAGGCCGCGATTATAACGGCTACACCACAGCATATCAGTGCCTTGCGCACTATTCTTGCCCGCGGCTCGGTTTTGCCTTGGTTGGTGGCCTTTGGTATCGCTCCTCCAATTCCTCCCTCGTTACCTGCCGTAGCTTCCTTGCCCCGATAGCAAAAAGCTCGATCTCCTCTGCGTCGAGTTCGATTGGCTTTACCTGTTTGACGCGTGTCTCAGTTGCCTCGCCCACGTTCTCTCTCCACCTCCACGTTAGCCTCGGTGCAGCCCATGCCAGACGAAGACCAGCGCATCATCCCAGCCTGCGAGGACTTTGCCTATATCGCGCAACGCGAGCGCGAAATCCGCGCAGCTGAGGGAAGGGAGGTTGTGCCTCCAGCCGTCACGCATGAGGAGGCTTGGGGGTTCTAGTGGCGTCCCGTGGAGGACTCGAACCTCCGGCCTCCGGGTTCGGAACCCGGCGCGCTATCCACTGCGCCAACGGGACTAATCCTTGAACGGGTCAAACTCGCCACTTCCCGCCATCACTACAGCGAATGGTCTCAGTGTGTGTAGGACCTTAGTCGAACCCGCATGGTGCGCTAGCACGTCGGGCAACCGGCGATAGGCCATTGGGCTTTCGTCCAGATCGGCGCCTAATAGCATCACGCCACGCGCCTGAAGCCATCCGTCCATCTGCGAGCGGGTGAATGTGCGGATTGCCTGTTTCCGACCGAACAGCCGTCCAGCGCCGTGCACGGTGGAGTAAAGCGACGCTCGCGCCTCTGGGCCGTCCACGCCCTCCAGGATAACTGCGTCGTCTCCCATTGACCCACCAACAAATCCGCGCTGGCCAGGAAAGGCCGGCGTAGCGCCTTTCCGCACTACCCACAGGTCGCGCCCGTCGTGTGTCTCGCGCCACGCGTAGTTGTGGTGATTGTGCACCATGTCGGTCACTCTCCCGCCTATAATCTGTCGAACGCGCTCGACCACCCATTCCCGGCCAGCATAAGAGTAACGCCCGGCGAGCTGCATCGCGGCGATGTAGCGCCGGCCAATCTCGCTGTCCTCGTCCACCACTGCTGGCGGTACGTTCATTCCGTCCTTGCCGCCGGCAGCTTTGAGGTAACGTGTGGCGCTGGTGTGGCCTAATCCGCGTGAGCCGAAATGCACGCCGATCCAGACGAAGCCAGCCTCATCCCGCATCAGGTCAACGTAGTGATTGCCGGAGCCAACGGTGCCAAGCTGCGTTACCGCCTTGGCGCGGTATTCCCCCATGTCGGCCTCACGCCATGCGTCCGAGTCGTCGAACAGAGCGTGTTCTACTCGCTCGTTGTTGGTGCGACCGACGCCGAACGAAATGACGCTCTGCACGTCCTTCAGGATCAGCGGCACGGTTTCGGCAATCGCGTCGTACTGTGTATCCAGCCGCACCGCCATATTGCCGCACCCGATGTCGAAGCCAACGCCGGATATGCTGATCTGCTTTTCATAGGCGATGACGCCACCTACCGGTTGCGCATAGCCCAAGTGGCCGTCTGCACAAATTACCCCGGCCACGGCGTTGCCGATCGACATGCAGTTGCGCATCTGGGTGATAGTCGCTTCGTCGTGCTCACCAAACACTGTGAGAGGCGAGTTTTGGTAGGCCGGTTCTTGCTGTCGCAGATTGACGATCTGAGCGGCGGCATCCGCCTGCTCGCGCGCCAGCATTTCGGCGCGCGCAGCATCACGGAACGTGCACCATGCCGGCATCCCGCGGCCGTTGTCGCCCGGGTTAGCCACGCGGCTATCTGGTTCGATGCCAGCAGCAGAGGCTAGTTCTCTGGCGCGAATTTCAAGTGGGTCAGATCGTCTCGTCATATGTCTCTACCTTTCGCCCCATGGGCGTTCGCTAACGTCAGCTACCTCTGCGATTTTGTCATCCGTGAGGGATGGCCATAGTTCCTTAATGCGAACCACGACATGCTCGCGCGTGCATTCGCGACCCTTCGCCAAGCGTCGTGCGCGCCACGTGGCAATTGTATTAGCCTTAGCGCCATGCTCACTGAAGTCAGTCACAGGAATACCGCTCCCCGCTTAGCACGTTCGATCGCACGGTCGTAAGCGAAGCTATCGACCGGCAGCGTGATGTCCCGTTCAAAACCCTTCCCATCGACGGTGTGCTTGATGACGATGTGATCGCCGGCCGGGTCAAGCAGGACGCTCGTTTCTCCGCTCTGGTCCGAAAGCAGCAGCTCGATAGCCAGCATCTCGCCTCCGTGCTGTTGTTGCCCAGGTGGTCGCGCGCTCATGGCCACCCGACGCCGGGGTCAATAGTCACGGTCAACGCCCTCTTTCTCATACATCACGCGCCCGCAGCTATCGCATGTGATCGTGATACACACGATTGGTGATCCATGCCCATATGTGTCGTAGGACTCAGCATCATCCCATTTTGCTTGGGCATGTTCCGACCAAGGGGCGCTGCAAAACGGGCAAAGGATGTCAGCTGGTTTATCGCTTTCGGTGCTCACGGCTCAAACCCCATCAGCATCATCTCATTGACCACGTGCAGCGCGTGCGCCTTCGCGCTATCGAGCGAGCCACGCATTCCATGGCTGACCCCGTCGCGTTCGACGAAGTAGCCAGGCACACTGCCGATTACACCGAACCGGATATGGATGGCGGTCGCCTCCAGGCGGATCAGGCCTGGCTCGATGATGGTCCAGGTGGTGTTGGCATCAGGTGCCATCTCACATCCCCCTTACCCAGCGGAGACCGTTGCCCCCGACTACGAGACATATCGCGCCGATCCACGCCGCCGGCCGGTTATCGACTGACATCCCGGCGAGCATTACGATCGTGCCGGAGAAGGTGGCGGCTGAAAGCCAGCTTTCTGTGCGTGTGGTTCGGTTTTCATCATTGGCCATCGCACCGCCTCCTAATCATTGGAAGCACTGACTGCACGATCATATCCTGCATCTCGACATCAGCGCCCTGTTCTGTCGCTCTCTGTCGAAACTGAACTTCCCACCCATCTGGAGAGATCGCCCACACGGGTTGCTTGCCGGAGCCATTACATAGGTTGCATGTCACTGATGGAATGCCGGGAAGAATGTCGGTCTCAGCTTCAATCTTCCTTCCCAAACATCGGCGACAGACGATTGTCGTTGCTGGTTCACTGGCCATGTGTATGCTCCTGTCCTCCAGCTTCCCTGATCTTCCTGGTTAGCGATGCTACGAAGCCAACGGCCTCCTGGCGGGTAAACGCGATGTGGCATTCAAGCGCCGGGATGTACACCACGATTTGGCCGTTGACTGCCCCGACTTCCAAGAAGCCCGGGTCGAGGACCTGGCCTGGGCGGCCGGCCGTCGTTGTGTTTTTGTCGATCACAGTTCCCATCCTCATCCTGACGACTGGCTAGCACCGTCGTCGCTGCCTTGAATCAGCCCGCACGAATACGCCGGCACTATCCCGGCCTGCGGTGTGAACTCCCCCGCCACCTTGACGCATTTCAGACAGCGGTAAATCTCGCGCTCAGGCTCTGGTGCGGGACCTCCCGAATAAACCATCTTCCACGCGACGCCACGTTCAATGTGCATGAACCGGCCGCAGGTATGACACTTCGGCAGCTTGGTTCGGATTTCACTCGACATTTGCTTCTGCCTCCTGCGTCTGCTTGCGCGCCTCATCAAACGCATCGGCGGCATCGACCGCGGCCTTCACCGCACGGTGCCAGTCGGCGCGACGCCGGATGGCAGCCTGGTAGGCGGCGACAGCGACGCGCGTGCGTTCGGGCCACGATGCTATCGTGCTTTCTACAGACATGGGTGCACGTCCATCCCGGCGTCGCCGAGTGCCTTCTGTAACCGAGCAGCCCAGAAAGCGAACATTTTCATGTCTGCCACGCGGGTAGGGTCGCCAGCGCTGGTGTAAGCACAAAGCCTGAGTTCGCGCTCGACGGCCGCAACTTCACGCCATGGGTCGGGCGGTGTGGCTGCGGTTTGGTTCTGGCTCATTGCACAACACCACAATAGTCACACGTCCACACCGGCCTACCGGACGCGCTAAGCCATGCTGGTATCACACCAAGATATGTGTCGCACTTTGGACACCGTGGTGTTGCCGCTCCTGGACTATCACGCTCCCACCGCTCAACGCTCGGCAGCGTGGTTGTCGAAGCGGCGGGTTTGTCGGTCATATGGGCCTCCATCCTTGCGGGGCTTGCGCCAACAGGACGCGCAGCCGGTTTATCTCGGCTGCGGCTTCCGCCAGGACGCTGGCATAGCCGTGATTGCCGTTGTCCGCCGCGCGCTTCTGCATGGCCTTGATCTTATCGAGAACATCTGTGGTGGTCTCGACGGTGGTTCGTGGTGCTGCATCGCTGCCCTCAATACTCATCGTCGTTGTCCCATTCATCGTGGCACGGACACTCGCACGGCTCCGGGTCTGGGTC
>JADMIO010913693.1_pt1 | contig 10187 bp, 5 predicted proteins | sample 8958161 | NCBI WGS metagenome assembly JADMIO01 (sample SAMN16585339, study PRJNA669376) | soil metagenome | isolation source: Crop rotation soil | place: USA: Cullars Rotation, Alabama | collected 2011
GAAGGATACTTTTGCTGATTTTTGTTGACTCTTGCCCTGCAGTACCCCCAATACCTAAAATTCTAAGGCTCCCTGGTTTCGCTCTGCATACGATTATTTTGAAAATGATCGTGATTGTTATGAAATCGCGTATCCAGTAACCAGTCCAATACCTACCGATCAATCAACTCTCGGCTCCAAACCTTTATAATTTAAAAAATGCGCCGATCCCTTAAACGCCCCAATTGGAGTATTCGAAACATAACTATTTCGATTGCATCAATATTTATACGACTTCGCCCTAGTCCAATCTTTCTGACATTGGCATTGATTTTCTTCGCCGTCTTTTTTTCGCAATGCACGAAAAGAAATGAAGGCGATCGCCGACCAATGGGATTTGAGCAAGAGATTCTTGGCAAATGGAAACTCGCCAGTTCTCCGTATTCAGGATATTGGGTCTTCAAATCAAATGTGATTGATTCCTTATCAACGCGTACGCGCACCGTTCGTGAACTCGAGATTCATATTGCCGGCTTGTGTGCAGGGAAAGGATACTGGTCGCTAACGAATGATAGCATTCTCGATAATTCCTGCGTACCAAATGCGAAGCTGATTAAACTCACAAAGGATTCGTTGCTTTTTAAATTCAGTCAAGGGTGGTTTGATATAGAGTATAAGTGGCATAGGTGATTGAATTGCGGATTGCGGATTGCGGATTACGGATTACGGATTGCGGATTGCGGATTTGCAAAATCGGTATACATACAGGCGACAAAAATGACGGAGCTAGTTAATTCTCCGTTGAATGCCCAACTTCAGTCGTTTGATATTCCTGTTTTGGTGTTGTAAGAAGCGAGTAGGCGTGTAAGGCGAAATTGCATTTCGCCTCCCGCATGCCGATTTATTAAATCGGTAGGCGGGACCGATTTGCAAAATCGGCATACACGCTGCGAATATTAATCGCCTTGAATGATGCATTAGGTTACGCGAAGGGTGATAGTGGGCGAGGAATAACATTACCAGTGGCCGTCGCACGCCGATAGCCGCCAACAACTGCGTTGATTTTCTACATAAGTGTGATGCATTGATTGTAGTCAAATACAGACGGACGCAATTCAATAATAAACCCGCATTGGCGTTGAGTTAGATGCTATTTTTGTCGCTGCCACTATGAAGCTTATCAACCAAAAATCAGAAGAAGAAGGATCGAAAAACTACATCTCGATAAAATCCGTGTGTAAAGTTTTGCGCGCTGCAGCTTCCATCTCTTTTCTTTTACAAATTGCATTCATTGCAGTTTTTATTTCCACCTCCATTGAGTCATTCGCACAAAACGCGCAAACTGGTATCCCATCAGGCTTCAATGAAACAGCAGGCTTCATCGAAAACAAAGGACAACTGTACGATCAATTTCATCACCGGAATAGCAAAGTAAAGTTCTTGCTAAAATCAAAAAACCTGAATGTTCAACTAAGGAAGAATGGTTTTAGCTATGATACATACGAGGTATTATCCAAGTCGACTGGTCTCAAAAAAGATCTTAGCTTGAAAAACGGACTTAAAAGAGACTCTTCTGTTTTTCGATTCCATCGCGTAGATATAGAATTTCCTGGCGCGAATGCTGCACCTCAAATAATTTCCGAGGAACAATCGGTCGCAGCATTTACATATTACAACGAGGACAACCCAAATGGCATAACGGTTCATCAATTTCAGCGCGTGATATATAAGGAACTTTATCCCGGCATTGATCTCGTTTTCGAAACGCGCGGTGTAGATGGAACCAAAGGATTTGAATATTACTTCATAGTGAAGCCTGGTGCACATCCGGAAAAAATCAAACTCCAATATAACGGGGCAAACACGCAGTTAAAGAATGAATGCATCAACATTCAGGTTACGGGAGGTACAATGGAAGAAAGAATTCCTACCAGTTTTGTAAGTAATAAATCGACGCTAGATCTTTCACAACTTAAAAATGATAAACAAATCAAATTGTCGTATAAGAATGTTGAGAAAGGAATTTATGGATTCAACATTCCATCGTATGATCATTCAAAAACGCTGATCATCGACCCAACTCCCGATTTGGTTTGGGGCACTTATTATGGAGGAACGCTGAACGACTGGGCATATAACATTGCACGCGATCCTGCGGGAAATATTATCGTTTGCGGATCATCGAATAATCCGAATCTCGCAACAACTGGGGCATATCAGACTACCCTCACTGGATTTGCCGATGCCATGCTGGGAAAATTTAAATCTAACGGGAATTTGTTATGGATGACGTACTTCGGTGGTGAGGAAGAAGAAATTGCTTATGGTGTGTGCTCCGATAGCAACGGAAATCTTTTTATTGCAGGATATTCCGATTCTAAAACAGGAATCTCAACTCCCGGATGTCATCAACCCGTTCATGGAGATCCTGTGAGATATGGGAGAGATGCGATGATCGCTAAATTCTCTCCAACCGGAACCAGAATATGGGCCACTTACTACGGCGGAACAACTTGGGATTTTATAGAAGCGATCAGATGTGATGCGCATGATAACATTTTCGTGGCCGGGTGGACATCTTCTTCAAATGCAATCTCCACACCAGGATCCTTTCAACCAACTTATGGAAGTGGACCTGCCACCACTGACCAGGGGGATGGATTCGTTGCTCGGTTTGATAACAATGGAAACAGAGTTTGGGCAACGTATTATGGCGGCTATAATCCTGATGCGTGTCGCGACCTTGCCGTAGATTATTCCACCGGAAATATTTATGTGGTGTGTGAGGTTCTTTCAACCACACTAGCATCGCCAGGCTCATTCCAACCTTCAAGTTTAGGCAAGGGTGAAGCTGTACTTGTAAAATTTGATAGCAACGGAAACAGATTATGGGCCACGTATTATGGAAGTCCAAACGATGAGGTTACCCTGGCAATAACTTGTGATACGCAAGGCAATCCGATCATTGGTGGCTGGACTAACTCACCAACTGGCATCGCAACTACGGGCGTTCATCAATCAACATATGGTGGAGGAACGCGAGATGTTTTTGTTGCAAAATTCGACGCGAGCGGCAAAAGAATTTGGGCGACCTACTATGGAGGAAGCGACGAAGATTTCATTTATGGTTTAGCCAGTGATCTTAACAACAATATTATTATTCTTGGTAACACCTCTTCCGCAACGAATATTGCGACGCCTAATTCATTCAAGCCGACCATCGGCCTTCCCGTGAAAGTAACACCTTACATTGCGAAACTTGATGCAAGTGGTGCACGAGTTTGGGGAACATATTATGGTTATGGAAGTTTATATGACAATGGGGAAGCAAGACATGCGGTGACTGATCCCATGGGAAATATTTTCGTTTGTGGCGTAACGATGGCGCCGAGTGGAATATCTACTTGTGGTGCTGTGCAGGAAAACTGGGCTCCCAGCAACCAGGATATGTTTGTTGCCATGTTTAGTGAAACAGTGGTTTCGTTAGCCGTATCAGCATCTATAATCGTTGATCAAACCAGTGGTGTTTGCGCGGGTACGCCGGTCACCTTTACTGCTACTGCAATAAATGGCGGGCCCAATCCAAAATATCAATGGAAGGTGAATGGAACAAATGCAGGTACCAACAGTTCAATTTTTACGTCGAGCAGTTTAAACAATGGCGATCAGGTGACTTGTGAGGTAACGAGTAATTCGCCGTGCATTCGTAATCCAGTTGCAACCTCAAATGCAATTAGTGTTGTGATAAAACCTTCGGTGACGCCGTCCGTCACTATCTCTTCTGATATGAGCGGTGGCGTATGTTCCGGAACGCTAGTCAATTTTACCGCGCAGCCTGTGAATGGCGGCGGCAGTCCATCTTATCAATGGAAAATTAATGGCAACAATGTCGGGAGTAATAGTCCAACGTTTTCCAGCAGCACACTTGCTGATGGAGATGCGTTGAGTTGCGTGATAACGAATTTACTTTCTTGCAATGCCATTACTTCAGCCCCATCAAATGCAATTACGGTAAAGATTACCGCCGGAATTGTTCCGTCCATCTCCATCAGTGCATCTGCCACAACCGTGTGCAGTGGCGAGCCAGTTAAGTTCACAGCATCTTCAATGAACGCAGGAAACAATCCATCGTATGAATGGAAGGTGAATGGAAATGTTGTTGGAACCGGATCTACGTATAATGTTGCAAGCATGTCGGGCAACAATGTTATTATATGTTATCTCAAACCTGATAATGTAGCTTGCTTTGGACCCGGCACACTTGCATCGAACCAGATTAATATTAATGCATTTCCGTCGCCAGATTTTGTAATTCAACCGAACAATCCTGTAATTTCTAAGGGCGACAGTGTACAATTGCAGGTAACGGGTACGAACATCTCAACGTACAATTGGACACCTGCTCAAGATATTAATAACACGAGCGATCAAAATCCCAAAGTATGGCCGGCAACAACAACGCAGTATACGCTCGAAGCCACATCTGCTAATGGATGTGTGGCAACAAAAAATGTAACAGTGACTGTGGTAACAAGTGTCAGCATTCCTAATGCCTTCACACCAAACCACGATAATAAAAATGATTTCTGGAAAATCCGCGGGTTGGAGTTGTATCCTAATTGCCACGTGACCGTTTTTAATCGATGGGGCCAGGTCGTCTTTCATTCGTACGGATACAATGTTCCATGGGATGGAAATAATAAAGGCATGCCGTTGGATAGTGGAACTTTTGTTTACATAATTGATTTGAGAAATGGAACCAAGCCGTTGAGGGGGACAGTGTTGTTGGTGAAATAAAAATCACATCACTTCACCTACTGTCATCCCGAGCGCGAGCAAATGATTCTCGCGAGTATAAAAAAGTAAGCGAGGGATCTCGCGAGTTTAAGTGGCTTCGAGATAATAATTCGCCATCGAATGTGAGCCACCCTGAGCAATCATTTCAAAACTCTTATTCGAAAACTTCCTTTTTTGCAGTTAGCTATTTCATTTCGACAGTTTCCTCGCCCACAGAAACAGTCGAGGGGTTGCCTATTGCCAATTGCGGAGGCTGGGCGGTTACCTAATCAACAATACAGTTCCTCTTTCCATTTTCCTTTCCTGTCCTTCCAGTTGATACACGCACATCCATACGTAGGTTCCTGGATCCGCGTCTTTACCTGCGAGCTGGCCATTCCAACCTTTATACAATTCCGTAGTGTGAAAAACCATTTGACCCCAACGATTATAAACAGAAAATTCAAATTTCTTTACGTCGCCAAACAACAATGGTTTAAAGTCATCATTGTGTCCATTGGACTTAGGCGTAAATGCATTTGGTACATAAAATCCACTTAAACAATCTTTCTGCGTGATGAGCATGGTATCCTTTCCTTCACAATTATTCGCATCTTTTACTTGCAACCAATATAGTCCCGGTTTATTGATGGTGATCGTTTTCGTTATCGCATTATTGCTCCACAAATAATTTTGATAAGTGTTTAATGGCACAATTTCTAATTTACCATAACTACAAATCTCTGCATCTCCAGGTAAGAATCCGGTAGGCAAGGGCAGCATCCTACTGATCCGCATGCTGTCCATACCAACGCAGCTATTTCGATCAGTTACGGTAACAATATAAGTTCCTGGTGAATTCACTGATTTCGTTCTATTCGACGTTCCATCGTTCCATAAATAGGAAGTATATCCTGCGCCAGCATCTAATAATTTCGATGTTCCCGTGCAAAGCAGACTATCCTTGGATAAATTAATTCTCGGATTCGGAAAGACAGAGGCGATGACAACGGTATCGTACGACTTGCAACCTTCTGCTGTTGTTGCAATCACACTGTACGTGCCAGCAAGTTTAGCTTTCAATACTTGTGAGTTGGCGCCGGTGTTCCATTGGTAATTGGTGAATCCTGCACCAGCATCAAAGCTTGCGCTATCACCCTGGCAGAAACTAACGTCTGCACCAAGAAAAATGGGTGTTGAATGATTAACCTTAACGGCAATGGTATCAAATGCAAAACAACCTGGGATTTTTTCAGCCTTTAGGTAATAAGTCGTATCTACCTGCGGATTCACTATAACATTCGCCGATGTAGTAGAATTAATATTATAGTTCGGATACCAACTATAATTGAGGAAATCGTTTGGCGCCGTAAAATGCAGCGTATCGTTATTACATTTCGACTTGTCCACTCCAAGATCCAATGGAATTGGAGGATGTGCAGCAATAACAATTGTGTCGCGAAAAATGGCGCCACTACAAGCGTTACTCACTTCAACATGATAAGTTCCGGGTTGCCTGACTAAGAAAGTTGAATCAGTAGATCCGTCCTGCCATCGATAAGATGAGAATCCAGCTTTAGCATTCAGGAGAATGGTGTTGCCTGGGCAGATGGTGTTATCCGAACCTAAATTCAATACTGGTGACGAAATACCTACAGTAACCATCATGCTATCCTGGATCCAATCGCAGCTGGCAAATATTTTTGATTTGATTTTAAAACTGCCGTTGCCAATTGATTTAATTCTTAAGAGCGTATCATTGACCGACACTATCTTAATTTGATTACGACCCGTGTCCAACACCCAATTTGTTGGCGCGTGACAGTCTGCATTTTTAAGGATACGAAAATCATAAGTATTTACAGAATCACAAATTGTTGATGGCCCCGTTAGATCTAACAACGTGCACGCCGTTTTACCGCAATAAAATCCCGCATATGCAATAGTGTAAGGATTGATGCGGAGGTTAGTGCCAAGCACTGTTGGGAACGAAAGACTCTCCCCCACGTTCCCAAAGCTCACCGTTGTTAAGGGAAAGTCCTGAAGATCCAGGGAATGCCCGTAACCTGACAACTTCCGAATGATCCATTGAAATTGAATTTCTGAACAAAGCTTCCAGCCCAATATGGATTCTTATAGAAGAATGATCCTACCCCGTAAGCAACGGAATCGCTAAACGGAATAATATCAGCATTGCCACCACTCTTCGGAATTTGCACGAATTGTTCATTCAACGTGTTAAAAGCAGTATCAATTACTACCGCGCCGTAAGCAACATTAGGATAGGTATATCGGTCAACTCCAAGTATAAAACTCGTATCCGTTTTTTGCGTGGCACTCGATAAAAGCAGGAGTGGATTGCCAATTTTTTTTGAGAGAAGCATATCTCCATCGGCGGACAGTTTTATCAAGCTATGAGCGGGACCGTTCCTGCTGAAGATGTAAAGATTTTTCTTATCGGTTAAGAAATTTAAGACGTCCCAATTCGTGGAATTTGCAACGGGAATTTTCTTTGCCCATACAACACTTCCGTCATTTTTATTCAACTTCAAAATTCGCGGCGCCCAATCCGAACTCTCGGTTTCGCGATATTCGAAATACAGATAGCTGCCGAGTTCAAGCATCGCAGCATCACCATACAAATCACCGAGAAAAATGTCGGGGCCTGCATCATATCTTTTAAACCAAAGCGGCGAACCGATATTATTCAACTTCAACAAATAAACTTTCTGTCCTACGGTGCCGTATGTTCCAAATACCCAACAATACAAATCGCCTTCCGTGGATTCGAATACTCTTCCAATTCCACCAAGTAACATGTTCGGATGCATTCTTTCACTCCATATGATATTAAATTGTTCATCGAATTTGAATGCAAGCAATTCGAGCGTATTGAGTCCATACACTATCGTACCAACGCCAAAATAATTCCCGTCTTTCAGTCGGATTATTTGGTTGATGTCTAATTTAGCGCTTACCCCTTCCCATTGCAAAACCCTTGACTCAAGTACCCTTCCGGCGGTATCAAAAAGATTTAAGTATGGTTGTTCGTCAGCTATGTAGGGTACCTCGCGGCCACGACCCAACACCATGATCTTATTCTGTGTTGTTTTCAATCCCCGATAGAAAATCATGCAATTCGGATAGTTGCGATATTCTTTAAAAAAAGTGCGTAAGCAAGTATCAGGCTCCGCCACAATGGGACAGTAAACGTTTTGACATTCAAGATTTGACTGAAGTGTGAGCGCCTGATTTATCAAAGAAGCGGAAGTCAGTAACACCGTATTGTTTAACTGCGGAATGGAGAACTGATAGTATGGAACTGTTCCTCTGGTGAAACTAGTTGGCGCAGCTGAGGCTGAACAGCCAGGCAATGTGCCAACACTATCTGTTTTAGTAACGACGATGTCCTTCGCGCCGTCCAGTGAATTGCTCGCGATAAATTGGCCACCATCCTGGCAGGGAATAAGATTCATCAGCTCTATCGGATACGAATAAGCGAATTTGCGGGCCGACACAGGGTCATTGTAGATGTCGGGCCAGGTAGAAACCACATACAGATCTGTTGGACTTGCTCCCTCAGTTACTGCAAGGTGTTCTGTGGAATAGTCTTGCGCGGTATGCACCTGGCTAGTTGGAATATTATTAACTGAAAAAACTTCCTCTGCTTCCGGAATACTGGTTGGAGAGTAGTTCTGTTTAATCAAATATTCAACACCATTCTTTACTTTGTATCCAGTAACTCTTGGACGGAGATTCACCATCCTCATTGACTGGAAAAAGTAATCCGATCTATCAATTCCACCTATACAGTGGGCAAATCTTAAATTTCCCGTATTGTAATCTATATCTGCCATTATACCTCGACGAAAGCCAGAATCATTTTCATTGTACCCCACATATGCGTCCCAATATTCAAGTCCCAAACCAACCAGGTTAAGATTACCTCTGGATTTATAAGTCTTGCTCCAGATCGTAGTTCTATTAGTCAATGAAAGTTTAGAAATATTAAAATGCGAATCGTTCCCGATCAATATTGAAAAAGAATTCTCTCTCCACTCCTGAACGTCGATGCCTTGCCAGGAACCAGCAAAGCCCGATACGCTAATGACATTGGACCATTGCAGGTTTCCATTTTGATCAAATGCGCAGAGTATGGGTGTGGTGATGGTGGTAGCAATTGGTTTTCTTTCTGCCATAGCATATAGCAGGCCGTCAGAAAACAGATGGATCTTTTTAATTGAAAAGTCGTAAGTCGCTTCCTCAATCGTCTTACTCCACAACAAGTTTCCCTGTCTATCAATTTTTACAATGAGTCCCTTTTCCATGGATCCGTCGAAATAAGTACCCACTATGATATACTCACCGTTGGGAAGTTGGATGATATCATTCACCTTTTCCACCGAGGCTGCATTTCCAAGTTTCAGTTGAAACGTCCAGGTGTCGCACACGTTGATTGAACTGACACGCGAAGTCTTATTCACAGATGACGGTGGAACGAAAGAATTAAACTTGTTGAATTCCGCGGGAAGCTTGAGGCGATTTGATAAAGATGGTATTCGCGCGTCCTTTGCTGGTGATTGGGCAAATGCCATATCCTTTCCGATGGCAAAAAGCCATATGAAAAGCACCAATAAGGGGCGGACATTGTTAGTACACGTGGGGTTCATCGGGTAAAGGCAAGCTGCTTACGGGTTTGGGCGATGTAACTTAATAAAAAAAGCTGGGAAGGCGAAGGTGATTAGAGTCAAGAGTTTGCCGCTGATCATTCGGTTGGTGGCCACTTGCCGAATATCTTAAGATAAAGATTCTCCCAATGCGGATTCAACGAATTAATCAATTGATCCTTTTTTCTCCTGGACCATTTCTTGACCTGCTTTTCTCTGGCAATTCCTGGAACTGCAAATTCATGTCCCTCCAAATAGACAGGTATATTGCAATTATAGCGGCCGGTAAAAGACTTTGGATTTCCCCGCTGCTTATAATGTTCTTTTACGCGCTCTTCAATATTGTTCGTGAAACCAGTGTATACTACGGTCTTTCTAATGTTAGTGAGAATGTAGACGTGGAATGGGTAATTCAGATATTTCCATGCTGCACTTGACATGAAGCAATATTAAAATGATAGGCATTAACGGCAATGGGTAAAACATCATGCTCATTTGCTTTTTTTCCCCTGTATTTGCAGCGGAAATTGCTTTTGCATGCTGTCCTTACGAGATTTCGATAGCCTTCCGCCACATGAGATGTTATCCCTGCCTGCGGCAGGCAGGCCGAGCGTATCCCCTCGTCAAATGTCATCCCGAGCCGAGTAAAGCACTGTTCGAGTTTAAAAAAGTAAGCGAGGGATCTCGCGAGTTTGAGTAAATGCGAGTTCATAATACGCTATCGAACGTGAGCCACCCTGATGAAGCATCAGAGTACTCTTATGC
>JADMIO010945873.1_pt1 | contig 10187 bp, 8 predicted proteins | sample 8958161 | NCBI WGS metagenome assembly JADMIO01 (sample SAMN16585339, study PRJNA669376) | soil metagenome | isolation source: Crop rotation soil | place: USA: Cullars Rotation, Alabama | collected 2011
GCCATGCTCGTCGTGCGCCGGGGTGAAGCGGGCGCGGCTGCGCATGATCCGACAGGTGGCGTCGTCGAGCGCCGGAGAGCCGCTCGACGAGGTGATCGCGCAGGCGCTCACCCGTCCGTCGGTCCCGATCGTGAGTCGGAAACCGGTCGTCCCCTGCTGCTCGGCGCGGATCGCCGAAGCCGGATAGTCCGAGTCGGAAATATAGGATGCCAGATTGGCGCGGGCCCGGGCCGGCTCGACCAGCCGCGGCGGCGGCGGCGGCGCGGGCGGGGCCGGCGGCGCCGGCGGCGCGGTCGGCGTGATCACCGGCGGCGGCGCGACCGGCACCGCTGCGATCGGCGGCGGCGGGGTCTGCATCTGCACCAGCGGCGGCGGCGACACGATGGGCGGCGGCTGCACCTGCGGCTGCTCGGGAGGCGGCGGCTCAGGCGGGGGCGGGGGCTCTTCCTGGACGTCGAACGTCTTCAGGTCCTCCGCCGCCTTCTTCATGAAATTATAGGCAAGCCCCGTCACCACCGCATAAGCGAGCAAGGCGTGCAAGACCGCGACCGCGATGATCGCGTAAACCCGGCCCCGGGTCATCCCCTGATCAACGTATGACATTAACCAGCCGTGCTCCCTCTCTCTGATCGTATTGGATCAACCGACCTCAACGCGGCAACCCGCTTACGGTTCATCCGTGCAACGGAGTCAACAGGGCCGGTGTCTATCGCGCCGATTGAGCCTAGGCAATCCTTCTGTGACTTTGTTACTCGGCGATGACGAAAGGGCGGATTCCCGCCGCAATCGCTGGTTAATGCGGGCCTGCCTAGCAGGCCCGGCGGGAGTGATTTCAAGGAGCCCGAATGCGCCTCAAAGTCTTCGCGGCGATCGCCCTTGCCGGCCTTGCCGCAGCGAATCCCGTTCATTCGCAAAACGTTGCGCAGCCGTCACCGGCGGCGCAGCTCAGCTATGCCGATCTCGCCGACCTCGCTTTGTCGGCGCCGGTCGCCGCCTATCTGCGCATCCGCGATGCCGACACGCTGCATCCCGACGAAGCGCCCAATGTCGCGCCCGGCTTCCGCCGCTTCCTGGTCCGCGCGGACGTCGTCGCGCTGATTCGCGGGGAGGGCGGACTGCCCGCCCAGGTCAGCTATCTGGTCGACCTGCCGAACGATTCGCGGGGCCATGCGGCGCGGCTTCGGCGGCGCGACGAAGTGCTCGTGCTCGCCCGCCGGGTGCCCGATCGTCCGGCCGAGCTGCGCCTGGTCGCGCCGGACGCGCAGCTGCCCTACGCGCCGGCCGTCGCCGAGCGGCTGCGCGCGATCCTGCGCGACGCCGCGGCCGCCGCCGCGCCGCCGCGGATCACCGGCATCGGCCGCGCCTTCCACGTGCCCGGCTCGCTGCCCGGCGAAAGCGAGACCCAGATCTTCCTGCAGACCGCGGACGGCCGCCCGATCTCGCTCAGCATCCTGCGCCGGCCCGGCGAGCAGCCGCGCTGGTCGGTCGCTTTGTCGGAGATCGTCGACGAGGCGGCGGCGCCGCCGGCCCGCGATACCCTGCTCTGGTACCGGCTCGCCTGCACCCTCCCGCAGCGCCTGCCCGCGCAGAGCCTCAGCGAGGCGGCGCCGGACGAGGCGGAGGCGATCCAGGCGGACTACCGGCTGGTGATGGACGGCCTCGGCCGCTGTGTCCGCACGCGGACGCGGCATTAGATCGAAGCTCAGAAGCTCGAAAGCTCCACGCCGACGCCGGCGCAGTCCGGGTAGATGTCGGGCTTGCGGGTGGAGACGCGAAGCGCGGTGACGCCGCGGCGGGCGGCGACGAGGTCGTAGATCTCGCGGACGAACGTCTCCTGCAGGTTGAAGCGGCGGCCGCTGGCGAGCGCGCCGACCTCGGTGCGCAGGAAATCATAGTCCCAGGCCATGCCGCGCTCGTCGCTGGCGGCGAAGCTGCGCTCGTCGACCCAGACCTCGATCGTGACCAGCAGCCGCTGCGGCTTGCCGACCTCGAAATCGTGGAAGCCGATATCGACCGGCAGCTCGAAACCCTCGAGCACGATCTTGCGCGTCCGCGGCTGGAGCCGGTCGGGCACGAGCCCGTCGAGCTGGGCGATATTGCGGGTCATCTCGGCTCCAGGAACTGAACGTCGCGCGGCAGGGAGAGGAAACGCTGGCCGCCGTCAAGCAGGATCGTGTGGCCGGTGAGGCTCGGCGTCGCGATGATGAAGCGCAAGGCGCCGACGATCTCGGCGACGTCGACGCCGCGGCCGAGCGCGTTCATGCCCCGGACCTGCTCGAAATTGGCGCGGCTCTGCGGGCCCGACACCATCGTCACCGACGGCGCGATCCCGCAGACCCGAAGATGCGGCGCGAACGCGCGCGCGCAAAGCTCGGTGAGGCCGCCGAGGCCGATCTTCGAGATCGTGTAGCTGAAGAAATCGGGGTTCAGCGAGGCGAGCTTGGCGTCGAGCATGTTGACGATCAGGCCGCGCCCGGCGCGCGCCGCGAAGGCGCGGGAAAGCAGGGCCGGCGCGCGCAGGTTCACGTCGAGATGCGCGGCCCAGCTCTCGACGGTGAAGTCGGCGAGATCGTCATGGGCGAAAAGGGAGGCGTTGTTGACGAGCAGGCGCAGCGGCGGAAGGTCCGCCGCCGCGTCCAATATGGTCGCTGCGGCGGCCGGATCGGCGAGGTCCGCGCGCACCGTCGCCGCATTGCCGAGCTCCGCCGCCAGCGCCTCTGCATCGGCCCGCGAAGCGTGATGATGGATGAGCAGGTGCCAGCCGTCCGCGGCGAGCGCGCGGGCGAGCTCGGCGCCGATCCGCTTCGCGCCGCCGGTGACGATCGCGGTCCTGGGTCCTTCGAACTCCATCGCCCGCGATTAGCCGCACGCTTTGCGCCTGACCAGCCAGCCGCTACAGCGCGGCCATGGACGATCTCAGCAGCCTCAGCCTTGCCGACATCGCCCGGCTGGCCGAGGCCAGCAAGCTGCCGCCGGTGGCGCAATGGAACCCGGCCCATTGCGGCGACAGCGCGATGCGGATCGCGCGCGACGGCACCTGGTATCATGAGGGCAGCCCGATCGGCCGGCCGGAAATGGTCCGGCTCTTCTCGACGATCCTCCGCCGCGAGCCGGACGGAAGCCACGTTCTGGTGACGCCGGTCGAGAAGCTCGACATTGAGGTCGAGGACGCGCCGTTCGTCGCGGTCGAGTTGAAGAGCGAAGGCGCCGGGCGCGCGCGCAGGCTCGGCTTCCGCCTCAGCACCGGCGACCTGGTCGTCGCCGGGCCCGACCATCGCCTGCGCTTCGAGCGCGGCCCGCATCCCTATCTCGAGGTCCGCGCCGGCCTCGACGCGCTGGTCGCCCGGCCGGTCTATTACGAGCTTGCCGAGCTTGCGCTGGCCGAAGGCGCCGAGCCGCCGGGCCTGTGGAGCGACGGCGCCTTCTTCCCGCTCGAGCCGGCCGCATGAGCCTTGCCGCCTGCCTTCGCGACGCGCTCGAGCGCGGCCACCGCGCCAGCCCGGAGCTGCTCGCCGGCGACGTGCTGGACGAGGGGACCGGCGAGGGGATTACCCCGGCCGCGGTGCTCGTGCCGATCGTCGAGCGGCCGGAGCCGACCGTGATCCTCACCCTGCGGCCGGAGACGATGCGCAAGCATCCCGGCCAGATCAGCTTTCCCGGCGGCCGCATCGACCCGGGCGACGACGGCCCGGTCGCCGCCGCGTTGCGCGAGGCCGAGGAGGAGATCGGCCTGCCGCGCGACGCGGTCGAGATCATCGGCCTAGCCGATCCCTATCGCACGATCACCGGCTTCGAGGTGATTCCGGTGGTCGGCATCCTCCCGCCCGATCTGCCGCTGAGCCCGCATCCCGGCGAGGTCGCGGCGATGTTCGAGGCGCCGCTTCGCTATCTGCTCGATCCGGCGCATCAGCAGGCCCGCTCCGCCATCTGGCGCGGACAGGAGCGCCATTATTACGAGATCGACTATGAGGGGCGGCGAATCTGGGGAGCGACCGCGGCGATGATCGTGAATTTGAGCCGGAGGCTCGTGCTCGCATGATGGCACCGCTATGATTTTGGCGGACGCGCCCTGGCGGTCGCGCGGCGGCATGAAGCGGCTGCTCGGCGCGCTCGGCGCCGATGCCGGCGAGACCCGCTATGTCGGCGGCTGCGTGCGCGACACGTTGCTCGGCCTGCCGGTCAGCGACGTCGACCTCGCCACCAGGCTGACGCCCGAAACCGTGCTCGCCCGGCTCGGCAAGGCGGGGATCAAGGCGGTGCCGACGGGGATCGCCCACGGCACGGTCACCGCGGTCGTCGCCGGCGCCCCGGTCGAGGTGACGACGCTCCGCCGCGACGTCGCGACCGACGGCCGCCGCGCCACGATCGCTTACACCGAGGATTGGCGCGAGGATGCGGCGCGCCGGGACTTCACGATCAACGCCTTGTTCGCCGACCCGAAGAGCGGCGAGATCTTCGATTATTTCGGTGGCGAGGAGGATCTCGCCGCGCGCCGCGTCCGCTTCATCGGCGAGCCGCTCGCCCGGATCGCCGAGGATCATCTGCGGATCCTTCGCTTCTTCCGCTTCCACGCCCGCTTCGGCGCCGGCGCGCCGGACCGGGCCGCGCTCGACGCCTGCGCGGCGCGGGCCAACGATCTGATGGCCCTGTCGCGCGAGCGGATCGCCGACGAATTGCTGAAATTGCTCGCCCTTCCCGATCCGGCGCCGGCGGTGCGGCTGATGATCGCGCGCTTCATCCTGCGTCCAGTCCTGCCCGAGATCGCCGCGGCCGACCGGCTCGCCGCCCTGGTCGCGGCGGAGGCTGCGGCGGGGATCGCGCCCCATCCGATCCGCCGGCTCGCCGCTTTGCTGCCCGTCGATCCCGAGGTCGCCGCCGCGGTGGCGGCGCGGCTGCGCCTCTCGAAGCGCGCGGCGCGCCGGCTGGTCTCGGCCGCCGATCCGGCGCTCGGCGCGCCCGAGCCGCTCGCCTACCGGATCGGCAACGAGGAGGCGGTCGACCGTTTCCTGCTCGCCGGCGAGACCGGCATCGACCTTGCGGCGCTGCAGGCCTGGCCGCGGCCGCGGCTCGGGATCGGCGGCGGCGACCTGATCGCGATGGGGCTGGCGGCGGGCCCGGTCGTCGCTGCGACGCTGCAAGCGATCGAGCGGGATTGGGCGGGAGCGGGGTTCAGCGCGGACAAGGCCGAGGTGCGGGCGCTCGCCCGCCGCCACGTCGATCAGGCGCTGCGAGGCCCCTGATTCGACCGGGATTCACGGTTCAGGCCGATGCTGGCCTGGACCGATCCCGGTCGTGCCAATAAGCCAGCGCCTCGTCGGCGGCGAGCGCTTCCGCATAATAATAGCCCTGGCCATAGGTGCAGCCGAGCTCGGCGAGGCCGAGGGCAAGCTCGGCATTCTCGATCCCCTCGGCGGTCGTCTCCATGCCGAGCGCCTTGGCGAGGCTGAGGATGGCGTGGACGATCGCCGCGCTGTCGCCGTCGTCCATCATCGCGGTGACGAAGCGGCGGTCGATCTTCAGCGCATCGATCGGCAGCAATTGCATCGAGGCGAGCGAGGTGTAGCCGGTGCCGAAATCGTCCATTGCGACCCGCGCGTCGAGCCGCTTCAGCGCGTTGAGCGCGGTCGCGGCGCGGTCCGGATCCTTGATGATCGCGCTTTCGGTGAGCTCGACGGTGAGCCGCGATCCGGAAATGCCGGAGGCGCCGAGCGCCGCCGAGACCGCGGCGGCGACGTCGTCGCGGCTGATCTGGATCGGCGACATGTTGACGCTGATCCCGATCGGCAGGACCTGGCCGGCGGCGCGGTCCCAGTCGGCGAGGGTGCGCATCGCCGTCTCCAGCGCCCAGCGGCCGAGCTGGACGATCAGGCCCGATTCCTCGGCGACCGGGATGAACTGGTCGGGCGGGATCACCCGGCCATATTCGTCGGTCCAGCGCGCGAGCGCCTCGAAGCCGGCGATCCGGCCGGTCTTCAGCTCGATCAGCGGCTGGTAGGCGAGGGTCAGCCGGTCGGTCTCGATCGCGACGCGAAGCTCGGTCTCCATGCTGAACCGGCGGCGGACCGCTTCCGCCTGGACCGGCTCGTAGATCTGGGTGGTGCCGACGCTCTTGGCGTTCTTGAGGGCGAACTGGGCGTTGCGGAACACCTCGTCGGCGTTGGTCACGCCCTGGTTCAGGATCGCGCAGCCGATCGCGCAATCGACCCTGATCTCGAGCTCGGACAGGCGGAAGGGGAGGGTGAGCACCGCCTTGATGCGCTCCGCGGCGCGGAAGGCGTCGGTCGGGCCGCGATCGAGCCGCATCAATATGCCGAACTCGTCGCCGGAGGTGCGGGCGAGCACGTCGCTCGGGCGGAGCGCGGAGACGAGGCGGCGGGCGAAGGTGATCAGGAGCTCGTCGCCGGCGATCGCGCCCATGCACTCGTTGACCCGGCTGAAGCGGGTCATGTCGACCGCGAGCACCGCATAGCTGCCCTCGCGAAAGGCCGGATCGGTGAGCACCGCGTCGACCTTCTCGTTGAAGGCGAAGCGGTTGGGCAGGCCGGTCAGGCTGTCGCGCAGCATCTCGGTGCGCAGGCTCTTCTCGGTCTCGATCTGGGCGGTCTTGTCGATCATCGAGATCAGGCAGCGGATCGGCTGGCCGGGGAGGACGCTGAGCCGGGCGAAGCGGACGGTGAAGTGGCGGCCGCCGATCGTGCGGTTGTCGGCGGTGTCGAACTGGAAGGCGGGATCGCCGCCGCCGAGGAAGGCGGAAAGGCGGGTGCCGATCGGGCCGCCGCTCAGCATCGGGATCTGGGTGATGCGGCGCTCGCCGAGCCTTTCGTCCCATTCGGCGACGAAGCGGAACTGCTCGTTGGCGCATTCGACGAAGGGATCCTCGCTCAGGGTGACGATCGCGGCGGCGATGGGGAGGGCGTCGAGATAACGCTGGCGGACCGCTTCGAGCAGGGTGCGCAGCTGCTGAGCGACCTCCGGCGTCACCCCCGAGACGAGGGCGGCCACAGTTTGCGCCTTGCCGCGTGTGCGCGTTTTCGTCCCCGCCATTGCCGCTGCCTTAGGCAAACAGGGTTAACGGGCCGTTTAGAAAGGCTTGCGGATAACCCGCAAATCGTAGGCGCAGCTTAAAATTTCTGGGGGAAGCCGCGCGGCGGCATGCGGCCGGCGGCGCCGCGGGCGGTGCGCCAGGGATTGAGGTCGGTTTCGGTCCTGGTCCGCCCGCCTTCGCCGCCCATCGGCCAGCTGAGCCCGTCCGCGAAATGGAAGGCGGTGGCGTCCGCCAGGCCGCCGTCGCGATAGCGCTGGAGCTGGACGCCCTGGCCGCGGCCCATTTCGGGCAGCTCGGCGAGCGGATAGACGGCGAGCTTCCGGTTCTCGCCGAGCACCGCGACATAGTCCTGGCCGGGCGCGATCGGGCGCACCACGCGCAGCCTGGCGCCGGGACGAAGATTGACGATCTGCTTGCCCTTGCGCGTCTCGGCGACCGCGCCGGCGGTCGCGGTGACGAAGCCGCGCCCGTCCGAGGAGGCGAGCAGCAATTTCTCCGCCGCGCCGGCCCGAAGCAGGGCGACGACATTGCCCTCGCCCTCGATGTCGACCATCAGTTTGACCGGCTCGCCGAAGCCGCGCCCGCCCGGGAGCCGGTCGGCGGCGAGCGTGTAGAAGCGCCCGTCGGAGGAGGCGAGCAGCAATTTGTCGGTGTTGTGGGCGTGGAGCAGGGGAAAGCCGAGCGCGTCGCCCTCCTTGAACTTCAGCGCCTCGGCATTGGTCGGCTCGACATGGCCCTTCATCGCCCGGATCCAGCCGCGCCGGGAGAGGATCACCGTGATCGGCTCGCGCTCGATCATCGCCTCGAGCGGGATTTCGCGCGCCGGGCCAGCCTCCTCGATCGTGGTGCGCCGGCGGCCGAGCGCGGTCTCGGGGCCGTAGCGCTCGCGGAGGGCCGCGAGATCCTTCTTCAGCCGGCTGCGCTGGCGGGCCGGAGATTCGACGAGCTTCTCGAGCTCGCCTTGCTCCTTCTCCAGCGCGGCGCGCTCGCCTTTGATCTGCAGCTCCTCGAGCTTGCGCAGCGAGCGGAGGCGCATGTTGAGGATTGCCTCCGCCTGGCGGTCGGAGAGCGCGAATTCGGCGATCATCACCGGCTTCGGCTCGTCCTCGCTGCGGATGATCTGGATCACCCGGTCGAGGTTCAGATAGGCGATCAGATAGCCGTCGAGCAGCGCGATCCGGTCGGCGATCTTCGCCAGCCTGTGGTTGGAGCGGTTGACCAGCACCTCGATCTGGAAGGCGAGCCACTCGGTCAGCACCTGCTTCAGGCCCATCACCCGCGGCGTGCGCTTCGCGTCGAGGACATTGAGATTGAGCGGCACCCGCGTCTCGAGGTCGGTCAGCCGGAACAGGCTGTCCATCAGCAGGTCCGACTCGACGGTGCGGCTGCGCGGCTCGATCACGATCCGGATTCGGTCGTCCGATTCGTCGCGGACGTCGGCGAGGATCGGCAGCTTGCGGTCGGCGATGAGCTGGGCGATCTGCTCGATCAGTTTGCCCTTCGGCACCTGGAACGGGATTTCGGTGACGACCGCCGTCCAGGAGCCCTGCGCCCCCTTCTCGATCGACCAGCGCGCCCTGACCCGGAAGCTGCCGCGGCCGGTGGCATAGGCCAAAGCGATCGCCTCCGGTCCATCGACGATCTTGCCGCCGGTCGGGAAATCGGGGCCCTGGACATGCGCCATCAGCTCCGCCTCGGTCGCGCCAGGCGCGTCGATCAGCAGGATCGCGGCATCGACGAGCTCGGCGACGTTGTGCGGCGGGATCGAGGTCGCCATGCCGACCGCGATGCCGGCGGCGCCGTTGGCGAGCAGATTGGGGAAGAGGCCCGGCATCAGCTCGGGCTCCTCATGCTCGCCATTATAGGTCGGGCGGAAGTCGACCGTGCCTTCGTCGAGCCCCGCGATCAGCTCGGCCGCCGCCGGAGTGAGGCGCGCCTCGGTGTAGCGGAACGCGGCCGCGTTATCGCCGTCGATATTGCCGAAATTGCCCTGCCCATCGACGAGCGGGTAGCGGAGCGAGAAATCCTGGGCGAGCCGGACCATCGCATCGTAGATCGAATCGTTGCCGTGCGGGTGATATTTGCCGATCACCTCGCCGACGACCGAGGCGCTCTTCTTGTAGGCATTGCCCGGCTCGAGCCGGAGCTGGCGCATCGCCCAGAGCAGCCGCCGCTGCACCGGCTTCAGCCCGTCGCGAAGGTCCGGCAGCGAGCGGGCGGTGATCGTCGAAAGCGCGTAGACCAGGTAACGCTGGGAGAGAGCCTCGTCGAACGGATGATCGACGACCTCGTCGAAAATGTCACTCATGGCCGGGCGTTAGCAGGCGGGATTCGGGGAGGCGAGGCCTATTGCATTAGGAGATGATATATAATATCATCCCAGCAAAGCAGGGAGAGTGCTATGGTCCCGAGCCGCCCCCGCCTGATCGCCGGCCTGCTCTGCCTGGTCCTCCTGCTGGGCGCCGCCTTCCTGCTCGCCACGGGGCGGTTCGCGCCTCGCTTCATGCACCGGTCGAGCGGGGCCGCGGAGCTGGTCCAGACCTATGACGTGCAGGCCGAGCCGGCGCCGCCGCCCGACGTCAGGCTCCCCGCGGTCGAATCCGACGGGGCCGAACCGCCGCAGGCCGCGCCGCCCGCGGGAATCGCGGTCGCGCTGCCCAGGATCGCCTACACTTACGGCTACAGCTTCAGCCTCGATCGCGAACGGATCGCGGCGCTGCAGGAAAGCCACCTCGCTTTGTGCCGCGGGCTCGGACCCGCTTCGTGCCGCGTCACCGCGATGCGGCGCGGCGAGAACGCGGGAGGCGATGCCGGCGCAAGCCTGAAGCTGCAGGTCGCGGCCGCTTTTGCCGAGCGTTTCGGGCGCGGCCTCGTCGAGGCCGCCGGCGCGCAGGGCGGCGAGACCGTCGACCGCTCGATCGCGGCCGAGGACCTCTCCCGGCAGATGATCGACAGCGAGGCGCGGATCCGCACACGCGAGGTGCTGATCCAGCGGCTCACGGTCCTCCTGCAGACGCGCAGCGGCAATATCGCCCAGGCGGTCGAGGCCGAGCGCGCGATCAACACCGCGCAGGAGGAGCTCGAGGCGGCGCGGGCGGCGCTCGCCGAGATGCGCGGGCGGGTGGCGATGTCGGCGGTCGAG
>JADMIO010828386.1_pt1 | contig 10185 bp, 12 predicted proteins | sample 8958161 | NCBI WGS metagenome assembly JADMIO01 (sample SAMN16585339, study PRJNA669376) | soil metagenome | isolation source: Crop rotation soil | place: USA: Cullars Rotation, Alabama | collected 2011
CGCGACAACTTGTCCACGTGGAATTCTAAGCTTAGGATCCCAATGTGCTGGAAAGCTGGACGCCGTGTGCCATCGCGAACAGAACTCCGCTCACGAGCATCGCGATCCAGGGCTGGCGGGTCAGTGAGCCGACGGCCTGCTGCAGGTAGCCGCGAAACGCGTACTCCTCCCCCATCGCCTGGATCGGCGTGGTCACCAGCACCACCACCGCCATCGCGATCACGGTTCCGGTGACCTTGTTCGCCCCGGTGCCCAGGTTGTTCGGGTCGCCCGGCAGGAAGGCGCCGACGGTCAGCTGCGCCACGATCGCGACCACCGACAGCCCCAGGCAGGCGAAGAAGAACCGCCAGCGGATGCCCGGCTGCACCGACATCAGCCAGCGCGGCCGCATCCGGTGCAGCACCAGCAGGATGCCCCACGTGATCGGCACCATGGCCGCGAGCGTCAGGTTCAGGTAGAGCAGGCCCTGCCAGGTGACGTGGTCGAGCGTGCCCGCGTCCTTGAGCGCGTGGCTGAAGCTGCCGGTGTGGTCCAGCGCGACGGTCAGTGCGAGCAGCGGGAACAGCACCAGCGGGCCGAACACGAACCCGAGGAGCAGCGCCAGCAGCCCGACGACCGGCCGCCACCAGACGTAGGTCCAGGTGCGCAGCATCAGCGGATAGCTGCGCGGCTCCGGGTGCGGGTGCTCCAGGCTCATCGAGCGCTGCTCAGGCGGGCAGCGAGTCGAGCCGGCGCAGAGTCTCGTCGCGACCGAGCAGCTCGAGCGACTCGAACAGCGGCGGCGAGATCTTGCGACCGGTGATGGCGACCCGGACCGGACCGAACGCCTTGCGCGGCTTGAGCCCGAGCTCGTCGACGAGCTTGGCGCGCAGAGCCTCGTCGATCGCCGCCGTGCTCCAGGTGGCCAGTGAACCGAGGGCATCGCGGGCTGCGGCGACCACCCGACGGCCTTCCTCGTCCAGCGCCTGGGCGACATCAGCCTCGTCGTAGCTGACCTCGGCGGCGAACAGGAAACCGAGCATCTCCGGAGCCTCGGTGAGCTTGTTGATCCGCTCAGCGATCAGCGGCATCGCCAGCTCCAACAGCTGCGCGTCGGAGTCGGAGACCGGGTCCCCCACGACGCCGGCCGCCTTGAGGAACGGAAGCGCGCGGTGGGTGATGTCCTCGATCGGCAGCAACCGCATGTGCGAGGCGTTGATCGCCTCGGCCTTCTTGAGGTCGAAGCGCGCCGGGTTCGGGTTCACGTCGGCAATGTCGAACTTCTCGACCATCTCCTCCAACGAGAACACGTCCCTGTCAGCCGCGATCGCCCAGCCGAGCAGGGCGAGGTAGTTGAGCAGGCCCTCGGGCAGGAAGCCCTGGTCTCGGTAGGCCAGCGCGTGCGCCTCGGGGTCGCGCTTGGAGAGCTTCTTGTTGCCCTCGCCCATCACGTACGGCAGGTGGCCGAACTCCGGAGTCTGCTTGGCGATGCCCAGCTCGATCAGCGCGTCGTACAGGGCGATCTGGCGCGGGGTGCTGGACAGCAGGTCCTCGCCGCGCAGCACGTGGGTGATGTCCATCAGCGCGTCGTCGACCGGGTTGACCAAGGTGTAGAGCGGGTCACCGTTGGCGCGGCACAGCGCGTAGTCCGGGACGAACTGGGTCTCGAAGGTGACCTCGCCACGCACCAGGTCGTTCCAGGTGATCGAGCCGTCCGGCATCCGGAAGCGGACCACGGGGGCGCGACCGTCGGCCTCGAACGCAGTGCGCTGCTCAGCGGTGAGCTCGCGGCAGAAGCCGTCGTAGCCCATCACCTTGGAGCCGGACGCCTTGCGTCGGGCTTCGACCTCGTCGTTCGTGCAGAAGCAGTCGTAGGTGTACGACGAAGCCGCGAGCATGTTGAGCGCATCGCGGTAGATCTCAGTGCGCTCGCTCTGCTGGTACGGAGCGTGCGCGCCGCCGACCTGCGGGCCCTCGTCCCAGTCGAGTCCCAGCCAGCGCATCAGGTCGATGATCGAGTCGAGCGACTCCTGGGTGCTGCGCTCCTTGTCAGTGTCCTCGATCCGGAACACGAACGTGCCGCCGTGGTGGCGCGCGAAGGCCCAGTTGAACAGCGCCGTCCGGACGAGCCCGACGTGCGGGCTCCCGGTCGGGCTCGGGGCCATCCGGACGCGTACGCCAGGGATCTTGGACTCAGTCACGCTGCTTCACCTTGTTGGTCAGGTTGCCGATGCCCTCGATGAAGATCTCCATCTCGTCATCGACCACGACGGGACCGACACCCTCCGGGGTGCCGGTGAGGATGACGTCGCCGGGGAGCAGCGTCATCACCGAGGACACGTACTCGATCAGCTCGGGCACGCCGAAGATCATGTCGCTGGTGCGACCGTCCTGCTTGAGCTCACCGTTGACGAAGGTCTTCACGGCCAGGTTCGTGACGTCGAGCTCGGTCTCGATCCACGGGCCGAGCGGGCAGAAGGAGTCGAAGCCCTTGGCCCGGGTGAACTGACCGTCCTTGCGCTGCAGGTCACGAGCGGTCACGTCGTTGGCCACGGTGTAGCCCTGCACGACGTCGGCGAACTTGGCCGCCGGGACGTCGCGGCACGGCCGGCTGATCACCACGGCGAGCTCGCCCTCGTAGTGCACCTCGCTGCTCTGGCGCGGGTAGAAGACCGGGTCGTCCGGACCGATCACGCTGGTGTTCGGCTTCATGAACATCAGCGGCTCGTCCGGAACCTCGCCGCCCATCTCGGCGGCGTGCGCGGCGTAGTTGCGGCCGATGCCGATCACCTTGCTGCGCGGCAGCACCGGAGCGAGCAGGCGGACCTCGGAGAGCGGGTACTCCTTGTTGTTCAGGTGGAGTCCGACGTACAGAGGGTCGCCGTTGAGACCGACGATGACGCAGTCCTCGTCCGGGATGCCGTTCTCGTCGACCTCGCCGGTGACCACTCCGTACAGGGGATCCTCGCCGGTGGTGAATCTCGCGATACGCACCAACGGAGCCTATCTGCCGAGCCCGTGCTTCCTTACGGCAGATGGACCTCGAGCACGCTGCGGCCCAGCTGCAGCGCGCGGTCGATGTCCGGCAGGTCGCCTATCACGATCGGCGTCCACTGCAGGTTGGCGCCGACCTGGACCAGCACGTCGATGATGTCCGGCGGCAAGGGCAGCTGACGGGCCGGGAGGTGCTGCTCGAGAGCTCGGGTGACCCCGGCACGGATCTGCTGCTGAACCGAGCCCTGGGGTGCCAGCAGGATCCGCAGCGCCAGCGCCGGCTCGCGCTGCGCGAAGTCGCGCAGCGGCTCGAAGGCGGCGGTGATCGTCATGAACCGGCGGATGGATTCGAGCGCGGCCTCGATCCCTCCGCCTCCTGGGCCGTCGTTGATGCCGGTGAAGATCTCCTCGGTCAGGTCCGCGAAGAGCTCGGAGATCACCTGTTCGCGGTCGCCGAACCAGCGGTACAGCGTCGTGCGTCCAACCCCCAGCTCGGTGGCCAGCGTTTGCATGTCGACCCGCTCGCCACGCTCGAACGCCGCGCGGGCGTACCGCAGGGCGTGCTCCCGGGTGGCACGCTCCAGACGCGGGAGCTCCGAGGTGGTCATGCGGAGAGCGTAGCGGCTCTCGATACATAATCAAGATATGTTCCGGGCGGAACATATTGCAGTTTTGTCACACTCGGACTACCGTCCCTGCATGCGCCCCTCCCTGCGTGCGATCGTGCTCGCCCTGCTTGCCCTGCTCGTCGTCGGCTTCCTCCAGCCGCTGCAGACCGCCAGCGCGTCCGACCCCAGCCGTGACCGGTCCTGCGGGTGGATCCTCGAGCCGAGCGCCGACCGGGAGAACATCCTGTTCCCCGACCTGGCCACCCGCTACCTGGGCGCGGCGATCCCGGTGCCGCTCGGCGGCGCCATCGAGCTCAAGGGCCAGTTCCCGCACGCCCGCTACATGTCGTTGCAGACCTACAGCACGACGCTGCAGACGGCGACGAACCTGCGTGACGACCAGATCGACCCGGACCCGGGCTCCGTCAACCCGTTCCGGGTCGGTGCGGACCGCAATGCCACGCACCGCGACTACACAGTGCGCATCGTCGCGGGCAAGCCGCCAGTCGCCCCGCCGGCGAACACCCTCTACAACAACAGCGCGGACGGAACGCGCTCCGGCAACGGCTTCGCCTACCGGATCTACCTCCCGGACAACGGAACCGGCGCATTCGGCGGCGTACCGGCTCCGTCGATCACCCTGGTCCTGGCGACCGGCCAGCGGATCCCGCTCCCCACCTGCCCCGACCCCCTGCCCAACCTGTTCCCGGCCACCGAGATCCTCGCCGGCCTGGGCCTGCCGGACATCGGCCTGGAGAAGCTCGGGCTCGGACTGCTCGCCCCTCCGACGCCGACCTTCCGCCGCTACGTGAACGCCGTGCAGACCTACGCGACCGACGTCACCGAGAACAAGTACACCTCCGACACCCTCACGCCGCTCATCGCGTCACTGACCTCGCAGCTGCCCTCCGGACTCGGCGAGAACGTCGACAACAAGTACGTCTACGCGTACCTGTCCCAGGAGTACGGTCGCGTGTTGCTGCTCAAGGGCAAGATGCCGACCACCCCGACGACGTTCTACGGCGACGCAACGGTCCCGGCGCCGGCCGAGATGCGCTACTGGTCGATGTGTACCGCCAACCGGACCACCCAGACCTACGGCTGCGTACACGACCAGTCCGTCCAGGTGGACAAGGACGGTTACTTCACGATCGCGATCTCGACAGCGGCCGACCGTCCGGCCAACGCCACCGACGCGTGCGGTGTCTCCTGGCTGCCGTGGGGCCTGGACCCGAAGGGCATCGCCTACATGCGCAACATGCTCCCCCGCGCCGACTTCACCCACGCGGTGCAGAACTCGACGTACGGGACCGAGAAGCAGGTGCTCGGCGACTACTACCCGAAGGGCACCTACTACTCGACGCCGAAGGCGTTCGAGCAGGCGATCGGCTGCCACCCGAACGGCTGACGCCGTCTACGCTCTCTCGGTGCTTCTAGATCAGCGCAGTGTGCGCCGGGACGAGTGGAGCGAGCGCGCCCGCGCGCACGCCGAACGCGTCGACGTCTGGATCCAACCGCACCTGCAGCGGCGCCTGCGTGGCGAGAAGCACCCGGTGCACGACTTCCTGTTCACCTACTACTCGCAGCGCCCCGCGGCACTGCGGCGCTGGCACCCCGGGTACGGCGTCGAGCTCGCGGACGCCCCGGAGTACGCCGTCCGCAAGAGCTACGCGGGCGGCACAGTCACCCCCGCTTTCCTCACGAGCCAACGGCCGCTCCTCGAACGGACCCGTGCCCTGCTGGCGGCGACCCTGAGCCGACCGGCGAACCTGGGCTGCTTCGGCCTGCACGAGTGGGCGATGGTCTACCGCGGCAACCCGGCAGCAGCCGGCGGCGAGAACTCGATGCGCCACGACTGGCCGCTGCGGTTGGGCGGCGCAGGGACTGACGAGGTCGTCGAGGGCCACCGGATCGGGTGCTCGCACTTCGACGCCTTCCGGTTCTTCACTCCCCCGGCAAGGCCGCTGAACACCCTGCACCCCGGCCGCGACGACCGAGTCGCCTTCGAGCAGCCGGGCTGCCTGCACGCCGGGATGGACCTCTACAAGCACGCGTTCCGACTGACCCCGCTGATCCCGAGCGAGCTGGTCGCCGACGCCTTCGAGCTCGCCTGGGACATCCGCGTCCTCGACATGCGCGCCGCGCCGTACGACTTCACCGGAGTGAGCCTCGACCCGACTGGCGAGCCCTGGACGCCGGTTCCGATCGAGACGGCCGAGGGCAAGGCCACGTATGCCGCCGCGCAGCGCGGCTTCGCCGAACGCGGTGCCCCGATCCGGGAGCGCTTGGTCGCCGAGTGCGATCGGCTACTCGCGTACGCCGAGCCAGATCCCGACGGCGAGCAGGCCTAGCGCCGCGCACAACAGCGCGCCACCGAGTACGACCAGCGCAAGCCAATCGCCGTTGGGTCCGAAGGGATCGAACGGGTTGTACTCGTCCGGGTGCAGGATCCACCGCGCGGTGGGCTGGATGTCGCTTGGGTCGTTCGAGGCCACGTACGCCGTGACCTGGTCGCCGGCGCGGTAGGCCCGGTCGCACGGGATGTTGAAGTACGACTCCGTCACCCGCTCTCCGTGCCACGAGAACGTCACCTCGACGTCAGTGTCTGCGCTACAGCTGTGCACCGACGTCGCGCGCGTGACCTGGGCGTGGACCTCGACGGCGGTCACCGGTTCAGAAGGGCGATCGTCGGTTCCTGCGACCAGGGAAAGTGCTCCGAGCACCAGCAGGCAGAGGGACGCCACCAGGGCAAGCCCGGCACCCAGCCAGCGTCTGGCGTTTCTCACCGGACTGCACCGCGGAGCTGCCAGACGCCGGTTCCGAGCAAGCCGAGACCAGCTCCGAGCAGCAGTCCGCTGATCACGCCGGAGATCACGCGCAGGTCCATCGCCGGAGCACTGGCCTCCACCTGGCTTGGATCCAGAGGACGGATGCTCGCGCCGAGCAGGAAGGAGCCCAGGACCAGGACGACGGCAGCGGTCAGCAGGATCGCCACCGGCATCAGTGTCCGACGAACAGCCATCGAGCTCAGCCCGCCTTCCTCGTCCAGGAGCCCATTGATCGACTCGCTGTCAGGAAGACGCTGGACTGGGGTCTCGGGTTGCTCGCCCGGCCCCAAAAATTTCAGAAAAGGTTGCCGTTGTGCACGCCGCTGGCGGCGATGACGTAGCCGAGCACGACGCCGCTCACCGAGAGGACAGTCATCAGGATCGGTACCCACCAGGCCGGTCGGCTCTGTGCCAACCGCTTGATCGACCAGATCAGCGAGGCCACGAAGAAGGCGGTGGCGACCAGCGGTGGGGTCATGATTCCCCAGGCGATCCGGCCACCGTCGCAGGTCGTCTCGGCGGCACCGCAGGAGTCGGCGACGAAGATGATGAACAGGCCGAAGGCACCGAAGAACAGGACGCCCGCAGCCTGGAGGACGAGCAGGACGATGGTGGCGGCACGGTCCGCAGTGCGCATCTCGCTCACGGACGCACCGTAGTCACCAGAGCGGCGGTTTCCTATCGGCCCAAGGGGCAGCTTCTTCGACCTGGGTGGCCAGGGCCAGCAGCAGGTCCTCACGACCCGGCGCCGCAGCCAGCATCACGCCCACCGGCAGGCGGTCCGGGGTCTGGTGGAGCGGCAGCGAGATCGCGGTGCTGCCGGTGACGTTCCACATCGAGGTCCACGGGGTGAAGCGTTTCTGCGCCTCGAAGTCGGCGGCCGGGTCCTCGTCGTTGCGTAGTGCGCCCACCGGCAGCGGCGGGACTGCGAGAGTCGGCGTCAGCACCACGTCGTACGGCGCTAGAGCCTCGAGTGTGCGGGCGGCGATCCGGCGCAGCTCACCGAGCGCCAGCCCGAACTCCGGGCCACCGATCCGCTCGCCCTTCTCCCCCAACCAACGGGTCAGCGGCTGAAGCAGGTCGCGGGCCTCGGCCGGCACGTTCACCGTCGAGAGTCCGGTGAGCACTGCCCAGCAGGTCTCGAAGGTCGGTACGGCGTCGCGCGGCATCGGCGGCTCGATGTCGATCACCTCGTGACCGAGCGACTCCAGCAGCCGGGAAGCGTCCTCCCAGGCGCGGACGCACTCGGGGTCGACCTCGGTCTCGGCGATCACCGGCTTCGCGAACCGCGCGACGCGGAGCCGTCTCGGGGTTTCGTCGCAGGAGGCCAGGAAGGGGCGGGCGGACTCGGGTGCCCAGAACGGGTCACCGATCGCGCGTCCCGCCATCACGTCGAGGAACGCGGCTGCGTCGCGGACCGTCCGGGCAAGCGGTCCAGCGGTCGCCAGCCCGGTGATCTCGCCGTACATCGGTGCTCCGGAGATCCGGCCACGGGTCGGCTTCAGTCCGACGATGCCGCAGCAGCTCGCGGGGATCCTGATCGAGCCGCCGCCGTCGGATCCCTGCGCGATCGGCACCAGCCCTCCACCGACTGCGGAGGCTGCACCGCCACTGGAACCGCCCGCCATTCGGGTGGTGTCCCACGGAGTCACGGCCGGTGGCGCCACCGCGGATTCGGTGTAGCAGGGCGAACCGAACTCCGGCGTGTTGGTCTTGCCGAGGCTGATCAGCCCGGCGGCCTCGATCCGCAGTACCAGCTCGTCGCTCTGCTCGGGCACGTAGTCCGCGAGCAGCCGCGACCCGAACATCGTCCGGATTCCTGCGGTGGCGTTCAGGTCCTTGATCGCCGTAGGTACGCCGGCCAGCGGGCCGTCGCCACGGGCAGAAGCAGCCTGAGCCCGGGCCTGGTCGCTGGTGAGCAGCACGAACGCGCCGAGCGATGCGTTCAGTCGCTCGGCGCGTTCGGTGTAGTGCTCGACCAGGTCGGCGGAGGACGTCTCCCCTGCCTTGATGGCCGCGCCCTGCTGGAGGGCGGTCAGGTCGTGCAGCTCGCTCACAACGGTGACGCTAGTACGTCACCACGTCTCGGCAAGCTCGACGACCGGTGAAGGTCAGGCTGCGGTGGTCTCGGCCTCGAACGCGACCAGGGTGTCGAGGGCGCCTCGGAGCTTGCCCTGGACCTCGGGATCGTTGAGCACGTCGATGTCGATCGAGGTCTGTGACACGGTGACGTCCTCGACGACGATCGCGCCGGCGATCTTGGCGGACTTCTGGGTGTCCTCGTGGGCCCACTTGCCGCCGTACGGGGTCGGGGTGACGCCGACGACGCCGAGCGGCTTGCCCGAGATGGCGCCCTGGCCGTACGGGCGCGAGAGCCAGTCGATGGCGTTGTTCAGCACGGCCGGCATGGTGGCGTTGTACTCGGGGGTCACGACGAGGACGCGGTCGGCGTGACCGACCTTGTCGCGCAGGGCAGCTGCGGCGGCCGGAACGTCGGCTCCGTCGATGTCTTCGTTGTAGAACGGAACGTCGGCGAGACCGTCGACGATCTCGACCTCGACGCCGGCGGGCGCCTGGGCCTTGAGGGACTCGGCGACCTGACGGTTGACGCTGTCAGCCCGCAGGCTTCCGACCAGAACGGCTACGTGTGTCATGGGTGCTCCTGAAAAAGAGGGTGTGGGAACGCTTCACCACCCATAACCGGACCGCAGTCCGCTTTCATTCCCGATCTCGGGAATCTTTTTTTCAGGCTCAACGCTCCCCCTAAGGTGAGAGCCATGTCCGAGCCGGAGCTGCTGCCGATCCTGGGCCAGCCCCCGCGCGAACGCCGGGACGCGGCCCGAAACCGGGACGCAGTCATGTGCGCCGCCCAGCAGCTGATCGACCACTGCGGCGTCGACGCGCTCACCATGGACGCCGTCGCCGAGAAGGCCGGCGTCGGCAAGGGCACGATCTTCCGCCGGTTCGGCAGCCGTGCGGGCCTGATGGCGCGTCTGCTCGACGAGTCCGAGGCGGCCTGGCAAGGCGCTGTCATCAGCGGCCCTCCCCCGCTCGGGCCGGGAGCCGACCCGAAGGAGCGACTGCTGGCTTTCGGACGGTCGCGCGCGGAGGCCAACCTCCGGCACGCCGATCTGCTGACGGCCTCAGCCGAGGCGAACACCAGCCGCAGCTACGCGGCGTACTCGTTCACCGCGACCCACGTGCGCTACCTGCTCGGTGAGCTCGGGGTGCACGGCGACATCGCCTTGCTCGCCACCGCGCTGCTCGCGCCGCTGGAGGTGCCGATCCTGCGTCAGCAGACCGGCGTGGAGAACATGAGCCTCGAGCGGATCATCGCCGGCTGGGAGGACCTGGTCGAGCGCGTGCTGGCTTAGGCGTTGTGGCGGCGCAGGCCGAACGTCAGCCCGTCGATCAGCGCCTCCCAGGACGCCTCGATCACGTTGTGGCCGACGCCGACGGTGACCCAGGACGACTCGCCGTCGGAGGTCTCGATCAGCACCCTGGTGATCGCGTCGGTGCCGTGACCCTGGTCGACGATGCGGACCTTGTAGTCGATCAGCTCGAACTTCACGATCTCCGGGTAGAGCTGCTCGATCGCCTGACGCAGCGCGTGGTCGAGCGCGTTGACCGGGCCGTTGCCCTCGCCGGTCATCACCAGGCGCTCGCCGCCCGCCATCAGCTTCACGGTCGCTTCTGACCCAGCCTCGGCGTCGGGTGCCGCTTTCCAGCACAGTGGGATCCGAAGCTTGGAATTCACGTGACTTGAAGTCGCGGCC
>JADMIO011201796.1_pt1 | contig 10183 bp, 9 predicted proteins | sample 8958161 | NCBI WGS metagenome assembly JADMIO01 (sample SAMN16585339, study PRJNA669376) | soil metagenome | isolation source: Crop rotation soil | place: USA: Cullars Rotation, Alabama | collected 2011
TTTATTTTTTAAAAAACCCTACGCTTTCTACCCAGGCATTTGCGGCACATGTTCTTGAGCTTGATGAAGCAAACAGCGTCAAACGTCTTCTTATTTTTATAATAAAAACTACTATTTTGATAGAATTGACAGCAATTTTAACATTATTTCCTATTTTCTATCAAAAATATTCACTGGGATTATCATTTTTTTTGTCGTGTTTTCATGTAGTTTCTTCCTTTTGTAATGCAGGAATTTCTTATGAACATGTTATTGAAGAACAACATTTAACCGAATTTAGCACCAATTATATATTTTTAATTATTACGATGGTTTTAATGTTTTTTGGTGGCCTTGGTTTTATTACTATTCAGGAATTATACGTAAAAATAACATCACAATTTTCAAGAAAAAGTTTTTCATTATCGCTCCACAGCAAAATTGTCTTATATAGCTCCTGCTTTTTATTATTGTTTTTTGCTTCTCTTTTTTTTCTCATAGAACAATATGGAGCTCTTGCTGTATTTTCTTTTCCTATGAAAATATTGCAAGCATTATTTCATGCCATTTCTTTTAAAAGTTGCGGTTTTACAACGGTGACGTTGTCTGATTTTCATATTAAAACCCTTTTGCTTATTATGCTCAGTGGTTTTATTGGAAGTGCTCCAGGGTCAACAGGAAGCGGGGTAAAAGTAGTTGCCTTTATATTATATTTAGCCTTGATCAAAGCGGTTATTATAGGTAAAAATACGGTTGATATTGCCCATAGAACTATTCCTTTTACCCAAATATTAAAATCGGTTGCCATTATGTCGTTAAGTGTTTTTTTCATTGGTTTTATGTTATTTTTATTACTATGTTTTGAAAAAAATCACAATTTTTTTGATCTTTTCTTTTTAATAACCAATACAATGACCAATTTGGGAGTGGCATTATATGATTTACGCTATACTTCATTTGTAGGAAAAATCATACTTATACTTTCCATGATTATTGGCAGAATTGGTGCACTTGCCTTTATTACGAGTCTTCGGTTACGTTATGCGAAAAATAGTTCAAGAGAGTTCTCTTACCCTGAAGAACGGGTTATGTTGGGATAAAAGTTCAATTTGAATTTAACACATAAAAAGTTTAGTTTTTTTAAAAAAAATGTATACTGAAAGACAGTAATTAATATTTTTCCCTTAAAGGAGCCTCTATGCTTTCATTACTTTTTATTATGTTATTATCTACTACTGCGGTAATATTGCCAGAAACTAATCAAATATCTACTGAAGAATTATTTGATATTAGCAATGAAGATATTAAAAAATCAATTGATAGTCTGCAGATTTATGTAAAAGGTATTGCTCAACAACTTATTTCTCTAAAAGCAGATCAACTTGCTGAATTTAGAAAAATGTTTGCCCAAATTAATGAAAAATCGCTAAATGATAATCAATTAGAAAATTTTTTCTTTAAAATATGGTACCCAAAAAATAAACACGTGTTAACCAAAGAAGAACAAAAAAGATATGAAACAGCATTAAACTCCGGGGTATTAGTTGGCATTAGTGAAAATGAAGACAAAGTGTTTTCGATTATACAACTTCCTAACAATGAACAATATATAATTCCTTCAAATCTTATGTTTGGTTTTGCAGAACTTATGATGCAAAGAATACCAAAAGCTTTTGAAGCTTTAAAAATTGTTATTGAAAAAGAAGAGGATTTAACTGATGAAGTTTTTGCTAAGCTTTTTGATAAACTTGCAAAAGATTCTAGTGTAGAAAGTCTTTTATACGATATGTTATTTATGCATATTTTCCAGAAATTTTCTCATCTTTGCCAAAAAAAGGTTCTTGAGAAAATTAAATAATAATTTCTTAGCATGATTAAAAAGGGCTTGCTTTTAAGGAGCCCTTTTTTTCGATCAAAACATTATTTTCCTTCTTCTTTATATAAATTTTTAAAAACTAATTTTCAAATTATTATTTTCTGTTAAGATTATTACTATATTTATCTAAGCAACCATTTAATAATCAAAGTTCATTATGTCAAAAATAAGAAACAATATTCGAAATATAGCTATTATCGCTCACGTTGACCATGGGAAAACAACTATTGTAGACCAATTATTTAAACAATCAGGAACGCTTGAGACAAAGTCTGAAGAGCGTGCAATGGATATGAATGAGCTTGAAAAAGAGCGAGGAATTACTATTTTAGCTAAAAATACGGGCGTAAAATATGGTGATTATCGCATCAATATTGTTGATACGCCAGGGCATAGTGATTTTGGAGGTGAAGTTGAAAGAACCCTGCAAATGGTGGAAGGTTTTCTGCTGTTGGTTGACGCAGCAGAAGGAGTACTTCCGGGTACCCGTTTTGTGCTGCAAAAAGCCTTACAACTTAAACTTAAACCAATCGTTCTTATTAACAAAATAGACAGAAAAGATGCGCGAATTAATGAGACGCGGGAACATATTTTTGATCTGTTTCTTGATTTGGCTCAAGATGATAGTATGTTGGATTTTCCCATATTGTACGGTGCGGGTCGTCTAGGATTTGTTTCTTTTGATCAACATGCTACTTCTGGGGACATGAAACCACTTTTTGAAACGATTATTAAACATATCCCGGCGCCACAAGAAGTGGACGAAGATTTACAAATGCTGGTAACTTCTCTCGATTATTCAGATTTTCTTGGGTCTATTGCGATTGGTAGAATTTTTAACGGTACGATTAAGGTTAATCAACAAATTATATACTGCCGTGATGAATTTAAGAGTGCACCGCTGAAAGTTACAAAAATTTTTACCTTTTTGGGACTTGAAAAACATGAAGCTGCAGAAGCATCCTTTGGTGATATTATTGCAATTGCTGGTTTTTCAGAGCCGCCTTCAATTGGTTCAACGATTTGCGAAATGGGAAAACCAAAACCATACCCGTATGTTGCAATTGATGAACCAACGCTCAGTATGTATTTTTCAGTCAACGATTCACCGTTTAGTGGCAGAGAGGGAACACTCCTTACTTCACGAAATATTAAAGATCGTCTTGAAAAAGAATTAAAGAAAAATGTTGCGCTTCGCGTAGAGCCAACAGAAACACCTGAATCTTTTAAAGTAAAAGGTCGTGGACAGTTACATTTAGGAATTTTGATTGAAACGATGCGTCGCGAAGGATTTGAAGTACAAGTTTCTGCACCTGAAGTTATTTATAAAACGATTAATGGTGAAAAATGCGAACCAATAGAATTAGTTATTATTGATATTCCTGCGGAATATCAAGGCGCAATTATGGAAAATATGGGAATACGTAAGGCTATTATGAAAAATATGACGGTCAACCACGACGGCAGAATTAGAATAGAATACGAAGTTCCATCACGTGCACTTTTAGGTTTTCGTAGTCAATTTTTAACTGACACCCGGGGTACCGGCATTGTAAATTTTAGTTTTCTTGGATACCAACCGTACAAAGGTGACATTCAAGGAAGGATAAAAGGTGCACTTGTTTCTATGGAAACAGGAAAAGTAACTGGTTATGCGCTTGATGCATTGCAACCACGTGGTATTTTATTTGTTAAAGCGGGCGAGCAAGTCTATGAAGGTCAAATTATTGGTGAACATTCGCGCGATAATGATTTGGATGTTAATCCATGTAAAGAAAAAAAATTAACAAATATGCGTGCTTCTGGTTCTGACGAAGCATATAAAGTTGCACCTGCAAAAAGTATGGATCTAGAACAATGCATGGAATGGATTAATCCCGACGAACTTATCGAAGTTACACCTGATTCAATACGTTTGCGTAAGAAAAAATTGAAACGAAAGTAAAAAATGTTTATTACTTTTGTATTTCTTTTTAATTTTTTTAATGTTTTTGGAAGTTATTTACCTGATATAGCTATTGAAAAAATTACAATTGAAAAAAATGCTAATATTTTTATTAATAGTATCCGTACAAAAGGAATTGAATTCACTACCAATATTGTTCCCCAAAAAAAAACGGCGGTACCTGGCGGCTATGACATAAGGCAGACAGATATGTATGAATATACCAAACCTCAAAAAACACTGTATGTCGGAGATAATTTATCAAAAATTGTTCTTGTTAAAGATCTTGGTGGTGTTTCATATCTTATATACGCAAGTTCAGATAAAGAAAAAGAAAGTAATACTTTTTGCGATGAAAACTTCATTAAGAAAGTTTACAGTAGTGATCTTCCACCGTTTTCAGATTGTGGAAGAAGTGATAATAAAACTTTTTTTATGCAACGAACGGGTATTGATTTTTTAATAAAATATGGCAAACAAGGCAAATTTAGTATTACATGTAATCGATCAAAACTAAGACTGAAGCCAAAGAATAGAAAACAGATAGAATACTTTGATTATAATGTTTCTGAGACTAAATTACCTGCTAGAAAAGCTCCCTCTGAAGCCCATAATCTTTTTATTAAACATCGTGACAATACAGTTCAAGTTGATTATGCAACAAATCAACATTACACCACTGCCTTTCAGAAAGCTATATTTGATATGGAATTATCAAGGGAACGGCCAGTGTATGTTCCTTTTGAATATGTTCCTTCTAAAATAGTCGTGATGGCAGGAGGAATTTTAATCATAGTTTTTGCGGTAACTTTACGTAAATTTTTCTTTGTTAAAAATAATAATCAAAAATAAACCATTTTTTCTTTTTTTGGCGTAGCGCATATAATTTCTTATACAATTATACTTCAGGTTCCCTTACATTATTTTCAAAAGAATATAGGAGCAATTTTTAAATTGAAACTATGTTTTTAATTTTAAAATTTATACCAGAAATTAAATTAAAAATATGTTGCAAAAATAATATTTTTAAATATTCTGTATATTGTCGTGTTTATTCAACAATATATATGTATGGTAAAGTTATATGAAATTTAAATTAATATTAATACTTCTAAGTTTGGTCCAGGTTATTTGTGCGTCGAGCGCGCACAAGAACGAATTTATTGATAACATTAAGATAGCGGTAAAAACAGTGCCTGAGGCGATGAAATATTCATTTCCTTTCACGTTACTTGGATTTTTCAACGATCCGCAATATAAAGAATTAAAATGTAATAAAAACTATGCGCATATTGTTAAGGGAAGTTTACGCATCTATGGAAGATATTTTTTTCCATTAACTGCAGTTTCATATTTTCCACTACTAATTTATAACACTGTTTTTGAAGAAAATACGGTTAAAGAAGATTAATTTTTTATGAAGGGTTAGGGACATGATTTTGAATATAAAAGGGTTGTTTGTTGTCACCATGTGTTTTATGTTAAGCACAATGGATGCAATGATTACTCATGAGTTAATAAAAAAGAATAATAATAGGCGAAAAATAGTTAAAATGTATTACAATAATAATGCTTTTCGTGGGAAGATGCATTATTATCCAAAGCAACCTAATAAGCAAAAATTGAATGCTTATTTTATTAAAGAAAAGAAAAATAATGAGATTGAGACTGCTCAAAAAATAGCAGCATTATCTCAAGTTTTTAATAAAAAACAAAAAGAAAACCGCCAACATAATTCGACTAACACTTCTCATGATAAACAAAAATATGTTCAAGAAGAAATACCAGTGTTCCATATACTTGGTTTTATTACCGGTGTCTATGCTGTATATAAAGTTATTAGTGAGTTAAAAGAAATAAAAGAGAGAGACTTAGAAACAACGGCCATATACAAATCATACCCTCTCTTAATAGAAAAAGCTCAAAAAGATTTTAATCTTGATGAAAATCTTAAGCATATTTTTGGTATTACTTTTAATGAGTTTGAAAAATTATTCGAAGAAGAAATTGGACTTTCTTTGAAAGATTTCATGGTCTACATGATGAAAGAAAAAACATACGGAAAAATGACAATAGAAGAGCTCTTATTAGTTTTGCAAGAAAAACTTGCCGCTGATCCAGAAGCAAGAAAAACGCTAATAAACATGTCTAAAAAATTGTTTCTTTTTAATGAGGTGGATAAAAAAAGTCCGGCCTTAATTAAATATTTGGGACTTACTGATCCATTATCTACAAAATACGCTGAATCTTTTTGTAGTTATCTTTTATCGCCACAATGTGTAGCCTTTGCAAAAAAAATAGATGAGTATTGTGGGGATGATATACAAAATATAAGGAATATTCATGATATCTCAAATTACCTTATTACTTCCTTTGTAACAGGATCTATAATGAATCTTACGATTATGAGTGTTCTTAAGCGTGGTCCATTAAAAACATTTTTATTAACGCCAACACCTTTTATTCCCGTATATGCTTCTATTGAGTTATATAATTACCTTAAAAATTCTTTATCAACAAATACAAAAGAAATTTTAAAAGAATTTTTATTTGATACCTATGAATATTATCTTAAAGAATTTTTATTTGATACCTGTCAATATTATCTTCTTGATGGAGATATTTCAGATACCCTTGCAAAAGAAGATTTACCTATAAATATGTTGTTTGATAGTTACCTATATTATGTTAATCAAATAAAAAATGATTTCAAAAATAATTTCGGACCACAGTTGTCAAAAGAAATTAACCTATACTTAAAAGAAAATCCATCTGATAAAGAAAAATTAAAAGAAATAATTTTTGAAAAACTAGATCCGGAGTTACCAAAAAAAAGAGATCTTTTAAGTAACAAGTTACGTATGCCAGTACATCCAGAGAAAAATAAAATAAATTCTGTCTTACAGCATATTGTAAGGTATCCAAACAAAAAATTTGATATTCCCACGGAAGTCCCTATGAATGGGTTATTAAAAAACTAAGCAAAGTATAAAATCCCAAGATAATTGTCTTGGGATTTTATCTTCTATATACCACTTTAAAAAAGTTGCATGATATTGCTCTTTCTTTTTTTACACGTTACAGTTGAAAATAAGGTTGAATATTTTTAAATAATAGTATGTCAAATTTGATTACGTTACGAAATAAAATCCGCACAATACAAACTATTGAAAAAATTACACGCACCATGCGTCTTACATCAATGGCTGAACATACAACGCTACAAAAAAGTGGTGGACAATTAAGAACGTACATTGAACATCTAAAAATTCTTTTAAAAAAAATTATATGTATTAAACAGCAACAAAAAAAAATAAAAGCGATAGAAGAAACTACAAGGCTGTATAAAAAAGAGTATCTTTGCATTATTATTGGTTCTCAAAAAGGACTGTGTGGGAATTTTAACACGAAATTATTATCAGTTGTGGAAACGTTTTTACAGGATAAAGCGGTTGATGCTGTAGATTTTGCATTGGTTGGAAAACAACTATTTTCCTTTGTAACAATCGACCCACGTTTTTCAGTTGTTTATAGTGAACCATTATTTTCTCACAAAAATAGAGATCTTATTATTGAACAACTAATTAAATTCTTTAATAATTACCAAAAGGTATATGTAATCAGTAACCAATTCCACACGTTTTTTTTTCAGCCATCCATTATTTCACTCGTATCAATCCCTTATGAAACATTCATGAAGGAATCCTTGAGCGAAAAATTATGGCATGAACAATATCTTTTTGAAGAAAATATAGATGATATTTTAGAAGTTTTAACTATTAACTATATTCGGTCTCAATTTGCACATGTGCTTCACCAGTCATTACTTGCGGAATACGCAGCACGGTTTACAGCAATGGACAGTGCAACTAAAAACAGCGAACAAATGTTAGAAGAAACGAAACTACTTTTTAACAAATTAAGACAAGCAAAAATTACCACGGAAATTACCGAGCTTTCCTCTAATTTTTAACTCTTTTTTCTTGCATATATTGTTTTAGTGATTTCAGTTCTTTTTCGCTCAGTATGCGGTACGTTCCTTGTTTTAGTGCCTGTTTTTTTAAATGTGCATAACGAACACGATCTAAATCTGTTACGTTGTAGCCACAAAATGAAAAAATTCTTCTAATGATCCTTTTTTTACCCGAGTGAATAATAATGCCGATATTTTTATTGTTATTTTTTTCTAAGTAAAAAATAGAATCAACTTTAATAAAACCGTCATGTAGCGTAATTCCAGCCTTAATTTTTTTAAAATCTTCGTCTTGCAGTAGTTTGTCTAACGTAACATGATACTCTTTTTCTATACCAAATTTTGGATGCATCAATTCTTGAGCCAGTATCCCATCATTAGTCAGCAGCAATAATCCGGTGGTTTCACGATCCAGTCGTCCAACAGGAAATACAGATTCGGGAACCGAAATATAATCTAATACCGTTTTTCGCCCACGATTATCAGAAACGGCGGTTAAACACCCACGCGGTTTATTAAAAAGAATATACAAAAATTTTTGAATCGTGATCGCTTTTCCATCCAGTAAAATAGTGTCTTTTTCACTAACTTTTACCGTCGGATCAATAATCTTTTTTCCGTTAACCGTAACTTGGCCATTTTTAATTAAAACAACAGCTTTTCTACGCGCACAAACACCAGCACGAGCTAAAAATACAGATAAATAATACATATTAATATAACGCTTGTCAATTATTAAAATCATAACTGAAATAAAAATAAATTAGCCAACTTGTTTTCGACTTTCACGTTCTTTTTTCTGCAGCGCATCGACAATGTCATCAAGTTCACCGAGCATAACCCGATCTAATTTTTGAAGGGTAATTTCAGCGTTATGATCCGTTACTCGATTTTGCGGAAAATTGTACGTTCTTACTTTTTCTGCTCGCTGAGCAGTTCCTACCATCTCTTTTCTTTGTTTTCCCGTTGCCGCTTCTTGTTTTTCTTTTTCATAAGAAAAAAGCCGGGACTGTAACGCTTTCATCGCTTTTGCTTTATTTTTATGCTGAGATCGCTCGGTTTGACATGTAACCACCAAGCCACTAGGAATATGGGTGATTCTAATAGCCGATTCTGTTTTATTCACGTGTTGACCACCAGCGCCCCCAGAACGAAAGGTATCAATGCGTAAATCTGATGGATTTATTGAAATATCAACATCCTCAACTTCAGGAAAAACAGCAACGGTCGCCGTAGATGTATGAACACGCCCTGCCGTTTCTGTTTTTGGAACACGTTGCACGCGATGTACGCCGGCTTCAAATTTTAACGCACCGTAAACACTTTTGCCTTGAATGTGGAGCGTTGCTTCTCGAATTCCACCAAGATCGGTAAAACTTTCGTCAACCAGCTCTACGGACCAATCATGTTTTAAAGCATAATTACTGTACATTCTTATAAGATCAGAAGCAAAAAGTGCTGCTTCTTGGCCCCCAGTTCCCGCGCGAACTTCTAGAAAAACTGAGGCATCGTCTAAAAGATCTTTAGGATACAAAAATTCTTCTAGTTCTTGCCGTGTTTTTTGTATTTCTTTTTCTAACGCTTGGATTTCTTCGTTGTAAAACTGCCGTAATTCCTGGTCCTTTTCGTTTTCAAGTTGTTCTTTTATTGCTTTTGATTCTTTTTCTGCAGATTCAATTTTTTCTAAAAAGTTTACCTGATCAGAAATACGAGCAAGTTCTTTTTGTAATTCTTTACGCCGGTTATTATCAAGATGTGCTCCTAACAACTCAGTTTCTAAGGCAATTTTTCTTTCTTTAAGCTCAAAAAGAGATTGCGTCATGAAAAACTACCTATGTTACTGTGCTATTATTTTTTACTATATTTCTTATTGAATTTTTCAACACGGCCTGCGGTGTCAACAAATTTTTGTTCACCGGTAAAAAAAGGATGACATCCCGCACAAATGGTTACTTTTATTTCAGGAAGCGTTGAGGCAATAGTATATGTAGCACCACATGCGCACTCCGCCTTGATTTCATGCATCTGAGGATGAATATCAGTATTCATGTAAAATCCTTTAAAATTAATTATTTGTTACATTTTTTTAGTATATACCATTTACTAAAAAATAAAATAAAAAGAAGAAATCTTGAAAATTAAAGATTTCTTCCTCTAAAAAATGCTTTATTATGCAGCTTTAATAACTTTTAAGTTTGTTGCTGACACTTTCGCACCATTGGTTGCTAGGTCAAAACTTACCGTAGTCCCATCAGACAATCTGCTTATTCCTGCTCTTTGAAGCGCAGAAATGTGCACAAATACATCAGGTCCACCGTCTTCGGGTTGAATAAATCCAAAGCCTTTGGTCGAATTATTTCCAGCACAGTGGGATCCGAAGCTTGGAATTCACGTGACTTGAAGTCGCGGC
>JADMIO011583522.1_pt1 | contig 10183 bp, 7 predicted proteins | sample 8958161 | NCBI WGS metagenome assembly JADMIO01 (sample SAMN16585339, study PRJNA669376) | soil metagenome | isolation source: Crop rotation soil | place: USA: Cullars Rotation, Alabama | collected 2011
GCCGCGACTTCAAGTCACGTGAATTCCAAGCTTCGGATCCCACTGTGCTGGAAAGCAGTAGCTGTGGTGGAAACAATTACTGAAGAAATACCACCCGTGCAGGTGGCCGAAACCATAAGCGTTGTGGCACCAACTGAGGATGTGCCCGAAGTCACTGTTCCAGTTGCGGAGGAGCCATTGCCAACACAGCCGCCTATAGCGGAGATCATCGCGAGCATGCCGGTGGTAGAGGCAGTGATCGATCATGGAACTGTGATTGAAACTCCCATCGTACAGCCAGAGCAACCGATAGCAGAAGTGCCTGTGGCCGAAACTCCACAGCAGTTTACAGATAATACAGTAACGGAACAGGCACCGGTTGCAGAGGAGCCTGTGATTGAGGAAATACCGGAGACCTCAGGCCATGCGCCCCAAGGCGTGGTGCTGGAAGCTTACACGCCGGGAGGAGACGAACCAGCCATTCCTTCGATACCACTTGTACTAGAGCCGCTCCCCTCACTGCCCATCCCAACAGCAGTATTTGGTGAGGTAGAAGCGGCTGCCCTGGAACCAGAACACCTGGTACATGCCATTGCACCTGAGCCAGTGGTGATAGAAGAGCCCGAACAAGCGGAGAGTGAGCCTGAACAAACAGTAAGTGCGCCGGAACCACCGGAACCGATACAAGAGGAGGAAATACCCGAAGAAGCCGTAGAAATAATTAATGAGACACCAGTTGCACCAGAAGTGCACAGCGAACCGGATCCTTTGATCTTCCCGATCTATACCAAGGATTACTTCCTGCAACAGGGTGAAAAGGTATCTGAAGAAATACCTCTTGAAATAAATGAGCTGAAGGAAAAGGAGCTAGACGACGATACCTCACTGATGGTGGTAATGAGCTTCTCAGAATGGCTGCTGCACTTTAAAAACTCGGCCGAGAAGCAAATAGAGGAGACCAAAGACCAAAAAGCGCTCAAAACGATGTGGCAAAAGGAGAAACTTGCCGCAGCTATAGAGGAGGAAAATGAGGAGATACCTGAGAACGTATTTGAGATGGCGGTGAACTCAATAAGCAAGGAAGAAGGCCTTGCCAGTGAGACACTTGCAGAGATATATATAAAGCAGGGTAAATATGATAAGGCTATTGAGATGTATAAGAAATTAAGTTTGCGAAATCCTCAAAAAAATACGTACTTTGCCCGCAAAATAGAAGAAGCTTTAAAGGATAAACAATCATGATACCCGTTCTAACTATAGTGATACTTTTGGCCTGTGTAGTGCTGGCATTCTTTATATTGATCCAGAATCCAAAAGGGGGTGGCCTTACCGGTACTTTCGGTAATATGAGCTCGGCCGTAATGGGTGTAAAACAGAGCACAGACGTGATGGAAAAGGGTACCTGGACGATGATCAGCATCATTGGCGGCCTTTGCATCATTTCCGTAATGTTTTTCCAAAAGCCACAGGGCGGAAATAACAGCGGTAAGGCTAAAGCCAATCAGACTACTGCTCCTGCGAAGAAAGGCAAGTAGTACGCTTAAAGTATTCCCGGAAAATTATTCAAGTTGATTATTGGGCGAAGGCCCAATGGGGAGGATTTTGTACTCTTCGCAGGATAGTTATTCTGACTTCCTGACCGCGTAGCTTTCTTCTACCTTTTTTCTTTCGGGCGCCTGTTCCCTGTGGTGGCCGACTATTCTTTCGACCGTGTTGATGACCAGGGAAAGCAGGAACGCAAATAAGATTATCATTGCACACATAGCATCTCTCCTTTTTAAGGGTTTTCTCCCTCTTAAGACTCCGATAGGGGGCGGGAGCTCCTTTAATAATTACATATGAAAATTCCGTGCCAAACTTTTCATTTTGAGGGTTTTTGAGAGAGAATTTTTTGCTGAATTGAGCTAGAAATTTTGATGGGTATTAGTGACCGAGCTGCCAACTCGGTACAGCTAATTGAGGCTATGGATCGTGCAGGAATGGTTTTTGTGCAATTTAATTCACAAGGTAAAATCGTGAGTTATGAAAAAGATCAGTGAGTTTTTCCGTAAGATCAGCAGGAATTTTGTCCATTATCTTCTGAACCATTTTGATCTCCATAGCAAGGGTACCGGCGGTTTGTGGTACTGATGTTCAGGAGGTTGAAGCAATCTGAGAAACAGATAGGGATGATGCCAGGCTACCTAATCAGCTGAAAATCCCCCTTCATCATGTGTTTTTTGCCCCGCAGCGTGTAGTAGATCATGTAAAAATAGGTACCCAGATCCTGTTTGGTGCCGTTGAAAACGCCGTCCCAACCGGCATAGATGTCTTCTGAATAGTATACCCGTTGTCCCCAGCGGTTGAATATACTCAGAGAGAAGTCTTTAAAGAAACCAAGTGAACCAAGCACTCTAATAACGTCATTTCTTCCGTCGCCATTGGGCGTAAAGCCTGATGGGAAATTTATATCGCACAGGTCGAATTCTACCCTTATAGAATCAGTGGCCGAGCCGCAAGCTGTGGTGACAGTAACCCAATACGTACCGGACTGCAGCACCGTTATATCCTGAGCCACCGTGCCGCTGCTCCAACGCACCAATGATGAGGACGAAGCATGGGCATCCAATAACATTTCCTCACCCTTACACAAGAAGGTATCAGGCCCAAGGTCAATCATGGGCATATCATCTTCTATCACCGTTATTGAATCTGTGTTGCTGCAGCCGTTAACTGTGACAGTCAGGCTATATTTGCCGCCGTTTGTAACCACGATGGATGGATCAGTGATGCCTGTATTCCACAAGTATTGCGCATTCGGGACAGGAGGAGATGATAGCGTAATCGTATTCCCCTTGCAGAACTCAGTATCATTACCCAACGATACCAGGGGAGGCTCTATGAACATGACCTTAATAGTATCCTGCAGCACAGTACACACTTTTACAGACCGAACCCAGTAAAGGCCGAAACCTACATTGATAGAGGAAGTAACCGCGCCTGTATTCCAGGCATAGCTGGTGTAGCCAGCGGGGGCATTAATCGTTATACTACCAACAGATTGGCAAACACTGGTATCGCTGTGCTGAAATGTAGTATCGGGGATAACGAAGCTAACGTTGAAAGTATCGTACAATACCCTGCATGGGGCAGTACCCATTACCCAGTACATGCCTGAACTGCTCGCACTCGACGACGGGCTGCTGCTGCCGGTATTCCAGGCATATGTGCTGTAACCGCCGGTGGCAGTCAATGTAGCAGGACTATTCAAAATACAATCGTTTACCACACTAAAATGGCGGGCGGTGTCAGGCGCTTTTACATCGACGTATATACTGTCCTTTGCTGTGCACAACCTGCGGAAAGTTATGTCATCAATAGCAAAATCGTTGCCGGCAGCACTGGTGTTGAGATCATATATGCAGATGGTAGCCGAGGTATTGGTGCCGCTATTCCAGGACTGGAAGAAATTCATCCAGGTGGATGGTGGTGTACTGATCGTAACAGGAGACCCGATAAGAACACCATTGATCTTGAACTGGAGGATGGGCACATCGGGGCCAATGGTTATAGAAGAGCAGTTAGCGATCCAGGCAGAAAAATCGTAGTCGGTGTTTGGAGTTACGGTTATTGTCTCGCACCAGACATCAGTGGGTGATGGGCCGCCGTTAATGATCATCATGTTGCCGGAGCCAGTGGTGTGGTCGCCAAAAGATGTAAAGCCGGTATGAACGCCGTAGGGATCGGTATATACTGAATAGAAACCCTCATTTAACACCGTACTTGGCGGTGGCGAGTAAGTGTAGGAGCTGGTGAAGCCGGTGTTGCCACCTGAGAAGTCACCATTTGCCACGAGATTCGTTGGGATGATTGATTGAACCATCAAATGGTACCATCCGGAAGGGCCAGCCGTAAGCGATGGGGTAAGGCTTGTGGAATCAGACAAGCCGGTGGCGGGATTCCAGGCGATCTTGAACACTGAGTCGCTGCCGAAGAGCAGGCCGGGTAGTGTTATATCGTCCCCGATACATGCATGAATGGAATCAGGCAGTGCAATGGAGTCGCACGAAGTAACGACAGTGCCACAGGTGCCGGGTGTGAGCGTAATGTTCTTTACTATCTGGTTAGAGCAAGCAGCACCCGTGCCACCTGAAATGCCCCAATGGATCGTAGTGGGTGTAGTGAATACGGTCGTGTAGTCATACACACTGTTTAGCCTCAGCGTGTCGTTGTAGAAGACCTTCATGGTATGAGTATCCGGGCACCACTCTACCCTATAGTCGTGGAAATTGCCATCCTTCACATTGTTGGTAGATGGTGAAATAGCTATGGGGCCGGTAATAGGTGTTGTGGGAACTGCATTTATGCATATAGATGTATGGTCTACACCCGGGATGTCGTCGAGGTAGGGGTTGAATGAGTTGTCGTAGGTATCGAATTCGATGCCGATAGATTTGTCAAAGTCGGGGTTAGGAGGGAACATCCCGATCCAGTTGAAATAGCCAAAGAACGCATCTGTAAGATTTATCGAAGTGGGTGTGATATTCTGGCCGAAAACCACACAAATGCCATCAGCGCCCGGTGCTACAGCCTGATCGAAACTTGCTTTGAAGTTGAGTGTAAAGCTGTTGGTGAAATCTACTGTCGTCGTACACCAGATCGCTCCTTTGTGCCCGCCACCGCATATAGAGGCAGGAGTGAGGTTGTAAACTCCTGGGGTTACTATGGTGGCAATGCTTACAGGTGGGTAGAATGTCTGCCCGGTAACATATGCAAATGAGCAAACCGCTATGATCAACAGGTAGATTTTCTTCATGGATATGTATGTGTGAATTAACAGACAGTAATATCCTCTAAAACGTAAGGGAAAGAGCCTAAAAAGTTTCTAAACGGTCGAAAAAGTTTTTAAACGGTAAAAAATATCGACTTACACATAATTAATAAATTTTATATAAAAAAGCTCCATTAGCATATTTAATTAAAAAAGCGCCTCTTTGGGAGGCGCTTTTTACAATTTATGACTTATGACTTCTTAGTTTGAAAGCCCTTTGCCGTGGCAGGCCTTGTACTTCTTTCCGCTTCCGCAGGGGCAAGGGTCGTTTCGGCCGATCTTGGGGCCGGCCACAACCGGTGCACGTTTTACCGGTTCGGCATGCTCGGGTGATTCTGTGTAATAATCTTCCTCATTTGCCGCATAGTCCTGGCCGCGGGCATCAATCTCGGCCTTGTTCACACGCATGTTACTCATGTCGGTGTGTGGCTGCGGCATCCTTGCTGCCTGCGGTGGCGCCTCCTGGATAGGAATACCTGAACGCAGCAGGAATGAAATGATGTCACGGTTGGTTTCCAGCATCATCGTCTTGAAGAGATTGAATGCTTCGAACTTATAGATGAGCAATGGATCCTTCTGCTCGTAGGATGCCATACGTACAGAAGTACGAAGGTCGTCCATGGCACGCAGGTGGTTTTTCCATGCGTCATCTATCATTGCGAGCGTGATGTTTTTCTCAAGCGCCTGAATAACGGGATTGGCGTTGTTTTCCACTGCGTCTTTAAGCTGCACGTATATCTGCATGCCGCGAATGCCATCTGTGAATGGAATAACGATATTATCAACACGATCACCGTTGTCTTTGAGAATCTGGCCAAGTGTTGGCATCATCTGCTCACGAAGCGCATTTGTCTTGCGGTGGTAGTAATCCTTGACCTGGTGATACAACTGGTTGCCGATGGTGTTGGCATCTGCCTTGGACAACTCTTCGTCGTTCATTTCCAGCTCTATCATGAGGTGCTTCATGACCTCCAGCCTGAAGGCCGCTGCATCGTGATTCTCGAGGTACTGTTCAGCAAGGCCAAGAGACACTGAGAACATAGCGTTGTCGAGATCTATAGCAAGACGCTCGCCGAATAATGCGTGGCGGCGACGCTTGTAGATCACATCGCGCTGAGCATTCATTACGTCGTCATACTCCAGCAGGTTTTTACGCATGCCGAAGTTGTTTTCCTCCACTTTGCGCTGTGCGCGCTCAATGGACTTAGAGATCATGCTGTGCTGCAATACCTCGCCATCTTTATGGCCCATTTTATCCATGAGGGAAGCGATACGCTCAGAACCGAAAAGGCGCATGAGGTCATCTTCCAATGAAACGAAGAACTGTGAACTACCGGGGTCGCCCTGGCGGCCTGAACGACCACGCAACTGGCGGTCTACACGGCGGCTTTCGTGGCGCTCTGTACCTATGATGGCCAGACCGCCTGCCTCCTTCACACCGGGCCCGAGCTTGATATCCGTACCACGGCCCGCCATGTTGGTGGCAATGGTAACGGCGCCCGCCAAACCTGCTTCTGCCACTATCTGTGCTTCACGTGCGTGCTGCTTGGCGTTAAGTACATTGTGCGGTATCTTCTTCTGCTGGAGCATACGGCTCAACAGTTCGCTCACTTCCACGTTGGTGGTACCAACGAGACATGGGCGACCAATAGCACGCAATGCTTCGATCTCATCAATTGCCGCCTTATATTTTTCACGCTTGGTCTTATATACCAGGTCCTGCTGATCTTTACGAGTGATGGGGAGGTTCGTAGGGATGGTCACCACATCGAGCTTGTAGATAGTCCAGAACTCACCAGCTTCTGTTTCCGCTGTACCGGTCATACCGGCAAGCTTGTGGAACATACGGAAGTAGTTCTGGAGGGTAACAGTGGCAAACGTTTGCGTTGCCGCCTCTACCTGCACATTTTCTTTTGCTTCAATGGCCTGGTGCAAGCCATCGCTATAGCGGCGACCTTCAAGGATACGGCCCGTCTGCTCATCTACTATCTTTACTTTGCCTTCCATCACCACATATTCGATGTCTTTATCGAACAGTGTATATGCTTTTAGTAATTGCTGTACTGAGTGGATACGATCGGCCTTGATGGCATAATCCTGCAGCATGGCATCTTTACGCTGCACTTTTTCCTCAGGAGTAGCGTCGAGCTTTTCTATTTCTGCAAGTTCGCTGCCGATATCCGGAAGTATGAAAAAGTTAGGGTCTTCACCGGCACCGGTGATCAAAGCAATTCCTTTCTCGGTAAGATCTACGCTGTTGTTCTTTTCATCGATCGCGAAGAAAAGCTCAGCATCTACCTTGGGCATGTTGCGTTGCTGCTCGCCTATGTAGTAATTCTCTGCTTTCTGTAAGAGTTGCTTGTTGCCTTCCTCACTCAGGTATTTGATAAGAGCGCTGTTCTTTGGCAAACCACGATATGCACGATACAAATGGAGCCCACCTGCGTCTTTATCGGTTTTGCCTTCTGCAATCAGTTTTTTAGCCTCTGTGAGGCTTTGATTAGATATCCTCCTCTGCGCTTCCACGATCTTTTCGATACGGGGTTTAAGTGCATGGAACTGCTGCTCGTCGCCCTTGGGTATGGGACCGGAAATGATGAGGGGCGTACGCGCATCATCGATCAACACACTATCCACTTCATCCACCATTGCATAGTGGTGCTTGCGCTGTACCATTTCGCTGGGGTGATGCACCATGTTATCGCGGAGATAGTCGAAACCGAATTCGTTGTTGGTGCCGTAGGTGATATCGGCAAGGTAAGCCTGGCGACGCCTTTCGGAGTTGGGCTCGTGCTTGTCGATACAGTCTGTGGTCAAACCCAGCCATTCGAACAGCGGGCCATTCCACTCCTGGTCACGACGGGCGAGGTAGTCGTTGACTGTAACGATATGTACACCCTCGCCTGCCAGTGCATTGAGGTATGCGGGAAGCGTAGACACCAGTGTTTTACCTTCACCGGTTGCCATTTCGGCGATCTTACCCTCGTGAAGCACCATGCCACCTATGAGCTGCACATCGTAGTGCACCATGTTCCAGGTAACCTGTATGCCGGCGGCATCCCAACTGTTTTGAAATATAGATTTGTCGCCATCGATACGGACGTGCTTCTTAAACGTAGCCAGGTTGCGGTCAAGGTCGGTAGCGGTTGCTACCATTTCAGGATTTTCCTTGAAGCGGCGGGCTGTTTCTTTTACTACTGCAAAAGCTTCGGGCAGCATAGCGCGTAGCACTTCCTCGATCTGCTCATCGCGCTTCTTCACCAGCTTGTCTACTTCATTATAAATAGCCTCGCGCGACTGAATATCATCCACGTCACCCACTTCTGATTCCGCCTTCTTTTCAGCTATCTGTGCATCGATGTCAACCAGATGTTCCTGGATCCGCTGGCGAAACTCCTGGGTTTTATTGCGCAGCTGGTCGTTTGATAAGGACTGGTATTCAGCGAAAAAACGATTTATTTCGCCTACCAAGGGCTGTATCTTTTTTACGTCTTTATCTGACTTGCTGCCACCAAATAATTTTGAAATAAATCCGATCATTTGAATGTTTTATTTGTAGGTATAGTATTGTTATTAAATGATATATAAAGGTGTTTAATAATGGTTATTTTCAGGTAACAAAAACCGTGCAATTCAAAATTAACTGCCACGATGGCAAAAGGGGAGCGAAGTTACGCCAAAGGGGGGACTTTGAAAAATGATAAAATGCCCTATACATGACTAATAAATTGTGTATGTGTTATCGAAAAAACATCCAATTGTGAGCAAAATTCATTGAAGCAGATAAAAGTTGAATCTGAGGCATAAAAAATACACTTTTCGCACTATGCTCTAATATATTGGTACCCGCCTGAAAGTGCCGTTAATATTGATCATGGAGGCTAAAACCGACTAATTTTTCAAGGGATAGAAAAAAAATTTGGGATAATAATTTGCAGGGCAACAAAATTTTTATGTATTTTGGGTTCAATTTTGAAAAAGAGACCAAACATGAAAAGAACCATTCTTGTATTTACAACTGTATTAGCGGCGGTATTATTTGGCAATAAAAGCTTTGCGCAGGAAGACCTTGTGCGGGTATTTCGCTGGTATATACCTGAAGACCAACAATATTGCACTGTAGCCGATGGCGAATTCCAGGACGGCCAGCTTATCAACTGGGGCTGGACAGATAAAACCCTGATGTTCTGGGCGTATCGTACCCCCGGTCCGGGCCGTGTAGCAGTGAATGGCTGGATGAACCCAGTAAGCAGGGCGCACATAAGTGTTTGCGAAGACGAATTTACAGATGACCAGATGCTGAAAAACGGATATACCCAAAAGCACCTCCAGTTTTACGCACTCACACGCCGCGGTGCAAATACAGTTTGTGTTTACCGCTGGCTGCTCAGCAAACGCCACTCATGGATCACTATTCCGGAAGATTCAGACACTGATATCTACCTGAAAAAAGGATACCACCACAAGAGCTACCAGTACTATGGTGTTTACAGGAACGTAGACGCTCCTATTTACGACCAACTTTAATTGAAAATATTTTAAATAGAAAGGCTGCAGCAATGCGGCCTTTTTTTATGCCGGAAACTGATCATCGGCCATTGCCAGCGCATGTGTTTGGCAGGCCGGGTTTTTAAATTATGTTTGTTGTGTCAATAACCAATTATGAGTCATAATAATAGAATCGTCCTGTTTTGCGTAGTGGCCGCGCTGAGCTGCAGCCAGTCAATAGCCCAAAGAAAACAGTTTACCATGGCTGAAGCCACCAACGGCATGAGCACGACGCTGATGCCAAAAGGCATAAAAGGCGCAAACTGGCAGCCCGGCACTGACTGCCTTTGGCAGACCGAAAAGAAAAACGGTGCGGATGTGTGGACGGTAACCGATTACAGGAACAATGCATCTAAGACGACGGCAAACGGAATTGAAATAGAAAAAGGCAAGCTGGTCTCGCTGAAATGGCTGGATAAAGACCTGGCCTGGTATATGAACGGGAAGGACGTGTATTGCGCGACACTGCTGACAGACGGGCAATGGAAGACCGAAAAGCTGTTTACCATGCCGGACAATGCGGAACACATGACGATCAACAAAAGAAAGCAGATCGCTTATACTATAGACAATAACCTTTGGCTATGGACCAAGGCGAAAGGAAAAATGCAGGTGACCAACGAGGCAAATAAGAACATTGTGTGCGGACAATCGGTGCACAGGGATGAATTTGGTATAGACGGCGGCATATTTTTCTCGCCAAACGGGAACTACCTGCTTTCCAGCACATTGGGATCCTAAGCTTAGAATTCCACGTGGACAAGTTGTCGCGGCCGCTTCTATAGTGTCACCTAAATACTAGTGACTCCAGCGTAACTGGACTGGCCACAGTTAGGCCGCAAATGT
>JADMIO010988022.1_pt1 | contig 10181 bp, 7 predicted proteins | sample 8958161 | NCBI WGS metagenome assembly JADMIO01 (sample SAMN16585339, study PRJNA669376) | soil metagenome | isolation source: Crop rotation soil | place: USA: Cullars Rotation, Alabama | collected 2011
GCACGGCCGCGTTGCGTCGTTGCCCGTGGTGCGGCGCCGATCGTCCCTCTTTGTACAACCCCAGTCGCCGAGGGCGCTCATGCAGATTCACTGTCCCAAGTGCAATGCGCCGATGCAGACGATGCACGTCGAGAAGACGCAGGTCGACCGCTGCACGTCCTGCGAGGGCCTCTGGTTCGACGCGCTCGAAGAGAGCGACGTGCACGCGAAGGAGAGCATCGATCTGCTCGACCCGCCTGGTGCGAGCGCACCCGCGGGCCGGAACGAGCAGCGGCGCGTCGATTGTCCGCGCTGTCATTCCCCGATGATCCGGATGCTCGATCGCCGGACGCGCGCGGTCTGGTACGAGTCGTGTCCGATCTGCTTCGGCAAGTTCTTCGACGCGGGCGAGTTCCGCGCAATCCAACCGCGCACGCTCATGGATGCCGTGCGTGCCTGGATCGGGCGCGAGACACACTGAGCGGCGAGGTCGCGGCGAGTGGTTGGTCGTTGGTTGCTAGTGTTCGCTCCGTTCCGAATCACTCGCCACTCGCCACTCGTCACCCTCCGCCAATCACCATCCGACGCTGGACATCGCGGTGTACGCTGGCGAAGATGACGCGTTGCCTTCGCTGCTCGTCCCTTGTCTCTCGCCGCACATACAATGGCTCGTCACGCCCGCTCGTTCGCCGTCGCCCTCACCCTCCTCGCCGCCCTTTTGCCGTTAGGCAGCTCGGCTCAGGCCCCCGCCGCGAGGCAGGATTACGCGGCGGTCGCCGGCCAAATCGAGCAGGAGATCGACCGGGCGATGCGCGTGCAGGGGCTGCCTGTCGTTGCCATTGCCCTCGTCGATGACCAGAACGTCGTGTGGAGCAGGGGGTTCGGGATCGTCGACTCCGCCTCGCGGCGAATGGCTGGACCGGAGACTGTGTTTCGCGTCGGCTCCGTCTCGAAGCTATTCACCGACATCGCGATCATGCAGCTCGTCGAGCAGGGGAAGATCGATCTCGACGTGCCCGTCTCGCGTTACATCCCCGATTTTCACCCCACCAATCCGTACGACCGCCCCATCACCCTCCGACAATTGATGTCGCACCGGTCGGGGCTCGTGCGCGAGCCGCCGGTCGGGAGCTACTTCGACAGCACGTCGCCCCGGCTCGCCGCGACGATCGCGAGCCTCAACCGGACGACGCTCGTCTATCCGCCGGAGACGCACACCAAGTACTCCAACGCCGCGATTGCCACGGTCGGCTACGTCCTCGAGCGCGTCAGCGGCAAGCCCTTCGCCCAGGCGCTCGCCGCCGCGGTCCTCCAGCCGTTAGGCATGACCACCAGCGGCTTCGAGCCGACGCCCGCGCTCATGCGCGCTCTCTCACCGGCAATGATGTGGACGCTCGACGGACGACGCTTCGCCGCGCCGACCTTTCAGCTCGGCATCGCTCCTGCCGGCAGCATGTACACGACCGTCACGGATCTCGCGCGCTTCCTCAGTGCGCTGTTCGCGAATGGCCGCGGCCAGAACGGTCAGCTATTGAAGCCGGAGACGATCGCGCAGATGTGGACGCCGCAATTCGCGCGGCCTGGTGACCGCGAGGGATACGGCATCGGCTTCCACATCGGCACGCTCGACGGCCACCGCACGGTGGGCCACGACGGCGCGATCTATGGCTTCGCAACGACGCTCGAAGCGCTGCCCGATGAGAAGCTCGGCGTCGTCGTCGTGACGACGCGTGATGGCGCCAACGCCGTCGTCGATCGTATCGCCGACGAGGCACTGCGAGCGATGCTCGCGAAGCGCGGAAGCTCCGGCAACGCCGTCACCGTCGCCGGGAACGCGACCTCCCTCTCCGACACGACGTCGCCCGTCGCACCGGCGCGAGCGCGGCATCTCGTCGGCCGATACGTGTCGCGCTCGAGTGCGAGTCGCGAGATCGAGCTCACGCATCGCGGCACCGGGCTCGCGATGATGCCGGCGACTGGCGGTGGCGTTCCGGAGCTGCGCGCCCGTGGCGACACGCTCGTCGTCGACGATCCGGTGTTCGGCGCGGGGAGCCGATTCCTGCCTAACGCGGATTCCGCGACGTGGCTCCGCGCGGGCGATGACCTCCGCGACACACTCGTTCGCGTCGACCGCGGAAAACCGGCGGACGCGTCGACACAGTGGCGTGGTCTCATCGGCGAGTACGGCGCCGATTACGACATCCTCTACATCTACGAGCGCGATAATCGCCTGTGGGCGTTGATCGAGTGGTTCTTTCCGTATCCGCTCACCGAGATCTCGCGCGACACCTATGCCTTCCCGCCAGACGGCCTGTACGACGGCGAGCGCATCGTGTTCACGCGCGACCGTACGGGCCGCGCGACGCAGGCGCTCGCCGCGGGTGTGCGCTTCGCACGCAGGAACATCGAGCCCAAGCCGGGGACGAACCAGCTCCGCATCACACCACTGCGCCCCGTGGCCGAGCTGCGCAAGGAAGCACTTGCGGCAACGCCCCCGGCCGAGAATGGCAGCTTTCGCGACGCCGATCTCGTGGAGCTCGTGAAGCTCGACCCGACCATCAAGCTCGAGGTCCGCTACGCGACGACGAACAACTTTCTCGGGACGAAGGTCTATGAGGAAGGGCGCTCGTTCATGCAGCGGCCGGCGGCGGAAGCGCTCGTCCGTGCCCACCACGCCCTGAAGTCGTTAGGCTATGGTTTGCTCATCCACGATGCATACCGTCCGTGGTATGTGACGAAGATCTTCTGGGACGCGACCCCGCCGGCGAAAAAGTGGCTCGTCGCCAATCCGGCCGAGGGCTCCAAGCACAACCGCGGCTCGGCGGTGGATCTCACCCTCTACGATCTGAAGACGGGAAAACCCGTGGAGATGGTGAGCACCTACGACGAGAGCACGGACCGTGCATATGCGGAGTATCCCGGCGGCACGTCACTGCAGCGCTGGTATCGCGAGCTGTTGCGGCAGGCGATGGAAGCCCAGGGCTTCACCGTGAACCCGCAGGAGTGGTGGCACTTCGACCACGAGGACTGGCGCAACTACCGCATCGGCAACGTGCCGTTCGACCGGATCAAGTGAGTGTGCGGTCGGCGCTCGAGAAGGTCCGAACTCTTTCTTCTTCCACCGGGAGCTGACCATCACCACCAGTCAAACGTCGATCGATTTCCTGCAGGTGGCGCGTCGTGTCATGCGCGAGCATGGCTTCGACCCGGAATTCGATGAACAGGTCGAGGCGCAAGTCGAGTCGGCGAAAGGACCGGCACCAACTGCAGGCCTTCGCGACCTCACGGATCTGCTCTGGTCGTCGATCGACAACAACGAGTCGCGCGACCTCGATCAGCTCGAGGTTGCCGAGGAGTTGCCGAACGGCGCGATCCGGATTCTCGTGGCGATTGCGGATGTCGACGGACTCGTTGCCAAGGATTCGCCCGCCGATCTGCGCGCGCAGGCGAATTCGACGTCGGTGTACACCGGCGTTGCCGTCTTCCCAATGCTCCCCGAGCAGTTCTCGACCAATCTCACCTCGCTGAATCAGGACGAGGCGCGGGCGGCGATCATCATCGAGAACGTCATCGAGGAAACCGGCGACGTCTCGCGCTACGACGTCTATCGCGGCATCGTGCGAAACAAGGCAAAGCTCGCCTATGATGCGACGGGCGCGTGGCTCGAGAACACGCCGGGCGGCACCGTGCAGCCGCCACCCATCGTCGCCGAGACGCGTGGGCTCGCCGCGCAGCTACGGCTGCAGTGGGATGCAGCGCAGCGCCTGAAGAAGGAACGATTGGAGAATGGCGCCCTCGAGCTCGAGACGATCGAGGCGACCCCGGTGGCGAAGGGCGGCAAGGTCGTGGATCTGACGCTCACGCACAAAACGGCGGCGCGCGATCTCATCGAGGACTTCATGATCGCGTCGAACGTGGCGATCGCGAAGTGGCTCGAGGGACGCGGCCGATCGGGGATTCGCCGCATCGTCCGCGAGCCGGAGCGGTGGGGCCGTATTGTCGAGCTGGCGTCGCAGTACGGCGAGCACCTTCCGGCCGAGCCGGATTCGCTCTCACTCGCCCAGTTTCTCGCGAAGCGGCGTGCCGCCGATCCGCTGCGTTTTCCCGATCTCTCGCTGTCGATCGTGAAGCTGTTGGGGCCGGGCGCGTACGCGCTCGATTTGCCGGGCAAGGATCCGGGCGGCCACTTCGGCCTTGCGGCGCACGACTACTCGCACGCCACCGCGCCGAATCGTCGTTATGCAGATCTGATCACGCAGCGCCTGGTCAAAGCGGCCCTCGCCGGCGCTCCTGCTCCGTACAGTGACGAGGAGCTGGGCGCGTTGGCACAGCACTGCACCGAGCGCGAAGATGCGGCGCGGAAGGTGGAGCGCACGATGCGCAAGGTCGGCGCGGCGCTCCTCCTCGCCGATCACATCGGCGAGAAGTACGACGCGATCGTGACGGGCCGTTCCTCGTCAGGCACGTACGTGCGTCTTCTCCGGCCACCCGCCGAAGGCCGCGTCATCCGCGGCGAGCACGGCATGGACGTCGGCGATCGCGTGCAGGTGAAGTTGGTCGGAACGGATGCGGAGAAGGGATGGATCGATTTCGCGGGAACAAAATGAGCGGAGCGCGGAGAGTAGAGGCCATGTCATTCCGAGCGTAGCGAGGAATCTGCTTTTCGATTCTGGGAAGCAGATCCCTCGTCGCTACGCTCCTCGGGATGACAATCACTCTACCCTCTGCCCGTCAAGGTTCTCTCCACCTCACGCCATCCTTCACGATCAACTCCTCTGCTTCACGCGGACCCCAAGTGCCGGCGGCGTAGGTCGGCATCTGATCCGGTGGATGCTCCTCCCAGTAGCGAATGAGCGGATCGATCACCTTCCAGGCGGCTTCGACTTCGTCGCTGCGGGTGAAGAGGGTGGCCTCGCCGATCATGACGTCGAGGAGGAGCGTCTCGTACGCCGGAGCCGACGTCTCGCCGAAGACTTCGTCGTAGGTGAAGTCCATGTCGACCGGCGCGACCTCGACCTCCGACGTGAGCGCGACCGCGGCGCCAGGCACCTTCACCTCGAAGTTGAGATTCACGCCTTCGTCCGGCTGGACGCGCATGACGAGCGTGTTCGGCTGCAAAATCTCACGCGTCTGATGGCCGAACATGAGATGCGGCGGTGAGCGGAACGTCACCGCGATCTCGGACACGCGCTTCTTCATCCGCTTGCCCGAGCGCAGATAGAACGGGACGCCGTTCCAGCGCCAGTTGTCGACGTAGAGCCGAACGGCGGCATACGTCGGCGTCGTGGAGCTGGGATCGACATCCTTCTCTTCGATGTAGCCGCAGACCAGCTTTCCGTTGATCGGACCGGCGCGATACTGAGCGCGCACCGTGTTGCGCGGGATCGTTTCCGGATCGAGCCACCGCACCGACTTGAGCACCTTCACCTTCTCGTCGCGCACCGCCCCCGCGCTCATCGTGTACGGCGGCTCCATCGCCGTCAACGCGAGCAACTGCAGCAGGTGATTCTGGAACATGTCACGAACGACGCCCGCTTCCTCGTAATACCGGCCGCGCGTCCCGACGCCGACGTCCTCCGCCGCCGTGATCTGCACGTGGTGAATCCACTGCCGATTCCAGAGCGGCTCGAAGATCGAGTTCGCGAAGCGCAGAACGAGAACGTTCTGCACCGTCTCCTTGCCGAGGTAATGGTCGATGCGGAAGACCTGGTGCTCGGCGAAGAGACTGAGGACGAGCTGATTGAGATTTGTCGCCGTCTCGAGGTCGCGGCCGAATGGCTTCTCGACGACGACGCGCACCCACGGCCGTACGCTGGCGTCCTTGCTGCGCGGCGCGAGCCCGCTCTGTGACAAGTTGCGCACGATCGGCTCGAAGATGCTCGGCGGCACCGCGAGGTAGAACAATCGGTTGCGGTCCTCCGGCGCGCGCTTCGACTCGATCTCGGTGAGGCGCGCACCGATCTTCTCGTACTCCTTACCGTCGGTGAGCTCGACGCACGTGTAGTGCAGCCGCTCGCATAACGAGCCCCAGAGCGCCTGGTCGAAGCCATGGACCTCGTCCGACTGCTCGATCGCCTCGCGCATCCGCGCGCGGAACATGTCATCGTTGTCGCATGCCTCGCGGCCCACGCCGAGCACCGCGAAGTCCGTATCGACGAGCCCCTCTTTCATGAGCTCGTACAGCGCCGGCATCAGCTTGCGCTTCGTGAGGTCGCCCATCGCGCCGAAGATGACGACCGTGCACGGATCCGCGCGGTCACGCTTGGGACCGAGCCCGCTGATGGTGACGCTGGGGCGGGCGGTGATGACGGCGCTGGCGCTCATGATTTCTTCACCGCGTGGCCACCAAATTCATTCCGGAGCGCCGCGATCACTTTGCCACCGAACGTGTCTGCCTGCCGCGAACGGAAACGCATCAACAGCGACAGCGTGATCACGGGCGCGGGCGTGTCGGTGTCGATTGCTTCCTGAACCGTCCAGCGGCCTTCACCCGAATCCGCGATCCACCCTTTGAGGTCGGAGAGCGAGGCATCGCGTGAGAACGCCGACGAGGCGAGCTCGTTGAGCCACGACCTAACGACGCTCCCGTGCTGCCAGACTTCCGCGATCTGGTGCAGGTCGAGCTTCGGAAAATCCTTCGATGCATGGAGGATCTCGTAGCCCTCGGCGTAGCCCTGGAGCAGCGCGTACTCGATGCCGTTGTGGACCATCTTCACATAATGACCAGAGCCGCTCGGTCCCACATGCGCATAGCCATCCTCAGGCGCGAGCGCGCGGAAGATCGGCTCGCACCGCTTCACCGCGGCGTCGCTGCCGCCGACCATCAAGCAGTAGCCGTTCTCCAGACCCCAGATGCCGCCGCTCGTGCCGCTGTCGACGAACTCGATGCCGCGCTTCGCCAGCGATGCCGCGCGCCGCATCGTGTCGTGGAAGTTCGAATTACCGCCATCGATGATGATGTCGCCCTTGGACAGGCTCGGCACGAGCGCTTCGATCGTCTGCTCGGTCGGATCGCCGGCGGGCACCATGATCCAGATCACGCGCGGTGTCTCGAGCTTCGCGATCAGATCATTCAGATCCTTCGCTGGGGTCGCGCCCATCTGTTGGTATTTCGCGACGACATCGGCGGCGCGATCCCAGACGACGGTCTTGTGTCCCTTCCGCATCAGTCGCTCGACCATGTTGCCGCCCATCCGGCCGAGGCCGATCATTGCCATTTGCATGTCCTGGCTCCTTATCGCGGTCCGTCAATCACGACAGATCAGAGAGCGAATCCTAATCCAGCCAGCGACGCGGCGAGTGCGGTCGCGCTGGTGAAGCGAATCGTGTGCATGCCGAGTGCGCGAGCTGGCGCGAGATTCTGCTCGCGATCGTCGACGAAGAGGCAGCGCGCCGGATCGGCCTGGGTCATCCCGAGAACGCGCTCGTAGATCTGACGCGTTGGCTTGCGAACGCCGAGCCAGCACGAGCTGAAGAACACGTCGAACAGGCCGCAGAGGCCGAAGCGATCGATGCGATGCTCGTTGAGCTCCCGCGATTCGTTGTTGAGCGTCGCCATGCGCACGCGTGTCGGCTGGCCACGAACGCTCTGGCGCAGGCGCCGCACGACGTCGAGACTCTCCGGCCACGGCGTGCTGAGTCCGAGCACGAACGTCTTGAAGTCATCGCGGGTGAAGTCACGATGCGTCCAGAACACGGTGACGTCGAGATATTCGTCGAGCGAGATCTGGCCGGACTCGAAGGCGCCGACGGTTTCCTCGTGACGATACTGAAAATCGTCGCCGTCGAGGTGGAAGCGTTGCACCGCCTCACCGCGTTGCTCGTGGTCCCAACCGTTCGAGCCGAGCACGCCGCCGATATCGAAGAAGATCTGATTGATCGCCGTCATCCCACGAGCACGGCGCGGGCCGGTGCGCCATCGATTCCGTCGAGCAGCACGGGCAAGCAGTACAGCTCGTACTCGCCAGCGGGCGGTTCCGAGAGATCGAGTCCCTCGACGATCACGACACCGCGTGAGAGGAGCGTCTTGTGCGTCCGGTGATGTCCGGAGTGGAACTGCTCGATGGAGAGATAGTCGACCCCTACCAATCGCACACCAAGCGAGACGAGATACTCGGCGCCGTCAGGAGCGAGGTACGTGTAGTCGCGGTGAAAGTCGCGCTCACGGATGTAACCGGAGTTGCGCGTTTTCAGAAGGACGCGTTGGTGTCCCGCGATCGGCTGTGTGCGCAGATACGCTTCGGTCACCGCCATCACGTCATCGTCGAACGCGATGACGAGGGCTGGTCCGATGAGCGCGTCGAGGGGAATTCCGTCGACGCCGGCACCGCCGGGAATCATGTGCAATGGCGCGTCGACGTGCGTGCCGGTGTGCGAGCCGATCGCTACCAGCGACACATTGGAGCTGTCGCCGCGCGACATGTCCTGCTGCAGCTCGATGTGAATCTCGGGATTTCCCGGATACACTACGCCGCCATTCTTCACGGGCACGGAGATATCGAACAGCTTTCGCGGCATCGGTCGTGACGTTGAATGATGCGTTGAAAAGCTAGTTCGGTCGGGGCGCTTCGGCGATCTCGGTCGATGCGCCGGCCTCGAGAATCGGGTCGGCGACGAAATACCCGCCAGCTGCGCGCACGGTCTGCGCGACGTTCCGTCGCAGCTCGTCCTGCGCGGACAGCACGGATTCGCGACTCGCTCGAAAGCGACGGCCCGACTCGACGACGAAGAGATCGCAGAGCTCGATCTCGTGCTCCGCGAGCGCGACGCCGCGCTCTTCGATGAGTCGTTGCGTGCGAGCGAGCACGCAGCCGGTGGCGAAGAGCTCGACAGCCATGTCCGCGAGCCGTTCCAGCTCCTGCTGTCGCTCGACGATCTCCGCTCGATAATGCTGGATGACGCGCTCGGCGACGGTGCGCAGCTCAGCGACATGCTTCTCGAAGAAGCGCTTGTGCGTCGCGAGACGCTCGTCGAGCGCGATGTCGAGCGTCGGCGTGGCGCCGAGCGCGCTCCGGAGACGCGATGCCGCAAAGCCGCTGATGAGACCGAGATTGCGCACCGGTCTGCGTAGCGCCGAGCCGATCTCCTTGAGTCGTTCGGCGGGCCCCTGAATGCCGTTGAGGGCGATGAACAAACGCAGAATCTCATTCGTCCCCTCGAAGATTCGATTGATGCGCGAATCGCGCAGCCAGCGCTCGTACGGGTATGGTTTGACGAATCCACGCCCGCCCGCGACCTGCACCAGCTCGTCTGCGGAGCGCCAGATCATCTCACTCGCGAAGACTTTGCAACAGGCTGCCTCCAGCGCCCAGTCCTCGGCGTCGTCGCCGACCCGGGACGACGACGCGAGCTCGGCGAGGACGCCGAGCATCGCGTCGGCGGCATAGATGTCGGACGCGACGCGGGCGAGCTTGCGTTGAGTAATCTCGAAATCCGCGATCGGCCGGCCGAACTGGACACGCTGCTCGGCGAACTCCGTCATTTCCGCCGCGACCTGCTTCGTGCCAGCGGTGCATCCGGCGGCCAGCGTTAGGCGCCCGCCGTTGAGTACGTGTACCGCGACGCCGAATCCTTTACCGACTACCCCGAGCACGTGGTCGGCGGGAACCTCGAGCTGCTCGTAGACGAGCTCCGCTTGCGTCGAGCCGCGAATGCCCATCTTGCGAATGATGCGATCGACACGGAAGCCGGGCATGTCGGGCCGGATGATGAACGCGGTCGGTCGTTGAACGATCTTTCCGCCGCGCTCGACGTCGGTCTGGGCGAAGGTCGCGATGACGCCGGCGCGATGGCCGTTGCCGATCCAGAGCTTTCGTCCGTCCAGAATCCAGCGCGATCCGTCAGGGCTGAGCCGCGCCGTAGTCTTGACGTGCTGCGCATCGGAGCCGGTCTCCGGCTCCGTGAGCGCGTAGGCCGCAAGCGTCTCGCCGCGGGCGAGCATCGGTAGATACCGTGCCTTCTGCTCGGCGTTGCCGAAGAGCACGATCGCCTTGGAGCCGAGCCCGCAGTGCACGCCCACCAGCACGGCGAGCGAGCCGTCGGTGCGTGACAGCTCGCCGAAGACGCGCGCATAGCCCGTCATCGAGAGCCCGAGCCCCCCGTACTCCTTGGGAATCGACAGTGCGAGAAAGCCGGTGCGGGCGAGCGCACGGATGACGTCCTCGCCAATCGTCTCCTCCTCGTCGAACTTCGCGGAGTCGATG
>JADMIO011053203.1_pt1 | contig 10181 bp, 8 predicted proteins | sample 8958161 | NCBI WGS metagenome assembly JADMIO01 (sample SAMN16585339, study PRJNA669376) | soil metagenome | isolation source: Crop rotation soil | place: USA: Cullars Rotation, Alabama | collected 2011
GCCGCGACTTCAAGTCACGTGAATTCCAAGCTTCGGATCCCACTGTGCTGGAAAGATCCCCCAACCAGCAGGGGAAAGAGCCAGGGCGAACCGGTCACGAGCGCCAGCCAATAGGCGCCGGCGGCGAACGCGTACCCGAGGGGCAGCACCAGCGCGGGATCGATGGGGACCCGCGCCAGCCTCTGGATCGCCATCCCCGGCCCCACGAGGGCGAGCGAGGCGAAGGCCGCGAAGCGCAGGGTCGCGAGGAGCATCCGTGGGCCGAGCCGGATTATCTCCGGCTTTGCCCCCAACCCTCGCCAGCGTGGTGGTTTACAGAGGCAAGAGGCCTGTGTTAGGATGGCCGCTTGGATAAAGAGAGATCGAGGAGGCCAGTCGCTTGACGCTCAGCAAAGAACAGAAGACGTCGATCATCACCGGGTATCAGACGCACGGGTCGGATACCGGTTCCCCCGAGGTCCAGATCGCCATCCTCAGCGAGCGGATCAACTACCTGACCGAGCACTTCAAGTCCCACGCGAAGGACCATCATTCGCGCCGCGGGCTCATGAAGCTGGTCGGGCAGCGCCGCCGGCTCCTCGACTACGTGAAGAGCAAGGATGCCGCGCGGTACCGGGGCCTGATCGAGAAGCTGGGCATCCGCAAGTAAGGGCGGCCGTCCCCGCAAACCCTCCCCACCCAACCCCTCAGGAGCCATGTCGGACGGAATCGCCATAGGGGCGAATTCCGAGCGGAGCGGAGAAGAGTAGATGACGATGCAGCGCGTCGAGATGCCCCTCGGGAAGTACACCCTCTCGATCGAGACCGGCCGGTTGGCCAAGCAGTCGGACGGCGCGGTGCTGGTCCGCCTCGGCGACACCGTGGTCCTGTCCACGGCCAACGCCATGAAGGACGCCAAGGCCGGGGTGGACTTCCTGCCCCTGACCGTGGACTACCGCGAGAACACCTACGCCGCGGGCAAGATCCCCGGCGGGTTCTTCAAGCGCGAGGGCCGGCCCAACGAGAAGGAGATCCTGACCTCGCGGATGATCGACCGCCCCCTGCGGCCGCTGTTCCCCGAGGGCTACCACCACGAGACGCAGGTCATCGGCCTGCTGCTCTCGGCCGACCTCGAGAACGACTCGGACACGCTCGCCATCATCGGCGCCTCCTGCGCCCTGACCCTCTCGGCGATCCCCTTCGACAACCCCGTGGGTGCCGTGCGCGTGGGCTACTGGGACGACCAGGTGGTCGTCAACCCCAGCTCCGCCGACCTGCGCACCAAGAGCAAGCTCAACCTCCTCGTCGCCGGCACCGAGGACGCGATCGTCATGGTCGAGTCCGGGGCCCACGAGATCAAGGAGGACGTGATGGTGCGCGCCCTCAGCGAGGGGCACGCCGCCATCCGCCAGATCGTCGCCCTCCAGAAGCAGCTCCAGCAGCGCTCCGGCAAGCCGAAGTGGGACTTCGTGAAGAAGGAGATGGACCCCGGCTTCGTCAGCTGGGCCGAGGAGCAGATGGGCGCCCCGCTGCTGGCGGCCATGCAGATGAAGGGCAAGCTGGAGTCGTACGCGGCCATGAAGAAGGTCAAGGACGACCTCGTGGCCCGGCTGCCGGAGAGCGAGGCCGAGAAGCGCGCGATGGTCCCGGCCGTGTACGAGGCGCTGCGCGAGAAGATCATGCGCCACGAGATCCTCGCCAACGGCCGCCGCCACGACGGCCGCCGCTTCGACGAGATCCGGCCCATCTCCGGCGAGGTGGGCGTGCTCCCGCGCACCCACGGCTCGGCCGTCTTCACCCGCGGCGAGACCCAGGCCCTGGTCACGGTCACCCTCGGCACCTCCGAGGACATGCAGATCATCGACACCGTGCAGGAGCCCGACCACAAGAAGCGCTTCATGCTGCATTACAACTTCCCGCCCTTCTCGGTCGGGGAGGTGAAGTTCCTGCGCGGCCCTGGCCGCCGCGAGATCGGCCACGGCGCGCTGGCGGAGCGTGCGCTGCGCGAGATGCTGCCCGACGAGGAGAGCTTCCCCTACACGGTGCGCATCGTGTCCGACATCCTGGAGTCCAACGGCTCCTCGTCGATGGCCTCCATCTGCGGCGGGACCCTCGCCCTCATGGACGCCGGCGTGCCGCTCAAGCGGCCGGTGGCGGGCGTGGCCATGGGCCTGGTGAAGGAGGGCGGACGGCACGCGGTCCTGTCCGACATCGCCGGCGTCGAGGACCACTACGGCGACATGGACTTCAAGGTCGCGGGCACGCGCGACGGCATCACCGCGCTGCAGATGGACATCAAGATCGGCGGCATCGGGCCCGAGATCATGGCCCAGGCCCTCGAGCAGGCCCGCCAGGGGCGGCTGCACATCCTGGACGAGATGGCCAAGGCCCTGCCCGAGTCGCGCGCCAGCATCAGCACGTACGCGCCGCGCATCCTGACCATCCGGGTCCCGGTGGACAAGATCCGCGACATCATCGGCCCGGGCGGCAAGATGATCCGGTCGATCGTGGAGCGCACCGGCTGCAAGATCGACGTGGAGGACGACGGCCGCGTGTCGATCGCCTCCGTGGACGAGGGCGCCGCGCGCAAGGCCATCGCGATCATCGAGGAGCTGACCGCCACCGCGGAGCTGAACAAGACCTACCTCGGCAAGGTCGTGCGGGTGGTGGACTTCGGCGCGTTCGTGGAGATCCTGCCCGGCACCGACGGACTGCTCCACGTCTCGGAGATGGCCGCCCACCGCGTACAGGACGTGCGCAGCGAGGTGAAGGAAGGCGACCAGGTGCTGGTCAAGGTCGTGAACATCGAGCCCGGCACCGGGAAGATCCGCCTCTCGCGCAAGGCGCTGCTGAGCGAGGCGGAGCTGGCCGCGGGCGCGGAGCGCAACGCGGCGGAGGGCCAGCCGGTGGGCGCGGAGCGCGGCCACGGCGGCGGGCACCACGGCGATCGCCGCGGCGACCATCGCGGCGGCGACCGTGACCGCGGCGGCCGCGATCGCGATCGCGGGCGCGGCCCGGGCGGCGGCGGAGGCTACGGCCGGCGGTAACGCCGTCCCGTAGCCGTCCCGCCGCGTCGGATACAATCGCGGCGGTGAAGTACGCCTTCCTGATCGACAACCGCCGCTGCATCGGCTGCCACGCGTGCTCGGTGGCCTGCAAGGCCGAACATGAGGTCCCCCTCGGCGTCGCCCGCACGTGGGTGAAGTACATCGAGAAGGGCGCCTTCCCGGAGACCCGGCGCCTCTTCCAGGTCACCCGCTGCAACCACTGCGACGACGCGCCCTGCGTCGAGATCTGTCCCACCACCGCCCTCTTCCGCCGCCGCGACGGGATCGTGGACTTCGACGGCGGGCGCTGCATCGGCTGCAAGGCCTGCATGCAGGGCTGCCCCTACGACGCGCTCTACATCGATCCCCAGACGGAGACCGCGGCCAAGTGCAACTTCTGCGCGCACAAGGTGGAGGTGGGGCTGGAGCCGCCGTGCGTGACCGTGTGCCCGACGCAGGCGATCGTCGCCGGCGACCTGGAGGACGAGAGCACGCGCATCGCGCAGATGGTGGGGCGCATGCCGGTGCAGGTGCGCAAGCCGGAGAAGGGCACGCGGCCGAAGGTCTTCTACGTGGAGGGTGACGCGGACGCGCTGGTGCCGGCGGCCGCGCCGCCGCCGTCGTCGTACATGTGGTCGAGCGCCCCGCAGGCCGCGGCCCTCGCCGCCGACGCGGGGGAGAGCGCGACCGGCCCGCGCCGCACCTACGGCGTGCGCGAGCAGCACCGGAACTCCTGGGGATGGAAGGTCTCGGCCTACCTGTGGACCAAGTCGATCGCGGCGGGCGCGTTCCTCGTCCCCGCGGTCCTCGCGCTGCTCGACCCGTGGCGCGGGCCCACGCCGCTGCCCGCGATCGTGCTGGCGGCGATCGCGCTCGCGGTCACGGGCGCGCTCCTCGTCTGGGACCTGCGCCAGCCCCGCCGGTTCCTGTGGACGCTCACCCGTCCGCAGTGGCGCTCCTGGCTGACGCGCGGGTCGTACGTGATCGCGGGCTACGGCGCGCTCCTCGGCGTGCACGTCCTGGCCGCGATCCTGGGGCGGCCGATGCCGCGCGTGCTGACCGGCATCACGATCCTGCTGGCCGCGGGCACCGCGGTCTACACCGCGTTCCTCTTCGGCCAGGCCAAGGGCCGCGACCTCTGGCAGTCGGCGCTGCTCGCCCCGCACCTCATCGTGCAGGCGATCACCGCCGGCGCGGCGGTTTTCGCGCCGGGCTGGCTGCTGGTCCTGCTGCCCGTGAACGGCCTCTTCGTGGCCGGCGAGGTCTGGGGCCACCACGCGACCGAGGACGCGCGCCGCGCCGCGCGGCTCATCCAGGAGGACCTGCGCTTCTCGACCGGCGTCCTGGCCGTCGGCCATCTCCTCCCGCTCGCGCTGCTGTGGGGCTGGGGCGCGGCCGCTCCGTTCGCGGGCACGCTCGTCCTCCTCGGCCTGCTGGCGTGGGAGCATCTCTACGTGCAGGCGCCGCAGCAGGTCCCGCTGGCATGAGGACGCGCGCATGACCATCGAGCGCCTGTCCCCCGGCTCGTCGCTGCAGGCCTTCCCGCCGCCCGAGAAATGGGACGACTGGCGCGAATACGACCCCAAGGCCTGGCCGCGGCGGGTGGAGCGGCGCTACATGCTCGTGCCCACCATCTGCTTCAACTGCGAGGCGGCGTGCGGGCTGCTCGCGTACGTGGACAAGGACCGGATGCAGGTCCGCAAGTTCGAGGGGAACCCGCACCATCCCGCCTCGCGCGGCCGCAACTGCGCGAAGGGGCCCGCCACCATCAACCAGATCAACGACCCGGAGCGGATCCTCTACCCGCTGCGCCGCGAGGGCGCGCGGGGCGCGGGCAGGTGGCGCCGCGTGACCTGGGACGAGGTGCTGGACGACATCGGCGGCCGCATCCGGAAGGCGTTCCTCGAGGGGCGGCGCAACGAGGTGATGTACCACGTGGGCCGCCCCGGCCACGAGCGCACCATGGACCGCATCCTGAAGGCGTGGGGGATCGACGGCCACAACTCCCACACCAACGTGTGCTCGTCGTCCGCGCGGCTGGGCTACGCGTTGTGGTCCGGCTACGACCGCCCGAGCCCGGACCACGCGCGCGCCCGCTTCATCCTCCTCCTGTCCTCGCACCTCGAGGCCGGGCACTACTTCAACCCCCACGCACAGCGGATCATCGACGGCAAGCTGGCGGGGGCGAAGCTCGCGGTCATGGACCCGCGCCTGAGCAACACCGCCTCCATGGCCGACTTCTGGCTGCCCACCTACCCCGGCAGCGAGGCCGCGGTGCTCCTGGCCATGGCGCGCGTCCTGCTCGACGAGGGGCTGGCCGACCTCGACTACCTCGAGAAGTGGACGAACTGGCGCGAATACATGCGCGACCGCCACCCGCAGGCGGAGACCACGTTCGGCGCGTTCGTGCGCGCGCTGAAGGACGAATACGCGCAATTCACCCCCGCGTTCGCGGAGGCGGAGAGCGGCGTGCCCGCGGCGCGCATCCTCGCCGTCGCGCGCCTCATCGGGGCCGCCCGGGGCGCCTTCGCGTCCCACGTCTGGCGCGGCGCGGCCAGCGGCAACGAGGGCGGCTGGCAGGTCGCGCGCGCGCTCCAGCTGCTCACCGTGCTCACCGCCAGCGTGGGCACCGCGGGCGGCACCTCGCCCCACGCCTGGAACAAGTACAAGCCCGCCTTCTGGGAGGAGCCCAAGGGGCAGAAGCAGTGGAACGAGCTGCTCTTCCCGCTGGAATGGCCGCTCAGCCACTACGAGATGTCGTTCGTCCTCCCGCACCTCCTGAAGGAGGGGCGCGGCCGCATCGACACCTACTTCACCCGCGTCTACAACCCGCTGTGGACGAACCCGGACGGGACGATGTGGATGGACGTCCTGCGCGACGAGTCGCTCATCGGCCTCCACGCCGCGCTCACCCCGGTCTGGAGCGAGACCGCGACCTTCGCCGACTACGTGCTGCCCATGGGACTGGCCGGAGAGCGCCACGACATCCAGAGCCAGGAGACGCAGTCGGGGCGCTGGGTCAGCTTCCGCCAGCCGGTGCTGCGCGCGGCGCGGGAGCGGATGGGGGAGACCTTCGACCGCACCTATGACGCCAACCCGGGACAGGTGTGGGAGGAGGACGAATTCTGGATCGACCTCAGCTGGCGCATCGACCCCGACGGAGCGATGGGCATCCGGCGCTTCTTCGAGTCGCCCTACGAGCCGGGCCGCAAGCTGACCGTCCACGAGTACTACCGGTGGCTCTTCGAGAACGCGGTGCCCGGCCTGCCCGCGGCGGCGGCGGCCGAGGGCCTGACGCCGTTCGAGTACATGGCCAGAAAGGGCGCGTACCTGATCGAGCCCGACGTGCAGCGCGTGCACGAGCGGCCCGCGGTCGCGCCCGCGGGGGTCGAGATCGGCGGCGAGCGCGTGGCCGGCTTCCCGACCCCGTCGCGCAAGCTGGAGATCTACTCGCGCACGATGGTGGAGTGGGGCTGGCCGGACCAGGCCCTGCCCGGCTACATCAAGAGCCACGTCCATCCCTCCCGCCTCGACCGCGACAAGGGCGAGATGGTGCTGCTGCCGACCTTCCGCCTCCCCACCCTGGTGCACACGCGCTCCGGGAACGCGAAATACCTGAACGAGATCTCGCACCGGAACCCGCTGTGGGTCCATGCCGAGGACGCGGCGCGGCTCGGCCTCCGCACGGGCGCGCTGGTGCGGGTGACGACCGAGATCGGCTACTTCGTCAACCGCGCGTGGGTGACGGAGTCGATCGCGCCCGGCATCGTCGCCTGCTCGCACCACCTGGGCCGCTGGCGGGTGAACGCGGGCGAGGGGAGCCGCTGGTCGACCCCGCGGGTGCGCTTCCAGGAGGTCGACGGCGGCACGCTGCTGCGGCAGGTGGAGGGCCTCGGTCCGTTCCCGAGCGAAGACCCGGACTCCAGCCGGATCTGGTGGACGGACGGGGGGGTGCACCAGAACCTGACGTTCCCCGTCCACCCCGACCCGATCTCCGGGATGCACTGCTGGCACCAGCGCGTGGTCGTCGGCCGGGCGCCGGTGGGTGACCGCTACGGCGACGTCTACGTCCAGGCCGGCCGCTCGATGGAGGTCTTCCGCGAGTGGCTTGCGAAGACCAGGCCGGCTCCGGGCCCCGACGGCTTGCGGCGGCCCCTTTGGCTGGACCGGCCGCTCCGGCCTGCGGAGGAGATGTTCAAGGTGCCCGAAACGGGCCCGCGTGGGCGGGGCGCCTCCGGCGGCCCGCCGTTGGGCGGGACCGAGGAGAGCGGCTAGCGGCTCGCCGCCATGGAGTGGGGATGGGAATGGGTCGGGCTCGGCGAGCCTCCCGCCCAGACCCAGGCCCGGCACGCGGTCTCGGCCGCCCGCGCGGGCAGGTCCGGCACCAGCACCCAGGCCGCGGCGAAGGCGACGGTCTTGATCGCGTAGACGACGGCGATCATCTTCAGCGTCCGGCGGCTGATCATCCCCGCTCCTTCGAGCCCGCGGTCACCGCCAGGGCGATGATCGCCGCCGAGGCCAGCAGCAGCTGCGACGCCGTCCGGCTGACGACGTCCGCCGTGGCGACCAGCGCCGCCACCACCGCCAGCACGCTTCCCGCGATCAGGATCCCCTTGGCCGGCACCGGTCCCTCCGTTGGAGAAGGAGACGTAGCACGCGCCATGCCAGTTCCCCCGCGCGGGCGGACGGCCGGAACCGGCGCGGTACCGGCCGTTCGTTGTGGCCCCGTGGTCACGCGCGGCGCGGCTCCTCGGCCGCGTTGGATCGGCGATCGTCCGGTTGGATGGCCCGGAACCTCGCGTCAGCGCGAGGCGGGGAGGACGATCCGGAAGGTGGTACCCTTGCCGGAGACGGAGTCGACGTCGATCCGGCCCAGGTGCCGCTCCACGATCATCAGCACCGTGGCCAGGCCGAGGCCGGTGCCCTTGCCCTCCGGCTTGGTTGTAAAGAACGGCTCGAAAATGGAAGCGCGCATCCCTTCCGGGATGCCCTGGCCGGTGTCGGCCACCGCGATGGCCGCCTCCTCGCCGGCGACGGACGTGGTCACGGTCAGGGTGCCCCCCTGGCCCATGGCGTGGATGGCGTTCACCACGAGGTTGATGATCGCCATCTCGAGCTGGTTGGAGACCCCGACCACCGGCGGTGATGGCTCGGCCAGCTGCTTCTTCAGCGTGACTCCGCCCTTGACGATCTGGTAGTGGCACAGCTCCAGGCTGCGCTCGACCACGTCGTTGAGCGCCAGCGGGACCGGCACCTCCTTGGCCGGCCGGCTGAAGGCGAGCAGGCTGTGCACGAGGCCCTTGATCCGCTCCGCGCCGTGGCCGATCGAGGCCACCATCGGCCTCTGCGTCGAGGCCAGGGCCTGCCCCTGGAGCAGCTCCACGTTGCCCATGATGTAGGTCAGCGGGGTGTTCAGCTCGTGGGCGATGCCGGCCGCCATCTGGCCGATGGTGGCCAGCTTCTCCGACTGGAGGAGTCGGGCCTGGGCCTCGCGCAGCTCGCGCGTGGTGGCCTGCTCCTTCTCGAAGAGCTGCGCGTTCTCGATGGCCAGGGCGGCGTGGCGGGCCAGGGCCTCCGCGGCCATCAGGCTGTCCTGGCTGATGGGGGCCGAGGTCTCGGGGTTGTCCACGTACAGCGCGCCGAGCGTGCGGCCGCCCGCGGCGTCGGCCTCCACCCGGGGCGAGCGCAGCGGGATGCACACGATCGTGCGCAGGTCCATGAGGATGACGCTCTCCGCCATGCGCAGCGACGGGTCCGCCATCGCGTTGCCGGTGGCGACCGCCTCCCCGGTCTGCATCGCCTTGCGCACCACCGAGTTCGACAGCCCCTGGACCTCGGCGAGCGGGATCGGCTCGCCCCCGCGGCGGCGCGCCACCCGCACGCGCAGGCCGGAGATGGTCGGCTGGCCCTCGGCCGCCTCCTCGTCGAGGAGCAGGAAGCCACGCTCCGCGCGCGTGATCTGCATGACCGCGTCCGTGACCTGCTCGAGCACCTCGCTCAGCACCAGGGACGAGTTCAGGGTCTGGACCAGCGAGAGCAGCAGCTTCTGCTGTTCCACCCAGGGGAACTCCTTCACCTCGCCGGTCGATCCCTCCGGCGCGGCCACGAGGTAGCGCAGGGTCACGTTGCCGAGCTGGATCTGCGCGCCGTCGCGGAGGTCGGCGCGCTGCACCCGCGACGCGTCCACGAAGACGCCGTGCAGGCTGCCCGTGTCCTCGATGGAGGCGGACCCGTTGGGCCCGACCACCAGCCGCGCGTGATTCTTCGAGATCGAGGGGTCGGCGAGCGTGAGGTCGTTGCCGCGCGCGCGGCCCAGCGAATAGGCGCGCCGCGCCAGCGGGAAGGACGTCTCGGGCAGGTTCCCGCTCACGACCTCCAGCCGGGCCACGCGGGCGGGAGTGCCGCACTTGGGGCACGCCGCGGCGTCGGCGGCGACGGCCGCGTCGCATCGGGGGCACCGCATGAGGGGCGCTGATGATGACGGATGGTCGACGAAGATTCAATCCTCGGGACGCCCGAGGGGCTGCTAGGATTCGCCCGTGCGCCGCGAGAGCCCCGCCCGCGAGGCCGTGCGCGCGCTCGCGTGGCCGGGGGCGGTGGTGGCGGCCGCGCACGTCCCCGCGCTCGTCGCGTGGCTGCCCGCTCTCGGCGTGGCCCGCGGGCCGCTGGGATGGGTGATGCTGGCGGTGGCGGCGTCGGTCGCGGTCGCGCGCGCCCGCATCGTCCCCGGCGTCCGCGGGCACCCCACGCCCCGCCTGCTGTTCGCCGCCGCCGCGGTCTTCTATCTCGCCGCCGGCTCCTGGTATGCCTCCCGGCTCCGGGTCTCCGGCGACGAGCCGCACTACCTGCTCATGGCGCGCAGCCTCTGGCGCGAGCACGACCTCGACCTCGCCGACAACTTCGCCCGCGAGGACTGGCGGGCCGACACGCCGGGGCCGGTGGCGCCGCACTACGGGGCACCGCGCGCGGACGGCCGGCCGTTCCCGGCGCACAGCCCCGGCCTGCCCTTCCTTCTCGCGCCGATCGACGCGCTGGGCGGGCGCCGGCTGTGCGTGGCCGCGCTCGGCCTCATCGCCGCCGGCGTGACCGTGATCGCGTGGCGGCTGGCGGGGGGCGTGGCCACCAGCGGCGCGGCGATGGCGGCGTGGCTCGCGG
>JADMIO010991120.1_pt1 | contig 10180 bp, 8 predicted proteins | sample 8958161 | NCBI WGS metagenome assembly JADMIO01 (sample SAMN16585339, study PRJNA669376) | soil metagenome | isolation source: Crop rotation soil | place: USA: Cullars Rotation, Alabama | collected 2011
ATGGTTCGGTGAGCTCGCTCTGGGATCCCGCCAATGGCCGGCAGGACAGCCATTCGGAGCTCGGGCCGATGATCGTTGCCTTCAAACCCGAGGCGTCAAAGCCTGGTCGCGGAGGCCGCGCCAGACCCTGAGCGACTGGACGGTTTCCGGAACGTCGTGGACGCGCAGGATTTGCGTGCCCTGGTCGACGGCCTTCAATGCGAAGGCGAGCGAGCCGCCGAGGCGCTGGTCCGCCGGCGCTTCGTTCGACAGTGCCCCGATGGTGCGCTTGCGGCTGGCGCCGAGGACGATTGGGCAACCGAGAGAATGGAACAGAGCCAGGCCGTTCATCATCTCGAGGTTATGGGCGATGGTCTTTCCGAACCCGAAGCCCGGATCGATCAGTATCTTGGCACGGCTGATTCCGGACTGTTCGGCTGCAGCGATGCGCTCTTCCAGCCATTCATAAACCTCGACCAGGACATCGCCGTAACGCGGATTGTCCTGCATCGTTTGCGGGTCGCCCTGATGGTGCATGAGGACGACTGGCACGCCTGATGCTGCAATGACGTCCGCCGAGCGCTCGTCGAAGGTCAATGCGGACACGTCGTTGACCAGCCGCGCACCGGCGCCGAGCGCCGCCTCGATGACGCCCGCCTTGCGCGTATCGATCGAGACCGCAGCGCCGCCTCCCGCCAGCTGGCGGACGATCGGGACAATGCGCTCGATTTCGTCGCCCTCCCAGACCTGCGAGGCGCCGGGCCGGGTGGATTCACCGCCGACATCGATAATCGCTGCTCCATCCGATGCCATGCGCGCTCCGGAGTCGGCGGCATCCGCGGCATCGGCGAACCGGCCCCCGTCGGAAAAGCTGTCCGGCGTCGCGTTCAGGATGCCCATGACCTGCGGCTGGTCGAGCCGGATGGTCCGCTCGCCCAATTGCAGCGGCGGGCGCGGTGCCGTCAGCGCCGACCACTGCCGCGCGAGGTCGTCGTCGAAACGAGCGTCCAACCCTTCCACGGCCAGCAGCTCTGCACCCGTGCGGCGTCCATCCTCGACCGTCAGCAATTCGACCTGAGCGAACCAGTTCAGGCCGCCGGCGAGGCGTGCGACCTTGCCGTCGTGACCGAAGGGGGAATCAACGAAGCCTGTGGGGCGGAGAAGCCTGCGCATGTAAATCCTAGTTCGAGAGTTCGGACGGCGGATTGCCGACCGGCGCCGACGGTACCGGCTGGGCCTCGGCATCGAGCGCCGCGAGCCAGCCGGCCGTGTCCTTGCCGACGCTGATCTGCGGGTTGGACGATTCGATATGCAGCCTTTCTTCCCAGCCGATGATCGTGACCATGGCGCGCCGGAACTGGCGGGCCAGCGTGTCCCGCGTCCTGAGCGCCTGGTTGACGAAGGCGTGACCGAAGAACGTCCAGTCGTTGCTGGCCGAGCAGCCGAATGACGATTTCATCGACGATGCCGCCGTCAGCACGACGGTCCGGGGACCAGCCAAGGCCGGGACGAACTGACCGGAGAAGCAGGCCTGGAGGATGATCAGCCGGTTCTTGGCGCCGGCCTTGTCCAGCATGGCGGAAAGCTGTGCGGGCGTGATGACGCCGCTTCCGTACAGTTCATGCTCGTAGCTGAGGCCCGAGCGCGGCCCGCCGTGACTGGTCGTGTAGAGAACCAGCACGTCCTCATCCTTGTCCATCAGCCTACCGGCGCGATCGATGGCCAAGGCAAGATCTTCCGGCGTGCCGGCGGCGGCGGCACGATCGCTGCCTTCGTCCTCGGCAAGCGTGATGGTCCGGCCCTGGGCGCCAAAACGGCTGGCGAATACGCGACCGGCTTCGCGAGCCTCGCGGTTGAACACGGGGTCGGTATCGAGCGCTGCGACGATCACATAGGCATCGACCGTGCCCGGGCGTTGGGCGCCAAGGGATTCCAGCGCAGCAGTGATGCGCCCGTCGCCCGCGACCTCAGCCGAGGCCGGAACGACGGCGAGGCATGCAGCAGCGAGAATGGCCAGGCGGCGCGTCACGCCGGCAATATCACCACGGCAATGCGGCGCGGCGCAAGGGCTCAGGCAAGCTTGGACAAATGCTGTTGCCGAAGGCTGTCAATCAGCACGAGGCTATTCGCTTCCGCGACGTGCCAGAAGGTCCAGCCATTGCAGGACGGCGCGCCCTGGAGCGCGGCGCCGACCTTGTGGATCGAGCCGGAATGGCCTTCGCATTCGATCGAGCCGTCGGCACGGACGCGCGCCGACCAGCGGCGCTTGCTGTCGGTCAGCATTGCCCCCGCCGGTACCATGCCGCTTTCGACCAGCAGGCCGAAGGCGACGCGAGGCTGGCTGCGCTTGTCGGGGACCGTTTCCATCGCGCTTTCATCGAGCGGCAGGGTCGAGGCGATGCGTTCGCGAGCGACCTTCACATAGGCAGGCTCACGCTCGATGCCGATCCACTTGCGGCCAAGGCGGCGGGCCACGGCTCCGGTGGTGCCGGTGCCGAAGAAGGGATCGAGGACGACATCGCCCGGCTTCGTGCAGGCGAGCAGGATCCGGTAGAGCAAAGCCTCCGGCTTCTGGGTCGGATGGGCCTTGTCGCCGGCGTCGTCCTTGACCCGCTCGCCGCCGCTGCAGATCGGCAGCACCCAGTCGGAGCGCATCTGCAAATCGTCATTGAGGGCCTTCATCGCGCGATAGTTGAAAGTGTAGCGCGCCTTTTCGTCCTTGGCGCACCACAGCAGGGTCTCATGGGCGTTGGTGAAGCGCGTGCCGCGGAAGTTCGGCATCGGGTTCGACTTGCGCCAGACGATGTCGTTCAAGATCCAGAAGTCGGCGTCCTGCAGGAGCGAGCCGACACGGTAGATGTTGTGATAGCTGCCAATCACCCAGATCGTGCCATTGTCCTTGAGGACGCGGCGGGCCTGGTCGAGCCATTCGCGGGTGAAGTCGTCATAGACGGCAAGGCTGTCGAACTTGTCCCATTCGTCGTCGCAGGCATCGACCTTGCCGCCTTCGGGACGGAACAAATCACCGCCAAGCTGCAGATTATAGGGCGGGTCGGCAAAGATCATGTCGACCGACTTGTCCGGCAGCTTCGCCATCTCGGCGATACAGTCGCCCATGAGGATCTGGTCGACCGGCAGCTCCCGCTTCGCGCTACTGGTGCGCGGGCGCAAAACCGCCCCGTTCTCCTCGATACGAGTCAAGAGATTCATGGCTTTCCGCCCCCTTTCCCAAAGGGTGAGTCAGGCCGGAGTCGCGGTCAAGCGAAGAGAGGTTAACGGCGAAAAAGAGCCGGCGCGAACGAAAGGAGTCCGGAGATTCCAGACCACAAGATGTTGAGTGCGCCCTGGCTGGGAAGACTCAACTAATAGCGGTGTGACTCGAAAGACTCGCCATCGGCATTTCTAGCGGCAACGGCATTTCCGCTTCGAGCTTGTCGCGGACTTTCGAGAAGGTGCGGCGGTGGATCGGCGTCAGGCCGAGCGCATCGAGCGCGCGGATATGTTCGGGGGTCGGATAGCCGCGGTTCCTCTCCCAGCCATAGCCCGGATATTCGCGCGCATAATCGGCCATGATCCGGTCGCGCGTGACCTTGGCGACAATCGAGGCGGCGGCGATCGAGCGGCATTTGGAATCGCCGGCGACAATCGCCCTGGACGGCCGTTCCCAGCGCGGGGTGGCATTTCCGTCGACCAGAACGAAGACCGGCTCCTGCGGAAGCGCGGCCACCGCACGCGTCATGGCCAGCATCCGCGCCCAATAGATGTTGATCTGGTCGATCTCCTGGGGTGAGCAGATGCCGACGCCGATGATGGCGACCTTCTCCAGCCTTCCGAAGATCGCCTCACGGGTGCGGAGATCGAGCTTCTTGCTGTCATCGATGCCGCGCGGGAATTTCTCGCGGTCGAGGATGACGGCGGCGGCGACGACCGGGCCGGCAAGCGGTGCACAGCCGGCCTCATCCACCCCCGCCAGCGGCATCGGGAAATCGCGTTCGAGCTTGAAACAGGGCCGGGCCATTCACTCTTTTGTACCCCGGCGAAGGCCGGGGTCCAGTAAGTCACGGCAAACAATCCACAAAAAACTGGGCTCAGCCTCCGCCGGAGAACTCAGCTGCCTTCCATCCGCCAGGGCGGAAAGCGCCGGGCTTCGCCGGCCTTGTAGAGGAAGACGGTGTTACCCGACGGGTCGCGAAGGCGCGCTTCGCGCCACATCCAGGGCTGGTTGCGCGGACCATGTTCGAAGGCGATGCCGAGGCGGGCGAGCTTGTCCACCAGCGCATCCAGGTCGGCACACTCGAGATAGATTGCCGTGGTTGCCGCAATCGTCTCTTCCGGATCGGCCTGGATCGACAGGGTCGCGCCGCCGCCGGTCTCGAAGCGGGCGTAGCCGTTTTCCGGGCTGTCGACGATCTGGCGGATACCGAGCGCCGAGTAGAACTGCACCGACTTGGCATAGTCGTTGACGGTCACCGTCACCTGGTTGAGGCGCGGCGCGCCCGGCGGGCCGACGTCGATGCGAACATCGCCCTGCCCCAGCGGGCCCGAGCCCTCGCCGAGGCCAGGCGCTGCATAGAGCGCGACACGGACGAATTCGCGTGCCTGGGCGACGGCGTCGGTCAGGCTGGCCCCGGTCGCCAGGTAAAGGGCAATGGCGCTTGCCAGCGTGCAGCCCGTGCCGTGGGTCGATGTCGTGTCGATCCGCTGGCCCTGCCAACTGGTGATATTGTCGGTTTCGATCAATGCATCGGCGAGGGCGTCGCCTTCTTCGTGGCCGCCCTTGATCAGCACGGCGCAGCCATGCTTGCCGACCAGGCTTAGCGCGCCCGACACCGGGTCTTCCTCCCCGGTCAGGCGGCGAAGTTCTGGCAGGTTGGGCGTGGCGAGAGTGGCAATGTCCATCAGCTTGCCGAACGCCGCGACCGTGGCCTCGTCGGCGAGCTGGGCCCCGCTAGTCGCCACCATGACCGGATCGAAGACGATCGGGACGCCGTCGAACTGCTTCAGTCGATCCGCAATGACCTCGGCGGCGAAGGCACTGCCGATCATGCCGATCTTGATGGTATCCACGCCGATATCGGACGCGACAGCGTCGATCTGCGCGAGCACCATTTCCGCGGGGATGGGATGGACCCCGGTGACGCCCTGCGTGTTCTGGGCGGTGATGGCGGTGACCGCGGTCATCGCATGCCCGCCGAGCATCGTTATCGTCTTGATATCGGCCTGAATTCCGGCGCCGCCGCCGCTGTCGGAGCCGGCAATGATGAGCACGCGCGCGATCATGGACCCGCTCTCCGATCCCGCCTTGCTCGAGTCGAATTCATGGTGCGTCAGTTTCAAAGCGCCCGAACAATAGGCTTACAAAAGTTAATCAGCTGCAACCGCGGCACAGATTTCGTCGACAATCCGTTCGACCTGCGCCGCGTCGTGGCCTTCGGCCATGACCCGGATCAGCGGCTCCGTACCCGATTTACGGATGACGAGGCGGCCGTTCTTGCCCAGTTCGGCCTCAGCAGCAGCGATCGCGTCCTTGACGTGATTGCGGCTCAGCGGCTCGCCAGCATTGAAACGGACGTTCTTGAGCAGTTGCGGCACCGGGTCGAACTGGTTGAGCAGTTCGCTCGCCGGCTTTCCCTCTTCGACCAGCGCGGCCAGAATCTGCAGGCCGGCGACGAGCCCGTCACCGGTCGTCGAATGGTCGGCCAGGATGATGTGCCCGGACTGCTCGCCGCCGACATTGCACCCGGAAGCGCGCATTTCTTCGAGGACATAACGATCGCCGACGGCGGTGCGCTTGAGGCCGATCTTGTCCTTCGCCAGGCGCTGCTCCAGGCCGAGATTGGACATGACGGTCGCGACCACCGCCCCGCCCTTCAATTCGCCGCGACGGGCGCAGCCGGTAGCAACCAGGGCCATCAGCTGGTCGCCGTCGATCGCTTTGCCTTTTTCGTCGACGACAATCAGCCGGTCGGCATCCCCATCGAGCGCCAGGCCGATGTCGGCGCCGCTGGCGATGACGGTTTCGCGCAGCAGTTCGGGATGAGTAGATCCGCAGCCGTCATTGATGTTGAGTCCGTTCGGCTTGACCCCAAGCGGGATGACGTCAGCACCGAGCTCCCACAGCGCCTCGGGCGCGACATGGTAGGCGGCGCCGTTGGCGCAATCGACGACGATCTTCAGGCCATCGAGACGCAGGCGATCCGGGAAGGTCGCCTTCGCAAAATGGACGTAGCGGCCACGGGCGTCGTCGATGCGCTTGGCCCGGCCAATGAGTTCCGGCCTTGCGAGCCGGGCGTCCTTTTCGAGGAGGCGCTCGATCGCCCGTTCGGCATCGTCGCTGAGCTTGTAGCCATCCGGCCCGAACAGCTTGATGCCATTGTCCGCGAACGGATTGTGGCTGGCCGAAATCATGACGCCCAGATCGGCGCGCATCGATTTGGTCAGCATGGCGACCGCGGGGGTAGGCATCGGGCCGAGCAGGACCACGTCCATGCCGACCGAGGCAAAGCCCGCGACCAGCGCGGATTCCATCATGTAGCCGGAGAGGCGCGTGTCCTTGCCGATGACAACCCGATGGCGATGATCGCCGCGCAGGAAATAGGTACCGGCGGCCTGGCCGACCTTGATGGCGGTCTCGGCCGTCATCGGCGGACTGTTGGTCAGCCCGCGAATGCCGTCCGTGCCGAAGAATTTGCGCGTCATGAGCCTGCTCTAGCGCGACCGGCCTAGCGCCGATAGGCCTCCGGCAAGGTGTTCGGAGCCAGGTCGCGATAACGGTCGCGCAACTTGGTCTGGCGGGTTTCCAGCGACTGCCGCACGCCATCGATCCAGACGGCGTCGGCGTTGCTGGTCATTTCCAGCGGATCGCCCGACCAGATGACGACGTCGGCCCGCTTGCCCGAACGCAGGCTGCCGATCTGGCCGCCGAGGCCGATGGCCTCCGCCGGCGCCGACGTAATCATCGACAGCGCCTCGCCCCAGCTGACTCCGGTTGCGCCAGGCACCTTCTGCAACGCGACGAGGTTGCCCGCATATTGGCGCTCGTTGAACAAATAGCGCGTGTCGTTGTCGTCGATCATGCCGATCGACACCTTGACCCCGGCATTGCGCATGCGGCCGACGTTCGACCAGGTCGCGGCCAGCATTTCGAAGCTGGCCGGCAGGTCGTTGGCGGCCGAGGCGATGATGGGAATCCCGGACGCCGCGATCTGGTCGGCGACGGTCCAGCCTTCGGTCGCGCCGACGAGCACGAGCTTGAGGCTGGGAAATTCGCGCTTGAGGCGGATGACCTGGAGAATGTCGCTCGCGCGCTCGACATGGACGAGTAGATATTGGCGGCCTTGGAGCACGGGAACCAGCGCGGCGGCGTCGAAGCGGGTGAGGAGCACATCCTCGCTTCGCCGGGCGTTGGGCCCGGTCAGCCGGGACTCATTGGGATCGCGGATGACGGGATCCTGCCCCTGCTCCGGCACCGCATTCGACGACACCGGCGTTGCGAAGCGCTGCAGCTCGGAAGCCTCGCGCAAGGCGTTGCGGAACAGGACGTGCGCCGAAGCACGCGAGCCGCCGGCAGTATTGGCACCAGTTTCACCGAGCTCGACGAACTGGAAGCGGCGGCGCGCCGTGATCGGATCCATGTCGGAGCCTAGGTCGATGACCGCGCCCTGGCCCGCAAAGATGTTGCGGGCGACGTTCGGCGCGACGATGGCGCGCGTCACTCCGTCAGCACGGTTGACGGAAATGGTGGTGTTCAGCGGGTTGATGGCCGGGGCGACATCGATGGCGGCGCTGAACGGGCCGCTGCGCGCGACGTCATCCGTAGTGCCGTCCGCCGACAAATCGACTTCGGTCAGCCCGAGACGCGAGAAGCCCGCGACGATGCCGGGCGTCACCCATTTGCCGCGAGCATCGACGATCTCGGCATCGCTGGGCACCGGAAAGTTGACTCCGACGCCGGCGATCTTGCCGTTGCGGATGACGACATTGGCGCCCTGGATCGGCTCCGACCCGTCGCCAAGGGCAACAGTCCCGCCGACGATGGCATAGGATTGCGCCGCCAGGGGTGAGGCCGCGGCGAGCAACAAAGCGGTGAAAGCGGCGCGGATCATTTCACATCTCCCTCGCCAGGCTGGCCAAGTTCGAAGTCGGTGACCGGTCGGATGCGCGGATTGGCGGCATCGTACATCATTGCGCCATCGACCCAGACCTTGTCGGGCCGCGTGTAGGTGCTGAACGGGTTGCCGTTCCACAGGACAACGTCCGCCATCTTGCCTTGCTTGAGGCTGCCAATGCGGTCGGCGAGGCCGAGCGCACGGGCCGGATTGATGCCAAGCCAGCGCCAGGCGGACGCGTCGGTGATGTTGTACCCGGCGCGCCGGCCGTCGGCGAGCGCCTTGGCGGCTTCCTGGTTCAACCGCTGGATGCCGTTGGCGTCGTCCGAATGGACGATGGCGCAGGCCCCCGCCTTGTCGACGAACGGGATATTCTCCTTGATCCCGTCATAGGCTTCCATCTTGAAGCCCCACCAGTCGGCCCACATCGCTGCGCAAATGCCCTCTTTCGCCAGCAAATCGGCGATCTTGTAGGCTTCGACGGCATGGTGGAAGGCCGTGATCTTGTAGCCCATCTCATGGCTGAGATCGATCATGTTGGCCATTTCGTCGGCGCGGTAGCAGTGATTGTGGACGAGGATCTTGCCGGCAAGCACGCCGCGCAGCGTATCCATCGACAGGTCCCGCTCCGGCATGTCGCCGCCGTCGCGTTCATATTTGTCCCACTTGCGCTTGTAGGCGATGGCCTTCAGCCAGGTCGCGCGCGTCGTGGCGATATTGCCCATGCGCGTCGACGGGCCGCCCTTGCTGCCGTAGACCCGCTTCGGATTCTCGCCGCAGGCCATCTTCAAGCCGTAGGGAGCGCCGGGGAACTTCATCCCCTGCATGGTCCGGGCAGGCACATTCTTCAGGACGACGGAGCGGCCGCCGAAGAGGTTGGCCGAGCCGGGCAGGATTTGCAGCGTCGTGACGCCGCCGTTGGCCAGCGCACGGCTGAAGCCGGGATCCTGAGGCCAGACGCTATGCTCGGCCCAGACATCCGGCCGGGCCGGCGCCGTCGCCTCGTTGCCGTCGCTCAAGGATTCCACGCCCGGGCTGGGATAATCGCCGAGGTGGCTATGGACGTCGATGACGCCGGGCGTCACCCATTTGCCGTGCCCGTCGATTTCGAACGCGCCGGCGGGCACCGGCGTATCGGGCCCGCCGACCGCCTGTATCGCCCCATCCGAAAAAACGACCGTGCCGTTGTCGATCTCCCCGCCCTCGCCGTCGAACACGGTCGCGCCGCGGATGACGGTCACCGTCCCCGCATAAGCGTGATAGGTGGACGGATAGGGATCCTCGTTGATCGGGATCGCCGCCGCTTTCTTGGGCGTCGAGTTGGTAGCGCAGCCGGCTAGCAGCGCCCCCATAAAAAGCGCTGCAAAGCCGTTCCGCATTATTTCACCCCGTGCATCAGATATTTGAGCGGCCAGCTGAGCAGCAGCAGGACGGCGCCGATAACGACCGAAATCCAGCCGATGGTCGTGAAGACGCCGACATAGGTGTTGAGCGACACCTGCAGGTTGGTGACCTGGCCGCCGACGGTTTCCACCGAAGCGACCTGGGCCACCATGCCGGCGACATATTGCGCCACCGCGATCGACAGGAACCACACGCCCATCATCATGCCGACGATCCGCGCGATCGACAGCTTGGTGATCATGCTGAGGCCGACCGGCGAGATGCACAGCTCGGCGACCGAGTGGATCAGGTAGAGACCCGCCAGCCACCACAGGCCGACCTTGAAATCAGGGCCTGCGAACTGGGCGCCCCAGACGAGGAACAGGAAGCCCGCGCCCACACCCATCAGCGCCAGGCCGAACTTGATCGGGATCGGGGGCTCAAGCCCGCGTCGCGCCAGCCCGTTCCACAGCATCGAGAACAAGGGCGCCAGCAAGACGATGAAGGCGGCGTTGAAGAATTGGGTCTGCCCGGCGGAGATGCTGAACAGGCCGAAAACGCTCAAATCGGTATTGCGGTCGGCGAACAGGGTCAGCGATGAACCGGCCTGCTCGAACAGGGTCCAGAAGACCGTGTTGAACGTGATGAGCACCATGGCCGCGATCATCATCTGGAATTCGGCCTTCGTCCCCTTCAGGAACGACCAGATG
>JADMIO011472312.1_pt1 | contig 10180 bp, 1 predicted proteins | sample 8958161 | NCBI WGS metagenome assembly JADMIO01 (sample SAMN16585339, study PRJNA669376) | soil metagenome | isolation source: Crop rotation soil | place: USA: Cullars Rotation, Alabama | collected 2011
TGGCCCGCCGTGTTCGCGGCCACCGTACTGAACGCGGAGCGGTACGCGACCTCACCAAGCGCGCGCGACGCGTCTGCCACGCCGACGTTTTCGGGCACGGTGTCGGCCAGCGCCGCAGCGCCGATACCAATGCCGCCCACGACTACTCCCAATCCAACGCCAACGGCACCCGTGATCGCGCCGGCGGCTGCCGCGTGCCCGACTTCATTCAACGGGAGACCACGGGCCGCGGCTACGACCGTATTGACCGCGGCCGAGAGCACCGCCGCGATGATGACTGCCGCGACCAGTTCCCCGATGAACGCCCCGTTGGGATCCGTCCGATTCACGGGATCCCAGTTGGTATACGTGTAGGGGCTGGCAAACTGGCGTGCCGGGTCGTGCGTGAGAAACATACCCGTGCTCGGATCGTACCAACGGGCTCCGGCGTAGTCCAAATCCGACGCCGCGTCGTGCTCGTAGCCGGTGAACGCGTAGTCGCTGACGGCGGTGCCGCTACGGTAACGGATCTCACCGTAGGGCCTGTAGCGAATCTGCTGCACGACCCCGCCGGCGCCGTTGGTGACGACTTGCGTCGAGCCGAGGTGATCGAGGTGATAGTGGTACACGGGATTGGTGGTCGCCGCCGCGGCCGTTCGTGGCGCCACGGCCAACGGCCAAGGCAGCGTCCCGACGAGAAACGCGATCAGGACGCCAATGACGTGGCCGTGCCGGACGGCGATGCCCACCACCGGCCGGCGGCGCCACGGTGCCAACCAGAGCCAGAGCCCGGCGCCGACCAGGCAGATGCCGACGCCCGGAACGATGTCGGGTCGCAACCACACCAGGAGCATCGGGCGATCGAGGGTAGCGCGGGCCAACTGCACCGTTCCATCCGCCGCCAGCGCGGCGTATTGCATGCCGGCGACACGCTGCGTCGCCACACGCACACCGTTGGCGAAGTAGTGCTTCGTCAAGTATCCGGCGCCGTCGCTCCATTCCGCCTGCGCGAGCTTGCTGAAGTACCGAACGGTGCGATCGGGATCGACCTTCAGCACCTGCCGGCCGGTGTAGTCGTAGCGCAGGTCGACGTTGCCATTTGCGGACGTGATGCCGATGAGCCGATTCTCCGCGTCGTAGGAATACACCTGTGCCGGGACGTTCGGCTGCGGCGCCTTGCCGGTCCGGTTGCCGTTGAGATCCGGTGTCGGCACCGTGGTCCCGTTGATTGCGGCGAGTGTGTGCGGTTGCGTCGCGCTGTAGGCGAGCACACTGCCCTCCTTGGCACACACATTCCCGAGCGCGTCGTAACAATAGCCACGCGTCGCCGTCGCACAGTTGGTCGGACTCGCGGGCGCGCCGTACATCGAGCTGGGGAAGTTGGGTCCGCTGACTCCGGACAATTGCCCGAGCCCGTTGTAGGTAAAGGTCGCCGTATTGGTCACCGCGGCGCTCGCGCCATCGACCAGCGCGGTGACCAACCCGGTTGCCGTATAGCTGGGGTAGGTCAGGTTCAGGCGGGTGGTACGCCCCTGTTTGGTGACGATCGAGGTGAGGCGATAGTTCTGGGCCCGATCGCCGTACGTCCGCGTGTCGCTGGTCGCGTTGCCGTGGCTGATGACCCGCGGCCGTCCAAAAAGATCGTACGTGATGTTTGTCAGGTACCGGGTCGGTGTCGCGGCGGTATTCTGCAGGCTCTTCACCTGGCCGGCCGCATCGTAGCCGTACACGACGACCTCCTGATCCGGATACGTGATGCGGATGAGATGGTCAGCCACGTCATAATCCGTTTTGAAGGTTGCCGCCGCCGCCAGTGTGCCATTGACCTCGTCTTCAATTACTTTGGTCATCTGACGCACGCGGCCGCGGACGTCATACGATTGGAAGAGGGTGCTGCCCGAGGGATCCTCGACCTGGGTGAGCCGTCCGAGGCTGTAGCGTCCGGCGGGGTCACCCGGTGGCGCCGTCTGACTACCGAGCGGGGTCGGATAGGTGTCGTAGGTATACTTGGTCGTTTGGAAACGCGTGATCGGCGTGGGTGTCTTCTTCTGACAGGCACCGGCGAGCCCGCCGAGTAAGCCCGTGGGTGTCGGTGTCGGCGGCGGGAAGGTGAAGGTCACAACGATCTTGTCCTGCAGCCGATCGGCGGCGTCATATCGAAAGGCCACGTATTGGTTCTCGGCGGGATCGTCCTGGCGCAACAGGTTGCCGACGAGGTCGTAGCCATACACCCAACTGCCGGGCTCTTCGGGGGTGCCCGTATCTGGATCGACCACTTTGACCTTGCGGCCCAGCGAGTCGTAGCTCGTCGAGATGGCGGTCCGCTCATTCCAACCGGTCGCCGTGCTGCTCTGCAACGTTTGCGTCACACGGCCAAAGGCGTCGTAGATGTAGCCGATACGCGAGACGAACCGATCGCCATCGTAGACGGCCTTCTCGACGTTCCGCCCGAAGGCATCGTGCCAGGAGGTGACTTTCCCTCCGGGACACGCGCCGCCCGAGTTGTAGCACTCGTCCTTGGCGGTCACCTGCCAGCGCCACACACCGTCGGCGTCGCGTGCGACCGAGTATTCCTGCGTACGCCGCGTCGCGCCGTCCGGGTTGGTCACCTGCGTGGAGCGGTTCAGCGCGTCGTACTCGGTGGCAACGAAACCGGTGCCGGTTGGTGGTTCGGCGTAGCGCTTCGCGGAGCTGGGATGCTCCGGCAGGATCGGAAAGGGCACGTAGGCGCGTAGCGGATTGCCGCGCTGGTCGAACGCCACGGTCCCTTCGGCGACGCCGGTCGCCGTTCCGTCCACCATCCCATCGTGCTGCGTCTGCAGGTGACGGCCGAGGGCGTCGTAGAAATCATCGCGTTGGATGAAACCGAGCGGCGACGCCGGCTCCACGGTCCGCAGGCGCACATCGGTCGCGAAGCGCGACGCACCGAGGAAGTAGAGATACTCGAAATGCGGCGACGTCTCGTCCGGCAAGGTGACGCGCCGGGGCCGGCAGAACGTGTCGTATTCGTAGGTGGTCTGTTCCTGCGCGTTGGGACCGGGGAGCAGGTCGCCGGCCTCGCCCACCAGATAGGGAATGGTCCGCCAGAGCAGCTTGCCACAGCGCGGATCGTAGCCGGTCGCGATGCGTTGCTTCATCGGGTTGGTCACCGTGTACGGATAGATGTGCGTGTCCGGGTCGTAGGCCGTCGTCGAGCGGTGCTGGTTGGCATCGGTAATGGTCGTCAGGTTGCCATGAACATCGTAGGCCATCTGAGTGGTCACGCACTTCCCCTCGCCTTGCGGGCAGGTGACCGACGCCGGCATGCCTCCGGTAGGCACCTGATCGAGCCACCGGTACTCGGTCGTCAGGTTCCCCGCGGCCACGCTGCCATAGGCACCATTGTCGTAGGCAAACCACTTTTCCTCGAATGCTCCGCCGGGCGCATAGACCAGCACGTGCGTTGGCTTGTCGACGATGTAGGTACCGTCGTTGGCGGCGTAGTCGGTGAGCGTAGTCACGCTGGCAGTGCCCGTGCCGCCGCGTTCGAACTCGGTGATGTTACCGTAGTCGTCCCATGTATGATTGATGGTGAACGTCTGCGCGGCGAACTGGTTCGCGTGCGGCACATCGAAGCGGTGGGTTTCGCTCAGGCGGACCCAGCGGCGTTGTGCGCCATCGAGCACGTGCGGGCAATCGCTCTGCCGGCCGCCGGCACCTGGCGGGTCAGCGCACGTCCACTCGTTCACCGTATACACCAGCGGATCGCGGGTGCCGGCCGCGAACGTCTCCGTCGTCCACACCTTCCCCTTGCGAACCGCGTCTTGGAAAAAGAAGAAGTCCATCGCGTTGCCGTCGCCATCGTATTGTTCGACGCTCCCGAAGCCGCGGAACTCACGCGCCGCGGGCTCGTAGAGGCCACCGCCGTAGGTGATCGTCGTATGCAAGCTGTGACTGCTGCCGCCGATGCAGAAGCTGCCGTCGTCATTGCACAGGCCGTCATCGCGCTCGATGTCGGTGAGCGTCCACAGGACAAAGGGGAGCCGCGCAATGCCGGCGCTGTCGCTGTTGTTCCACTGCGTCGAGGGACGATAGCTGAGGAACGTGCTCCCGCCGGTGCCGTTCTCCATTTGCAGCAGCAGATCGGGGCGGCCGCCGTTCGGGTTGGGAGCCGCATGCGCACCGGCACCGCAGGTTGCGCCATCGCCGCTCGCGCACCATGCGCCGCGGGCGCTGTGCGAGATCGCGATGGTGGTGGGATCGTAGAAGCTGACGAAATCGACCAGGCCGTCGCCGTCGATATCGAACACGTCATCGAGTGTGCGGTCGGCGGCTTGATTCCCCTGTGCGCCGCCCGGTCCGAAATTGCGGATGCGACCCGCCGGCGCTTGCCACAGACGATCGGGCGCGAAGCCACCGCCGCGATTCAAGCAGACTGCCCAGTTTGGATACGTGCTCGCATCGAAACCTCGCGCGTTGACGATATCTGGCAGTCCGTCGCCATTGATGTCAAAGAAGTCGAGGATCACGTCGTGATCGTTGGCGCCGTTGTTGGCGACGCGGCGCAACCCGCCGACGTTGCACCCGGCCGGAATGTCCCAGATCTCCACGCGATCGAAGCCGTGGCCGGTATTGAGCAGGACGTACCACCAGTCGGCAGTGGCGGCGACGAGTTGATCCGGGAGTCCGTCACCGTTGACGTCGTAGATGCCGACGATCTGCGTGCCGTCATTGGCCGTGTAGCGCAGCACGGCGGAGGTGGAGAACATCGTGCCGTTTTCCGCGAAGCCGCTGCCGGTATTGAACCAGACGGTCATCGGCCCGTGCGTCCCATCCGCCGCGGGCGCAGCGGTCTGCACCAGATCCAACAAGCCGTCGCCGTTGAAGTCGAGCAGGTCCTGCCGATCTTCCGATCCGTTGCCCCAGGTCCAGACCTGCGAATCCCTCCACACCCGAAGGTTGGTTGCGCCGCGGGTGACACGAATGGACGTAAGCGGTGCCGACCACTCTCGAGGCACGGCGTGGAAGCCACCGCCACGGTCGGCAGTGACGTAGCCGTAGTACACACGCCACGGGCGCGTCGTGGCATCCACCAGATCCGGGACACCGTCGCCGTCGAGATCGACGGTGTCGACCGTGGTGTCGCTGTTGCCGTTGTCGTCGTAGTTTCCCCAGCGCAACGCGCAGATGTTCGCCGGAGCCCACCAGTCACGAGCCGACGCGTAGCCGTCGCCCGTTCCCGGAAAGACGTCCCACTTCGGATTGGCGCCGCTGCACCGTTGCGTATCGACCAGATCCGCAATGCCGTCGCTATTCATGTCGAGGATGTCGCGCCGGGCGCCGGTGTGCCCGCCCGCGGTCTGTGTCCAGCGGCCGAACTGCGATCCATTCACCACGTCGGGCTTCGCCGCACGTTGAGAGGCGCTGCTGCGCTCGAAGCCAAAGCCTTCGGGATTGGCGACGGCGTCGCTGCCGGGATAGTTTTGGTAGAAGAAGGTCGTCGAGGCCGACCCCCCGGAGAGATTCGACAGCGCTTGACCGTTCTGGTCGAAAACGGTGACCGCGGTGAGCAATGAGCGCCGTCCGAGACGCGGGCCGCCGACGCTGCCCTGAGCATCGAAGTCGTACCACAGCTTGTACGAACGCACGAGCTGCGCGGGCGAGCCGGCAGGCGTGTACGACACGCGAATCATGGCCAGCAACCGGGTCAGCGTCGCGGCAAAGCCGCCCATGCCGCTGACCACTTGATCCCCTTCGGGTGCACGCGGTCCCCATTCGAAGCGCACCGCGAACAGGTGCGGTGTATTGGCGCGCAGATTGCCGCCGTAGCGAATGTCCTGCGGGTACAGCAGGCCGCCCGTATCTTTGGGTACATAGGTGATTTGCAGATGGTTGCCGTTGGGGTCGATCACCTGGCTGAGGCCCCAGGCGGAGGTGTAGGCGCACGACGAGGCGTTGAAACCGACGGAGACGTCCCTGCCCTCGCGTTCGGCACCCGTCGCTCCGAAGATGTAGTGCAGCCCGCTTTTGTCCCGGGCTTCCCAACGGTTATCCGCCGCGAAGTACTCGATGCGGACGAAGCCCTCCTCGACGATCGCCGCGCAACGGCCGCTGTTTTCATCGAGGTTGCATTCAACGCTCCCGCTCGGTAGCGCGAGGACGAAGTCGTTGCGATGGATCGCATCGCTGCACGACAACACCCCGTGCTTGCTGCTGCGGCGAATCGTGCCCAAGGGCAAATCCCACCCGTAACCATAGGCGCTGGGGCCGGCGCTGCTGCTGTAGCTGAGCGCGAGGCTTGGGGTGAGCCGCTGGCGTCCCGGTGGAACGTCGATGGGAATCGCGGTCGTCGCCGCGCCGATGAAGAGGCTCGCCTCGGGGGCCCGCGCAAGTCCGGTGAACGGCGTCGAGCCGTCGCCAGTACTCGATCCGGAAGCACGCGGTCCTTCCGCGGCCACCGATCCTCCAATCGCCAGCAGCCCGAAGCACATCGTCGCCGCCCGGCGCAGGGTCGAGTTCATGCATGCCTCCTTTGCGCGCCCGCCTCACCGCGCGCCGCCGGTGCCCATGAGATCCGGCGGCAGGGGATCGGGGAACCGCGGCGGCGGAGTGTCGAGCTCTGCTCCGGTGCCGTGGGCCCGTCGGCGCGTCATGTAAGCGGCTTGTCGCTCTTGCATGCGTTGCGGTTGCGTTGCGATGCCGGCGCGGACGTCGTCCTCGTTGAGCAGCGGCGGTTCCTGCTGCTGCGGATCGACAGACGCTTCGAGCGCCACCTGGGCCTGCGCCCGCACACCGCTCGGCGCCAGCATGAGGGCACCGAGCACGACACCCAGCAACATCGCACCGCGCGCCCCGCTGGCGCGGATGGTCTCCTTGTTCATCGCCACCTCCTGATGCGTGGAATTGACCGCGAACGTGACCGTGACGCCACGATATCACTTTACAATACGTATTGTCAAGTACGCACGGCGTGCGTGTGGCGGGCGTGTCCTCAGTGGGTGGGACACAAGTGCCCGAGCGCGGCGGCTCAGGCGAGCAGGCGTGCCAGTTCGGCGGGCAGGTTCGCGAAGGTGAACATGCCTTTGCCGATCAACTCACGAGCGGTGATGGCGAAAAAGGCCTCTTCGCGGGGGGACGTCTTGTCGAGGAGCACCACCATGGGCATGTCGCGCGTCGATTCGCCGGCGCGCAGCGCGGTGATGGCACGGGCGACGCCGCCGCAGCTCGGCGACAGGTGGAACAGTGCGGCCTCGGGTTGCACCATGGAGGCGAACTCGAGCGCCTGTTTGCCGTCGAGCACGCTGGAGATCGAGATGCCCGCCCGGGTGAGCGGATCGCGCACGCGGCCCATGCCGTCGATGTCGGCGCTCACCGCGAGCAGGCGCTTCAGCTTGGGACGCAGCGACGTCAGGCGTTCGGTCAGGCGCTCGCCGTCCATGGGCCAGATGCCGAAATCGGCCCGGCCGAAGCAGAACCCCCTCTGAGAATCGGGGGCCATGAGATACGCAAGCAATGGGATGTTGCGGGTACCGGCGCGCTCGCGCAGCATCTTGAGTGTCCGCCACGCCGCCGGCCCGGCCGCGAGATTGAGCATGACGCAGCTCACCTTGCGGGTCGCCAGGTCGTCGACGGCCGCGTCATTCGCCTGGTTGCGGGTCACCTCGAAGCCGGCGCCCTTGAGCACCTGGAAGGCCTCATCCCCACGGCCGCTGGCATCGAGCAGCACCATCTCCTGGGCGATGCGGATGACCTCCGCCGCCTCGGGCTCCGGCTCGGGCTCCGGCTCGACGGCGAGCGGCTCCACCGCTTCTGCGTCGCCATCGAGCAAGGCGTCGAGCGGCGCCGAGCGTTCGATGACCAGCGGCGCATCGGTCGGCGGCCCGCTGTCGCGTTCCATGCGCACGACGAAGTCGTCGGCGTCGCCGAGTGCTTCGTCGTCGCCCGCGGCGGATCCGGCCGCCTCCGCACGCTGCTGCCAGCTCTCACATTCACTGCTGAGCTCGGCGATCCTGGTATCGGCGGCGCGCAGTGCGTCTTCAAGGCGTTGCCGTTCGGCCGTCGCCGCTTCGGCCGCCGCGTCGCGCTGCCGCACGCGCTCGCTCAGTTCGTCCAGGCGCCGGTGCACCTCGCCGAGCCGTTGAGCGGTGTCGCGGCCGTCCTCTTCGACACGCTGCCGCTCGGTCTGGGCCTGTTCGAGTGTGGCGTGCAGCTCGCTCAACGTAATCCCTTGCGCCTCGAGCTGGTGCTGCTGCGCGGTGCGTTCGGCCACCAGCGCTGCGCGCTCGTCGGTGAGCTGCTGCACGCTTGCTTGCAGCAGCGCTTCCTGCTCGGCCGCCGCAGCGCGCGCCCTGGCCTGTTCCTGATTGGCGGCCTCGAGCTCATCCACCAGAGCGGTCCGGCGTTGCTCGGCCTGGGCGACATGTCGCTGCAGCTCGGCCAATTGGACTTCGAGCGCGCCGATGGTGTTGTTGGCGTCGCCGACTTGGCGCGCCAGCGCGCCGCGATCGGCACTGTCGTGGCGCAGCGCCGCAATCTCCGCGGCATGGCGTTGGACGGCGGCGTCGAGCGTCGTACGCTGCGATTCCGCCGCCGCCAGCGACTGTTCCAGCTCGGTGCAGCGTGCGGCGGCCGCAGCGGCCCGGCGACTCTCCGCGTCCACTTGCTCCGCCTGCTCGCGCGCGGTGCGCTCGAGGTGTTCGGCGCGTTGCGCGAGCACGGCGCGTGCATCGGTGAGCATGGTCACCTCTTGGCGCAGCTCGGCCACACTACCGTCGAGTCGCGTCTGCATCGCGGCGTGCGCCGCCTCGGCTTGCGTCAGGCGTTCGCGGGCGTCAGCCAGCGCGGCACGGGCATCGGCACGCTCCTGCTCGAGTTGGGCGATCTGCGCGGACGCCGTCTGCAGTCCTTGCGTCAGGCGCTGCCCTTCCTCGCCGCGCGCCGCCTCGAGGAGCGCGATCTGGCGATCCACCTTCTCGCGCGCCGCGCGCAACGTCTCGCACTCGTCGGCGGACTGCTGCAACTGCGCCGCCGACGCGGCGAGCTGGCCGCGCAAAGTGCTGATCGTCTGCTGGTGCTCCTCCGCGGCGCGCCGTCCCACCTCTTGCTCTTGAAAGGCCAGTGCCAGGAGCTCGTCCCGTTCCGCCACCTCGCCGCGCGCCGCCGCCAGCTCGGAGGAGACGCGCTGCGTCTCCGCCTGCCGTTCCGCCAGCTCGGCGCGCAGGCTCTCGTCGCCTTGCTGCTGCGCGGCACGCACTTCCTCGACCGTGCGCCGGAGCGCGGCCGCCTCGGCCGCCGCCACGGTGCGGTTCGACTCCAGCTGGGCCGCTTGCAGGGTCAGTTCCTCGTGCTGCGCGACCAGGCGCTGCAGCTCGGCGCGATCCGCCGCCTGCGTCTCCTTGAAGGACTCGCGCTCGCTTTCGAGCGTGGTGCGTTCGAGCGCCCACCGGCCGTTGACGGCGTCGAGGGTTTCCTGCGTCGCACGCACTTGCGCGGTGAGGGTGGCGATCTGCGCCGTCAGCCGCTGGCGTTCGGCAGCGGCGGTCTCGGCAGCGGCGTCGCGTTGATGCAACTGCGCGGTGAGCTCCTCGGCACGCCGTTGCGTCTCGGCCAGGCGCTGGGCCGTCGCCTGCCCGGCTTCGCCGGCTCGGGCGGCGGCCGCCTGCAACTCGGCAAGCGTGGCGCGTTGTTCGACGACCTCAGCGGCACGCGCCGCGGCTTCGTTCTCGAACTGGCGCCGTTCGTCGCCGAGACGTTCGAGCATCGCCTGCAGTTTCGCTTGCTCGCGACCGGCCGTCGTTTCGGTTTCGGCGTGCTGCCGGCGTGCCGCGTCGAGTTCCTGCGCCACGGCCGCGTGCTGGCGTCCGGCCTCGGCTGCCTCGCCGCGCGCCGCGGCAATCTGTTGCTCCAAGGCCCCGATGCGCGCCTTGAGCTCCCCGGCCTCGTGCGCCAGGATGCCGCGGTCCTCGCTCTGTTGCTGCAGCGCTTCGATTTCCGCCCGCGCCTGCGCCAGATCCGTCTCGAGCGTCGTATGGCGCTGCTCGGCGGCGGCCAGGTGCTGTTGTAGCTGGTCATTTTGCCCAGCCAGCGTCGTCGCGCGCTGCCCTTCCACCTCGGCGCGAGCACTGTGGCGCGCCGCTCCCTGCTCTGCCGCCGCGAGCTGCTCGCTCAACGTGTCACGCGCCGTGCGCAAGGCGGTCATTTGTTCGCGCAGCGCGGCGCCATC
>JADMIO010945874.1_pt1 | contig 10179 bp, 5 predicted proteins | sample 8958161 | NCBI WGS metagenome assembly JADMIO01 (sample SAMN16585339, study PRJNA669376) | soil metagenome | isolation source: Crop rotation soil | place: USA: Cullars Rotation, Alabama | collected 2011
GGCGCTCAATCGCCCTGGCGGCAGCGGCGGCGGGCCGCAGCCGGACCTGAACCGCCGCAGGGAAGCGCTCGAGTCCTTCGCGCTGGAAAGCCTGCAGATGGTGGGCACGCTGGAGCAGAAGCAGGTGCGCTACGCTCTGGTCAAGACGCCTGACAACAACCTGTACCGCGTAAAGGCAGGCAATTACGTCGGTCAGAACTTCGGCGTGATCACGGGGATCAGCGAGACTTCGGTGACGCTCAAGGAAGTGATCCAGGATTCCTCCTCGGGGGCCTGGAACGAGCGCACCAGCAGCCTGCAGTTGCTCGAGAATTGAAAAGGAGCACGCGTACATGAATTTCATCGGTCGTTCGATCCATCGGTCCGCCGTCCTGCTTGGACTGGCGCTGCTTGCGGGCGTCAGCGCCCAGGCGCAGGACGAGGCCAAACCGGCAGCCGCAGCGGGCAACGTGATCCAGTCGGTCGACGTCTCGACCCAGGGCACGACCGTGACCGTGAAGCTGGGGCTCAAGGACCCGCTGCCTGCGCCCCCCGCCGCCTTCACCGTCAACAACCCGCCGCGCATCGCGCTGGATTTCCCGAGCACGGCCAACGGACTGGGCAAGAATTCCCAGGACGTCAACCAGGGAGAGCTGCGCAACATTCGCCTGGGCCAGTCCGGTGGACGGACCCGCGTGGTGCTGAACCTCGCCAAGATGGCCAAGTACGAGACCAAGGTCGAGGGCAATGCCGTGATCGTCACGGTCCTCGGCGCAGGCGCCACCGCCGCGGTGAATGATGCCGCCGCCACCCAGTTCTCCGAAGCCAAGCCCGCGGCCGAGCCGCACAGCATCCGTGACATCGACTTCCGGCGCGGCAAGAACGGCGAGGCGCAGATCGTGGTCGACCTCTCCGACACCGGCACCGGCATCGACCTGAAGCAGCAGGGCAAGACGGTGATAGTGGACTTCATGTCCACCGCACTGCCGCCCGCGCTCGAGCGCCGCTACGACGTCAGCGACTTCGGCACCCAGGTCGACAGCTTCGAGGTGATCAAGCAGGCGGGCAACACCCGCATCACGCTGGTGCCCAAGGGACGCTGGGAGCAGTCCGCCTACCAGACCGACAAGCGCTTCATCATCGAGGTGAAGCCGGTGGTGGAAGACCCGCAGGCCAAGCAGAAGTACGGCAAGGGCTACACCGGCGAGAAGCTGTCGCTCAACTTCCAGAACATCGAAGTCCGCGCGGTCCTGCAGGTCATCGCCGACTTCACCAACCTGAACATCATTACCAGCGACACGGTGACCGGCAACCTGACCCTGCGGCTGAAGGACGTGCCGTGGGACCAGGCACTCGACATCATCCTCCAGGCCAAGGGCCTGGACATGCGCAAGACCGGCAACGTGGTCTGGATCGCGCCCCGGGACGAGCTGGCGACCAAGGAGAAGCTGGCGCTCGAGGCGCAGGCGCAGATTGCGGACCTCGAGCCGCTGCGCACGGAATCCTTCCAGCTGAACTACCAGAAAGCGGAAGCCTTCCAGAAGATCCTGTCGGATCCCAACCAGAAGATCCTGTCCAAGCGCGGCAGCGCGGTCATCGATCCGCGCACCAACATCATCTTCGTGCAGGACATCGCCGCGCGGCTCGATGAGGTGCGCGAGCTGCTGAAGACGGTCGACATCGCTTCGCGCCAGGTCCTGATCGAAGCCCGCATCGTGGAAGCAAGCGACACCTTCAGCCGCAACCTGGGCGCGCGCCTGGGCATTCATGATCCAAACGGCCGTGGCACGCAGATCCCGGGGGGAACCCACCGCGCTGTAGTGGGCGCTGGCATCCTTGATACCGGTTTCCATACCGGCCAGACTGGGGACGCGCCGGACTTTCTCGCCGATTCGATGATCACCAACATGGCCGCGCCCGGACTTGGCGGCGTCGCCGCAGGCCAGTTCTCGCTCATTCTCATGAATGACGCCATGAGCAAGTTCCTAAACCTCGAGATTTCGGCCTTGCAGGCCGACGGCAAGGGCAAGATCATCTCCAGCCCCCGTGTCGTCACCGCCGACAACGTGGAGGCCATCATCGAGCAGGGCACGGAAATCCCGTACCAGCAGGCCACCAGCAGTGGCGCAACCAGCGTGTCCTTCCGCAAGGCGACCCTGAGCCTGAAGGTCAAGCCGCAGATCACGCCCGACGACAACATCATCATGAAGCTCAATGTGAACAAGGACAGCGTCGGTGCCAACACCAGCGCGGGTCCAGCGATCGACACCAAGCAGGTGTCGACCGAAGTGCTGGTCGAGAATGGCGGCACCGTGGGCCTGGGCGGGATCTACACCCAGGACGAGTCAAGCACGATCACCAAAGTGCCCCTGCTGGGCGACATCCCGGTGATCGGCTTCTTTTTCAAACAGGACCTGAAACGCAACGACAAGCGCGAGCTACTGATTTTCGTGACGCCGAAGGTCGTTAAGGAAACCGCCGCGGTGCGCTGATCCCGAGCCAGGCGCAGCACGCGAACGGCCGCAGCCCTGCTGCGGCCGTTTTGTTTCCAGCCGACCGGTTTCGCTAGAATGGCTGCATGCAGCAAACTTCCGCGGACCCCCTCCCCGCGCCTTCGGAACCCGTCCCGGGCAGCATCTTCCTGGTCGGCATGATGGGCGCCGGCAAGACTTCGGTCGGCCGCGCGTTGTCGCGGCGCATGGGCAAGCCCTTCCACGACTCGGACCATGTCATCGAGGAACGCACCGGCGTGAAGATCCCCGTCATCTTCGAAATCGAGGGGGAAGCCGGCTTCCGCGCACGCGAGGCCGCGGTGCTCGAAGAGCTCACCGCGCTGCCGGAGATCGTGCTCGCCACGGGGGGCGGCGCGGTCCTGAACGAGCGCAATCGCATGCACCTGCGCGAGCGCGGCACGGTCGTATACCTGCGGGCTTCGGTGCGCGACCTCCTCAACCGCACCCGGCATGACCGCAACCGGCCCCTGTTGCAGACCGCCGATCCCAAGGCGAGGCTGACGGAGCTCTTCGAGGCGCGCGATCCGCTTTACCGCGAGACCGCCCACGTGACCATCGACACGGGCAGCCAGAGCCTGACCTCGCTGGTAGCGCGGCTGCATCAGATGCTGGCCGAAGCGCGGACCGGGGCGTCGCCTTGAAAACCGTCACCGTCGGGCTCGGCAACCGCTCCTATCCGATTCACGTGGGACGCGGCCTGCTCGGAAAGGTCGACCTCATCCTGCCGCATCTGAAGCAGCCACGGGTCGCCATCGTCTCCAACACGACCGTCGCCAAGCTTTATCTCGCGCCGCTGCGCAACGGCTTGCAGGCCGCGGGCATCAGCGTCGTAGCCGCGGTGATCCCCGATGGCGAGGAACACAAGACCTGGGAGACGCTCAATTCAATCTTCGACGTGCTGCTGTCGAACCGCCTGGAGCGCAAATCGACCCTCCTGGCGCTCGGCGGCGGAGTCGTGGGCGACCTTGCCGGGTTCGCCGCCGCGAGCTACCAGCGCGGCATTCCCTTCATCCAGCTGCCGACGACGCTGCTGGCACAGGTCGATTCCTCGGTGGGCGGCAAGACGGCCATCAACCACCCGCTGGGCAAGAACATGATCGGCGCGTTCCACCAGCCCAGCCTGGTGCTGGCCGATGTGGCCACGCTCGATACGTTGCCCGAGCGCGAGCTGTCCGCCGGGTTGGCTGAAGTGATCAAGTACGGCCTCATCATGGACCTGCCTTTCCTCGATTGGCTCGACGCCAACATGGAGAAATTGCGGGCGCGCGATCCGGAGGCGCTCACGTACGCGGTCGTGCGCTCGTGCGAGGACAAGGCGGCGGTGGTGGCCGCGGACGAACGGGAAACCGGTGTGCGGGCCCACCTGAACCTGGGCCACACTTTCGGCCATGCAATCGAGGCCGGCCTGGGCTTCGGGACGTGGCTGCATGGCGAGGCGGTGTCGGCAGGCACGGTCCTCGCCGCCCGGCTCTCGGGCCGAATGGGCCTGCTGGACCGCGCGGAGGTCCGGCGCGTGGAAGCCCTGCTGGGACGTGCGGGCCTGCCCATCCTCGCACCCGCCCTGGGCTACGAGCGCTATCTGGAGCTCATGGGCCACGACAAGAAGGTCGAGGACGGGCGTCTGCGTCTGGTCCTGCTCAAGGGCCTCGGCGCCGCCACGGTGACGTCCGAATTTTCCGCGGAGGACCTGCGTGCCGTCCTTACCGAAGACGTGCGTGCCCATGCCTGAACGGAGCGCTTTTGCCGCCGATCCCGATCGCTCGGCGGGACGCGAGGTCTCCGAGGCGGCCCCGGCGGGACGCACCGAGTTCCAGCGCGATCGCGACCGCATCATCCACTCGACGGCCTTCCGGCGACTGGAATACAAGACCCAGGTCTTCGTGAACCACGAGGGCGACCTGTTTCGCACCCGGCTCACGCACAGCCTGGAAGTCGCCCAGATCGGCCGCTCGATCGCCCGCAACCTGGGCCTCAACGAGGACCTCGTCGAGGCGATTTCCCTTGCCCATGACCTCGGCCATACGCCCTTCGGCCACGCCGGCCAGGATGCGCTGAACGAGTGCATGAGCCAGTTCGGCGGCTTCGAGCACAACCTGCAGTCGCTGCGGGTGGTCGACGTGCTCGAGCAGCGGTATGGCGCCTTCGATGGCCTGAACCTGAGCTTCGAGACCCGCGAGGGCATCCTCAAGCACTGCTCGGTCGAGAACGCGAAAAAGCTGGGTGCGGTCGGCGAGCGCTTCCTGAAGAAGCGCCGTCCGTCGCTGGAGGCCCAGATCGCCAACCTCGCCGACGAGATCGCGTACAACAATCACGATGTGGACGACGGCCTGCGTTCCGGGCTCATCACGCTGGAGCAGCTGTCGGAGGTGCGCATGTTCGCCCGCCACCTGGACGCCGTCCGCGCACAGTACCCGGCGCTCGTCGACCGGCGCCTGATCCACGAAACCGTGCGCCGCATGATCAATACCCTGGTGTCGGACCTCACGGAAACGAGCCGGCGGCTGATCGCCGAGCGGCGGCCGGCCAGCCTCGAGGAGGTGCGCGACGCCCCGCCGCTGATCGCCTTCAGCGAGGTCGTGCGTGCCGAGCAGCAGGAGCTCAAGGTCTTCCTGCGCCGCCACCTGTACCAGCACTACCGGGTCGCACGCATGAGCAACAAGGCCCGGCGCATCGTTCGGGAGTTGTTCGATGCCTTCCTGGGCGACGCCCGGCTGTTGCCGCCCGAATTCCAGGGCCGCGCCGAGACCGACCTGCCGAGGGCCATTGCCGATTACGTGGCGGGAATGACCGACCGCTACGCCATCCGCGAGCACCGCCGCCTCTTCACCGTCGAAGAGTCCTGAGCGCCCCGCCCGGCGGGCGTTCCCGGGCGTTTTATTGAAGGGCTGGGGCGGTCGCGGTACCATGTCAGGCTCGCTAGAAATTGGGTAAATTCCGCGGTCCTTGGCCGGAAATGTGCTTTCTCCGCTGCCAAAAGGCCCGCCAACTCCGGCAAAACGGCATTAAGAGGTTGTAGATGGCTCATCCGGCTCTCCCGGCGCGTCAAGGTCTGTACGACCCCGCCAACGAACACGATGCGTGTGGCGTCGGCTTTGTTGCGCACATCAAGGGGGCGAAAAGCCACGCGATGGTCGAGCAGGGCCTGCTCATCCTGAAGAACCTCACCCATCGCGGGGCCGTGGGGGCCGATCCCCTGGCCGGCGACGGTGCCGGCATCCTCATCCAGCTTCCCGACCAGTTCCTGCGCGAGGAAATGGCCAAGCAGGGCGTCAAGCTGCCCACCCCCGGCGAGTACGGCGTAGGCATGGTCTTCCTGCCCCAGGAACCGGCCTCCCGACGCGCCTGCGAGTACGAGATCGAGCGCGCGATCAAGGACGAGGGCCAGGTGCTGCTGGGCTGGCGCGACGTGCCCCGCGACAATTCCACGCTGGGCGAATCGGTCAAGAAGATCGAGCCCGTCATCCGCCAGGTGTTCGTCGGGCGCGGCGCGGGGGTCACGGTCACCGATGCGCTCGAGCGCAAGCTCTACATCATCCGCAAGGTCTCCGGCCACGCGATCCAGGCGCTGCGCCTCGAGCACGGCAAGGAGTTCTACGTGCCCTCGATGTCGGCGCGCACCATCGTCTACAAGGGCATGCTGCTCGCGGGGCAGGTCGGCTCCTACTACAAGGACCTGCAGGATTCTCGCGTCGTCTCGGCGCTGGCGCTGGTGCACCAGCGCTTTTCCACCAACACTTTCCCGACCTGGGACCTGGCGCACCCGTTTCGCCTGATCGCCCACAACGGGGAGATCAACACCCTGCGCGGCAACGTCAACTGGCTGCGCGCGCGCCAGGGAGCCATCTCGAGCCCGATCATCGGCAAGGACCTCGACAAGGTCTGGCCGCTGATCTACGACGGGCAGTCCGACTCCGCCTCCTTCGACAACGCGCTCGAGCTGCTGTTGATGAGCGGATATTCCCTCGCGCACGCGATGATGCTGCTGATCCCGGAAGCCTGGGAGAAGCACACCCTCATGGACCCGGCGCGGCGCGCGTTCTACGAGTACCACGCGGCCATGATGGAACCCTGGGACGGCCCGGCCGCGGTGGCTTTCACCGACGGGCGCCAGATCGGCGCCACGCTGGACCGCAACGGCCTGCGCCCCGCACGCTACATCGTCACCAGCGACGACATGGTGGTGATGGCTTCCGAGACGGGCGTGCTGCCGATCCCCGAGGAAAAGATCGTCAAGAAGTGGCGCCTGCAGCCCGGCAAGATGTTCCTGATCGACGTCGAGTCCGGTCGCATCATCGACGACAAGGAACTGAAGGACAGCCTCGCCCACGTCAAGCCCTACAAGGCGTGGATCGACCGCATCCGCATCAAGCTCGACGACCTGCCGGCCGGGACGAAGCTCGCCGACCGCAGCAAGGTGCCCATGATCGACCGGCAACAGGCCTTCGGCTATTCCCAGGAGGACCTGAAGTTCATCCTCAGCCCGATGGCGCAGCAGGGCGAAGAAGGCATCGGGTCCATGGGCAACGATTCGCCGCTCGCGGTGCTGTCGAACAAGAACAAGACGCTGTACAGCTACTTCAAGCAGCTGTTCGCGCAGGTAACCAACCCGCCCATCGACCCGATCCGTGAAGACCTGGTCATGTCGCTGGTGTCCTTCATCGGCCCGAAGCCGAACCTGCTGGGCATCGATGAAACCAATCCGCCCATGCGCCTGGAAGTCAGCCAGCCCGTGCTGGATGGCAACCAGATGGACACCATTCGCCACATCGACTATTACACCGGCGGCAAGTTCAAATCCTTCGAGATCGACATCACTTACCCCGTCTCGTGGGGCAAGCAAGCGATCGAAGCGCGCCTGGCGAGCCTGTGCGCGCAGTGCGAGGACGCGGTGCGCTCGGGCTACAACATCCTGATCGTGTCGGACCGCAAGGTCGATGCAACGCACGTGGCGATCCCGGCGCTGCTCGCCCTGTCCGCGATCCACCAACACCTGGTCGGCAAGGGACTGCGCACCAGCGCCGGCCTGGTCGTCGAGACGGGTTCCGCGCGGGAAGTGCATCACTTCGCGCTGCTGGCGGGCTACGGCGCGGAAGCCGTGCATCCCTACCTCGCCCTGGAGACCATCCTCTACGCGGAGGAGTCCATCCCGGCCGATTATCGCGGCGAGAAAGGCGTCAAGAACTACGTCAAGGCGATCGGCAAGGGCCTGCTGAAAGTCATGTCGAAGATGGGCATCTCGACCTACATGTCATACACCGGCGCCCAGATCTTCGAAGCGGTCGGGCTGGCCCGGATCATGGTCGACAAGTACTTCACGGGCACCACGACGTCTGTCGAGGGCATCGGCGTGTTCGAGGTGGCCGAGGAGGCGATTCGCCTGCATCGGGCGGCCTTCAGCGAGGACCCGGTGCTGGATCGCGCGCTGGATGCCGGCGGCGAGTACGCATTCCGCGTGCGCGGCGAGGATCACATGTGGACGCCGGATTCGGTGGCCAAGCTGCAGCATTCGACGCGCACCAACAGCTACCAGACTTATCGTGAGTACGCGAAGATCATCAACGACCAGTCGAAGCGGCACATGACGCTGCGCGGGCTGTTCGAATTCCGGGTGGACCCCGCGAAGTCGATCCCGATCGACGAGGTCGAGTCCGCGAAGGACATCGTCAGGCGCTTTGCGACCGGCGCCATGTCGCTGGGGTCGATTTCCACCGAAGCGCACACCACGCTGGCGATTGCCATGAATCGCATCGGCGGCAAGTCGAATACCGGCGAAGGCGGCGAGGATCCGCGCCGCTATGCGCCGATCAAGGCCGGGGAGACCCTGGCCTCGCGCATCGGCCGTGACCGGATCGAGCGCGACATCGCGCTCAACGAGGGCGATTCGCTGCGCTCCAAGATCAAGCAGGTCGCGTCCGGGCGCTTCGGCGTGACGGCGGAGTACCTCAACAGCGCCGACCAGATCCAGATCAAGATGGCGCAAGGCGCCAAGCCCGGCGAGGGTGGCCAGCTGCCCGGGCACAAGGTCTCCGAGTACATCGCCGAGCTGCGCTTCTCGGTGCCGGGCGTGGGTCTCATTTCGCCGCCGCCGCACCATGACATCTATTCGATCGAGGACCTGGCGCAGCTCATCCACGACCTGAAGAACGCCAATCCGAAAGCCTCCATCAGCGTGAAGCTGGTGTCGGAAATCGGCGTGGGTACGGTGGCTGCAGGCGTGTCCAAGGCCAAGTCCGACCACGTGACCATCGCCGGCCATGACGGCGGCACGGGTGCGAGCCCGTGGTCGTCGATCAAGCATGCCGGCACGCCCTGGGAGCTGGGGCTGGCGGAAACGCAGCAGACCCTGGTGCTCAACCGCCTGCGCGGGCGCATCGCGGTCCAGGTCGACGGCCAGATGAAGACCGGCCGCGACGTGGCCATCGGCGCCATCCTGGGTGCCGACGAGTTCGGCTTCGCCACCGCGCCGCTGGTCGTCACCGGCTGCATCATGATGCGCAAGTGCCACCTCAACACCTGTCCGGTGGGCGTGGCCACGCAGGATCCGGTGCTGCGCAAGAAGTTCAAGGGCCAGCCCGAGCACGTCGTGAACTTCTTCTTCTTCATCGCCGAGGAAGTGCGCGAGATCATGGCCATGCTCGGCGTGCGCAGCCTGCGCGAGCTGATCGGCCGCACCGACCTGCTCGACATGCGCAAGGGCATCGAGCACTGGAAGGCGCGCGGCCTGGACTTCAGCCGCATCTTCTACATGCCTAAGGTCGGCCCCGAAGTGGCGATCTTCAACACCGAGCAACAGGACCACGGCCTCGAGAAAGCGATCGACCATCGGCTGATCGAGCTCGCGCAACCTGCGCTCGCGCGTGCCGAGCCCGTCAAGATCGAGATGCCGATCCGCAACGTCAATCGCACGGTCGGCACCATGCTGTCTTCGGAAGTCGCGAAGAAGTACGGCAATTCCGGCCTGGCCGAGGACACGATCCATGTGAAATTCGCCGGCAGCGCGGGCCAGAGCTTCGGCGCTTTCCTCGCGCAGGGGATCACGCTGGAGCTGGTCGGCGAAGGCAACGATTACGTCGGCAAGGGCCTCTCGGGCGGGCGCATCAGCGTGCAGCCTTCGCCCAAGTTCAAGGGCAACCCGCTGGAGAACATCATCATCGGCAACACCGTGATGTATGGGGCGGTGGCCGGTGAAGCCTACTTCCGCGGCGTGGCAGGGGAGCGATTCTGCGTGCGCAACTCCGGGGCCCACGCCGTAGTGGAGGGTGTTGGCGACCACGGCTGCGAGTACATGACCGGCGGAACCGTCGTGGTGCTCGGGATGACGGGGCGCAATTTCGCCGCCGGCATGTCCGGCGGGATCGCGTATGTCTACGACGAGGACGGAAGCTTCAAGACGCGCTGCAACCTGTCCATGGTGCAGCTCGAGCCGGTGCTGTCGGAAGCCGAGCAGGAAGCCCGGGTGGGCAAGGACGTCTGGCACCTGGCCCAGTGCGACGAGGCGGTCCTGAAGTCATTCATCGAGAAGCATGCGCGTTACACGGGCAGCGCGCGAGCCAAGGCGATCCTCGAGAACTGGGCGGAGCTGCGACTGAAGTTTGTGAAGGTGTTCCCGGCCGAATACCGCCGGGCGCTGGGCGAGCTGGCCGGCAAGAACGGCAGGCTGGCGGCGTAGGAAAATCGATCGGGGCGG